>SAMEA104315427__coassemble_381_pt1 | contig 55695 bp, 65 predicted proteins | sample SAMEA104315427__metabat2_low_PE_034 | metagenome-assembled genome bin SAMEA104315427 (sample SAMEA104315427) | gut metagenome | biome: Monkey gut; feature: monkey-associated habitat; material: faeces | place: China | collected 2013 | reverse complement strand
ACCCTCCAGCTTGTCCACCAGACGCAGGACGCTGCAAGCGAGCGTCCACGCCCCGACAAACAAACAAATGTACGCCAGCGCCGTCATGGGTTCACCGCCCCCATCATCAGCTCATCCCATGTGGCGATCCGGTCGGTGCCGACCTCCTGCACCTGATACTGCCAATAGCCGTTCTTTTTCGTGGCCCGCAGCGCCACGCCCTCGGGCGGGTACCCGCCGTTCCTCTCGCAGGCCAGCGGCGCGAAGTTCAGCACTCGCGCACCCTTTTCAAACCGTGCGCCACGGTTCTTTTTCTTCCTGCCCATGTGATATCCTCCTGTGTATGTGATTTGATCGTTTCTGTCATTGCGCAGCCGCTTCCGGCTTTTCTCCCGCCGGGAAGAAATGCGCCTGCCCGGCAAATCGCTCGTTCAGCAGCGTCACGCTCAGCATTGTGGCCAGCCGCCGGCGCTGCTCTTCGTTCAGCGTGTCCACGTCTGTCTCCACGCCGTTCACTTTTACATAGGCCTTCACCGTGATGGGTGGCCGTTCCTTCCGTGCCATGCCGTCACGCTCCTTTCCTATCGTCACCACAAAGCCTTTCGACCTTGCGGAGTACCCCTTTCATTTCTATGACCCGGCTGGTTTGTCCTATTTCTTGCCGCCCTCCCGCCGCCTGTGCTATACTGATGGCGGAAGGAGGTGATGTAATGGCTTTCTGTGAAATGATTCTCATTTTCCGTGATCCTGTTCCCGAAGCGCTGATCCCTGACTTGCTCGCCGACGGCGTTCTCGGCGCGGCGGTTCCTATTTTTGACCGTGCTTCTGACCGTGCTTATCAAATTGCCGCTGACTGTTCCCCCAGCCAGCTGCGCCACGATCTGAAGCAGCGTCTTTCCGGCACCGCCGTCTATGCCCTCGCTTCAATCAAGCACGAAACACTTGTTGTCAACCTTTCCGCTGACGGATAAGCGCCCTTCGCATTCTGTGATTGTCCCGCCGCGCCCTGCGGCGGGGCTTTCCTTTTACTGAGCTGAACCACCGCCGGACAGTCACGGTGCCGTCCCTGCGGTAATGGTATGCCTTATGCAGGTATCGCACTGCTCTCCTCCTTTTCTTTCGGGCGGGCAGAGTCGCCCGCCCCTACAAATATCCTCCGGGTCTCTCCCGTAGGGGCGGACGATTCTGTCCGCCCTTCCCTGTCATTCCGAGGAGGGCGTAGCCCGACGTGGGAATCCGTTCTCCTCCCCTGTCATTCCGATTTGCAGGAGTCCTTTCTCCCTCAGATCCGCCAAAAGGCCTAATCCCTTGATCATCTGCTCCGCGTCATAATCGCCCGACATCGCTTCCGCTTGCCGCGTCTGAACCTCCCTGTTCAGCGCGGCAAGCTCCTTTGCGCTGCCTTTGAAAATCAGCTCCACACTCACTCACCTCCTCCCTGCCGTTTTTGTCCCCTTCTTTGAAACTCGCAATAATGCGAGTTTTTAGTTAAAAAAAACAGTGACAGCCTGGTCTCGTGTCATCTTGGTGCAGGCGGCAATCTTCTCCGTCTGCTCAACGGTGAATTTGCTGCCTCCGGCCTTGATTTTACGATACAGGGTCGCTGTACTCATGCCCGCGCTGGCGGCCATCTGCTCGATGGTCACCCCGTTCTCCTTGGCAATCTTTTTAAGAAGCTCCATTTTGACGCTCATTGCTCACCCTCCTCTCTTGCATAAATGCGAGTTTCTATTGTTTTTATATCACAACCATTTTCGCTTGTCAATACAAAAATATCATTTTTGCGATTTTTCTATTGCATTTTTGCGATAGCTGTGCTATTTATATGCTGAGGTGATTTTATGACTGTTGGAGAACGCATACGCGACCGGCGAAAGCAGTTGGGCCTTTCCGCTGAATATATCGCAGAACAACTCGATTGTTCCCCCGCTACCATATACCGTTACGAAAACGGATATATTGAAAAAATGCCTATTGATTCCATCTTGCCAATCGCAAAGATTCTGCTGGTCTCTCCTGCCTACTTGATGGGCTGGGAAGACGAAAGCGGTGTTCAAAATGTTGCTGACGGTCTTTCCAGCGACGAATCGAAGCTGGTAGACACCTACCGCAGCGTTACAGAGCAGGGGCAGCATGAAATGCTGGCTCACGCCGACTACATTGCGGAGCGGTATCGGAAAAACCCCACCGCGTCCGCCGACAAGGCAATGTGATCTATCTGGAGTTCAAGCGCCGATAAGCAAAAAATCAGCCCGCCCCGGTTCCCCCAATTACGCGCGGTAATATTTTTCTTGACAATTTTATAGATATTTGCATATAATGAGGGTGCAGGGATGACCTGCGATGATCCTGTCGTAGAGCGCGACAGCCGCCGGAAAAAGAAAGCTCAATGGATGATCTGCTGGTAGAGCGCCAGCAGCATAATCAAAACAAAGCTCAACGGATGAAAAGCCCTCTGTGCATCAGCGCAGAGGGCTTCTTTTGTGAGGTGCTTTATGCTTCGACTGATTTATCTGTCAGATAAGTTTTACGCTACATACGGCCATTATCCCGAAATACTGCGCAAGGATGGACGCCCGTATGCCTTTCTCGCCGTGGAGATTGAGGGAAACCGTTTTGCCGTCCCTTTCCGCCATCACATTGCCCACAAGCACGCCTTTATCACCTATGACCGCTGCGGCCTTGATTATACGAAAGCCGTTGTCATCGATGATGAATCCATGATCGCGCCGGAGCTTCCCATCATCGAACAGCGGGAGTTCAATGTACTCAAAGGAAAAGACGCGTTGGTGATCAGCGGTATGCGCCGGTACTACAAGCTGCTGAAAAACGCCATGCAGTACCCGGATAATCCCCATTACGCAAGTATCCTCCGTTATAGCGCCCTAAAATATTTTCTTTGACCGCAAGGAGGTGTTCCATGCTCGATTACAAAACCGCTGCGGCCTATATCCGCGTCTCTACCGACGATCAGGTGGAGCTTTCCCCAGCCTCCCAGCTGGTGGAGATCCGCAAGTGGGCCGCCGCCAACGGATACCTGGTGCCGGATGAGTTCGTCTTTGTGGACGAGGCCAAGTCCGGCCGGAAGGTCACCGGCCGTGACGAGTTCCGCCGGCTTATCGCCACCGCCAAGACAAAGCCCAAGCCCTTTGACGCCATCCTGCTATGGAAGTTCTCCCGTTTCGCCCGCAACCGGGACGACGCTGTATATTATAAGTCCATCCTCCGCAAGCAGCTGAAAATCGACGTCATCTCCATCAAGGAGCCTATCGAAGAGGGCAAAATGGGCGTCATCATGGAATCCATGATCGAAGCCATGGATGAGTATTACTCCATCAATCTGGCCGAGGATGTCAAGCGCGGCATGGAGGAAAAGCACCGCCGGGGCGAGCTGCAGTCCACGCCCTCCTTCGGCTATAAGGCCGAGAACAATGTTCTTGTTCCCATCCCGGAGGAGGCCGTCTATGTGCGTGAGATGTTCCGCCGCTTCAACGCCGGGCAGGGCTGCTATTCCATCGCCCGCTGGCTCAACGATATGGGCGTCAAGACCCACCGTGGCAGGCCCTTTGAAAACCGCACCGTGGAGTATATCCTCCGCAACCCTGTCTATATCGGCAAGCTTCGCTGGAATCCCACCGGCCGCAGCCGCCGGGATTTTAACAGCCCCGATATTATCCTTGCTGACGGACGCCATAAGCCGTTGGTGACGGAAGCGGAATTTCAGGCGGCGCAAACGCGCATCGCCCAGCAGAAGGCCATGCTGCCCTATCATAACCGGCCCCTGGCCAGCAATAAGGACTGGATCAGCGGCCTTGTCCGCTGCGCCTCCTGCGGCGGCACGCTGATCTTCCAGAAGCCCCATTACTGGAAATGCAACAACTATGTCCGCGGCCGCTGCCAGGCCTCCCAGCATGTCAGCAGCGACGTGCTGAAATCCGCCATCATTTCCCGTCTGCAATCGGACGTTGTCACCGCCGACGATCTGGATTACAGCGTTGTCCGTGTCTCCCAGAAGGGCGGTGACCGGGTGGCCGCCCTCAAGAACCAGCGCCTTTCCATGGAGCGCCGCCTTGCCCGTCTGCGTGAAGCGTTCCTTTCCGGCGTAGACACCATGGAAGAATACCGGCAGGCCAAGGAGGAGACCTCCGCCGCCATTCAAAAGATCGACGAGGCCATTGCGGAGGCCGATACCGAAAACCGCCGGGTCGGTGATCCCCGTGTCATGCGCACCGCCATTCGTGACGCTCTCTCCGTCATCACTGATGCATCTGCCACGCTTGAACAGCGCAGCGCCGCCGCCCGCTCCATCATCGACCATATCACCTGGGACAAAGCGCATAACCTCCTCACCATCCACTATCGCCTCCTTCTGGATTGATTTTTTATTTTCCCCTCATTCGTAGTCTTTTGCCATCCGGTGGCCCTGACGGAGAACTCGGCGCATCCCTGCGATATCTCAGCCAGCGCTACTCCATGCCGTATCCGGAGCTGAAGGGGCTGCTGACCGATATCGGCACCGAGGAACTGGGGCACTTGGAAATGATCGGTACGATTGTCCATCAATTGACCCGTAACCTTAACGAAAATGATATCAAAGCCGCCGGTTTTGATGCATACTTTGTTGATCACACGGCGGGAATCTATCCGACTGCTGCCTCAGGATCTCCGTGGAACGCGGCATCCATGGCCGTCAAGGGCGACCTCATTGCCGATTTGACGGAGGATCTTGCCGCAGAGCAGAAGGCCCGCGTTACCTACGATAATATTCTGCGGCTATCCGATGACCCGGATGTGAATGATGTCATCAAGTTCCTGCGCGCCCGTGAGATCGTCCATTTTCAGCGTTTCGGCGAAGGTCTGCGGCTTGCAAAAGAGCGTATGGACGAGAAGAATGTGTATTATGTAAACCCAAGCTTTGACAGCTGAATACAATTGCTCCGGGGCGCGGCCCCGGAGTACATACGCAGAATGACGCGTTGTTCGAGTGATATGTGTCCGAAAAGGATCTCCACCGATTGCAGAAACGGCTGCTTCCGCTTTTTTTCACGAATAATTGAAGTTGGGTTGAAGAAAAATTGATACCTTATCGCGTGGTCTGTGCTATAATTAACATGAAATGCTAACTGCGTGGGAGGCTACTATGTTCAAAATTCTGATTGCGGAAGATGACAGCGAACTGCGTCAGCTTTTTCAGCATGTGCTGAGCAAGAACGGCTATGCGGTCACAGGCGTTGCCAATGGAGAGGATGCGCTGAATGCCGTCGAAACCAGCTACTTTGACCTGATCATTTCAGATATTATGATGCCCAAAATGGATGGTTATGAGTTGGTACGCGCCCTGCGGGAAACCGGATCCACCGTTCCCGTTATGATGATCACCGCGAAAGACGCTTTTGATGATATGCGTCTGGGCTTCCTTTCGGGCGGCGACGACTATATGGTCAAGCCGATCAACGTCAATGAAATGGTTCTGCGTGTCGGCGCACTGCTGCGGCGGGCACAATTGGCCAATGAGCGGCGTCAGGTAATCGGTAATACAGTTCTGGAATGCGATTCTCTGACTGTCCATACAGGCAAGGAATCCATGACCCTGCCGCAAAAAGAATTTATGCTTCTTTATAAGATGGTTTCATTCCCGGGCCGCATTTTCACACGCCAGCAGTTGATGGATGATATATGGGGGTACAGCTCAGAAACGGATACCCATACCGTGGATGTGCATATTGGACGCCTGAGAGAACGGTTCCGGGATAACACGGACTTCAAGATCGTTACCATGCGCGGTGTAGGGTATAAGGTGGTGAAGCAGTGAAAAGTAAGCTGACACCTAAAATTACACTGAGAGTCGAATTTTTTCTGATTTGCATGGCGGAATTTATCGTTGTCGTGCTCCTGTCAGAACTTGCGGGATGGGGCTTTCGGCACTGGCTGGGGATCACAGTGGATATTCCGATCTATGTTTGGGCGGTCCTGTTCAGCGTGATTCTCGGCGGCGCGATCACGAACTATATTACCCGCTCCTTTATTGACCCGATCACACAGCTTGGTAAAGCGATGAGAGAAGTGGCAAACGGCAATTTTCAAGTGAACGCTGTTTGCGGCAGCCGACTCAAGGACGTAAACGATATTTATGACAGCTTTAATCTGATGGTCAAAGAGCTGGGCGCGACCGAGACGCTGCAAACAGATTTTATTTCCAGCGTTTCCCATGAGTTCAAAACACCGATCAATGCGATTGAAGGGTACGCTTCCCTGCTTCAGGACCATCAGCAGACGAAAGAGGAACAAAATAACTACATTGAAAAGATCCTGTTCAATACACACCGTTTATCATCGCTGACCGGTAATATTCTGTTGCTGTCAAAAATCAATAACCAGTCCATCAAGCCGCAGCGTGTGACCTTTCGGCTTGATGAACAGGTGCGTCAGGCAATACTTGCCCTGGAACAAAAATGGACGGAAAAAGACATCGATTTTGATGTTGAGCTGGACAAGATCCAATACTGCGGCTATGAGAAACTTCTGATCCATGTATGGACCAACCTGATCGACAATGCCATAAAATTTGATCCGCCGGGAGGTTTGATCTGTATGCGCATGCGTCGGACAGGGACCGGCGTTACGTTTACGATCGAAGACAATGGTCCGGGGATCGACCCAGCTGCGCAGGAACGCATTTTTCATAAGTTTTATCAATGCGACAGCTCCCGTGAAAAAGATGGCAATGGTCTGGGACTGGCTTTGGTCAAGCAGATCATCCATCTGAGCGAAGGGACGATCCGCGTTGAAAACCTGCCTGAAGCCGGCTGCCGCTTTACCGTATGGCTTCCTTGAGAATTATTTTCCGCATCTATAAAGAGCTGCCCTCGTCTGGCCAGACGAGGGCAGCTCTTTATGCGGTCATGTCAACAATTCTTGATTCTGACTTGAGGTTTAATTGCAGATCAGCTTTTAGAATGAAAAGGATCGTGGAATACTTAAGAACTCGGTTTGAGAAAGGAGCTGCCGCCGTGCCCTTTTTGAATTGTGTCCTTTATCTGGCAGCGATCGGACTATCATCGTTTGTGATCGGACGTCTGCTGCCGAAGCGATGGTTCCGGGATGATGCGTTTCCCTATCGCTGCCATCCGCTTGAACAGAAGCTGTATCAAGCGCTGCGCATAAAAGTCTGGCAGAAAAAAGTGCCGGATATGAGCCGTATCTTTCCGGCTGTTATGCCGCCAAAGAAGCTGACATCTGATACATTTGCCGATTTGTCGGGAATGATCCGGGAAACGTGCGTAGCGGAACTGATCCATTGGATACTCTCCCTTCTGGGGCTTGTCTGCATTGTCCTGTGGCCGGGGGCTGGCGGTATTGTCCTTACGGCGGTCTATATTCTCTTTGGAAATCTTCCGTTCATCATGATCCAACGGTACAACCGTCCCCGTCTGCAAAAGCTGCTGGACATGCAGCGCCGAAAGCAAGAAAGGAGTGCAAACCATGCGCACACTGATACTAAGCTGTAATACCGGAGAAGGACATAATTCCTGTGCGCAGGCGATACAGGAGGTCTATACCGCGCATGGAGAGGTCTGCGATATTGCGGACGCATTGCAGTTCATCTCAAAGCACGCTTCTCGTTTTATATCCGACTGGCACACACGCCTTTACAGACATGCGCCTCAGTTATATAAAGCGGGATATCAGAACGCGGAAAACCGGACAACGGTCCTGCGGGAAGGAACGACCATATACCGTTATCTTACGTCAGGTGCTGAACGACTCCGTCAGGTCATCACCAGCGGCGGATATGACGCTGTGATCTGCACGCATGTGTTCCCGGCGCTTGCGGTGACAGAGATGCAAAAGCGGCACGCCCTGCCGCTGGTGACGGGCTTTGTTGCAACTGATTATACATGCAGCCCCAGCGTGGAAAACACTGACATGGACTACTATTTTATTCCTGCCAGCCAGTTAAAAGATGAATTTGCTCGATGCGGCGTTCCGCGTGAGAAGCTGGTGGAAAGCGGTATGCCGGTCAAACAGGCATTTTTCCAGCCGATGAATAAAGCTGAGGCAAAGGCGGCACTGCATATCCCGCCGGATCATCAGCATATTTTCATGATGTGCGGCAGCATTGGGTGCGGCCCTATGCGGGAGCTTGCGGATGAACTGTCCATCCGACTTACGCCGGAACAGGAGCTGACCATCGTCTGCGGTGCCAATGAGGACCTGTATGAAAAGATGCAGTCGCGCTTTCACGATCCACGCATCCATGTGCATGGCATGGTGCGGCAGGTACCGCTGCTGATGCACAGCGCTGATCTGTTCCTGACGAAACCGGGTGGCCTGAGTACTTCTGAAGCGGCAGCCTGCGGCGTACCGATGGTCCTGATGGACACTGTTGCCGGCTGTGAGACGCATAATCTCGCGTTCTTTTTGGGTTGTGGGGCTGCTGTGACCGCGTCAGCTCCGAGAGCGCTGGCTGATCTTACGATGGCGCTTCTCGCCGATCCGGAGCGGCTGCAAGTGATGTCATCAGCCGTTTGCTGTGATCCAAAACAGCAGGTACTGCCCGCTGAAAGGATCTATACGCAGCTGCATCAGCCGCGGACACAATGCTGTCCGGAGGAGCAATACGCATAACCCCACGCGCATACCACGCTAAAAAAAGAAGTGCCTTAGGCACTTCTTTTTTTAGACATGATTCAATTGATAGGCTCCAGCTCGCCGATCACCACATAGCGGGCATTATCAAACTCATAGGAGCAGGTAGACAGCGTCACAGTCTTGCCGGTAGGCGTACCGATATTGGCTTTAAAGTCAGACTTTGCCGCCATCGCTTCCAGCTGAGCCTGCGTCAGAGAGGTGTCGTATATCTCATCATCGTGCTCACAGACAAAGCCTGCAAAAAGATTGAGCTTGTAGTTCTGGCTGGGCGTATAGAGATACATATACGGATGCGCGGAATAGTAGTTCTTATCGGTGTGATAATTGCGCAGAGCGGCAAACATCATGCCGGACTTCATGTTGTGTCCGTAAATGATCGTATTGTTGTCCGAAAACGTACTGCTGTTCAGTTCCTCAACAAAAATACTGCCGTTATTGTTGGTATTTCCCGCGCTGTCATGGGTCAGGTAGTAATCATTTCCTTTACCGTGCTGGACAACATAATCGATCTTGGTGTTGGCGCAGTAAAGATAACCGACCGCATCGGGATAATCCGTGATCAGCTTATCAAATTCAACAACAATGCCCTCTTCTGTATTGACTTCGACAGGCTTTGTATACTCATCAGAGATCGTCTGCTGCTGGCGGTCAGCGTCGGCCTGCTGCTTGAAATAGCTGATGATCTTTGTAGCGGAGAACACCAGGATCCCCAGCAGGATCAGCAGGATCACATAATACAGGCCGCGGCCTTTTTTCCTTTTTTTCCGGCGGCGCCCGCTATGGCTGCCGCTGACACGTTTGCCTCCATCCGGATAGTCATAATAGTTATCATTTGTCGTGTTGTTCATCAAACAAGCCTCCTTGTCATCCTTGCTATTGTAGCAGATTATGACCAGCATTGCAAGCTGTATTGGAAATTTCCCTTTACTTAACAAAGGAAATGGGATAGAATGAAAGCAGGAAAACTTTTGAAAAAAGGAGTATCCACATCATGATTTATTTCAACAGCGATTATCTGGAGGGTGCGCACAGCGCCATTATGGAGCGGTTGGCTGAAACCAATATGATGCAGACCATTGGATACAGCGAGGATGAGATCTGCGCCGCTGCTCGTGAAAAGATCAAGGCCGCATGCCACGCACCTGATGCTGACGTTCACTTCCTGGTAGGCGGCACCCAGACCAACACCACTGTCATCGCGTCGATCCTGCGTCCCTGGCAGGGCGTGTTATCCGCTGTCAGCGGTCATATCAACTGCCATGAGACCGGCGCCATCGAATCCACCGGGCACAAGGTCATCACCCTGCCCACTGATGACGGTAAGATCACCGCTCAGCAGATCGCTGATTATGTAGAGTGGCATAAAAATGATGAATCCACCGAACATATCGTGCAGCCCGGAATGGTATACATCTCTCAGCCTACTGAGACCGGCATGCTGTACAGCAAGGCGGAACTGACCGCGATTTACGATATCTGCCGGGCCTATGGGCTGCCTTTGTTTGTGGATGGCGCTCGGCTTGGCTACGGTCTTGCATCTGATGCCAATGACGTAACGCTTCCGGAGCTTGCGCGGCTGTGTGATGTGTTCTATATCGGCGGCACCAAGGTAGGCGCGCTGTTCGGTGAAGCGGTCGTTATTATGAACCCGGCTCTGAAAAAGGATTTCCGCTTCATGATGAAGCAGCGGGGCGGCATGCTGGCCAAGGGGCGGCTGCTGGGCATCCAGTTTGATACGCTCTTTACCGACGGTCTCTATTTTAAGATCGCCCGTAATGCCATTGATATGGCTTTCCAGATCCGGGATATCTTTGTTTCCAACGGATATCCCCTGCTGTTTGACTCCCCTACCAATCAGCAGTACCCTATCCTTCCTGACGAAGATCTGGCGATCCTTGGAAAAGAATTCGGCTATGAATACTGGACCCGGGTAGACGAAACGCATTCCGGCGTCCGCTTCTGCGGCAGCTGGGCGACAAAACAGGAGAATGTGGATGCACTGCGTATCGCGGTCAATGGATTGAAGAAATAAATCTGGTATATAGACGCAAAAAGAACGTCAAAGGTTTCATCCTTTGACGTTCTTTTTCAGATTTTTCTCACCGAGATATCCCGGATCTGCACGCCGAGCCCTTTTTCCTTTGCGAAATCAGCCGCCTTTTCCATAATAAGGCTCTGTTTCTTCATCGCGATATCCGCGGCCAATTGATCCCGCTCGTCCTGACCTTTTGACGCCAGAAAGCTGTGCGCCATTCTCGACAGGCTTTCTTTGCTTCCGGCAAGTTTGCCGACTACTCCGCCTTTTTGCGTCAGCTTGTCTGAAACTGCTGGCAGCACCAGGTCTGCTACAGCGTCATAATCCAGATCAGAGATCAGCAGCTTTATTTCCAGCATAATACATTCCCCTTTTTACGATTTTTTCCATAGATATCACATTTTCCGTCAGCTGTCAACCCGGCAGACAGAAATTTATGACGCCGCACTTTGGCAGTATGTGATAAAAGGAAGGCGCACTCGCGTGCACCTTCCTTTCCCGGATCAAACCGCTATAATGTGTCAACAGGCTGATTCCGTGCCGCGTCAAGCAAAACGGCTGTCAAGCCGATGTAAACGGCACAGGCCAAGGCGATCACCCCGCATACGATGATGCAGGCGATCCGAAGTCCCCTCTTTTCACAGGGCAGTTTATGCGCCAGCACAATACCGGCAACCGATGCCAGAAGCAATACAACAGCAAGCCAAAGGGGCATATCTGACCACTCCTTTCTCGTTATATGGGACGAAACACGTCGATCATGTCGGTGAACCATGTCAGCTCGCGTCTGAAACGCTGACGCAGCTGCTCCGGCTTTTCGCGTCCTTTTCCGGCATCAAAAAAGGTGCGTCCGCTATGAACGGCGATATACAGCTTTCCGTCGCTGTGCAGACTGACGGCGAATTGGCCGAAAGCTGCTTCCGTTAATCGGAGGATACGCTCTATCCGGCTGGGATTCAGGATGCGCAGCGCCTGCTGCGGGTCATTACAGCTGAGATTGAACCGCTTGTTGAAATCTTCGTTTTCTGTTCTGATCGTGCTGGAATTGAACAGCTTGTCCAGCTTGCCCCGAGGCCAGAAGGTCAGTCCCACTGGGAACGCGCGGTTCAGGTCGCACAGCATCCACTGTCCGGTATAGATCACCTGCTCGTTCTTCTCCCACAGGCCGGTTTCCTCCCGCTGAAACTCATTAACATCCGTCAGGATAACATTGCATAGCTCCATAGGAAGACTCTGATACGTTCCTCTGACATATCCGCTGCCGCTGAGATAGGCGTGGTTCGGCAGTGGGATATCAGACTGCTCTGCGTTCAAAAGATGGGATGTGGGATTTTCCTGCACATTCTCAAAGGTGCTGTTCAGCAGTTCAGGCACGATCGTATCATGCACCTGTTGGCTGGCGGAGCTTTTGCTTTTCCCTTTGAGCCATTCGCCCAAGCCGGAAATCAGCACGCCCACGATGACCACGGGAAGCGAACCGTTCATGATCACGCCGATCAGCACCACGATAGCGCCCAGTGCCACCAGAAGCTTTCCCCCGGCGCCGCAGCGCTTTCCCTTCTGCATTTCTCTGGCAAGCTGCTTGTCCGTCAGCTTGTTTTTCTGCGCTTCCATCGCTTACTCCTCTGCACACGCGTCAGACAAAGCCGGACTTTCCGCCAGCAGATCCAGCAGGTTCCCCATGCTGGTCAGCGAAAGTGTGAACCACTTGCGGATACCGGCAATGTCCCGCAGATCCAGCTCCTCAGGAACACCCGCAAAAACATACCGGGTCCCCAGAGCCAGCGTCAATGCGCCGCCACGAAGGAACAGTCCGCACACCTTGCCATTGTTGGCGAAGGCTTCCAGCTTCTGCACCAACTCACGGAGCTGCGGCGTTACCAGGTCATCCGCATCCTGACCATCAGCCGTGCGGGCAGCAAAGTGTTTCCGGAACACGGCGGGGGCGGTAATGTCATCCTTATTCCGCTTCTGAAACTGATCCAGAATAGCAATATCCAACGTTGGACTGCAGATATCCTCGCAGCGAACGACAATACCGCGGAACAAAGTCTCGCTGCGGGTCATCCAGTTATCGTTGTTGGGACCGGAACGCTCCTCTACTGTGCGGCTCAGTTCCACATTGGCGGCTGAGAACCGCAAGTCCTTATGTACGCCCTCATGGAAGTTGGCTACGCTGCACGTTGTCCATGGAATGGCCGTTATCCCGGCCTCTTTCAGATATGTCTCGTCAATGGGAAGCGTCGGCGCTTCCGGCTCAGGGCCAAAAGCCCGCGCCAACTCCGTGCGGAAGAAGTCTCCCAGCTGCTGCTGCATCAGGGCTTTTTTCTTCTTTTGCGCAGGAAGCGCGATAAGAAGGATCAGCGCCACACCGGTAAAAAACAGAATCGAGAGTACAATGACATTGCGCTGCACGAAAGCCAGAATGCACCCGGCGATGACCAGAATAATGCCCAGCAGCATGCCGATGCTTTCCATTGTTTGATAGCGTCCCAGCTTCTTTGACAGCTCCGCATCGGTCATTTTGTTCATATTTTGTCCCTTTCCGCGCCGCTTATTGCAGCCGCTCACAGTAATCGTAAATCATAATCGCCAAAGGCGTTGTTATCGGTCAAATAATCAATTAAGAAGCGCTGTCAAACGCCTCAGGATCGGCGGAGGTATCCTGTACCTGAGATTCCTCCGGCTGGAATACATACGTTCCGGTGTCCGTATCCCAGAACCATACCATCAGCACCAGCTCTCCGTCCAGCTCGAACAGCATGGATACGTCGCTGTTGTCATCACCATTTCGGTCGGCAAAGTCGATGCTCTGAAATTCCTCCCATGGGTCGCCCTGCAGCGTAATGGGATAGTCCACATAGTCGTACAGGGTCTGGATCTCCTCATCCAGATAGAAGTCGGCGCTGTCAGCGTTGACACACACCAGCACATTGGTATCCTCACCGTCACGGGTGATGATACCGCCGCTCTGGACAATACCGGTCACGCGCCAGTCATCGCCCACCACATCATTGGGGTCTTCCTCATAATTGTCGCCGCCGCAGGCCGCAAGGCTCAGGCACATGACCAGCGCCAGCACAAGAGCCAGATATCCTTTTCGGTTTTTCATCGTATTTCTCTCCTTTGAATTTTATAAATCAGTGTTCCTGCTCCGCCATGGAGAAAAGCTCATCATGGCTCAGCTCCACATTTCCAAACCGGATAAAAATGCCATTTGTTACAGCGCTGTTCCACAGCTGCGGATCTGTCAGGGGGCGGAAGCGAAGCTTATCCAGATACGGCTTCATATCCAACAGCAGCCGACTGCCGGATACAAAATCCACCTGCAAAATGTAGTTTTCCAGCGGCACCACGGCTGATATGTATTTCCGTGTCATATGCACTTCCTCCTTTCCAGCAATGTAAAAAGATTCACTGTAAAAGCAGTATACAGTGAATCCTTTCAGATTTCCATTAACCTTTGGTTAAGACCTTACCATTTCCGCAAGACGTCCACGTTTCTCTCTTGTATCGCCTTCGATCGACAGCTTGGCATAGAGCTGATTCACATACTGCTTTACACTGCCCTCAGAGAGAAACAGCTTCTCCGCGATCTCACGGTTGCTCAGCCGCTGGGCGATCAGACCGGCGATCTCCCGCTCACGATCCGTCAGTCCGGCAAACGCCTTTGGGACGGATAACTGCCTGCCCCGGCGCTCACTCGCTTTCCCCAGTGCCGCGGCACGTGCCGTGAAGCCGCTTTGAATCCCTTCTGCCAGCAATACCTTCAGATAGCGGTAATTCTCCGCAAATGGCATCACAAAATCATCCTGTGCCGCATCGTGCAGCGCCTGTTCCAGCATTGCGCGCGCTTCCGTATGCTTTCCAAGCATTTCGTAGGCGGCCGCCGTCTGGACACGGATATGCAGCGCCACCAGCGCGTAATGCATCCCGGCACACAGCGTCATCAGCATCTCGTTTCGCCCGATCACCTGCGCATAAGCGCCCTGCGCCAGATAAACCTGATTCTCGATCATCTCCATCATGGGCCGTCCCGGCGCCAGAAAATTAACGGTGGATAGCTGATGTTCCCGGAACACCGCCGGCGCCTTCTCCGGACAGCCCAGCAGCGCATGGTAATAGGCGCTGCTGCTGTTCAGAATATTCAGCCAATCGGTGTTGTGCTGCCGCAGCAGCGTCAGGCGGCGCTGTTCAAAGCTGTACCGGGGCGCAGACTCCGACACAAGAGACAGACGCCACGCCAGAAAATCACAGCACAGAGCCATATTCATCTGGCCATTTCCCTCAATATCGGCATAAGCACACGCCAAAGCGATCTGCGCGTCATCAAGTCTTCCTTGCAGAAAGGCGGCTTCCGCACGCATGATCTTCTCCGCGCCCTGTCCATGTCCATCGGTAAGCTTATAGTAATGGGGCATACATTCATCCATTTCGGCAAGCTCCCTGCCAAGCGCGCGCGGTTCACGATGAAACATCATCAGCACAGACGGTGAGCCAAAAGTCCAGCCCCCCTCGTTGCGTATTGTGATGGCAAGCCTGGACATCTGTGCGCTGGCGCTGCGGTGCAACCGGCTCATTTCCGAAATATCGTTATACATGAGGAAGCTCATGATCAGATCGCACTCACCCAGCAGATCGCCCCGCTCGGCTTGCGGCATATCCGGATGCTCCTGAATGGATGCCAGAAGAAGCGTCTTTAATTCCATCATTTTGGAGATCTGACGCCATGTGAACATACGGCGCATCAGAACCAGCAGGGCCAGCGGATGCTCTTTCAGTACAGCAACCGGACACTCGTTCAGAAAAGACAGCACATCATCCGGTTTCAGGGCGGCCAGCATGATGCCCGCGTCATTCAGGACCACACGCAGCAGCGCGTCAAAGTTGCCGCTTTTTCGATAGGCGGATATCGCGTGCAGGTATTGATGGCGCTGCTCATACCAGGCACCGTAGCGGTTCCGGTAAAGCCGCTGCTTCTCCGGTTTCAGCGTCAAAAACGCCCGCTCAGCACAATCCTTCATCATATGATGGAACCGGAAGGTCTCACCGTCTGGCAGACGCTTCACAAAAGCATTTTGCTCTGTCAGCTTTGTCAGTAATGTGAAGGTGTTTTTATTTCCTGTGATAAACTGAGCCATCTCAGCGGTAAATTCATCCGCAAGGCCCATCACTGCCAGAAATTCACGCTGCTTTGGCGGAAGGGGATCGATCATGGCCGCGGAAAACATCGTATAGACATCCGAGCTGTGATCCGGCAGCACGCCATGCTCAGACAGTGTGCGGAGATTCAGATAAATGGCGGAAAACCATCCTTCACTGGAGTAGAGCAGCGTCTCAATCTGCTCATCAGTCAAAACCGTACCGCAGCGGCGTGCATAAACGGAAAGCTCCGTATGGTTCAGCCGCAGCTGCTCCGTACCGATCTGGTAGACATTTCTCCCCAGTCGAAGTATTTCTTCGCCCGGAAGGAAGCGGTCACGACTGGCAATGATCAGATGGACATTTGCCGGCAGACGGTTTGTCAGCGTGCAGATAAAACCGAAAATACGATCATCTGTCAGCAAGTGGAAATCATCAATAAAAATATAGCAGGCGTTCTTCCCTGCCAGCATATGGCACAGGTCATCTGTCAGCAGACTGGCGCCAGCCACGTCTGATGGACAGGTATATTCCCGCATATTCCCATATCCCGCGTGCGCAAAGGCATCCTGCACGCTTTTCCAGAAAATCGCAAGATTATCGGAATATACGCTGATATGGATCACCTGAATTTCTTCCATCTTTGCCCGTTCGCCCAGATACCAGCTGACCGCCGTTGTTTTCCCGTAGCCCATAGGCGCTACCACCGTGGTCAGCGCGCAGCGGGAAATAGGGCGCAGGCACTCCTGAAGCCGCTCTGATATATAAACCGTATTCAGATCCCATTTCTGTCTTGGCATAATACTTTCCCGCTATCCGCAAAATACTTTTAATATCGTAGACTTGACGTTCAGACCCTCTCACATGCCGCAGGTCGCTGCTATCTGTTTTTATGATAGATCGCCCACAAACCCTCCATCAGCAGGTACTTGTCATACAGGACCTTGTTGCGGCAATACCGCACGATAACCGGCGCATTGCTGCCGGTGGCTACAATGGTGGGGGTTTCCTCGGGAATCGTCTCGCGTATCCGGTCAATAATACCGTCCAGCATTCCGGCTGTACCGTAGACAATACCGTTTCTCATGCAATCTTCGGTGTTTTTGCCGATAAGGTTCTTCGGGTATTGAAGAGAGATATCTGACAATTGTGCCGCGTGGTCGGATAACGCATCCAACGAAAGACGGACACCGGGAAACATTAAGCCTCCCTCATAAGCGTGTTTGGCGGAAATATAGGAGATTGTGGTGGCCGTACCCATGTCGATCACAATGATGGGCGCAGCGTACTTTTCCAATGCCGCCACAGCATCCGCCACCAGATCCGCACCCAGCTGATTGTGTACCTCCATGCGGATGTTCAGCCCCGTTTTAACGCCGGGACCTACGATCATCGGCGGTTTTCCCAGCAGCCGCGTCAGTGCCTTTTCCATCATAAAATTGATCGGCGGAACTACGCTTGAAAAAATGGCGCCGGACACATCCTTCAGATCGAAGCCATATAAGGAAAAAATGTTCATCAGGTCAATACTGATCTGATCCGCGGTCTTTCGGCTGTCTGTATCAATAGAAGACAGAAAATGCAGCTTTCTTTCGCGGCTGAAAAGGCCAACGGAAATATTTGAATTGCCAATGTCTATCGCCAGCAGCATAATATATCCTCCTCCCTGTATTTCTGCACTTTATCATAACACGTCCCCCATCGGATAGCAAGGCAAAAGACGCCCCGAAGGGCGTCTTTTACCGCAATCATCGTATTCTGGGGATCAGCAGCATACCGCGCTCAGCTGCTTCTCCGCTCTCCATCTGATTGGCGTTCCGGATCGCATCTTCATCCGTCCGATACCGTTTGGCGACATCCCACAGCGTCTCCGTGGGATCCATGCGGCACAGGATCAGGCTGGGAGCGTCTGTATTCTGCGTTTCTGCCAATGTTACTGCCGTAATACCGTCAAATGTCAGCTCCCCTCTGTTCTCCAGCTGGAATGTGACCGGAATGCGAACCAGGCAAACGCCGCCAGACACCTGCACCGCGGCTTGCCCGCAGCAGACTGTAACGGGACCGGAGATCTCGTTGACCCCGGTGGAAACTTCCACTGTGCGCTCTGTCGTGACCGGAGCGCCGGACTCATCCAGATACAACAGCCTGACGTGCAGCGTTGTTCGCAGCTGCCCGCCGCTTTCATCTGTCAGGACTTCAGCGGGAGCGCAGTCGATCTCTGTAATACTGATAAACGGTTCCCGGTCACCAAGCTCCAGCCGCAGCTGAGCCTCCTGCGTGACCATATGATCCGGAGACGCCAAAAGCAGCCGTATTTCCTGCCGCTTGACCTCCGCGTCAAAGCGGGTGCTGTAGAGGTCAGCCACATAGCACATGGTATGGCTTCCGTATGCCAGAATACAGGCATTGATCTTAGCGGTAATACCAAATCCATTTCCGCTGTCCGTCCGCAGAACACGCACATCATTTTCACGCTGCTGCAAACGAATCTGGTATTCCGCGTTTTCCGGCAGCTCCGCAGCATCCAGTATCTGGGAAAGCGGAAGTACGGCCTCATATTGCCGCAGTCCCTGTTCTTCGTCGCGATAAAGGATCCACACCCCCATTTCGCCCTTTATCATCAGCTTATTGCCCAGCCGCTGTACCGACAGAACCGTGGGACATAAACGGTACAGCAACACATCTCCCGGCGCGCAGTTACCATCCAACGCCGTATCTTGTGTAAAGGAAAATGACTTTTCAGATATTGCCGTCAACAAATTTGCTTCGGATCGCAGGCAGCGTATCCTGACACTCTTCTCTTCCTGTGTACCGCAGCACAGCTGATGCTTTACCGGTCGATACCCTACAACTGTGATCTCCGGCAGCACTTTGATGTAAAGCTTACGCGAGGTAACTGCGCGCGCTTCTGTCAGCAGGACTCGGCCCTCTGCGCATATCGTGCCGCATTTATCCAGCGCGTGATCGTCCAATGTGCAGGAAAACGGAACGGATACCGACAAACTTCTTAACCCTGTTGCCTCTTCTGAGGTGTAAAGTATTGTAACTTTAATGCTTCCGGATATCGCGCAGTGCTCACCATTCAGCAGCTTTTCCCGCAGGATCAGCTGGCCCGCCGCATCTACGATCCGCGCAATATCGGGACAGTATTCCGGGATCATCGTTTCCATGGATTCCTCGTGGGCAGAGGTAATGCGCTGCGATATTTCATAGAAAAAAATATCTTCAAATTGCAAGCCTAATTCCATATGTTCAGCCCTCTCAATCGGTATTTGTTACTACACCATATGAAAGGAGCTGCCTGTTTATTCCTTCATACCAAAAATACAGCGCAGCAGGCCGCATAGTAGTTTAGGGGCTTTCCATAGCACGATCTTCATATGACGCTACCTCCTTTTCAAACATGCGATACCACAGCCGATCAGCAGGAAGGCTACCAGGAACATCAATACGCCAACCGGAAACACGGCCGCGATGAAAATACCCAGGCCTAATGCCAGTGCGCAGACTCCCAAGCATCTTTCGCAGTTGCCCCGCATATGATCCTCCTCCTTCCTGCTAAGGTCCTGCTTTATCTTATGTTGAATTGTACGCAGCGGTGACGGCAGAAAAAGAAAGTCCTTTTGACCATTGCAGAGCGCTGCTGTCTATGCTACAATGGAAAAGCAGAATTTATTTGCCCTATTGCGGAAGGAGGCAGGACCATGTGCAGATCTCGTAAGATCATATTGAATGTATTGCTTTTGCTTGCCATTTTGTGCGGAGGGCTTTTTGTGATCTATCTCTGGAACCTTGATCAAAAAGTGCTGGAGTGGTTTTATAAGCAGCGTAACGCCCTCCGCACAAAGACAGCTGTATAGATTACCGGAAATAAAAGAGCCTGTGAGTGAAAAACTCACAGGCTCTTTTATTTGAAAGTGATAATTACTTGCCCATGTTCATCTGAGCAGCGACCTCAGCAGCGAAATCCTCCTGCTTCTTTTCGATGCCCTCGCCGGTCTGATAACGCACGGCATCCACGAACTTGACGCTGCCGCCCAGCTTCTTGGCGGCGTCGGCCACGTACTTCTCTACGCTGCCCTGGAAGATGTCGCCGCGAACAAACTCCATCTGCATCAGGCAGTTCTCTTCGTAGAACTTGTTCATCTTGCCCATGACGATCTTTTCCTTGACCTGAGCGGGCTTGTTGGCCATCTTGGGATCGGTGTCCATCAGCGCCAGAGCGATCTTCTTCTCCTCGGCCAGCACGTCCTCGGTAACCTGAGACTTGTCCCAGAAACGGGGATTCAGCGCCGCGATCTGCATGGCGATGTTCTTGCCGATCTCGGTAGCGTCAACGCCGCCCTCAACAGCCAGATTCACCAGCACACCGATCTTACCGCCGGCATGAACATAACCCACGCTGGTATTCTCGGCAAAGCGGACAAAACGACGGATCTGCAGATTCTCGCCGATGGACATGACCTTCTCAGGCATGGTCTCGGAAACGGTCAGCTCGGAGCCGGGATACTTGCTGTTCATCAAAGCGTCCACATCGGCGGGATCGTTCTCGGCGACAGCCTTTGCGATATCCTTCACGAAAGCCACAAACAGATCGGACTTTGCGCAGAAATCGGTCTCACAGTTGACCTCGACCAGAGCGCCCACACCGTTCTCGGTCAGGGCATAGGACATACCTTCCGCGGCAATGCGGCCAGCCTTCTTGGCAGCCTTGGCCAGACCCTTCTCACGCAGCCACTCAACAGCCTTGTCCATATCGCCGTCGCATTCGACAAGCGCCTTCTTGCAATCCATCATGCCCACGCTGGTCATCTCGCGCAGGGTCTTAACATCAGCAGCAGTAAAAGCCATGATCTAATCCTCCATAAAATATAGTGTAATGAAAACGGGGCAGGGACACTTCCCTGCCCCGTCAGTTTACGCGGTGTTACTCTAAATTGACTTACTCAGCGTCCTTGGCTTCCTCGGCGGCAGCTTCTTCCATCTGCTCACCCTGACGGCCCTCGATCATAGCGTTCGCCATGATGGAAGCGATCAGACGGATGGCGCGGATGGCGTCATCGTTGCCGGGGATGGGATAATCGATCTCATCGGGATCGCAGTTGGTATCGGCGATGGCCACAACGGGAATGCCCAGACGATGCGCCTCAGCGATGGCATTGCGCTCCTTGCGGGTGTCAACGATGAACAGAGCGCCGGGCAGCTTCTTCATTTCCTTCACGCCGCCCAGATACTTCTCCAGCTTCTCGATCTCGCCCAGATGCTTGATAACTTCCTTCTTGGGCAGCATATCGAAGGTGCCGTCGGTCTGCATGGTCTTCAGCTGGTTCAAACGGTCGATACGGGTGCGCATGGTCTTGAAGTTGGTCATCATGCCGCCCAGCCAGCGGGCGTTAACATAGTACTGACCGCAGCGGGCAGCCTCGTCCTTGATGGCTTCCTGCGCCTGCTTCTTGGTACCCACGAACAGCAGAGACTGACCGTTCTCGGACAGCTGACGGACGAAGTTGTAAGCCTCTTCCAGCTTTTTCACGGTCTTCTGCAGGTCGATGATATAGATGCCGTTGCGCTCCGTATAGATATAGGGAGCCATCTTGGGGTTCCAGCGACGGGTCTGGTGACCGAAGTGGACGCCTGCTTCCAGCAGGGACTTCATGGATACGACGTTTGCCATTTTTGTTTCTCCTTTAATGTTTAGTTCTTTACCTCCAGCGCCTTCATTTCACTGGCTAACTTCTGTGGAAGCACCGACCGATGATCGGGAGCTGTGCGGATTCCGACCGAAGTATAATACCATAAGAACGTACTGATTGCAAGGTATTTTTTCGGATTTTTCCCGGATTTTTCTTTGTTTTTCCGGTATTGGTCCGGCTTTTACGGCTTTCGCCGCTTCCGTTGGTTCTGCGGATCGCTTCGCCGCTGAAACGGTTTGTCGATCAGCACGATATCGTCGCCGAATTTCTGGATACAATCCCACGGAATATAGTAATCCTCTCCCCGTCCGAAAAGTCCGAAGAAGCGGCAGGGACCAAATACAATGATCGCCTTTACGGTCCCTTCCGGCAGACAGATCTCCAGATCCCCTACATACCCCAGTTTGCACCCGTCACAAAGGTTTATGACCTCCTTGCGCCGCAGCTGGCAAAATCTTACAAGCATACTTCCCACCTCAAGCGCAGTCTATGCGCCATTTGGTATGTCCCATTCCGTCGATTCAGCACTCTTTTCGCGGCGTGGAATAACTGCGTTTTCCCCCGGAGATACTGGAATCAAACCAACGACGGAGGCGCGGGATATGCGTGGGAAAGTGGAGATCTGCGGCATCAACACAGCTGAATTAAAAGTCCTGAAAAACGATGAGATGATGTCGCTGCTGAAGCGCAGCCAGAACGGTGACAAATACGCGCGGGAACAGCTGATCTGCGGGAACCTGCGGTTGGTGCTGTCGGTGATCCAACGCTTCCTGGGACGAGGCGAAAATGTAGACGATCTTTTTCAGGTAGGATGCATCGGCCTGATCAAAGCGATCGACCGATTTGATACCACCCAGGATGTCAGATTTTCCACCTACGGTGTCCCGATGATCATTGGCGAGATCCGTCGTTATCTGCGGGATAACAGCGCGATCCGCGTCAGCCGCAGTATGCGGGACACAGCCTATCATGTTTTGCAGGCCCGTGAACAGCTGATGTCCCGGAACCAGAAAGAACCGACTGTAGAGCAGATCGCCGCTCTTTTGGATATCCCTCGTGAGGATGTCGTGATGGCGATGGATGCCATTTCCGATCCTGTAAGCCTGTATGATCCGGTCTATTCCGACGCGGGCGATACAGTCTGCGTGATGGATCAGGTACGGGACAAGACCAACAACGATGAGCATTGGCTGGAGCAGATCAGCCTGAAGGACGCGATCGCCCGTCTGGATGACCGGCAGCGTAATATCCTCGCGCTGCGCTTTTGTCAGGGAAAAACACAAATGGAGGTCTCGGCTGAGATCGGTATCTCGCAGGCGCAGGTAAGCCGGTTGGAAAAAGGCGCAATCGCCTGTATCAAGCGGGAGATGTAGCGCAAACAGAGCGCCGCGCACGATACTTGTGCGCGGCGCTTCGCGATCACTGTATACTCACTCAGATAAGGTAAAAATCATCCTGACAGGGTTATGATCCGACCGTTGGAAACCGGTATCGATCACCTCGGCGCTTTCTACCGTCACATTTTTTGATACCATGAAGCCATCCACCGTCAGCACATACTGCCCCGCATGATAGGCGCTGTCAGCGTTGCGGCAGCTGGGCACTGGATCATTTTCATCCAGAGGAGCTGCCAATGCAATATCATAGCCATCGAAAATACCGTCCGGAATGGGCTGTGCCCACGAATACTCTTGGTCCGATTCGCCGAACCATACGGCGGAATCGCCCAGCAGATCCTTATTGAAATCGCCGCCTGCCACACACCAGTTGCCGGATTCGTATTCGGCCTGCATATCCGCCAGCAGCAGCTTCAGCTGCTCGGTGGCAATTGTCCCATCCGAGGTATAGGCGGAAAGATGAAGGTTGTAAAGCACAAGCTCTTTACTGCTATTCGCCGGTATCCGACTGACGGAATAACAGCGATCCAGATCCACCAGCTTCATCACACTGTCCTCAATAGGCAGCTCCACCCGCTTGGCAGAGGAAATGGCGGCCGCGGAAAATGTCAGCAAGCCGGAACGGGACGCGCCATGCGGCTGGGTCAGAGGATACATCAGAAACGGCGAATCATAATTCTGGGCAAACACATGGCTCATGCCGGGAAGGGCCTGATAGACCGGCTGCCGCTCATCCACATGATAGCTGCGGGTGGAATCGATATCCACCTCCTGAAGCAGATAAAAGTCTGCCTTCTGCCGGGCCAGAAAGGCCGCAATGGCATCTACATTGGCCGTCAGGCGGTCCTTACTCCACGCCCACGACTCTGTACCGCCATCCATGAAAAAGCCGTAATCGTCCTCATAAGCGCCGAAGCCAATGTTATAGGAAAGAACGGTATAGCGCTTCCCTTCCGCCAGATCCGCCGCGGCGGCATCGCCCTCCGGCGTCAGCGCCATGTCGCCGATACGGTGGTAATCCACAAACACATAGGCTGCATATGCGCCCACCACCAGCACGAGCGCCAGCACGATGCCTAGCGCCGTCTTTACCCATCGCTTCATTTTCTTCATCGGGTAAACCTCCCCGTTTACAAAGTTCGATAAAACTATTATAATAGTTTTACCCTGAATTGAAAAGAGGTAACCCTTTGAAACGACGTATTGTGATCCGGCTCAACGCGCCGGTGATTCTTGGCTTTGCGCTGCTGTCATTGCTGGCTTTGGTCCTGGGCGGCCTGACCAACGACGCCACCACCTATCACTATTTCAGCGTATATCGTTCCTCCCTGTCGGATCCTTTGACCTATGTGCGGTTTTTCGGCCATGTGCTGGGACACTCCGGATACGACCACTACATGGGCAACATGCTGCTGCTGTTGCTGGTAGGCCCAGGGATCGAAGAGAAATACGGCCACAAAACTACCGCGCTCTGTATTGCCCTGACAGCGCTGGCAACAGGACTTGTGCAGTTCATCTTCTTTCCCACCACCGTACTGCTGGGTGCCAGCGGGGTGGTGTTCATGATGATCGTGCTGTCCTCCTTCACGGAGATGGGCAAAGAGGGTATCCCCATTACATTGATCCTGGTAGTTATTTTTTATCTGGGCGGCGAACTGATGGATGGTCTGACCACGCAGGACAATGTTTCGCAGCTGACCCATATCGTGGGCGGTATCTGCGGCCTTATATTTGGATTTTCCATCAAGCATCGCAGACACAGATAGCAGCAATAAGTATTCCGTAATCAGGAGGCATGACTGGTATCATGCCTCCTGATTTTTATGCGGCGCCGCGAATATGTCAGCTTTTTCACAAGCAAAAGAGAAAGTTTCCTGCAATGATTATTCCCTCATTTTCGGGGGAGTTTCTTGTCGAAATCAGGCGTTTTATTTATGAACAATTTATGACTGGAAACGTTTTCTTGACGTGCATTTCATGAATTTTCTGCTATACTAGTGCAATCAAATCCAAGGTTGTCCGGGAACTTTGGAGAAATAAAACCGGTAAAAAGGAGTATGAGATTATGACAACATTCATTATTGGTCTCGTGATCCTCATCGGCGGCGCCGCCCTGTACGGACGGTTCTGCGAAAAGGTCTTTGGCCCTGACGACCGGAAGACCCCCGCCTATACAAAAGAGGATGGCGTGGACTTCGTTCCCATGCGCGGCTGGAAGAACAGCCTGATCAACCTTCTGAACATCGCGGGTACCGGCCCCATCATCGGGCCGATCCAGGGCATCCTGTTCGGGCCCATCGCGTTCCTGACCATTCCTATCGGCAACATCATCGGCGGCGCCATGCACGACTACTTCTCCGGCATGATCTGCCTGCGTGACGGCGGCACCCAGATGCCCGAGATGATCCGCAAGTACTCCACCAAGGGTATCTATAAGTTCTACAACGTTTTCGTCTGCGTGATGCTGCTGCTGGTGGGCGCTGTGTTTATCTACACCCCCGGCGACATCGCCGCTACTCAGGTCTTTGGCTTTGACGGCAAGGCTACTTCCGTTTCCACCTGGGTCATTTACGGTGTCATCTTTCTGTACTACCTGATTGCCACCGTGTTCCCCATCGACGCCATCATCGGTAAGATCTACCCCATCTTCGGCGGCATCCTGCTGTTCTCCGCTGTCGGCGTGTTCATCGGCATCTTCGTCAAGGGTATGCCCCTGCTGAACGTGTGGGACAGCTGGGCCGCTCCCGTGCTGAGCCTGACCAATGCCGCCACCGGCGAGGTCGGCACCTTCACCTATGCTGACTACTTCTCTAACGGACATTTTCTGCCCATCTTCTTTGTGACGGTGGCCTGCGGTATTCTGTCCGGCTTCCACTCCACCCAGACCGCTATTATCTCCCGTACCATGAAGAGCGAGCGTCAGGGCCGCAACACCTTCTATAACATGATGGTGCTGGAAGGCTTCATCGCCATGGTCTGGGCTGCCGGTGCTATGGGTGTTTACAATCTGGCTCTGCAGGAGCCCAACGCCACTCTGGCCACCGGTACTGTCGGCGTGGTCTGCAAGTACCTGCTGGGTAACGTAGGCGGCATCATCGCCCTGATCGGCGTTATTGTTCTGCCCATCACCTCCGGTGATACGGCACTGCGTGCCCTTCGTCTGAGCCTGTCCGAGACGCTGCACATCGACCAGTCCACCAACGGCAAGCGCATCAAGCTGGCTATCCCCATCTTCGCGCTGGTCATCGCCATCCTGGTGTTTGCCAAGACCAACAGCAATGGCTTCATGATCCTGTGGCGTTACTTCGCATGGGCCAACCAGACTCTGTCCCTGTTCGCCTTCCTGTGCATCACCGCGTGGATGTTCGAAAACGGCAAGGGCAAGTGGGCATGGATGCCTATGATCCCCGGCGGCTTCTACACCTTCATCTGCATCACCTACATCGCCAATGCCAAAATCGGCTTCCGCATCCCCTGGACGCCGGCCTACATCATCGGTGTGGTATGCGCCATCGCCTATGTGGTTGCCTGCTGCCTGTATGGTAAGAAGCGTGCCGCCAAGCTGCATGCTACACTCTGACTGACAGTTTCCGATTTTTCATAATATCCCGGTAAAAGGATCGCCGTCCGCTTCAAGCGGGCGGCGATCCTTTCTTGATACACACGAAAAGGAAAACCTCCGCAGCACGGAGGTTTTCCTTTTACTTCTCTTTGTAGTACAGCCGGCAGTGACAGTAGCCCTCGAAGCTCGGGTCGGCGATCTGGTCACGGAACTCCTGACACATGCAGATGTTCTCAGGCGTCCGCTGCAATCGACAGGGACAATAGCCATCCTTGCGCCGCAGCCCCTCCCTCACCGTCTCCACGATCTTCGGATCATCATTGAAACGGATCTTCATAGCGTCTCCTTTGTATATACAGGTTACTCGGCGGCGAACCAGTCTTTGCAGAACTGCGCCAGCGCCGGAACCAGCTGCTTGATCTCCCGATGGGTGGTGTTGACGCAAAGATGATAGGCTTCCTTGGTGCCCCACTTCGTATCAGCGTACATCAGGTGATTCTGGGCGCGCTCCTTGTCAATACGCCGGATGGCCTTTTCCATCTCGGCACGAGTCAGATGCTCACCCTCCGGCGCGCGCTTCATGCAGCGCTCCACCTTGGCATCCATGTCCGCATAGACAAAGAGATTCAGCGGCTTATACTCCTTCAGGATCACATCGGCACAGCGTCCAACGATCACGCAGTCTCCCTGCTGGGCAAACTTCTCCAGCAGCTGGCGCTGGGCCACCGCCACGCGAATCGGCTGATCCATCACGGTAACAGGCATCATGGCCAAACGGTGGCCGATGGTCATGGGATAGGCGGCTTCAATGCACTTCTCCCCCACGTTGGCAACGTAATCAGCGTTCAGGCCGTTCTCCTTGGCGATCATCTCAATGATCTGGTGGTCATAGCAGAGGATGTGCAGCGCCTCTGCCAGACGCTTTCCCAACTCGCGGCCACCGCTTCCAAATTCACGGCTGATGGTAATAATCATCTATCTATCACTCCTTTGGGATCAATATTCATAGCAGCTGCCGCCCACAAACTCACGGACCAGCGAGTTCTGCGGTACGTAGGGGCAATGCAGCGGCGGTACGCCCCGTACTACCTTCATCAGATCCGTCAGACCGTGGGCTTCCAGAAATTCCGGTGTCATCTCTTCGCGGAAGCAGGGGATCTCGTTCAGATATTTTGCCAGAATGCACGGCTCATAATCATGGAAGGTGTCGATATGGATCGCGGCGTTGCCCTTATGGGGCTGGATATAATTGATCTCACCGCGGTCCACACTCTCGGCCCGTTCCACCGTCTCTGCAATGCTGTGGCCGCGCGTGTTGTAGTCCCGGATCATACGGCGCGCTACACGCAGCTGCTCCGGACGGACGATCTTATCATCGTTTGTGATAATACGGGTCCGGGGCGCAACATATACGCCGTTTGCCACACCGCGGATCTTATCAAAAATCAGAGGATTGAGCATATGGATCCCCTCGGCAATGATCACCGCATCCGTATGGCCCTGCATTTTGGTATAGCCGCCTGTGTTGCCGGTCTTGAAATCATACCACGGGATATCCACCTCTTTGCCATCCATCAGCTGGCTGATGCAGGCGATCAGGCCATCCACATCCACGCAGTAAGGAGACTCCCAATCGGTGGCCTCCGGCGGACGCTTATCAAGGGGCAGGAAAAAGTTGTCCATATGGATCACACAGACTTTGACGCCCAGATTCTTCAGGTATTCCTCCAGGCGCAGGGCTGTGGTGGTCTTTCCGGAACCGGAAGGACCTGTCAGCGCAACGACCGGCCGCTCCTGCCGGGTGGCAAGGATCGAGGCTGCTGCCGCGCTGATCTTGTCATGAAAGACCTCTTCACAGCGCAGCACAAACTGCGTTTCATTCCGCATGGCGCTGTTGATATTTTCAAGATCAATAACTCGCATTGAGCGTACTCCTTTCCAGCGTAGATCATTGATAAAAATTAGTATACCACATTTTTCCGGTTTGTGCAAGGCAAAACGCCCGATGCCAGTATTCGTGGCAAAACCGGACCTTATGCAAAAGGGGCGGCCCGGCACAGGCTGCCCCTTTGACTGGATATCTTATGCCCTTGGATGCGCCTTGATATACACATCCTTCAGCTGCTTTTGGATCACATGGGTATAGATCTGGGTAGAAGAGATATCCGCATGTCCCAGCATCTCCTGGATAGAACGCAGATCTGCTCCATTTTCCAGCAGATGCACCGCGAAACTGTGGCGCAGCGTGTGGGGCGTAATGTCCTTATTGATCTCCGCCTTTTCCTGATAATACTTGATGATCTTCCAGAAGCCCTGCCGGCTCATGCGCTCACCGTTCATGTTGACAAATAGCGCCGGTTCATCCGGCTCCGCGATGATGCGGGGGCGGATATTCTCCATATAATCCCGCAGCGCCTTGACCGCGCCGGCATACAGCGGAATAATGCGTTCCTTGTTACGGCTGGCGCAGCGGATAAATCCAACTGTCAGATTCACGTTCTCTACATTCAGTCCGATCAGCTCTGATACCCGCATACCGGTGGCATACAGCAGCTCCAGCATGGCGTGATCCCGGAAGCCCTTCTCATCCACGCACTTCGGCTGCTCCAGAAACAGCTCTACCTCCTTGTTGGTCAGGATCTCTGGATACTTGCGCTCTACCTTCGCGGCTGAGATCGTCTTGGCCGGGTTCGTTTTTACAATGCCCTCGCGCATCAGGTAGTTATAAAACGAACGAATGGAGGCGGTGGAACGGGTAACCGTTGCCGGGGATTTTCCGTTGATGCTCATATGCTGAAGGTAGGAAGCAACATCCTCGCCGCGTACCTTGCGAAAATCCGTAATACCGGAATTGAGGAGCCACGTCTGAAACTGACTCAGGTCACGGATATAGGAGTTGACCGTGTTGGCCTGCGCATGCTTCTCTTCTGTTAAATAACCGCAATAAGCGGCAATATGATCTGCCAAACGTACTCCCTCCTCTCCGTTATGACACGCTGCTCAACACCAGCGAGAGTAAATGCGGCACGAAGGATAATTCCAGCACCGCGCCAAAAGCCAATACACAAAAACACACTGCCAGCCGCCGCGTAGCGCCGCCGGAAAATGGCTCGTTTCTCAGACGGCATATGGTCTTATCAAAGGCCCATTGCGCCACCAGCAGCGTACAGGGCAAAGTGATCGCCCCGCGCACGCCGAAGGCCGCCAACGACAAAAGGAATCCGCTTTTCCCAAGAACAGAAGAAAAGCTGGCTGCCGCAAACGATAGCAGAAAGCCCTGGGTCGCGCAAACAAGCGGAATCACTACAGCCCCAAAGGTGCAAAACCCCAGCAGAAGCAGGAGCACCGGCTCACGAAAATACACGGCGGCTACCCGGAGCGCAGACGAAGCCGGGTCCTGCTGCATGATCATACCCGCGTACCCCCGCAGGTATGTATCCAATTCCATGCTGCTGTCAGCTTCCGCCGCATATTGTACGGCCTGCCCTGCAATGATCCCAACCGCAAAAAAGGCACACAGCGTCAGCAAACGCAGCGGGTGCGCTGTAGACGCCTGTGCTCGATGAAAAACCTTACGAAATTTCATGGCAGCTCAACTCACCTCGTCTCAATATATGAGACAAGCATCGCATTTAGAAGCCGTGAGTTACCATAAATACTATAGGGCAATTTCCCTCAATTCGCAAGAACTTTCCGTGATTTCTTTCATTTTTGTCACTTATGTCAAAACATTATGTTAACAGCGTTATGTTAACGATGTATACCGGCTTTTTGATGCGCGCAAATCTGCCGACATATAGTACAGCAAAATAATAGCGACACCACATATTGAGAATACTGCACATTCCCAAATCATGCAGCTTTTTTCAGCTTCATTTGCAATCAAGCCAACGATCACATATTTTCGTTATTTTAACCATGCACAGTTTTATGTCGCCAAGTGTCTGCGGCGCTTCGAGGATATCTTGCCTGAATATTTTGCGCGTTTTCGCTTCTTTTTCCGGCACAGCAGGCAGCCTACCGCGCCGCCGCCCGCCACACAAGCCGTGATCCACAGGCCGTGCGCGTCAAACGCCAGCGGCTCCGAGGATGCCAGCGCCGCGATCCATAGCAGCGCATACAGCAGCAAGGCCACAGCCAGCGGAAGCATCGGCTCTCCCCTGCCCTTTCCGGCAATGCAGCCGCCCAGCAGCGGTGATATGGCACAACATCCATAAAGCCATGGTGCCATCAGAGTTGGCGGCAGTACCTCCCTGTTGATCAGCATCGCCCCAAGCGCTATACCGGCCATCAACAGCAAAGCCGCCGCCGCAGCGGCCATCCACGTCCATTTCCCAAATAGTCGGCCCAATAACATGATCCACACCTCCCTCTCAGATTATATTCCGCAGAAGTTTTTTTATGGCTGCCTTTTCGGGTATGGTTTTATCGCACAACACAAAGAAGCTGCGGCAGCGCCGCAGCTTCTTTGCTTGAGCTATATCATGGTCAGTGATATAAACAAGGAATAGGGTATGGAGGAAAATTATACCAGAACAGCACGATGGAACACTTTTTTGCCTTTTTTGATAATGACACCATCGCCTGTAAACTGCTCACATCCAAAGGTCGTTTCAATGGCGGACACCTTCTCATCATTGACAGACACGCCACCCTGCTGCACCAGACGGCGGGCTTCGCCCTTGGAGGCAGCCAGGCCGCACTTCACCAGCAGGCTCAGCACATCGATAGCGCCGCCGCCGAAGTCATCGTTGGTCAGCTCGGTGGTGGGCATATGCTCCGTATCGCCGGCACCGGAGAACAGCGCCTGCGAAGCGGCGCGAGCCTTCTCGGCCTCCTCCTCACCGTGGACCAGCTTGGTCAGCTCATAGGCCAGAATGTCCTTGGCCTCGTTGAGCTGAGAGCCTTCCCAGGAGGACATGGCGTCGATCTGCTCCAGCGGCAGGAAGGTCAGCATACGGATGCACTTCAGCACGTCGGCGTCGCCCACGTTGCGCCAGTACTGATAGAACTCGAAGGGGCTGGTCTTGTTGGGATCCAGCCACACGGCGCCCTTGGCGGTCTTGCCCATCTTGTTGCCCTCGGAGTTCATCAGCAGTGTGATGGTCATGGCGTGAGCGTCCTTGCCCAGCTTCTTGCGGATCAGCTCAGTGCCGCCCAGCATGTTGCTCCACTGGTCGTCGCCGCCGAACTGCATGTTGCAGCCGTAATGCTGGAACATGTAGTAGAAGTCGTAGCTCTGCATGATCATGTAGTTGAACTCCAGGAAGCTCAGACCACGCTCCATGCGCTGCTCATAGCAGCGGGCACGCAGCATGTTGTTGACAGAGAAGCAGCCGCCCACCTCGCGCAGCAGCTCGATATAGTTCAGGGGCTTCAGCCACTCGGAGTTATACAGCATCAGCGCCTTGCCCTCGGAGAAGTCAATGAAGCGCTCCATCTGACGCTTGAAGCACTCTGCATTGTGCTTGATGGTCTCCTCGGTCAGCATCTGGCGCATGTCGGTACGGCCGGAGGGGTCGCCGATCAGGGTGGTGCCGTCGCCGATCAGGGCGATAGGACGGTTGCCCGCCATCTGCAAACGCTTCATCAGGCACAGCGCCATAAAATGTCCCACATGCAGGGAATCAGCCGTGCAGTCAAAGCCAATGTAGAAGGTGGCCTTGCCGTTGTTGACCATCTCCCGGATCTCGTCTTCATTTGTGACCTGGGCGATCAAGCCGCGGGCCTGCAGTTCTTCGTAAATACCCATTTTCTTACGTTCCTTTCCTATACTATATGTGATGTTGAGTCTTGACACAAGGGGCAAATAAAAACGCCCCCTGTCCTTGGACAGAGGGCGACAAATTATCGCGGTACCACCTCATGTTTACCGTTTCCTCACGAAAACGGCCTTATCGGGTGCTGACACACCCTATCGCTGTAACGGGCGAACCCGACACATCCCTACTGACCTTAAAATTCAGGCTTTCAGAAGGCTGCTCCGGGATGTATTCACACGCGCCGTCCTCTCCTCTTTTCACCGGCCAGAGGTTCTCTTTGCAGGTGCTGAAACGTGTTACTTCTTCCCTTCATCACGGTAACTCTATCAAGTTGCCACTATTGTAGCAGATTTTTTCTGTTTGTCAACACTTTTTTCCCAATATGAAAAATTTTTATTACTATGACGCATCGGGCGAATTTATTCCGCTATTTCCGCCCGGAATCGCTCCGCCTGGGACAGCAATTCCTCAGCACCGTCCAGCATGGTCTGTGTTACATGACTGCCGCCGGTCAGGCGGGCCAGCTCCGTCTGCCGCTGCTTTCGGTCAAGCTGCCGCACACATGTGAAGGTGCGCCCGCCGCTCTCACCCTTCTCCACAGAAAAATGGGTGTCCGCCATGGCAGCCAGCTGGGGCAGATGGGTCACACACAGCACCTGCTTATGGCGGCTGATGCGCGCCATCTTCTCAGCCACCTTTTGCGCGGCCCTGCCGCTGACGCCAGTATCCACTTCATCAAATACCATGGTGGCCACATGATCCTGTTCGCTGAGGACGTTTTTCATAGCCAGCATGATGCGGGCCAGTTCGCCGCCGGAGGCGATCCTGTTGATGGGCTTCAGCTCCTCGCCTGTGTTGGCGGACATCAGGAAGCGTACCTGATCCATGCCGGTGGTGTCCAGCGGTTTCTCGGCAAAGTCCACCTGAAACCGAATTTTTCCCATATCCAGCTGCCGCAGCTCCATCAGGATGGCCTGTGATAAAGTCTCACCTGCCATTTTGCGGGCGGCGGACAGCTCCTCCGCGGCCTTGCGGGCAGCCTTCTCTGCCTTGGCACATTCCTTCTCCAGCCGAATCAGCGCGTCGCCTGCATAGGCGATGTCATCCAGTTCTTTCCGGCATGTATCAAGATATGCCAGCATGTCCTCCACCGTAGCGCCGTACTTTTTCTTCAAGCGGTACAGCTGATCCAGCCGCCCCTCTACCTCGTCCAGCTCACTCGGCGAAAAGTCAAAATTCTCCCGCTGCTCCGCCACAGAGAAGGCAATATCATACGTCTCGCTGTAAGCGTTCTCAAGCCGCTCATACAGGGCATTGAAGCCTTCGTCCAGATGTCGCACGGTGCCCAGCGCGTCCTGTGCCTGCCGCAGCAGATTCAGCACGCCGCTGCCATCCTCGCCGCCGTTCAGGGCATAGTCAGCCCCTGACACGGCAGAAATGAACTTCTCTGCGTTCCGCAGCAGATTGCGGCGGCCATGCAGCTTTTCCTCCTCGCCCGGCTCCAGCCTGGCCCGCTCCAACTCGTTGATCTGATATTGCAGGGTATCCATCCGCCGCGCTTTCTCCGCCTCATCCATTTGCAGGGCGTTCATTTTGCGGCGGATATCTGTCAAGGTGTTATACTTGCCAGTATAGGCTTCCAGAAGGTTGTCCACCTTGCCGAAGCTGTCCAGATAGGCCAGATGCTGCTCCTCATCCAATAGCTGCTGGCCGTCGTGCTGGCCATGAATGTTTACCAATCGGCTCCCCAGCGCCCGCAGCTGAGAAACGGTAACAGGCCGTCCGCCCACACGACAGATGTTCTTGCCGTCCGCACCGATCTCTCTCTGGAGCATCAGATCTCCATTCTCGTCAGGCGCAGCACCCAGCTCCTCACACAAAGCCGGATCCACATTGGAAAAAAGCGCACTGACAAAAGCCTTTCCTGCGCCGGTACGGATCAGGTCGCGCGACGTCCGCTGGCCCAGCACGGCGCTCATGGCATCGATCACAATGGACTTACCGGCGCCGGTCTCGCCGGTCAGCGCGTTAAATCCAGCCGTGAAAGCGATCTCCGACTCTTCGATGATGGCGATATTTTCGATGTGGAGCAGTTCCAGCATAGTTCTCCTCCCGTGCTTTTCAGCGCAGCATCTGTTTTACCTGTTCGCAGAAATCCAATGCCTGCATATTGTCGTGGAACACCAGAAAGATCGTGTCGTCGCCAGCCAGCGTTCCCACGATGTCTGTATCCTCCATATTGTCCAGCGCGAATGCCGCGCCCTGCGCCATGCCCTCAATGGTTTTCAGCACCACAATGTTTTGTGCCGCTTCCACGCTGACAACGCTCTCACGGAAGATCGTCCGCAGCTTGTCAGCAAAATTCAGCTTCGTTTTCTGCACTGACACCGCATAGCGGTAACGCCCCTGTCCGGTAGGCTCCTTCACCAGATGAAGCTGTTTGATATCGCGGGAGATCGTAGCCTGTGTGGAGCGGATGCCCAGATCGTTCAGACGCTGCAGCAGCTGCTCCTGCGTCTCAATGGCCTCTTCACTGATGATCTGTAACAGCTTTTCCTGCCGCATATTTTTCATTTCTCGCAGCCTCCCATTTTATAGTCAAGGATCTCGCAGAAGCTCTTTTTGCTCAAACGCACCAGCCCCATGGCAAACTTGGATTGCCGCACCCGAACACGGTCGCCGTTTTTCAGAGAAAACGCCTTACCGCCATCAGCGGACAGATAGACAAACTTCCGGTTGGCATCTGCCGCCTCGATCGTGATCACATGCTCCGGCGACAGGACATAGGAGCTGGCGCGGGTCGAGTGTGGGCAGATGGGCGTGATCAGCAGATTCCGGGCCGTTGGCTCTACGATCGGCCCCCCGGCAGCCATGGAGTAGCCGGTAGAACCGGTGGGCGTGGAGATCACCACACCATCGCCGGTGACCTTAGTGAGCCGCCCTTCCTCTGTAAAAATATCCAGCCTGACGACCCGTGCCACAGAACCCTTTGACACCACCGCGTCATTCAGGGCGATGTTGCTGTATACGGCGCTGCCGCCCCGAAAGATAGTCACATCCAGCATCATGCGGGACTCCACCACAAAATCCCAGCTTTCCAGATCCCGCAGACGCTCCAGCTCATTGGCTTCCAGCTCCGACATAAAGCCCAGACTGCCCAAGTTGATCCCCAGCACCGGAACATTATGCAGCGCCGCTGTGCGGCTGAGATGCAGGATGGTACCATCGCCGCCAAAAGCGATCATCAGATCGGCGGCCTTGATCTCCTGCTGGAGCTGCCGCACCGGCACGCCCAGCTCGTCGCCGTAGCCGTCCCGATGAAAAGGCAGACAAACCACCGTCTCAAAGCCGATGCTCTCCAGGATCGTCTTGGCATCCTTCGCCACCTTCAACTCGCTGTCCCGATAAGGATTCGGACACAAGATCACTTTTCTTTTCACTGCGTTTCCCCCTCTTTTAATGTCTCGTGGGATGCTGTCACAACAGCGCGCAGGTCAATGGCCGCGTCCTGTTCGTCGGATTTACGAAGGTATCCCAGATATTCGATATTCCCCTCCGGCCCGCGGATAGGAGAGTATGTAATGCCAAGCACTGTAAAGTGATTTTCCCTTGCGTGCTCCAAAAAATGCTCCAGCACCTCCAGATGCACGGCGCTGTCACGGACAACGCCCTTTTTACCCACCTTATCCCGTCCGGCTTCGAACTGAGGCTTGATGAGACACGCCACCTCGCCGCCCTGACGCAGCAGCGGATACAGCGCCGGGAAGATCAGTTTCAGGGAGATGAAAGAAACGTCGATGGAGGCAAAATCCAGCGGCTCCGGTATCTGCTCCGCGGTCAGTGTCCGGGCGTTGGTCTTTTCCAGGCACACCACCCGGGGGTCGGTGCGCAGCTTCCACGCCAGCTGGTTGGTACCGACATCCACGGCATAGACCTTTGCGGCGCCGTTTTGCAGCATACAGTCGGTAAAGCCGCCGGTGGAGGAGCCGATATCAGCACAAGTCTTTCCCTCCAGCACGATGGGCCACACCTGCATAGCCTTTTCCAGCTTCAGGCCGCCGCGGCTCACATACCGCAGCGTCTTGCCCCGTACCTCAATATGGGCATCGTTTGGAACCGCCGTACCCGGCTTGTCCACCTTCTGATTATTGACGTACACAATACCCGCCATGATGGTGGCCTGTGCCTTCTGCCGGCTCTCCTGCAGGCCCTGCTCCACCAGAAGAACGTCCAGTCTTGTTTTATTGCTCATGGCACGCCTCCTTCAACGCCGCCGCCACGCTCTCCGCGTCCAGTCCCATTTGCTGATACAACTGCGGTACACTGCCGTGACAGGGAATGGTATCTCCCAGATTCTTTAAGAACAGCCTGTCCGGCGCACAGCCCTGCTGGGCCAGAATGGCCGTCAGCCGCTGGCCCACACAGCCGCTGCCCACGCAGTCCTCCAGCACCAGCAGGCGCTTCTCGTGGCCCAGTACCGCCAGCACTTCACTATCGCGCAGCGGCGCGATGGCATTCAGCTTTACCACACGGGCCTCGATGCCATCCCGATGCAGCAGCTCCGCCGCCGTCAGCGCTTCGTTGATCAATATACCGTAGGTCAGAATGGTGCAATCCTTTCCCGGCCGCAGCTCCGTAAAGGTCTCATCTCCGCAGCAGCCGCGGTACGCGCCTTCTCCCCCACGGGGATAGCGGACAGCCACCGGGCCTTTTATTTTCAGCACCGCCCACCGCAGCATCTGCCGCAGCTCGGCAAAGCTGGCGGGACACAGTACCGTCATATGGGGTACCTGCGCCAGATACAGCGCGTCAAAGCAGCCATGATGCGTCTCGCCGTCAGCCCCGACAAGGCCGGCGCGGTCGACCCCCAGCACCACATGCAGGCCGTCCAGCGCCACATCCTGCATCAGCATGTCATACCCCCGCTGCAAAAAGCTGGAATAAACGGCAAATACCGGGATCAGGCCCTGCTTTGCCATGCCGCCCGCCATGGAAACCGCGTGTCCCTCGGCAATGCCGACATCGAACAGCCGTTTTGGATATTTCCCGGCAAACTCTGTCAGGCCTGTTCCCTCCTGCATGGCGGCAGTGATGGCGCACACCCGCTCATCCTCCCCCGCCAGGGTCGTCAGTTCCGCGCCAAACACATGAGAAAAATCCATTGCTGCCGGTTTCAGCGGCTTTCCGGTATCAGGCGCAAAGGGTGACACGCCATGATAATCGGCAGGGTGTTTCTCCGCCGGAGCGTAGCCCTTCCCCTTGATCGTGCGCACATGCAGCAGCACAGGACACCGCTGCTCCTTTGCCCACTGTAAGGACTGCTCCAGCATTTCAACATCATGTCCGTCTACTGGACCCATATAGGTAAAGCCCATACTCTCAAACATCGAGCTTCCCGGCAGCAAGGTCTTTTTCAGCGTCGTTTTTATGTCATGGCTCACCCGATACAGCTTTTCTCCCACAGGACCGTTTCCCAGCAGCTGACGATAGCGTTTCTTGAACGCATAGTACCCCGGCTGCGTCCGAAGATGGGAGAGATGCCGACTGACCCCGCCTACATTGGGAGCGATGGACATGCCGTTATCGTTCAGGATCACGATCATCGGCTCGCCGGAGGCGCCCGCGTTATTCAGCCCCTCGAAGCTGAGACCTCCGCCAAGAGCGCCGTCACCGATCAGCGCGATCACATCATAGTCCCGGCGGCACATGGTACGTGCCCGCGCCATGCCCAACGCTACCGACACCGAGTCGGAGGCATGTCCCGCGACAAATGCGTCGTGGATACTCTCGTAGGGCTTCGGGAAGCCGGACAGTCCGCCAAACTGCCGCAGCGTATCAAATCGATCCTGACGGCCCGTCAGGATCTTATGCACATAGCACTGATGCCCTACGTCAAATACCAGCCTGTCTCGAGAGGTATCAAATACCCGGTGAATCGCCACCGTCAGCTCGACGATGCCCAGATTAGATGCCAAATGCCCGCCGGTTTTTGCCACACTGCGTACCAGAAATGTACGCAGCTCGTCGCAAAGCTGGCGGGTCTGAGCGGTATTCAGCGCCTTCACATCAGAAGGATCATGTATATTTTCCAACATCAGGGATCGTTCCTCGTTTCACCGATAAAGATGCAGCGCATGCATGATCCGCGCCACCCGGTATACCACAGAAGTACATTCGTTGATCGCCACTTTTTTGAACAGCGCCTTACCGCCGATGGTCAGGCCGGAGATCAATGCCGTCACTCCAATAGAGATCATTACATTCGTGGTATTGAAATCACGCTGCAGGGCCGTCACAATCACCGCGGCGGTAGAACCGCTGACGATACCGCAGATATCGCCCACTACATCATTGCATACGGAGCTGACACGGTTGGCGTTGGACAGCAGGCGGATGGCTTCCTTTCCGCCTTTTTCTTTATGGGCAGCCATAGAATGGAACGGCTTTGGATCTGCTGCTGTCACTGCCACGCCGACCATATCAAATACGATACCCAGCGCGATGAAAGCCAGCAGTACCAGGATCGCCACCACATATCCCGCGCCGCCCAGCGCCGTGGAGGATAAAAAGCTCAGCAGCGCACTGAGCACCACCGCCATCACAAACACCCGCAGCGGCCAATGATCATTTTTCTTTTTTGGCTTGCCTTTGTCACTCAAGATGAAAAAACCTCATTTCAAAAAAACGCATGCTCACGCCGCCAGCCACCGTCATTGCGAACCAGTGCGCACACTGGCGCGGCAATCCATTCCCTGATCCCCAGAAAAAAAGGATTCCCACGGTCGCTTTGCTCCCTCGGAACGACAGTCCTGCTCGGCGCTGTGCGATATTGTCAAAATACTGAACAGGGCAGCTTCAGAAGTAAATCTTGCGGCTTAGGTACGGGTTGGCTTTCCCCACAGCACGCCTCTCGTCGCCGATCAGGTGGTTTCCCCTTAGGTGCTGTATCGCGGCGTTGCCGCGTCGCGAGACCCGACTGCCACTTAGTCCGCACTGCAATCCTTCTGAGGCCCCACTGAAATGGACAGCCTAGGTGATTTCCACAGCAGTCACGCCGCCTCTTATCCTCTTTTGCAGACAGGGTTTCAAGGGAATCGCACGCGGGCCCTGGCCGGGGCCTTTGGTGCTTCAGCTCCCCTATTCACCGTGCCCACGCAAGGCAGGCTACTCTGCACACAGCGTTACGGCAGCAAAGGCCGGGTAGCACCGCAATGCAGGTTTCTTGCCATCCGAAGATGACGTCATCTGCCTCGTACACAGGTCGCTTACCGCAAGGGGAGTACGCCTGTGCACAACAGCAGGTCTCCACGGAAGCAGGGTCGGGTCCCTCATGCCATTGAGGGGCGCCCTACATCCGCAGGCGGGCATTTCGCACGCCTCCCTCCAGCACCCACCCCAAACTGGGCGTAAGAAGCAGGCACCAGAGGTTTCACAGTTGTGCCCTTTAAAGGATTTTTAGGCCCTTCTTAGGAGACGGCAGATCTGACTAGGATACTGTGCCGCTGCTCAGTAATTTCATATCATATCACACTTTCCCCTGTTTCGCAACTGGTTTTATGCAGAATATTCTGTATATGCAAAAAATTTGCGCTGCTGGAAAAATTTTACTTGCGTTCTTTGCGCCATTGTGCTATATTGGTATATATACCAGTCTGACCGGAGGGATCAACGTATGGCCATCACCAATGCCAGCCTTGCCGCTAAAAAACGAATACTGACCGCCTGTGTACGGTTGTTTTTGGAAAAAGGCTATAAAGGCACCACTATTGCCGAAATATTGAAAGCGGCAGATGTGTCTGCCAGCACCTTCCAGAACATTTTTCACGCAAAAGACGGTGTACTGGTGGAGCTTGTTGAGTTTATGTTCGGAAATCAGTTTGGCGCCGCCCGCCAGATCACCGGCGCCGCGCTTCCGCCGGTATACGTCTACGCGGCAGAGACTGCCATTCAGATGACACTGACAGAGTTGAACGAGAATCTCCGTGAGATCTATCTGGAAGCCTATACACAGCCCGAGTCGTCAGAGTATATCCTTCAACAGACCTCAAGCGAGTTGTACCGCATTTTCTCCCCCTACCTGCCCGGCTATACGGAAAGTGATTTCTATGAGCTGGATATTGGCTCGGCGGGGATCATGCGCGGCTATATGGCACGCAAGTGCGACAAATACTTTACGCTGGAACGGAAGCTGCGCCGTTTCCTGGTAATGAGCCTGAGCGCCTATAAGGTGCCGGAAGCCGAGCAGGAACAGGTGCTGGCATTTATTGCCACGCTGGATATTCGCACGCTCTCGGAGCAGGTAATGCACCAACTGTTCGAAGCGTTGGCTATGCGGTTCGAGTTTTCTCTTCAGGGAATCGAAAAATAACGGGGACTGCCTGGCAATTGGCCTGCCGCATCCGCATGTACTCGCAAAACTTCAGATATCAAAAAAGAAAGCGCTTTGCCGACTGGCAAAGCGCTTTCTTTTGATATATGAGCGGGAATCGTATCACATTCAGGTCATTTTCACGATCTCCCGGCGCAGCCGCAGGATGATCCGCTTCTCCAGCCGGGAAATATACGACTGGGATATCCCCAAGTGATCGGCGACCTCTTTTTGTGTCAGCTCCTTCCGCCCGCCGAGACCGAACCGCAGGGAAATAATATCCTGCTCTCTGGGAGACAGCTTTGCCACCGCGTTATGCAGAAGCTGACGGTCTACATCCGCTTCCAGCGGCCGCATAACAACATCCTCTTCTGTCCCCATCACATCGCTGAGCAGCAGCTCCTTGCCGTCCCAATCGGTATTCAGCGGTTCGTCAAAGCTGACCTCTACGCGGGTATTGCTGTTCTTGCGAAGATACATCAGGATCTCATTCTCGATGCAGCGCGAGGCATATGTCGCAAGCTTGATATTTTTATCCGTCCGGAAGGTGTTCACCGCTTTGATCAGTCCGATCGTACCGATGGAGATCAGATCTTCAATATTGATACCTGTGTTATCAAATCGTTTGGCGATATACACGACCAGCCGAAGATTCCGTTCGATCAGTACCTGCCGCGCCTGTTCCTGCGGAAGCTGCTCCAACAGCGCCGCCTCCTCTTCCCTTGGCAGCGGCGGCGGCAGCGTATCGCTGCCGCCTATGTAATAAATGCTATCCGGCCTGACCAGCCGTTGGATCCACTGAGCAATGCGATGCAATACTGTTGTCATATCGGCCTTCCTTTCCCTGTCCGCCCCAAAGAGCCTGATACCCGCCTGCGCCTATCCGCGCATCAGTCAACGCAACCAGCGTATGGGCAACGGTCCGCCGCCCGATACGGATGTAATCGCTGCGGCAAGCCAGCAGTAATCCTCCTGCCGTACCCACCGCCCGGAAAGGCACCAATGAAAAGGGCGTCGTCACACCCAATTCGTAAAGTCTGGCCATTTTGTCCTCCGGCGGCGCAGTGCTGCACAAGATCTCCCGTGTTTCCTCCGGCCATACTGCTTGCAGCGCGGCTGCTTCCGCAACCAGCACCGGCTGTCCGCGTACCGGATCCAGCAGCGTATTGCCATTATCCCGCAGCGCCCGCAGGCGGCACCGCTTTCCGTCTACCACGACGTCAATATCCATCAATTCTCCTCCTTCATGGCGTGCTCCCTGCCGGAATACCAGATGCAGCAGACCATAAAAGCCCGCTGCTGTCCCCAGCAGCACCGGCCAGCTGATGTCCGCATAATAGAACCGCTGCAAGACCCCTGTCGGGGACCCTGACAGCAATCCCAGAGCCAGCAGCAGACCTGCCAATCCGGCTGACAGCAGCCAGAACAACGCTGCCAGCCGCCAGGGTCTCCGCTCTTTCCAAAACGCGCACAACGCCATGGCCGCTCCCGTGCAGATCCTGCATATCGGGTGTGCCAGCAGCGGGACGATACATACCAGAACCGCATAGGCCGCACCGGCCGCGGCGCATATCCCGAACCGCGGCCGCCGCAGAGGCGTTCCCGCCAATGTGGCGGCGGCCATCAGCAGCAGATAATCCACCGTCAGATTCAGCACCCATATACGGTCTATGTATATCACCGTCACGCTACCACCTCACACGTCCATTATAGGCCGAGAAAGTCGTGAATCCTGTCATAAAAAGCACCCTGCGGGATTTCTCTCCCACAGGGTGCTTTTCAAATGTACAGGTCATTCATAATCGAAGATAGCCTTTTTTTCCAGCAGTGCGCCGTAATCATCTTTCCAACGGTGATGCAGTTCTGACACATCCCATGCGTCAAGTGCTTCCTGGGCCATATCCAATACGATCATGATATCATACCGATTCGACCGGTCGATACAGCACGGATATACCTGTACGCTCCGAACGCCGGAGATCGTCCCCGCCGCGGCGAACAGCTCTGTGACCCGCGTCAGCAGCGCCGCTTTATCCGTGACCGTGTTATTCCATTTTGCAAGAATGCAGTGCTTCATCCCCGCACCTCACAGTCCCAGATAGGGGATGATCAATCCCGCCAGCATCAGCACCGCCATCAGGCAGGCGATGACGCCCACGATGATCTGTGTGGTCTTTTTGCGCATTTATTGTTCCTCCTTTGGCACGATCCGTTTGATCATTTTCTCCACCTTGCGGCGGGGTTGCATCACCTCGTGACCGCAGCCCAGACACTTCAGCTTGATGTCCATGCCGAGACGCAGTACCTCCCAACGGCGGCTGCCGCAGGGGTGATCCTTCTTCAATTCCAGAATGTCATGCAGCTGTAAGTCCATGGCTCATCCTTTCTTGACCTCGTCCCAATACCGCTTGGCGGCCTGTTCGGTCTTGTTGTCGCCGTATTCATAGTAGTGCTTCTCCCCCAGCTCTTCCGGCAGATACCGCTGCTTCACATAGTGCCGGGGATAGTTGTGGGGATAGAGATACCCCTGTTCCCGTTCCTGTCCGGCGCTGTCGGCGTGGACGTTCTGCAAATGCCGGGGGATGCTGCCCATCGCGCCGCGCTGGATGTCCTCCATGGCGGCGATGATGGCGTTGTGGCTTGCGTTTGACTTTGGTGCGGTCGCCAGCAGTATCGCCGCCTCTGCCAAGGGAAGCCGCCCTTCCGGAAGCCCCAGCTGCACCGCCGCGTCCACGCAGGCCTTCGTGATGGCAATGGCCTGCGGGTAGGCAAGGCCAATGTCCTCGCTGGCGATGACCAGCAGCCTGCGGCAGGGTGACAGCAGATCGCCCGCCACCAGCAAACGTCCCAGATAGTACACTGCCGCGTCTGGGTCGGAGCCGCGAATGGACTTTTGCAGCGCCGAGAGCAGATCATAATGCTCGTCGCCGTCCCGGTCATACCGCATGGCGCTGCGCTGCGCCAGCTGTAAGGCATCTTCACTTGTCACATAGAGCACGCCATCGCTAGGCTTGGCTGACTGATACAGCAGCTCCACAGCTGTTACCGCCTTGCGGACATCTCCGCCGCAGGCGGCGGCCACCGTGTCGGGGACGGTATCCTCCCATTGGAAGGGCAGGTCGCTTCGCTGCTGCTCGATGCGCAGCGCACGCTCTACGGCAGGTCGTGTCTCCTCTGCCGTCAGGGGCTTGAACTCAAACACCGTGCTGCGGGACAGCAGGGCATTATAGATGTAAAAATAGGGATTCTCGGTGGTGCTGGCGATCATAGTGATCTTGCCGTTTTCCAGAAATTCCAGCAGACTCTGCTGCTGTTTCTTGTTAAAATACTGGATCTCATCCAAATACAGCAAAATACCGTTGGGGGCCATCATGGTGTCCACGTCGGCAATGATGGCCTTGATATCCGACAGGCTGGCGGTGGTGGCGTTGAGATGGTACAGCGCCTTCTGCGTCCGCTTGGCGATGATGTTGGCAATGGTAGTCTTTCCTGTACCGGAAGGGCCATAGAAGATCAGGTTTGCTTCCGCGCCGTTTTCGATCAGGCGGCGCAGCAGTGCGCCCTCGCCCAGCAAATGCTTCTGTCCCGCCACCTCATCCAAGGTCTGGGGGCGTATCTCGTCTGCCAATGGCCGCATGCGCTCACCTCACAAAAATGATGTTGTTGTATTATACCACCATTTGCTTTTTTGCGCAAGGTCTGATACAATAGTGCCGAGGTGAGGCCCATGAAAACACAAGCGCAGATCAACGCCATCATTGCGGAACTGAAAACGCTGTACCCGGACGCCGTCTGTTCACTGGATTACCGGAAGGATTACGAGCTGTTGTTCTCCGTCCGTCTGGCGGCACAATGCACTGATGCCCGGGTAAACCTGGTGACCCCGGCGCTGTTTCAGCGTTTCCCCACGCTGGAGGCTTTTGCCGCCGCAACACCAGATGAGGTAGGTGAATATGTCCGCTCCTGCGGCTTTTGGAGGGCCAAGGCAAAAGATATCGTAGGCAGTGCGCAGATGCTGCTGTCCGATTTCGGCGGTAGAGTGCCGGACAACATGGACGATCTCCTCCATCTGCCCGGCGTAGGACGCAAAACCGCAAATCTGATCCTGGGCGATGTGTATGGAAAAGAAGGATATGTCTGTGACACCCACTGCATCCGCATTACCGGGCGGCTGGGCATCACCGACGGCAGCAAGGATCCGCTGAAGGTGGAGCAGCAGCTGCGGAAGGTCATCCCACCGGAGGAATCCAGCGATTTCTGCCACAGGATGGTGCTGCACGGCAGGGCACTGTGTATGGCCCGCGGTCCGCAATGCGGGGCGTGTCCGCTGAAAGCGCTGTGCGACTATGGCGCAGGCCAACAATAGCATACATATTCAAGTGCCGGTCCTGTTGGACAGGCACTTTTTTCATGCCTGCCACATATATTGCGGTATGGAGGTGGGAAAATGGATCTGAAACAGGTCGCGGCGCAGCTGCATACCGATCCGGACACAGTGCAGCGCTTAGCCCAGTCCCCGGATGCTCAGGCGCTGATGGCCCTGATGCAGCAGCAAAACGGCACGCAATTGCAGCGGACCATGGAGCGGGGCGAGGGCGCAAGCACCGCCGAGATGACATCGCTGCTGAAAACCGTGCTGTCCAGCGGCGAGGGTCGTGTCCTCTTGCAGCGGCTGAGCCAGCAGCTTCAGCAGCAGTAACCTTACTTACAGCGGAAAGGAGGCGGCAGTATGGAGGATATGGACAGCAAGCTTAACGCCATGCTCAACGACCCGGCGGCGATGCAGCGTATTATCCAGATGGCGCAGCAGCTCTCAGGCGGAGCGGCACAGCCTGCGGCTTCGCCGCCTCCCCCACCGCCGCAGAGCAGTACGCCGCAGAGTGACGGTTTTGATCCTATCATGCTGGCCAAATTTCTGCCGCTGCTGCAAGACCTGCGGCAATCCAACAGTCAAACGACACAGCTGCTGTACGCACTGCGTCCATTTTTGAAAGAGGAAAAACAGCCAAAGGTGGAGCGGGCAGCGAAGCTGGCACATTTGATCTGTATTGGTAAGCGATTTCTGACAGAGGGAGGGCTGGACATTGTATAACCGCTATGGCCAGGAGGATCACGGAAATTATATCCGTGCTTCCATGGATGACAGCCCCCTTCCTCCACCGCAAAAAAGCGCCGGTCAACCACCGCCAGCAAAAGCATCAGTGTCCCAGCGGCCGCCCGAACCGCAAAGGCCGCCGTCAAAGCGCCCACCTGAGATCGCCTTTGGAAAAGGATTATTGGACGCGCTGCATCTGGATGATCTGGACACCGGCGACCTGCTGCTGCTGTTTTTATTGTTCTTTCTATTCAAACAGCAGGCGGACGAAGAACTGCTGATCGCCATTGGCCTGCTGTTGATCTTGTAGGCGATGCCGGCGGGCCTGTCATTTCGCACTGCGGTGCCATCTTGCGGCGGGCGGACAGAGGCGTCCGCCCCTACGGGAGAGACGGGGATATTTGTAGGGGCGGGCGACTCTGCCCGCCCGATGGGCACGATACCCCATGGCACCATCTGGCGGCGGGGTGTAGTCACCCCGCCCTACGAAAATCACCAATAGAAAATGCGTAGGGCGGCATGACCTCATGCCGCCGCATGGTAACCGTATCGTTGCCAGTTCTGGCAACCATTGCATTTGCAATAAAGCGTACCACACGGTATAATGGCAGTGTTCTTGCAAGGGCAAATTCAAACACAGGAGGTCACAGAAATGTTCTGCAACTTTGACTGCGCTTCCCTGCTGAAGATGCTGTGCAGCTTTTTCGGCTGCTGACATAGGCGTATAAAAAAGGACTGGCTGCATTGATACGATGCGGCCAGTCCTTTTCCTTTACGACGGTGAGGTGAGCTTCAGGCCTACGATGCCGATCAGCAGCAGAGCAGCGAAAAACATGCGCCCCGCTGTGGCCGGCTCCTTGAACAGCACCAGTCCGACCACCACCGCGCCCAGCGCACCGATGCCCGTCCAGATGCCATAGGCCGTGCCAAGCGGCAGCGTTTTCATGGCCTGCGACAGCAGTCCGAAGCTGATCAGCATGCCGATGATGGTCAGCGCCGAAAAGCCAAGCTTTGTGAAGCCCTCCGACAGCTTCAGGCACGTTGCCCAGAATACCTCCATCAAACCAGCGATCCCGAGAAATACCCACGCCATAGCAAATTCCCTCCAAAATACAAAATGCGCCCTTTCCCGCATCTTCAATGGCCTAACGATGCAGGAAAAAGCGCTTGCGGCTCACCCGGCGGCGAGCCTGTGGACAAGATACCACACCGGCGGGCAATTGTCAAGAAAAACCCCCTCCGCACCGCGGAAGGGGCCGCAATGTAGGAATAGACATGTAGGAGCGGTATAGGAGTAATGTAGGACTTACCTACATTTTCTCCCTTTTTACCGCTCCTACTTGCGTCTAAAAGTCAGTATTTATGCGCCTTTGCGGGTATCGCGTTTACTTCAGCGCTTCCTCCACCGCCACGGCGACGGCGACAGTCGCGCCCACCATGGGGTTGTTGCCCATGCCCAGGAAGCCCATCATCTCCACATGTGCGGGGACGGAGCTGGAGCCTGCGAACTGCGCGTCGGAATGCATACGGCCCATGGTATCGGTCATGCCGTAGCTGGCGGGACCGGCGGCCATATTATCGGGGTGCAGCGTGCGGCCGGTGCCGCCGCCGGAGGCCACGGAGAAGTACTTCTTCCCCTGCTCGATGCATTCCTTCTTATAGGTACCCGCCACAGGATGCTGGAAGCGGGTGGGGTTGGTGGAGTTGCCGGTGATGGACACGTCCACACCCTCGTGATGCATGATGGCCACGCCTTCGCGGACGTCATCCGCGCCGTAGCAGCGGACGTCGGCACGCTCGGTCTCGGAATAGCGGATCTCGCGGACGATGTTCAGCTTGCCGGTGTAGTAGTCGAACTGGGTCTGCACATAGGTGAAGCCGTTGATGCGGCTGATGATCTGGGCGGCGTCCTTGCCCAGGCCGTTCAGGATCACGCGCAGGGGCTGCTTGCGGGCCTTGTTGGCGTTCTTGACGATGCCGATAGCGCCCTCGGCGGCGGCGAAGGACTCGTGTCCGGCCAGGAAGGCGAAGCACTTGGACTCGTCGCTGAGCAGCATAGCGCCCAGATTGCCGTGGCCCAGGCCCACCTTGCGATCCTCGGCCACGGAGCCGTCGATGCAGAAGGACTGGAGACCCACGCCGATCATCTTGGCGGCCTCTGCCGCGGTCTTGACGCCGGACTTGATGGCGATGGCCGCGCCCACGGTGTACGCCCAGCAGGCGTTCTCAAAGCAGATGGGCTGGATGCCCTTGACAATCTCGTAGGGGTCAAAGCCCTTGGCCTTACAGATCTCGCGGCACTCCTCCACGGAGCCGATGCCGTACTGGGCGAGGACGCCGTTGATCTTGTCGATTCTTCTCTCGTAACTTTCAAACAGAGCCATTTTTGTCGTCCTCCCTTCTTACTCGTGACGCGGGTCGATATACTTCGCCGCGTTGTCCCACTGACCGTAATGGCCGGTAGCCTTCTTCAGCGCCTCGTTGGCGTCATCGCCCTTCTTGATGAAGTCCATCATCTTGCCCAGGCTGATAAACTCGTAGCCGATGATCTCGTCGTCCTTGTTCAGCGCCAGCTTGCTGCAATAGCCCTCGGCCATTTCCAGATAGCGGGGCCCCTTCTCCTTGGTGGCGAACATGGTGCCCACCTGAGAGCGCAGACCCTTGCCCAGATCCTCCAGAGACGCGCCCACGGACAGGCCGCCCTCGGAGAACGCGGACTGGGTGCGGCCATAGACGATCTGCAAAAACAGCTCCCGCATGGCGGTGTTGATGGCGTCGCACACCAGGTCGGTATTCAGCGCCTCCAGAATGGTCTTGCCGATCAGGATCTCGGAAGCCATGGCGGCGGAGTGGGTCATGCCGGAGCAGCCGATGGTCTCCACCAGCGCTTCCTCGATGACGCCGTTCTTCACGTTCAGCGTCAGCTTGCAGGCGCCCTGCTGGGGCGCGCACCAGCCGATACCATGGGTAAAACCGGAGATATCGCTGATCTCCTTGGCCTGCACCCACTTGCCCTCTTCGGGAATGGGAGCGGGGCCGTGATAAGCGCCCTTAGCCACAGGACACATATGCTGAACCTCAGTCGTATAGATCATAATGACGATGTTCCTTTCTTTGATTTGAAATGATCGCCGGGATTCCCCGGAGGTTTCCTATTTTTTATTATAGCAGACTCAAAAAGTTTTTGCAAGAAACATTCCAAACATTTGGTTCTTATTTAGCGGCCACGAAGCCCACCTTGCGCTGCACCTTACTGAGGGTCTTCTGCGCCAGACGGCGGGCACGCTCCGCCCCTTCCTGATAGACGCTCTCCAGATAGGCCTTGTCGTCCATGATGCGCTGGCTCTCCTCCCGGATGGGACGCAGCAGCTCCACCACGGCCTCACCCACGGCGGGCTTGAACACGCCGTAGCCCTGACCGGCGAACTCCGCCTCGGCCTCGGCCAGTGTCTTTCCGGTGGCGGCGCAGTAGATGGTCAGCAGGTTGGAAATACCCGCCTTATTCTCCTTGTCGTACTTGACGGCGGTCTCGCAGTCGGTCACGGCGCGCTTGAACTTTTTCATGATGACCTCAGGGGCGTCCATCAGGTTCACGCAGCCGTCCGGCAGGGACTTGCTCATCTTGGTGGTAGGATCGTCCAGCGACATGAGCCGCGCGCCGACCTTGGGAATGAAGGCCTCCGGCAGCACGAAAGTATCGCTGTACACACTGTTGAAGCGCTGGGCGATATCACGGGTCAGCTCCACATGCTGGCGCTGATCTTCGCCCACCGGCACCAGATCCGCCTGATACAGCAGGATATCGGCGGCCATCAGCACGGGATAGGTAAACAGGCCTGCCGTGATGTTGTCGGCGTGCTGGGCAGACTTGGCCTTGAACTGGGTCATGCGGCTCAGCTCACCGAACTGGGTATAGCAGCCCAGGATCCAGCTCAGCTCCGCGTGCTGGGGAACGTGGCTCTGGATGAACATGATGTTCTTCTGGGGATCCAGACCGCAGGCGATATACTGGGCCAGCTGGTTGACGCTGCGCTTACGCAGTGTGGCGGGATCCTGCCGCACCGTGATGGCGTGCATATCCACGATGCAGTACAGGCAGTCGTACTCGTCCTGTAAATCCACCCAATTCTTGATGGCGCCCATATAGGAGCCCAGCGTCAGCTCGCCGGAGGGCTGGATGCCGCTGAAAATTCTTTTTTTCGTATCAGCCATTTTTACCTCACCTTATTTTTCGGACGCATGTCCGTGTTTTTCTTCTTGCGTCCCCTATCCTATCACAATCAGTTCAAAAAATCAATGGAATCCCTGAAACGTCATTGACTTTTCAGCCAAAAAACATATAATAATTAGGTGAATTTGTCAAAATGCCGGAGGTAACTGATATGGCGATGGATAGAAACTATTTTACCCAGATGGAGGAAAAAATTCCCCACGGAAAGGTGCGTACCCGTTTCGCGCCGTCTCCTACCGGCTATATGCATGTGGGCAATCTGCGCACGGCGCTGTATACCTGGCTGATTGCCCGCAACCACGGCGGCACCTTCATCCTGCGGATCGAAGATACCGACCAGGGCCGTCTGGTGGAGGGCGCTACCGATGTGATCTACCGTACTATGGCCGAGTGCGGCCTGAACCACGATGAAGGCCCCGATGTGGGCGGCCCTGTGGCGCCCTATATTCAGTCCCAGCGCCGGGACACCTATGGAAAATATGCCCGCCTGCTGGTAGAAATGGGCGGTGCCTACTACTGCTTCTGTGAGAAAGCGGAGTCTGAGGAGGATTCCGGCGAGTTTGACCGTGCCGCCGATCCCTGCCGCGATCTGCCGCTGGAGGAGGCCCTGAAGCGTGTAGAGGCCGGTGAACCTTATGTCATTCGCCAGAAGATCCCTGCCGAGGGAAGCACCACCTTCCATGACGCCATCTTCGGCGACATCACCGTGGAGAACAGCACGCTGGACGATCAGGTGCTGCTGAAGCGGGACGGCCTGCCCACCTATAACTTCGCCAACGTCATTGACGACCACCTGATGGGCATTACCCATGTGGTCCGGGGCAGCGAATACCTGTCCTCCGCCCCCAAGTACGATCTTCTGTACCACGCCTTCGGCTGGGAAGTGCCCACCTATGTCCATTGCTCCCCCGTCATGCGTGACGCTCAGAACAAAATGTCCAAGCGGCACGGCGATCCCAGCTATGAGGATCTGAAGGCACAGGGCTATCTGACCGAGGCCATTCTTAATTATGTGGCGCTGCTGGGCTGGTCTCCCAAGGGTGAGTACGCCGAGCAGGAGATCTTCTCTCTGGCGGAACTGACCCGTGTCTTTGATATGACCGGTATCTCCAAGTCTCCTGCTATCTTCGATATCGCCAAGCTGGATCACTTCAACGCGGTATATCTGCGTGCCATGGAGCCGGCTGCGTTTGCCAAAGTGGCGGAGCCTTACATCCGCCAGAGCGTCAAGGGCGATTTTGATATTGCCGCCATCGCCGGGCTTTTGCAGGCCCGCTGCGAAAAGCTGACGGAGATTCCCGAGAAGGTGGATTTCTTTGACGCCTGCCCCGAGTATGGCATCGATTTCTTTACCAACAAGAAATCCAAGACCAACCCCGAGGTGTGCAAGGCCATGCTGGAGGTTGCTATTCCCATGCTGGAGCAGCTGCCCGACTGGACAACGGACGCCATCCACGACAGCCTGATCTCGCTGGCCGAGCAGCTGGGCGTGAAGAACGCCACCCTCATGTGGCCGGTGCGCATTGCCGCTGCCGGTAAGCTGGTGACCCCCGGCGGCGCTGTGGAGATCTGCCAGATCCTGGGCCGGGACGAGACGCTGCGCCGCCTGAAGGCCGGTCTTGCCAAGCTGGGCTAATCGTCTCAGCCGCGATCACACGCCGCGGCAGGCTTCTCGCAAGCGCTTTGACAAGAGACTGCTGATGGTCTTTACCGCAGGGCGCAGACCTGCGCCGCCCCGAATCCCCTCGCTTTTCCCTGTAATACTACCCGCGCATGGCGCGGAAAAAGGAGACTCATACAATGAACGAGAATGTGACACGGATCCCTGATATCTTCGGCAGCATGGTGTTTACCGAGGAAAAGATGCGACAGCGTCTCAGCGCTGACGTCTATCAGGCCTGGCAGCAATGTCAGGCGCAGGGAAAGTCGCTGGATCGTTCCATCGCTGACGAGATCGCCTGCGCCATGAAGGACTGGGCCACGGAGTTGGGGGCCACTCACTTTACCCACTGGTTCCAGCCTATGACCGGCTTCACCGCCGAGAAGCATGACAGCTTTATCACCCCCACCGGAGACGGCCGTATCCTGATGGAGTTGTCCGGCAAGGAGCTGAGCCGCGGCGAGGCCGACGCCTCCAGCTTCCCCTCCGGTGGTCTGCGGGCCACTTTCGAGGCCCGGGGCTATACGGCGTGGGATCCTACGTCCTACGCCTTCGTGAAGGATAAGACCCTGTGCATCCCCACCATCTTCTGCTCCTATTCCGGCAATACGCTGGACAAGAAAACGCCGCTGCTGCGCTCCATGCACGCATTGGATCAGCAGTGCATCCGCATCCTGCGGCTGTTCGGCAACACCGAGGCCCAGCACGTTCTCCCGCAGGTAGGCGCGGAGCAGGAGTACTTCCTCATCGACAAGGAGGACTATCGCCGCCGGGAGGATCTGCGGCTGTGCGGCCGGACACTGTTCGGCGCAAAGCCGCCCAAAGGACAGGAGCTGGACGACCACTACTACGGCGCCATCAAGCCCCGTGTGGCGGCCTTTATGCATGAGCTGGATGTTGAGCTGTGGAAGCTGGGCGTATTCTCCAAGACGGAGCACAACGAGGTGGCGCCCGCCCAGCACGAAAACGCCCCCGTGTACTGCAACGCCAACATTGCCTGCGACCACAACCAGCTGACCATGGAGCTGCTGAAGACTGTGGCCGAGCGGCATGGGCTGGTGTGCCTGCTCCACGAAAAGCCCTTTGCCGGGGTCAACGGCAGCGGCAAGCACGACAACTGGTCCTTGCAGACCGACACCGGCGAGAACCTGCTCAAGCCCGGTAAGACACCCAGCCAGAACGCCCAGTTCCTGCTGTTTCTGGCGGCCTTTATCAAGGGCGTGGACGAGTATCAGGATATGCTGCGCTGCTGCGTGGCCTACCCCGGCAACGACCGCCGTCTGGGCGGCAACGAGGCCCCTCCCGCCATCGTATCCGTTTTCCTGGGCGACGAGCTGACCGCCATTCTGGACTCCATCATTCAGGGCACCGAGTATGTGGACGTCACCAAGCGCCGCCTTGAGATCGGCGTGGACACCCTGCCGGAGATCCCGCAGGATACCACCGACCGGAACCGTACCTCGCCCCTGGCCTTCACCGGCAACAAGTTTGAGTTCCGCATGCTGGGCTCCAGCCAGTCCATTGCCAGCCCCAGCGCCGTGATGAACACCATCATGACCGAGGAGCTGGAGCAGTTCGCCGACATGCTGGAACAGGCGGATGATTTTCAATCCGCTCTGCAAACCCTGCTGCACGACACCTTTGCCGCCCACCAGCGAATCATTTTTAACGGCAACGGCTACAGCGATGCGTGGGTAGCCGAGGCCAGGCGCCGCGGCCTGTGCAACATGGGCAACACCGTTGACGCCCTTCCCGCCTACATTGCCGAGAAGAACATCGCCATGTTCAGCCGTCACGGCGTGCTGACCCGTGACGAGCTGGAGGCCCGCTACAATATCCACCTGGAGAATTATTGCAAGGTCATGACCATCGAGGGCAACACCCTGCTGGATATGGCCCGCCGCCAGATCATGCCCGCAGTCAGCAGATACTCCGACGAGCTGGCCACCGCCCTGTTCCACAAGCAGAACTGCGGCATCCCTCTGTCTGCCAAGATGGAAGAAGCAACGCTGCGGAAGCTGGCTGATCTGTCCGGCAAGCTGTATGACGCCTGCGAAGCGCTGGATCGTGCCATCGCCAAGGCTCCTGCCATGGATGGCGGTATCAAAGCTGCCTGCTATTACCGGGACGAGGTGGACGCCCGCCGTCAAAAGGCCAGCGCCCTTATCAACCAGCTGGAAACCATCACCGGCGCACAGCATTGGCCCTTCCCTACCTACGCCGATATTCTGTTCTCCGTGTAAATCAACAGCATCAAAATCCTGCGCAGCTTCAGGTTGCGCAGGATTTCCATATACAAAAAAACAGATCCCTGCGCGTATGCAGGGATCTGTTTATCCTATATCTTGGAAATTATTCCTTGTTCTCGCTGGTCTCGCTTTCCGCTTTCTCGACCACGGCTTCCTCGGACTTAGGTTCCTCCACAGGAGCGACCTCCTCCTTGGGCTGTTCTTCCTTCTTGGCCTTCTTCCCGCCGCGCTGCATAGCGGCTGCCTGCTCATCCAGCGTACCGACCTGGCCGATCGCAGACTTCAGGAACTCGATGCGAACGCGATCCTCACTGGTCTCGATGACCACGGTACGGTCCGTAATGGAAACAACACGGCCATACACGCCGCCGATGGTGGTCAGCCAATCGCCCTTCTTCAGCGCACTGCGCATCTCCTCAGCCTGCTTTTTCCGCTTATTCTCGGGACGAATCAGCAGGAAGTAGAAAATCGCCAGCATGACGACGATCATCAGGATAGAGGACATACCGCCGCCAGCCGTGGTAGCGGCGCTTCCGGATTCGGCATAAGCCGTTGTGATCAGATTAAACATAGGGGCACTCCTTTTTTCACAGATATCTTTGTTATTATACAGAAGTCCCGCTTCTTTTGCAAGGGTTTTTTCGCTCTTCCCGACAGTATTTATACTTTTTCTGCCAGCTTGCGGCTATACTCCCCGCGGAACTCGTCAAACGTACCGGTATCCAGGGTGTCGCGGATCCGCTGTGTCAGCGTGTTATAGAAATACAGATTATGCATGACGGCCAGACGCATCCCCAGCATTTCCTGCGCAGTGAAAAGATGCCGCAGATAGGCCCGGCTGAATTTCCGGCATACAGGACAGTCGCACTCCGGGTCGATCGGGCCGTCATCCAGCTTATACCGGGCGTTCTTGATGTTCATGGTCCCCTGCCAGGTAAACAGCTTGCCATGCCGCGCATTACGGGCCGGCATCACGCAGTCGAAGAAATCCACGCCTCTGGCAACACCTTCAATAATGTTGCTGGGTGTTCCCACACCCATCAGATAGCGCGGTTTCTCCGCTGGCATATATGGCTCCACCGCGTCAATGATCTCATACATCACCTCGGTTGGTTCACCAACCGCCAGTCCGCCGATGGCAAAACCATCACAGTCGATCTTTGCGATCTGCTGCATGTGCCAGATGCGCAGGTCGGCGTAGGTCGCGCCTTGATTGATACCGAACAGCATTTGCCTGGGATTTACCGTATCCGGCAAGCTGTTGAGCCGGTCATGCTCTGCCTTGCACCGCTCCAGCCACCGCAGCGTCCGCTCGCAGGAGGCCTTCGCGTAGTCGTAGGGGGCAGGATTCTCCACACACTCATCGAAGGCCATAGCGATATCACTGCCCAGATTGGACTGGATACGCATGCTCTCCTCCGGACCCATGAAAATACGGTGCCCATCCAGATGGGAGGCGAAAGTCACGCCCTCCTCCTTGATCTTTCGCAGACTGGCAAGGGAAAACACTTGAAAGCCGCCGCTATCCGTCAGAATGGGACCATTCCAGCCCATGAACTTGTGGAGACCGCCCAGCGCTTTGATCACATCGTCACCGGGGCGCAGATGCAGATGGTAGGTATTGCTCAGCTCGATCTGGCATCCCAGCTCATCCCGCAGGTCGAAGGCATCGATACCGCCCTTGATGGCGGCCTGGGTACCAACATTCATAAATACAGGTGTCTGTACCTCACCGCCGTGGGCGCATTGAAACACACCGCGGCGGGCGCGCCCCTGCTTTTTAATGACTTTGAACATTCTATTCTCCTAAATCAATACCATCGGTTGACAAGGGCAGACACGGTTTTGACGGGCGGAAATGCGCCCATAC
>SAMEA104315427__coassemble_380_pt1 | contig 56083 bp, 50 predicted proteins | sample SAMEA104315427__metabat2_low_PE_034 | metagenome-assembled genome bin SAMEA104315427 (sample SAMEA104315427) | gut metagenome | biome: Monkey gut; feature: monkey-associated habitat; material: faeces | place: China | collected 2013 | reverse complement strand
CCGCCCTGCAAGTGGAACTTCTCCATGTGGACAGTGAGATCGAAAAGCTGGTGGACAGTCTGACGGGCGCAAACAATGTGCTGCTCTCCTATGTGAATGTGAAGATAGCGGAACTGGACGGGCGCAAGCAGGAACTTCTGGCAAGGATAGCGGAGTTGACTGTGGAGGCCATCAGCCCGGAACAGGTCAGCCAGATTTCCGGCTACCTCGATACCTGGGAGAATGTATCTTTTGATGACAAGCGGCGTGTGGTGGATTTGATGATCACCACCATAGCCGCCACAAGCGACAGCTTGAACATCACATGGAAAATCTGACTGGCGGCACCCCTCCCGTCAGATACCTACCCTGTGTAGTCCCTTGTAAACTGTACTTTCGTATGTGCTAAACTGTTTGCCATAGGGCACTTCCTCCTTTGATAGTCTTAATGGCCTGAACATCCATTATTCTATCACTGTTGGCTAGTGCCCTGCTTAAGCCTGAATCCCACCCGCCTAGCGGGTGGCTTTTTGTTCCGCGCATAAGCGCGGAACTGCCTCAAGGTGAGTAAGCAAAAAATAAGACCGTGCAATGCCGGTCTTATTTTTTGTTTACAACCCAATCAATCTAGTGGTTATGAGATGTTCTGCTTATGATTGCCTACCGAGGCCATTGCAGTCCGCGAGGAAGGCATAGAATATAATCTGCGCTGACGTGATAATACCGACAAAGCGTTTGTAAATGATGCAGCGGAAATTCGTTGAGCCCGCGTTCGTATCGTGCGTATACTTGCTGTGTTGTCCCCAGAATGGCTGCCACTGCGGATTGTGTCAGATCGGCATCTTCGCGAAGCTCTTTTAAAATATCGGCATAGCATCTCATGAGGGGTCTCCTTATAGAAGAGTAGACTAATATTATGCCGTACACCACATGTGGCGTATTGACTTTACGCCACATGTGGTGTAAAATAAAGACAATAACGGAAGGGAGGAAGAAAGAATGGCTCTTTTTGGAGGTCCCAGCAAGAAGACGACCATGGAAAGTTTGATGCAGCAATTGGCGGTACACCCCATGCTGCAATGGGTCGTACAAGTATTACGGCAAGAGGAACAGGAGCAACATGACAAAAGGCCTGCGGGAAAATGGAAGCATTGCACAGACGATTATTACGATGATGGTGTGCGCACTGTTTTCGTCTATCGGGATTATCTGGGCGTTTTGCAGGGCAAAGTTCAGCAGATGTTTCCGTCAGAGGAAGAAGAACGGAAGGGATGGAAAATGCCGGCCAATGATGGATTCCGCTATACAGTATACGGGTATGAGCCACTGTCTGGCTATTATGGAATCGGATATCGTGATGTGATGAAAGCGTGGACGGAGGTCGTGCGGGCGCTTATGATGAAAATGTATCCGAATTATCAATATTCGAGTTGTGCGATACGTGATATACAAGTGCCAACTGCGACGGATGCGCTTCATTTTGATGAATCTGTTCTATGCTATTTTACGTATACATTACCAAGACCCCACTATGAAAAGTGGTTTAAGGATCAATAATAGATACCCGCAGATCCCTGCGAAAAAAAGAAAAGGAGTGACAAAGTATGAGATTCGTAAAAAACAAGAGAACAAAAATGCTGCGTATTTGCTGTGATGCGGTCTGCTGCCGATGCTGTGGTACAGGACGCATGTATGACGGCAGTATTTGCTACCATTGCCAGGGGACAGGCGTTGAACCGTAAGAGGGCAGACAAGTGAGCGAACGCTGTGATTATCACATGGAAAAATGGGGCGACCATTATTGTGCTTTGAAGAAGGAAATCGTCAGTTACGATCAATATGTTGCCCATTGCAGAGACAATTATAAGGAGAGCTGTCCTATTTACCAATTTTGGAAGGAGAGCAGGTGACAATGGAAAGGCGAGACTGTCCGTTTTGCGGCTTTTTGGCGCGATTCGTATGCAGCGACGGAAATACAGCAACGTTTAAGTGTGAGCGTTGCGGACGGCTTTTCCGAATAATGCTGTGAAATGAAAAACTTCCGAAGGTGATTCCTTCGGAAGTTTTTTGTCGATCTTACAGCTCGATCAGTCCCGCGTCCAGCATGTTCTGCAGGCTCATGAGAATGCCCAGCTTGGCGTGATACCAGGTCAGGCCGCCCTGAAAATACACGGCGTATGGCTCCCGGATGGGGCCGTCGGCGGAAAGCTCGATGGACGCGCCCTGAATGAACGCGCCCGCCGCCATGATCACCTCGTCGTCATAGCCCGGCATGGCCCACGGTTCCGGGGTCACATAGCTGTCCACCGGCGCAGCGGCCTGGATGCCCTTGCAGAATGCCACCATGCCCGCGCGGCTTTTCAGCTCCACGGCCTGTATGATGTCCCGGCGGACCTCGCGGGAGGAGGGTACCACCCGGAAGCCTAGCTTTTCATAGCAGGCGGCGGCAAACACCGCGCCTTTCACAGCGGAGGACACCACCGTTGGAGCCAGAAACAGCCCCTGATAGAAGGACGGCAGCACCCCCAGATTCGCGCCTACCTCCCGGCCCAGGCCTGGTGCGGTGAGACGATAGGCGCAGCGGTCGATCAGCTCCTGACGGCCGCAGATGTAGCCGCCGGTAGGCGCCAGACCGCCGCCCAGATTTTTGATCAGGCTGCCCACGGCCATGTCCGCACCCACATTGGTCGGCTCGTCGGTCTCCACAAACTCGCCGTAGCAGTTGTCCACCATGCAGATCACATCCGGCTTGCACTGCTTGCAGAAGGCAATCAGCTCGCCGATCTGCGCCACGGAGTAGCTTGGACGGGTGGCATAGCCCTTGGAACGCTGGATGGTGATCAGCTTGGTTTTGCCATTGATGGCGGCACGGATGCCGTCATAGTCGAACGCGCCGTCCGCCAGCAGCTCTACCTGCCGGTAGCTGACGCCGTACTCCGCCAGTGAGCCGGGAGTGGGCCGTGTGCCGATGACGCCTGCTAGCGTGTCGTAGGGTGCGCCGACCGGGGACAGCAGCTCGTCACCTGGCAGCAGGTTGGCCGCCAGCGCCAGCGCCAGCGCGTGGGTGCCGCAGGTGATCTGGGGCCGCACCAGCGCCGCCTCTGCGCCGAAGACACGGGCATAGATCCGTTCCAGATTATCCCTGCCGTCATCATCATAGCCGTAGCCGGTGGAGGGATTGAAGTGCATGGCGGCCAGACGATTCTCCTGCATGGCCTGTATCACCTTGGCCTGATTGTGCTCTGCCACAGCGTCGATGTGGGCGAACTGGGGCGCGATCTCCGTCAGTACCGCCGCGCCGAAGTCCAGCACCTGCTGGGAGACGCCCATCTGGGCGTACAGTTCATTGGTGGTCATTGTCATTCTCCTTACTCTCGTCCCTCTGGAAATGTCACGCCGTTCCATTTCATCAGCACCCGGATGGGATAGTCCCGGTCCAGATAGTTGCGGCTGAACCACTCGTAAGTGGCTTGCGGCAGGTGTACCAGCTCCGGCGCGTCGCAGCGGAAGCGGTCAAAAGTGGTTTGGTCGCCGCTGAGAAGCGCCGCCGCCAGCTCCAGCTTCCCCTCGTTCATCAGCCGCTCCAGGCAGCCGTCCATAATGACGGCGCAGGATCGCTCCTCGTCGCCGGCATAATCCTCCCGGTGCCCCAGCCAGTAGAGAAATTCCTCCGGGTCAAGATCCATACGGGTGGTGATCTGGCTCAGCTTGTAGAACTCCTTCCAGTCCCGGCGCTTCAGCACATCGATGAGATACTGCACCAGCCCGTCATCCATGGCAACGCAGTCCAGAAACACCTCAAAGGCGTGCTTTCCCGCGTCGGGATCGGGTTCAGCAGGCGCTTCCGGTTGAGGCGCTTCTTCCTGCCGGGCGCTTTTCAAAAACGCTTCAAAGCCTGCCATGCCGTTGTCGCCGTCAAAGAGACTGTCCGGCAGCGTTTCGCCGTCCTGTGCGGCGCAGGCCCGGACAAATTCCGCCGCGCCCATGGCGGCCAGCTGCTCGGTGATCTGCCGGGTGCGGCCCTCTTCGTCCTCCACCGTCAGAGTGATGCCCTCCGGGGCGGGACGTTTTCCTTCCAGCAGTTCGGTCATGTACCGCAGATAATACTCAAAAAGCTCCATAAAAGGCTCCTTATACGTAGAAATTCCAACTAAAAATTTTACCATATCACCGTTGTAATTGCAAGGCAATTCCGGTAAAATAGGGCGAAAAGGGGAGATGGCGGATGTATTATGTGTATATGCTCCGATGCCGGGGAAATGTGTACTATACAGGGATAACGACGGATGTGGTCCGGAGAGTACGGCAGCATGCGTCCGGAAAAGGGGCGAAGTTTACCCGATCCTATCCGCCGGAGGCCATCGCGGCGGTGTGGCGCTGCGGAGATAAAACGGCGGCGGCCCGGGCGGAATACGCCATAAAAAAGCATCTGACCCATCGGCAGAAGGAGCGGCTGGCCGCAGCGCCGGACGAATTGGCAGCCATGCTGCCGCAATTGACGGATATTGCGGCTGTGGCGCTGCAAGGTATACCCTCCGCGCTGGAGCTCACGGAAGCAGAACGGACAAAATGAGAAACGGCCTCATACCAGCAAACCGGCGGCACACATGGTGTGTACCGCCGGTTTTTGATCATCCCATATCCCACAGTGAACCGTATTGATCCAACCGCTTATTAATATCCCTCCTGCCGCTTTCACCGAGCGTCAGCCGCTGCCCTGCCGACAGAGCATTGAAGATCCCGCAGTCGGCGCAGTAGTCAACACGCCTGCCCCTACCGTCGGTGAGGTGTACCGCGATGCAGTCCGTCAGCGCGAAAATGCACAGCATAGCCAGCAGCAGGGCTATCAGCTTTTTCATGGCGGTACCTCCGTCAGAAAGGGTGCTTTACTCCTCCGTGGGCATTTTCCAGGCCGTCAGGTCGGTGTGCAGCAGCTCATGAGAGCGGTGGCTGAGGGGTTTGTGGAAATACTGGTTATACAACGCCTGCACATCCGGATTCTCATGGGAAAACCGTACCGGCGCGTTCCTGTCGATGTTCCACAGGATCTCGCCGCGGGATGCCGCCATCTCCACACCGTCGTGGATGGGCTGGCCGCCGCCGCCGGCACAGCCGCCGGGACAGGCCATGACCTCGACAAAATCGTAGCTGGCCTTTCCGTCACGCAGGGCACTCATGAGTCTGCGGGTATTGCCCAGACCGCTGACCACCGCCACACGCACCTTCCCCGCGCCGGGGATCTCAAAGGCGGCTTCCTTCCAGCCGTCCATACCGCGGACCGCGGTAAAAGCGTCAGGATCCGGATTCTGCCCGGTGACCAGATAGTAAGCGCTGCGCAGCGCCGCGTCCATCACGCCGCCGGTAGAGCCGAAGATCACCGCGGCGCCGGTCCCAGTGCCCAGGGGACTGTCGAACTCCGTTTCTTCCACAACGGCGGGATTGATCTGCTCACCCCGCAGCATCCGCACAAATTCACGAGTGGTCAGCACCACATCCACGTCCGGATCGCCGCAGGCGCTGTTCAGATTGGGGAGGGCCCGCTCCGCCTTTTTGGCGGTGCAGGGCATAATGGATACCACAAAGATATCGTGGGGATCTACGCCGAGCTTCTCGGCAAAATAGCTTTTTGCCACCGCGCCGAACATGGCCTGCGGAGACTTCGCCGTGGACAGATTCGTGGTGTATTCCGGGAACTGGCCCTTGACGAACCGTACCCAGCCGGGACAGCAGGAGGTAAACATAGGCCATCTGTACCGGTCACGGTGCGTAAACCGCTGGAGGAACTCGCTGCCCTCCTCCATAATCGTCAGATCCGCGGTGAAATTGGTGTCAAATACATAGTTGAAGCCCATCCGCTTCAGTACGGTGACCATGCGCTTGGCTGTTGCGAACTTGGGATCCAGATGGTAGTATTCCGCCCACGCGGCCCGGACAGCCGGGGCGATCTGCACAACGGTGATCTTCTGAGGATTCGCCAGCGCGTCCCATACCTTGCCGGTGTCATCATGCTCCTGCAAAGCGCCTACCGGACAATGGGTGATGCACTGTCCGCAGAAGGTGCAGTCAGATTCGCCCAGTGTGCGGAAGCGTCCTACGCCCACCGTGGTGCGCGTACCGGTGCCGACCACATCCCAGATGTTCATACCCTGGATCTTCTCGCACACCTGAATGCAGCGCATGCAGCGGATACAGCGGTTTTCGATCCGCACCACAGGATTGGAAAAATCGTTGGGAATGTTCTTCAGATCCTTGATATAATGGTCGCCCAGCAGGTTATAGTCATTGCACAGCTCCTGCAATTTACAGTTTCCGCTGCGGGTACATTTGGTGCAATTGTCATCATGCTGGCTCAGCAGCAGACGCAGATTGACACGCCGCGCCTCACGGACACGGGGGGAGTTGGTATGTACCACCATGCCCTCCACCACTGCGTTATCGCAGGAGGGCACCAGCCGAGAATGTCCCTCTACCTCTACCATGCAGATGCGGCAGGCCGCGATCTCATTGATCCCGCGGAGATAGCAGAGAGTGGGGATCTCAATATTAGCGCTGCGGGCAGCTTCCAGGATCGTGGTGCCTTCCGGCACAGAAATCACCTTATCATTGATCGTTAACGTCACCATTTGCTGTTTCGACCTCCTCTGAAGATTCCGTATCCGAAGTGATCGCAGCGCAGGCAGCGGCCAGCTTCTATGCGGGCGCCCTCGCAGGTAAGACCACACTCGATGTCCTCAAAGTCATTCTTCCGTTCAGCGGCTTCCCGCTCTGTGGTATTGATGCGGCCGTGGGGAGGCGAATTGTTCAGCCGCGGCGCCGGGATATCCACATCCACAGTGATATCATGATGGAAGCCGAGATGCTCGTCGATATTGGCAGCCGCCACCTTGCCCGCGGCAATGGCGCGAATAGCCGATGCGGGACCTGTCACGCAGTCGCCGCCGGCAAATACATTGTTCATATTGCCCACCTGACTGGAGCTGGCCGCCACGAAGGTACCCCGCTTGATGGGGACGCCGGACTGCTCGAACCCGGCGATCTCAATGCCCTGACCAATGGCCACCACAATGATATCCGCTTCAATGCGCTCCTCCGGCAGATCGGCCTTCTCCGGCCGGGGACGGCCGGTCTTGTCGGCCTCACCGGGGATCTGCGGCTGTACCCACAAGGCCACAGCCTCGTCATTTTCATTGGCCTCGATGCGCACCGGCGCCATCAGCGTCAGCATTTCCGCACCCTCTGCCATCGCGCCGGTGACCTCATCAGGCAGCGCCGTCATGTCCTCGATACGGCGGCGGTACACACAGGAGACTTTCTCCGCGCCCAGACGGATAGAGCTGCGGGTCACGTCCATGGCCACATTGCCGCCGCCGATGACGACCACATGCTTGCCGCTGAAGTCCGGCATGTCGCCGTCACCTATGCCCCGCAGCATCTCAACGGCGGACATGACGTTTTTGCTGTGCTCACCGGGAATGCCGGCGCCCTTGCCCTGATGGGCGCCGATGGCGATATACAGGCAGTCATATTCCCGCTGCAGCTGCTCGAAAGTGATCTCCTTGCCCACCGTTACGCCGGTATGCGCCTCAATGCCCAGCGACAGGATGGAGCTGATCTCCGCGTCCAGCTTTTCTCTGGGGAAGCGGTAGTTGGGGATGCCGTACCGCAGCATGCCGCCCAAGCGCCTGCGCTCCTCGAAAATGGTGACTTTGTGGCCCATCAGCGCCAGATAATACGCGCAGCTCAGGCCGCTGGGACCGCCGCCGATGACCGCCACAGTCTTTCCTGTGGAAGGGGCGCAATCCGGCTGCGGCACGTCGCCCGCGTTGTCCACCGCGAAGCGTTTCAGACCGCGGATGTTCAGCGGCGCGTCGATCATATTACGGCGGCAGCGGGCTTCACAGGGATGCTCGCAGATATAGGCGCAGGCTGTGGGCATGGGGTTATCCTTGCGGATCAGCCGCACCGCGTCGGCGCAGCGTCCCTCGCCTACCAGCGTCATGTAGCCGGGCACATCCACGCCGGCGGGACACAGGGCCACACAGGGCACAGGCAGAGACAGACTCGCAAGACAGCGATGGTGCTCGATGTGCTCGATATAATCGTCACGGAAGCCTTCCAGACCGTCCACTACCAGTCGGGCAGCGTCGCGGCCAATAGCGCAGTCTGCCGTGTTGACAATGCTGCGGGCTGTTTTTTCGATGATGACCAGCGTGCTCATATCCGCTTCGCCATCCAGTACCTGCCCGATCAGCTTGGTCAGCTGGCCCAGACCAATACGGCAGGGCACACACTTACCGCAGGTCTGCGCATGGCACAGCTGCAAGAAGGTCAGAGACATATCCACAGGGCACAGGCCGGGAGGTGATGCGGCGATCCGGCGTTCCACATCGCGGTAAAGGTTATCTACCACTGTCTGCGCCTTGCTGGGTGTCTTTATATCAAGTCTGCTCAAGGTGATCACTCCTTTCAGGTGCTAACGTCTGCCCTGAGATGACAGGCGTTTATACTGTGTTTAGTCTAGCATGATTTCTACTGTTCGTCAATATTTTTCAAAAAAATTCTATCTACACGAAACTTTTGCGTTTCTGTGGAAGCTGCCCTATCCGCCGCGATCCGAAAGCCGCCCGGTAAGGGGCTGCGCAGAGCGCCATTGGACCGGCGGCGGGCATAGATAATCCTCAGACCGCGCGAAAGGATTTATGATCCGCCCATTTTCGCTTGCGGTGGGGAAAACTTGACAAGATATGGGGAAAATGATATACTTTGTGGCGTATTTTTCCATTTTGCGCCCACCAATGGTTTATCCTCCGGGCTGAGTGGATATCATCGAGGTATTATGAAAGAACGATTACAACAACTTTTGCCGAATATTAAGTTCGCCTGGCGCTATGTGCGCGAGGGACTGAGATCCTTCGGCGAAACCGATGAAATGCGGGCCCTGAAGCGGGCGTTCCGCGTGTTCTGGTGGCGTTTGGGCGATGTATTTGCGCTGATCGGCCGGATCATGTGGGCAGGCTTTCTCAACACCCGCATGGTGCGATCTGCCCGCGCGTGGTGGCAGCGCACCAGAAAAGCAGTCTGGGAGCTGCCGCAGTACCAGTTTCTGCGCCGGTTCTTCCACAAGCTGAAGGAGCATGTGTGGATCCGGTGGCTGACGGTGGCAGGCCTGGCGCTGCTGCTGGCGCTTCCCTGGTGTGTATCGGAGCCTGATGTCAAAACCTATACCTATCTGGTGGTCACAGACAGTGTGACCTCCCTGGTGGACGGTTATCCCGAATTTACCTATGACAGCGACGAGCTGCGTATCCGTGACGATGTGGGCGGCGATGCCCAGATCATACTGACGGCCGGGCAGAGCGTGGTGATCCGCCATGGCGACGAGGTGATGACCGTAGAGAGTTACACCGAGACGGTGCAGAATCTGCTGGAGCGCTGTGATATCCGCGTCGGTAAGGATGAGATGGTGGGTGTGAACACCACAGGATTGAAAACGCTTATCCATATCAGCGACGAGCTGCGCTGCCGCCGCCGCGAAACAACGGTAGATACCTACAAGACCAAGGTCCTGTACGATTATCTTCTCCCTTATGGTGAGCATGTGATCCTGCAGGAGGGCGCGCCCGGTACCACCACTGACACTTACGATGATGTGTACCGCAGCGGTGAAATGGTCAATACCGTGTTGGTGGACCGCAGCGACAGTACCGCCCGGGCACAGATCATCGTTTATGGCCGCCTGGTCAAGGAAGTCGACCGGGATGACCGCATTGAGCGGGATGTGCCATACGGCGGCGATTCCAGCGGCGGCTATCTGGTGTTTAAGTCCGGTTACAGTATGACCTATTACAACAAGATCACCTGCAACTCCACCGCCTATTACAGCGGCGGCGAAAAAGGCGCGGCGTGGACTACTGCCACTGGTCATGCTGTGGGATTGGGCATTATTGCCGCTGATCCCAAAACCTTCCCCTATCATTCCCGCATGTTCATCCAGTCCTACGGTATGGGACAAGTGGAGGATACCGGCGGCATGAAGGGCAATGTTATCGACGTCTGGTTCCCCTCCTACGCAGACTGCGTGGTATGGGGCCGCCGGAATGTGACCTGTTGGCTGCTGGATTGAGTGACAGGGTATATCGATAGCGGCTATTATCGTTTTAACTGTAAAGATCGGCGGTACACAGATGTGTACCGCCGATCTTTACTATGTAGGTGGTGGTCAGCCGGCCAGCGTCCTGCCCATCTCGCGGCAGGCGTTCAGGGCGGCGTCATCAGGCGCTTCGCAGCAGGTGACGCTCTGGCACACCAGATTCACACCGTTGCTTTCGCAGTCCTTTTCCCAACTGCGCATCCACTCGCCGTCGCCCCAGCCGTAGGAGCCAAACAGCGCCACGCTCTTGCCGCTCAAGCTGTTTTTGCAGTTGTCAAACATAGGCTGGAAGTCTACCTCCTCCAGTACCTCGCTGCCCATGGCGGGGCAGCCGAAGGCAATGGCGGAATAGCCGTTCAGGGGACCCACCTGATCGGGCGTCATCATGGCGACCTCCGCACCGGCTTCTTTCATGCCTTCCGCCACGGCGTTGGCCATGGCCTCCGTGTTGCCGGTGCCGCTCCAATAGATCACAGCAGTCTTTTTCATAATCATTGTCCTTTCTTTTATGATTTAATATATCGACCCGCCACTGTCAGCTGCTCGATATCTGAGCCGGAACGCCACAGGGCGCAGTAGATCTCCGTGCATTTTTTGAACTGGTCAAACATCCGTCGGGCTTTCTCCACGTCGCCGTAGACCTTCCACAGTCCGGCGCACTTGAAGCCGCAGGCGCGGTGCTCGATAAAGCCCTTTACGTCCTCCGGCGGGTAGCTGAGGAACAGGCCCACCTCATGAGGAAATTCACCCGTTTCTCTGAAACGGCGGATCAGCATGGCCACACACCGTTGGCAGCCGCCGCAGGGATAGCCTGCCTGCCGCAAGATGTCCTGTGCCGTTTGACTTTCCAGATCCCGCCGCAGCTCCGCTGGGCGATAGAGGTACAGCAGCGCCTGCTGGCCCAGATACCGGATCGGAAGCAGGCAAAGTCCCTTTGGCGCCAGCCTTCGGTTCAGCCGCCGGATATCCGCCAGCAGTGATTCGCGGTCGTCGCAGGGGCAGGGGAACAGGCTGCCGGTTTTGATGCCCGCCAGCGTTGGGGCACACTGCCTGATCAACAATTCTTCTGACATAGGCCGCCTCCTTTCGTTGCTAGTATGGTAAATTTGTGGATCACTATGCGCGGGTTAGCGTAAGCTAACTGATAGAGCTTAAAAAACTGCCGTCAGGCAGTTTTTTTTAAGTTTTACCCACTGAAACTATAGGCAGTATAGCATAGGTTCCGCCGTTTGGCAAGACCCTTTTTGAAAAAATTTCCAGAATGAGATCAGGCGAATACCAGCTGCACCAGCACCATATACACTACCGTGCCAGCGCCGATGGACAGCAGTACATTGCGTTTCCACAGGTGCAGCCCTGTCACAACTGCCAACGCGATCAGCTCCGGCAAGCCGTGAGGGGCGGCGGCAATGTCCACATTCCGCAGGCAGTATACCACCAGCAGTCCCATCATGGCGGCGGGCAGCGTGCGGCCCAGATATTCCACCACCTTGGGGATGGGCTTATTGTCGGGAAACAGCAGGAAGGGGAGAAAGCGGGTAATGATGGTACCCAGTGTCACCGCGCCGACGATCACCAGCGCCTGCATCGTTGTCAATGTCATAGCTTTTTCCTCCCCAACAGTAATACGATCAGCACCAGTGCTATGGCGGGGATCACCAGATTGTCCGCGCCGAACACCGCCAATGCGGCGGCGGAGCATATAAGACCGATGACACCGCTCATGCGGTTCTGGGGATCCTTCACCTGCTCGATGAACAGTACCACAAACAAGCCCGTCAGGGCAAAATCCAGTCCCGTGGTATCAAAGGTGATGAACCGGCCCGCCACTGCGCCCAGTACTGATCCGACGGCCCAGTAACCGTAGTTCAGCAGGGAAACTGCCAGATAGAAGTCCTTCCGGGGCGTGTCAGCCGGCGGCTCCACCGAGGAGACGATGGAGAACGTTTCGTCGCTGAGGGTGTAGATCAGCGGGAATTTGGCCGCGCCGAGACCGCGGTATTTGCCCAGCATGGATACGCCGTAGAACAGATGGCGGGCGTTGACCATCAGGCTCATCAGCAGTGCCTGCAAAGGGTCAAAGACAGTGGTCAGCAGTGTGATGGCCACAAACTGCATGCTGCCGCAGTAGGCCACGCAGCACATCAGCAGCACCCACGGCACGCCGTAGCCTTTTGTCTGCATCAGCACGCCGTAGGCAATGCCAAGCACCAGGTATCCGGTCAGTACCGGAATGGTGTGGGGAAACGCGGCACGGATGGCGGCAAGAGCGGGATGCTTCGTCTCCATATATCCACCTCCGGATAAAGAAGTTGTAAAGTGCCATCATTATATTACAGGACAACGGGGAAAAGCAAGAAAAGTTTACAATCATCCCTTGATTTCCTTCCGGCATGTGGTATTATGACAACAGAAAGGAGCGTGATCCCGTGAAAAAGCTGCATAAGGTAGAGCAGGGCAAGATGCTCTGCGGCGTATGTACCGGTATTGCCGCCTATTTCGACATCGATCCCACGCTGGTGCGTCTGGGCTGGGTGCTGTTTTCCCTGTTGGGCGGCAGCGGTATTCTGGCCTACATCCTCTGCGCGCTGATCATTCCCGCGGATCCGGGTAAAACTGAATGATACCACGGCGGAAGCGCTTTCCCGGGAGGGGCTTCCGTTTCGTTGACGATCCCGGTCAGGACTGCTACAATGTGAGCGAAACAAGGTAAGAGGAGACTGTGAAATGAGTGACAATGTGTTTGACAAAAAGCCAAGCGAGTGCCGCTACTCCTTTGTGCAGCACAGGGAATGTGAATTTTTCCCCTGCCATGCCACAGCGCATCCGGAGGATTTCAACTGCCTGTTCTGCTACTGCCCGCTGTACGCGCTGGGCAGCAAATGCGGCGGAAACTGCCAGTGGCTGGAGAACGGCATCAAGGATTGCTCCGGCTGCATGCTGCCTCACGGACGGGGAAGCTATGAATTTATTATGGGCAAGTTCCCCAAGCTGGCGGCTATGGCGCGGCGCAACCGATAACGATCCTGACAACAAAGGCCTGACCTGCCGGTCAGGCCTTTGTTGTCAGCAGTACACTGGCGAAGCTGTCGGCAAAGATGCGGGCGCTGTTCAGCGCTTCATCCAGTGAATTACCCGCCGCGCCTACCTCTACCAGCATGGAGCCGAGAGATTTGTGCTGATTGTAATTGGAGTTGCGCAGGGTAATGGGCCGCATCACGGTGGGATGTTCCGCTGTAATGGACTCCGATATTGCGATGGCCAGCTTCAGATTTTCCTGCCAGCCATCATGGTTGCTGCCCATCACAAAGCTGATCTGCGCGGCATTGGGGTCCTCCTGCGAGACCAGCTTATACTGTCGGTGCTGCGCATCCTCCACCGCGTCCCGATGGATATCCAGAATGAAAGAGATGGAGGGATATTTTTCCAGATAGGCCTCGATCCCCTCCACAGACCGGCCATACGCGCCTTCATACAGCGGGTCGTCGTACAGCGTTCTGTCGTGGAGCACAGAGATCCCATAGTCTGACAGTACCGATGCGATCTCGTCGCCGACCCGCACGACGTTTTTGGTGGTGTCGGAGGTGCGGCAGGTACCGGTGGACACATATTCCTGACCGGCGGGCATGATATATGCCTCGCTGCCGTGGGTATGGAGGATCAGCACCTGAGGAGCGCTGTCGGTCAGGCGGGCGGCAAAGCCTTCGGCGGCCAGCGCGGCGGCATCCAGCGTTTTATTGGAGGCGTTCTTGACGCATACGCCCCGCACAACGGTGTAGCCGGCTGTGTTGCGGATCAGCACTGTCTGGGAGGGAACGCCGTTATCCTGAAAGGCCAACGCGGCCCGCGGCGCTGTCTGCCGGACAGCCGGCGCGGCAGGGGAGGGGGATGCCGTTTGCTCCTGCGGCGCCGGGGCTTCCGCTTGCTGTTCCGTCATATAGGCGAGCACCTGCGGCTGCGCGGACAGCAGCGCCGGCGACTGATACAGCGCCAGCATTGCGGGCAGGGACAGTGTCCCGCGGGGCAGGCAGTCTCCCAGCGCCCATTGCAGCAGCCACGTTACGGTGTGGCGCTCAGGTGCCGGATCCTGTTCCGCGGCGGCCACCGTCACCAGTGTTACAGCGGACAGCAGCAGCGCGGCAGTACGCCGCAGCCATTGTTTCAGCATCTCTATCACCTCGGACAAGTGTATGCGCCAGCGCCTGTGCTTATGACAGTGAAAAAATGGCCTTGCAAAGTGATACCGGATGTGGTATAGTTTAATCAGACGGAAACTCATATAGCCGTGCCGTGATGGGGTATGGCGTTTCTACGGCGTCACCGGTGACGCCACTATGGGTGCTTTGCCGCGATGGGCGGCGGGGCGCTCATTTTATTTTGCCTGAAAAGAGGGATCGTTCCATGACACAGGTCTTAAAGGGTCATATCGTTCACGCCCCGGCGCTGGGCCGAATGGACATTACAGAAAATGGCTTTCTGGTGCTGGAGGACGGTGTGATCGCCGGAGTTTACCACACGCTGCCGGACCGCTATGCCCATGCACCGCTGCTGGATTACGGTGATAAGCTGATCATGCAGTCCTTTGCGGATATGCACCTTCACGCCCCCCAGTATCCCATGCTGGGCATGGGCATGGATCTGCCGCTGCTGGACTGGCTGAATACTTATACGTTTCCTACGGAGTCCCGGTTTGCCGATCTGGACTATGCCAGACGCACCTACCGCCGGTTGGCCAGCGACCTGATCACCAACGGCACCACCCGCGTGGCCATGTTTTCATCCCTGCATACCGAGGCGACCTGGGTGCTGATGGAAGAGCTGGAAAAGGCCGGCGTCACCGGCTATGTAGGCAAGGTGAATATGGACCGCAACGGTCTGCCCGGCGTGTTGCAGGAAACCACAGAGGAATCCGTCCGTGAGACGCTGCGCTGGCTGGAGGGCTGTCATTTCGCGCATGTCAAGCCCATCATCACGCCCCGCTTCACCCCCAGCTGCACCGATGCGCTGATGGCGGAGCTGGGGCGCATCGCCGGCGAGAAGGGGCTGTATGTCCAGTCTCACCTGTCGGAGAGTCTGGGCGAGATCGAATGGGTGCGGCAGCTGCATCCCGAGTGCGGCCGCTACTGGGAGACCTATGATAAATACGGCTTGTGGAAGGATCACACACTGATGGCGCATTGCGTCCATTCCGACGAGGTGGAGCGCGGGGCGATCAGGGATGCCAATGTGGTCGTCGTTCACTGCGGTGATTCCAACGTGAACATCTGCTCCGGCGTGTGCCCGGTGCGGCGCATGCTGGATGAGGGCATCTGGGTCACGCTGGGCAGCGACATTGCCGGCGGCGCGCAGCTGCCGATGTACCGCGTTATTGCCATGTCTATCCGGACCTCCAAGGTACGCCGCATTACCGATGACTGGCATACCGATTTTCTCACCGTGGCGGAGGGGTATTATCTGGGGACGACATCCGGACACAAATATTTCGGCGCGGGCGAGGGCTTTTCCGTGGGTGATAAGCTTCATGCCATTGTGGTGGATGACGCGGATTTCCCGGAGGCCAGTCATCCCCTGAGCGTTGAGGAGCGATTTGAAAGGATCATCTACATGACCCACCGGCACAATATCGTTTCCGTTTGGTCCGATGGCCGTGAGGTCGTCCGGCGGTAATGTGGAATAAAGAAAACGACACGCTTCAAGCGTGTCGTTTTCTTTATTCCAGTAATCCGTATTTCAGCTTGACGCGGTCCAGCTTTTCCAGCATGGGTTCCGCCGCGATCCACAGGAAGAAGGCGGTGGCGGCCGCGTGGACGCAGTCCACAGGGAAGCCGGTGACATAGTAGGTCAGCAGCGTTTTCCAGGTCAGGCTCTTGGGACCGGCCCACATCAGCAATGAGGCGGGATTCATAATGCCGCCGTAAATGACGATGGCGCAGAATACGCCGAAAACGCACAGGCTGGCCCGCGCACGGCGCAGCAGACCCTTGCGGAACAGCACGCCGGCCAGGAAACCGATGATCCCCATGCAGAACATCTGCCATGGCGTCCACGGCCCCTGAGAGAAGAACATATTGGATACCAGCATGGACAGCGCGCCCACCAGAAAGCCGCTTTCGCCTCCCAGCGCGACGCCGGATATGATGGTCATGGCCAGCACCGGTTTGAAGTGCGGCAGCATGAAGAAAGCGGCCCGGCCTGCCACGGAGATGGCACACAGCACAGCGATGACCACCAGCTCACGGGCCTGAGGCTTGCGGCCCTCGAATACCATGAAAAAGGGAGCCATACACTCCAGCAGCACCAGCACAGATACCAGACCGTATTGCTGGCTATCCAGGTAAAATACGCCGATAAACAGCGTTACAGGGATCAGCAGCAGGACTGATGCCGCCATCGCCGCGGTACGCCTGGGCAGCTTCCGCTTTTCTATCGGCATCTGCGTCATTACCGGCGGTTTGGAGCGGCGGCCAATGGCCAGCGTCAGGATCAGCAGCAGACCGCAGAACACAAGGTACAGCCCCAGCTGCTTTTGCCCCAGCGTGGTCAGTCCTTCGGCGGTGACCGCGCTGGACAGGTCGGCGACAGTGGCGGCATACAGGAAAATAGCCAGTGCGCCCGCACCGGTCACGGCTGCCAGCGCCTTGCGCCACAGCGGCAGCTTTTTCGGTTTCCAGTCGGGCGTTTCCTCCGCAGGCTCCGGCAGGGGAGGGGTCTCCTGCGGAAGCTCCGGCAAGGAGGGCACATCACCGCCGCAGATGGTCATCACATCCTCTGCCGTAACTGCCTGCGGCTCCAATGGACGGGCGATGCGGTTGGCAGCGGTGGTATAGAAGCTGTTGCCGCTGAAAAAGGCGCGGGGGGCGGCTTCCGTCACGATGCTGCCGTCGAAGAACAGCGCGCAGCGGTGGGCGTATCGGGCGCAGAACTCCACGTCATGGCTTACCATCAGCAGCGACACGCCCTGCGCCAGAAGGGAACGGAGGATCTCCGCGAACAGCTGCTTGAACTCCGCGTCAAGGCCCTTGGTAGGCTCGTCCAGCAGCAGGATCTCAGGTTGAAGCAGCAGCACCTTGGCCAGCGCGGCCCGCTGCTGCTCGCCGCCGGACAGATCGTAGGGGTGACGGTCCAGCAGCGCGTCCAGACGGCACAGCTGTACCATCCGGGCCACACGCTCCTCCTGCTGCGGTTTGGCAAGCCCGCTGCCGGAGAAGATCTCAAACAAGTCCTCCCGGACTGTTTTCTTCACAAACAGGGTCTGGGGATTCTGGGGCAGCATGCCCAGCGTGCCGGATACGGAAATGTCGCCCCGGTAGGGCCTTTTCAGCCCGGACAGCAGCTTCAGCGTGGTGCTCTTACCGGCGCCGTTGCCGCCCAGCAGTGCCAGAAATTCACCCCGGCCCAGTGCCAGATCAAGGCCCTTTACCACGTCAGGGCGGTCCTGCTCGTAGCGGAACCATGCCCCGGATACGGTGATGACCGGTTCCCGTTTGGGCTGCTTCCGTTCTTCCGGAAGCGGCCGCAGAGACTTGCGGGACGCGAATCCCTGCAGGAAATCCCGTCCCTCCCGCACGGTGACGGGGCAGGGAGCGTCGGACTCCACCGCCGCCCAGATCCGCATGGCGGCAGGCATGGCCAGGAACATCCGGTGGCCCATGGCCTTGAGCCGCCGGCCTGCCTCCGCGGGCGTCCCGGTGCACAGAAGCCGTCCGCTGTCCATTACCGCCACGATGGTGGCAAGGGGAAAGGCTTCTTCCAGCCGGTGTTCCGTCAGCAGAATGGTGGTGCCAAGCTCCCGGTTGATCTTGCCCAGCACTGCCAGAAAGTCAGAGGCAGCGATGGGATCCAGCTGGCTGGTCGGCTCATCCAGGATCAGCACATCCGGCTGCATGGCCATGACCGACGCCAGATTCAGCAGCTGCTTCTGGCCGCCGGACAGCTCGGCGACATCCTTATAAAACCATCCCTCGATGCCGAAAAACGACGCCATCTCCGCCACGCGGCGGCGGATGGTAGGGGTATCCTCTCCCAGGCTTTCCAGTCCGAAGGCCAGCTCGTGCCATACCTTATCGGTGACGATCTGGTTTTCCGGAGACTGCTGCACAAAACCGATGCGGGCGGTCTGGGTGCGGGCATCTACATCCTCCAGCGGCATATCCCGGAACAGAATGCGGCCCGTCCGGACGCCGTGAGGGGCCAGCGCGGGCTTCAGCTGCCGCAGCAGCGTGGACTTTCCGCAGCCGGAAGGGCCGCACAGCACCGCAAAGGCGCCCTCTGGGATCGCCAGTGTCAGGTCGTCAATGGCGCGGACGGTCTGCTCCGGATAGGAGAATGTCAGGTTTTCGATGGTGAACAGCGCCATGCCCGCGCCTCCCTTCTGTCCAAGATGACCGGCGTCAGGCACAGAGCCAGATACACCAGGTAAAAGCTGATCGTTACAGGTTGGGTCAGTACGCCTGTCAGTGCCGGGTAATACCACCATTTAAGCCCCCCCGCCATGGTGCCGCAGGTCAGATATACGCCGCAGAAGCCCAGCCACAGCAGGGCATAACGATCCCGTTCCTCCATGCGGTAAAGGGAAAAGGCGGTGCGGCCCTTCAGGCCGTACCCCCGGCTTTTCATACTGTCGGCAGTTTCAATGGCGTTTTCCAGCGCCCAGGTGACCATGATGGAGAAGATCGTGACAGCCTTTCGGACCCGCTGCCATACACTGCCGGTGGAGACATCCCGCCCGATGCAGAACTGGGCCTGCCGCACAGTATCCATCTGCTGCTTGAACCGGGGCACGAACCGCAGCGTCATGCTGAGCACCAGTGACAGAGCCGGGATCACCCGGCCAAAAAGGTACACGAATTTGTCCGAGGTCATGACCCTGTTATAGCATACGAACCACATCAATACGGCGCACAGCATACAGCCTGCCGCAAGGCCGTAGAGAATGCTTTCCAGCGTCAGCGGATTGCCGCTGGGGAGATATGTCAGGATGGTCACGCCCTCATGGGTGAAGGCGGGATTTACCAGCGCGGCCAGCAGCAGGACCGGCAGGGCTACCCGCAGACTCAACAGCACGCCCTTGCGGCCGCTGAGCTGAATGGCATATCCGATAGCGGATGCGAGAGAGATCAGCAGGCACACCGGATGCATCAGCATCATGGAGTAGACCAGCACCAGCGCGAAAAACAGAAAATTTACCAGCGGGTGATAGCGGGAAAAGGTATCGGACATGGCGCGGGCCTCCTTTCATGATGGTGTGGTCAGAAACAATTCATTATACCATAAGTACGGCGCTGATTTCAACCGGCTGCGGCCGGATCACACATCGCCGCCGTTTTCGCAGGTGTAGACCCAGTCGATGCTGTCGCCGTCCTCCAGCACATAGCTGGAGCAGCCATAGTTGGGGAAGGAACCGTTGACGCAGTACATCCAGCCGGACTGGCCGCCCACATCCTTCTCAAAGAGCTGGGCGATCCCTTCCACATACGCGCTGCCGAAGGCAGAGGACCAGCTGGAGCTCATGGAGATCCCGTTGCTGCGGCATACCCGCTGCAGCACATCGAACACGCTTTCGCCCTCGGTGAAGGTGACGGTGGTGGTGGACAGGATCACACCGTCGGAGGGAACGTAGGCCTGTTTGGACGCGTCGCACAGGTCCATGTTGTTCAGGATCGTGTCGCAGGTGATGGAAATGGTGCAGGAAAGCTCCTTTTTAGCGGGCGTGGAGGGCTGAGACGGGGCGGTCGAGCTGCCGGAGCCAGAGCCGGAACCGGAACCGGAACTGCCGGAAGAGGAACTGCTTCCGGAGGTAGTGTTTCCGGAGGTGCTGCCGGTATCGCTTTTGCTCTCGTTCTTCTTGCCGGTATCCGCTTTTGCGTCGTTTCCTTTGGCAGTGTCTGTCTGCGTGTCATTTTTTTTGCCGGAGTCCGGTTTGGCATCGTCCTGTTTGGCCGGCTCCTTGCCGCTTTCATCGTTTTCCGCCGTATCCGGCTTGGAGACGGCATCCTTTTTCGTGTCGTCTGTCTTGGCGCTGTCTGCCGTTTCGCCGTCCTTCGCGGCGTCCTTCTGGGCGGCGCTGTCAGTCTTGGTGTCAGCGGTATTTTTGCTTTCCGCATTGTCTGTCTGCACGGTGGGATCTTTGCTGTCCGTGTCCGTGGCAGTGGTATTTCCGCCGCAGCCTGCCAGAGACAGCAGCATCATCAGGGCCATCAGCGCGGCCAACAGGCATTTGCTATGTTTTTTTCTCATTGTTATCGTACCTCTCAATATAGCGCGTTGCGCAGGGACGCCAGACGGCGTCCCTGCGCGGATATTATGTCACGATCGCGGCGATTTATCTGGCGCTGCGCTTTTTCTTCTGCGTCAGCCAGACGATGGCCGCGGCGGAGAGAGCTGCGCCGCTCACCCACAGGACCATCTGACTGCTGTCGCCGGTGCTGGAGCTTTTAACGCTGCCGGCGGAGCCGGTACCGGAAGTGGTGCCGGAGTTGGTGCCGGAGTTGGTGCCGGAGTTGGTGCCGGAAGTGCGGCTTATTGTGAGCTGACACACTGCGGGCACAATGGTGCTGCCCTCTGTGGTGGCTACCACATAATAGGTGCCGGCCTTGTTGATGGTGACGGTATAGCCGCCCTTGCCGGTCTCCTTGACGGTGTAGCCGGAGGTCAGCAGCTTGCGGTCCTTGTCATAGACAGCCAGCTTTGCGCCGGTGCAGGCATCGGTCACAGTGTTCCAGTTGGCATCATAGCCGGACTTCATCAGGGTAAGCGCCACCGCGCTGCCTGCCGTATCGGAAACGGCAGACTTGTTAAAGTACGCGTAAGCATCGCTGTAACCGATCTTATCAGCGTATACAAAAGCGGTGAGATAGCTGCCGTCGGCCACCGCGTCAGCGGCGCTCCAGCAGCTGACGTTGTTGAGATAGTACCCGAACGCGCCGCTTTCATCGCCCCACAGCTTGGTCAGGTACAGGCCATATTGGCTGTCCGCGGAAGCGTAGTCGTTTTCCTTGTTGGGAGCATAGAGCTTGTGGGCGGCATACAGCACATCGTCCACCGTCACAGTGCCGTCATTGTCGCGGTCGGCGGCCTGGACGGGCTGCTGGATCAGCACCGGCGTTCCGGCCACGGAGATCGTGACATAGACGGTGGTGCTTTCGGAGGTCGTACTGGACCGGTACAGACGCACCAGATAGTCCTGTACGGTCACGCCGTCTTCCGCGGTGACCTGGATGCGCACCACTGCGGGCGCGGCAGCGTCGCCGCCAAAGTGAACGTTGCTGAGGGAGTAAGAGGTGTCAGGATAATCCTGCCGCGTGCTGATCGTGGCGCCTTCAGACAGATCGGCGCCATTCTTGCTGGTCCTGACGTTGGATACCGCAAAGACCTTGATCACAGCGTTGGCATCGGACGCGCGATACTTCAGCTTGAAGGGGCCGTTGCCGGTGGTGTTCACATAGAAGGTGTTGTCCTTCGTGTCCTTTGCGGCGAAGGTCGTGCCGTTATAGACCAATTCATCAAGGCTGGCGTCGTTGCTTTCCCAGCGCAGCGTGACGGTATAGCTGCGCGTCTCGCCGCCCTTGGTGACGGTGACAGTTACCTGCACCGGCGTTTCGGAGAGGGCGATCTCCTTCTGAGAAACAGCCTCGCCATTGATGGTCACAGCAGCGCCCGCCACGGGGGTCACGGACAGCGTCACGCTCTTGGTGCCGCGCTTGACGACATGGGAGCAATTTATAACGCTGGCGTCAAAGTCAGCAGGAACCTTGCCGTCCACGGTGATCGATTCTGCCCACACATTGCTGGTGGTCAGCGCGATGAGGTTGCCGGAGTCGTTCTTATAGTACAGGTCGCCGTCAGCATCGCAGATGACGCTGGAGATGCAGTACTCTTCATATCCGGCAGCCTTATAAAGATCCACCATCTGGGCGCTCTGATCAGCGGTCTTGACCTTGATCAGCGCCACGCCGCCCGGCTTCGCATTATATGTGCAGTAGAAATAGAGGAAGCCTTCGCTTGCATAGGCGGTGCTCAGCAAAGGAGCGGACTTGCACTCGCCCGCAAGGGGAACGATCGTTTCGACAGTCAGCGTGTCAGCGTCGGCGATGATGAAGTGACCGCCGCTGCGCGTTGTGGCACCGCCCAGCTTACCGCCGCCTGTGCCCACATATACATGGCCATTGTAGACCACGGGGGTGCAGGTGGACTGCGCGCCCATATAGACAGATTTCAGATCGGAGATCGCGCCGGTGACAGGATCAACTGCGGCGGAGCAGAGATAGCCGCCCTTGGTAGTGAAGTACACACGGCTGCCAGCATAGACGAGAGAGGAACGCTGGTCACCCAGACCGGTCAGGTCAAGGCTGCCGGCAAATTCGACGTCCTTACCGACGGTGTAGACGCTGACATCCTCGCCGACGGTGTACGGATTGGTGTTCTTCGCCATGGAGTACAGGTGAGAAGTACCTGTTGAGCCGCTTGCGCCGTCATCAGTGCCGAATACGATAAAATCGCCAACGGCCACGCTGCCGGCCCAATAGAAGCCGCCGGAGACGGTGGCCTTCCAGATCAAGCTGCCGGTGGCGGCGTCCAGGCAAACATAGTCGGCATCCTTGGTCTCACTGACCCAGAAGCCGGTATAGATCCGGCCGTCATCCGTGTAGGTGATGGGGGAAGCGCCCTGCGCCGTGCTGTCGCCGGCGTCATAGACCCATTTGCTGGTCATGGAAGCCACGTCGAAGGCCTGGATCTTGCCGCTGTTCAGCGAGCAGAAGATCAGACCGTCGCCATAGGTAATGGGTACGTTGCCGCTCAGCGCGGCGGAATCATCCAAATCCGCGGATGCCAGTACCTTGCCGGTGGCCAGATCCAGCTTGTTCAGCTTCTGGCCGCCCACAGCGTACAGACAGCCGTCTACGATGATGGGCATACCGGCGGCGCTGTCGCCGCTGCCGAGCTTCTGCGCCCATTTAACGGCGGTGGTCTCCGGAGAGACCGGGGTCTTGGCTGAGGTGATGGCCATGTTGCTTTCGCTGCCGCGGAAGCTGGGCCAGTTGCTTGTGCCGCCCTCTGCCCACGCGGTGGTCGGCATCAGGCTTAGAACCATCACCAGCGTCAGCAGGAGGGAGAGGACCCGTTTTTTCATGTGTGTTTTCCTCCTATTTATATTTTTGGGGAGTTATGCGATGCCGTTTCCGGCGGATCAATGAGATAAGCGGAGGGACCGGCAAGCGCTTCCTGCCGGTATGGAAAAGACAGCGGCATATGCCGCCGGGGCTTACAAAATGAGAAAGCCGCGGCGATGATCAGTTCATCGCCGCGGCCGTTTTCCGCAGGATCAAAGGCTCCGTTCCGGTATGCTGCGCGCCGGAAAAGAAATAGAAGGGTCGAGCAGGTCTTCTGACTTGCGCGTTATCGGCACCGCACGCCTTCTCGGACTTGTCCAATGGCTGGCTTTCGCCTGTGCGGTCCCTGCGCGCTTACAGCGGCGGCACCGTCCGGGAGTTTCACCCGATTCCCTATTCTCTCTGAGCTCCTGAACGGAGGACAGAGCACTCAACACGATTTGTTTGTTATTCTGTTATTTATATTATAGGGGAGTAGGGACCGCTTGTCAACGGTCAGATCACAAACTGCTCCAGATAGCGCTTGCTCAGCCGCAGGGAGTTGAGCACGGCTTCCTCGCTGCCCTCAAAGGCCTTGTCCTCCACCTCGATGCAGGTAAAGCTGTCGTAGCCGATGTCGGTCAGGGCGGAGACGAATTTGCCCCAATCCACGTCGCCCAGACCGGGCAGCTTGGGCGACATGAAGTCCAGAGGATAGGCCATCACGCCCACCTGGGCCAGCTTTTCGGGGAACAGCTTGATATCCTTGTAGTGGACGTGGAAGATCTTGTCCTTGAACGCGTACAGAGGCTTCAGATAGTCGATCATCTGCCAGACAAAGTGGCTGGGATCGTAATTGATGCCGAGATTCTTGCTGGGCAGGATGTCAAAGACCTTCTGCCAGATCACCGGGGTGGTCATCAGATTCTGACCGCCGGGCCACTGGTCACGGCCAAACAGCATGGGGCAGTTCTCAATGGCGATCCGGACATTCAGCTCCTCGGCCAATGCGATGATGGGAGGCCAGACCTCCTTGACCAGCTCCAGATTTTCCTCTACGCTCTTAGTCTGGTCGCGGCCGATGAAGGTCGTGACCAGATTGACGCCCAGCTTGGCGCTGGCGCGGATGACATGCCGCAAATGCTCGATATTGGCGCGGCGCTTTTCCAGATCGCCGTCCATGGTGTTGGGGTAAAAGGCCAGCGCGGAGATCTCTATCTGATGGGCGGCGGCGTAATCCAGAACGTGCCGGGCGTAAGCGTCATCCTCACATACCCGCACCACGTCGATGTGGCTGACGCCTGCGTAGCGGCGCTCTGCCTTTCCGGCGGGCCAGCATGCCACTTCAACACAGGAAAAACCCATCTCAGATACGGTGTCGATCATTTTTTCATAATCATACTGTTCCAGTATGGCGGTCACAAGGCCGAGTTTCATAGGCGGTTCTCCTCTCAAAACATATAATTTTTATTACAAGTTTAAAAGTAATCACAAAATTTTGCTTTGTCAAGAGCAAATCAACAGTCCCTCTCATGATTGTGCAATACGACTGAAAGCGCCGACGGCAAATTAGCAAAAGAGCTGAAAATTTTTCATATTTTGCCGTATTCCTTGACATGGAGCGGTCCGGATTGGTATGATATAGATGTAAAAAATGTAATCCATTACATTTTCAAAAGAGGAAACGGAGGCTCCCGCATGGTAACGATCGGCGAGGTAGCAAAATATGCGGGTGTTTCAGTTGCAACAGTGTCACGGGTGCTGAATAACAGCGAAACGGTCAGACCGGCTACAGCGGAACGGGTGCTGGCGGCGATCCGGGAGCTGGAGTATATCCCGAACCAGTCGGCGCGGAACCTGCGGCGCAGCGAGAGCCGTGTGATCCTGACGCTGGCTCCTAACTTTTCAAACCCTTACTATTCCAGTATCCTTACAGGCATTGGCGATCTGGCGCACGATTGCGAATACAGCGTGCTGATCTGCAATACCGGCGGCCAGCCGGAGAATGAGGAGCGGTTTCTGAAAATGCTGGACGCGCATCGGGCGGATGGCGCGATCTTTCTGGGCTGCCGGAAGGACAGCCGCTGGCTGAGCGGGTATGCGGAGCGGTATCCCATCGTGCAGTGCTGCGAGTATGTGCCGGAGCTGGACCAGCCCACCGTGTCCATTGACAACTACGCGGCGGCGGCGGAAACGGTCAATTACCTTATCGGGCAGGGACATCGCCGCATCGCGCTGCTGAGCGCGGACAATTCGTTTATTTCCACGCAGCTGCGCCGTCAGGGCTATGAGGATGTGCTGCGGCAGGCGGGACTTGACTGCGGCGATGCGCTGATCGCCATGGCTGACGCCGATTATTCCTATGCTTCCGGTCTTGCCGCGGCGGAGAGACTGCTGCGGCTGGAGCCGCGGCCCACCGCGATCTGCTGTGTGTCGGACATTCTGGCCCTCAGTGTGATCTCCCGCGCCCATGATCTGGGACTGCGCGTGCCGGAGGATCTGTCGGTGACCGGCATTGACGATGTGGATTATACCACCATGTTCCACCCCCATCTGACAACGGTGGCCCAGCCCTGCTATGAGATGGGGCAGGTGAGTCTGAAGATACTGCTGCGTATGCTGAACGGGGAGCAGGTTTCCCGAACCCGTACATTTTTACCTCATAAGCTGGTGCTGCGGGAGTCGGTTTCCCCGCGGGACGAAATATAGAACAAAGGAGCGGAACGAACATGTTGAAGGTTGGTATCATCGGCTGCGGCTCTATTGCCAAGCAGCGTCACGGGTATGAATATTTCCACAACAGCAATGTGGAGATCAGGGGCTTTTATGATCTGATCCCCGAGCGCGCGCAGGCCCTGGTGGACCTGTACGGCGGCAAGGTGTACGCGGGTGTTGACGAGCTGCTGGCCGATCCTGAGATCGACGCGGTGTCCGTCTGCATGGCCAACGCGTTCCACGCGGAGATCAGCATCAAGGCCCTGAAGGCCGGCAAGCATGTGCTGTGCGAAAAGCCGATGGCTGTCTCTCTGGAGGAGTGCGAGGCCATGGTGGCTGCCGCCAGAGAGAGCGGCAAGCGTCTGATGATCGGCCATAACCAGCGGCTTGCTCCGGCGCATAAGAAGGCGAAGGAGATCCTGGCCTCCGGCGCGCTGGGCCGTGTGATCACGTTCCAGTCCACCTTCGGCCACAAGGGGCCTGAGATGTGGAGCATGGATAAGAGCGCCAACACCTGGTTCTTCAAGAAAGCCAGCGCTTCCTTCGGCTCCATGGCGGATCTTGGCATCCATAAGATCGACCTGATGCGGTATCTGATCGGTTCCGAGATCGTTTCTGTGTATTCCACCATGAAGGTGCTGGACAAGAAGTTCCCGGACGGTACGCCCATTGAGGTGGACGACAACTCTGTGGAGGTCATCAGCTTTGAAAATGGCGCGCTGGGTACCGTTACCACCAGCTGGACCCACTACGGTGAGGAGTGCAACGCCACCACGCTGTTCTGTGAAAAGGGCATCATGAAGCTTTATGCCGACCCGCAGTATTCGCTGAAGATCGTCAACGCCGATGGCACGCAGGTCCTGTATGCCCTTGATCGGCTTCAGACCAACGATGACGCGCAGCAGGCGTCCTCCGGCGTGATCGACGAATTTGTCTCCGCCGTGGAGGAGGGCCGTCCCAGCATCCTGGACGCGGAGGACGTTGTCCGTTCCATGCGGGCTGTGTTTGCCTGCCTGCGCTCCGCAGAGGAGGGAAGGAACGTCGCGCTGTAAGGCGCGGCCGTAACGCGATATAGTGCCTGCGGCAGCAGGTATTATATAATATTTAATATGTATGGAGGAAATTGCATGAAAAAGATCATTGCGTTGATCCTGGCACTGGCAATGTCTCTGGCCCTGGTCGCTTGCGGCGGAGACAACAGCAGTGATGCGCAGGACAACACCCCCGCGGCAGATGGCTCCACCATCTATGTCATGGGCCCCACTCCCGACCACGGCTGGACCGCACAGGCTGGCGCCTATGCGGAAGCCAAGTGCAAGGAGATCACCGAGGCCGGTACTTACAAGGCAGTCTATATGCCCGCTTCTTCCGGTGAAGAGCAGGTTGACCAGGTCAACACCATCATCGCCAATGGCGATGCCGTGGGCGTTGTCATGATGGCGCTGGACGATTCCGCTCAGGCCGGTCAGGAAGCCCTGTACGCTGAAGGCATCCCCTTCATCTCCTTCGACCGTATCATCGAGGCTACCGAGAAGTATGCCATCCTGAACGCTTCCGGTGATAACTGGCAGTGCGGTGCCGGTATTGCTTACTGGCTGCAGAAGAACGGCATGAAGCCCGGCGATACCGTCGTTACCCTGTACGGCGACAACGGTACTGTCTGCTCCCGCCGTGAGGAAGGCTTCCGCCAGTTCCTGAAGGGCGAGATCGAGTATTCCGACAAGGCTCTGGGCCAGAGCTTCAAGACCACCGAGACCTGGGACGACGCTTCCCTGGATGCCGTGTTCAACACGTATTCCGTGGTCTGCAACTGGTCTGCTGACGGCGCTTACGACTACATCGAGCAGAAGCTGGATGAGATCGTTGCCGCTGCCAAGGCCAATGGCAACAAGCTGTATATCTACTCCATGGACGATGAGATGACCTTCGGCGTGCTGAACTATCTGGAGGCTGGCGCTTCCGAGGCTACGCTGGCCGATCTGGAGCAGATGGATGTTTACATCTCCGCTATCGGCGGTATGCAGGAACTGTATGACGTCATGGCCGGTACTTCCGCTCAGTCCGAGCTGGCCAACAAGTACTTCGACGACATGATGAGCATGTACTTCTCCCCCAAGATGATGCAGGACGTCATCGAGAAGATGGAGGACTATCTGGCCGGTAATTGGAACTATGAGGTCGGTTCCGGTGAGTATCAGCCCGTTTGGATCGTTGGCCGTGACAACGTCAGCGAGTATGAGGGCTTCAAGGGCCACGCTTGATCGTCAGCTCTGCCATTTGCGCGGATGCAGGGGTTCACCCCTGCATCCGCATTTCAAAAGGAGACGGTATAAAAGACCGCTCCAACCTGAAGCGAGGAGACAGCATCTATGAACATCCTTGAAATGAATCATGTTTCCAAGGCATTCGGCGGCTCCAAGGCCCTGTCCGACATCCACCTGACGGTGGAGGAGGGCGAGATCCATGCGCTGCTGGGCGAAAACGGGGCGGGAAAGTCCACGCTGATGAATATTCTCACAGGTGTGATCCCCGCTGATGAGGGAAGCATCACCTTTTACGGCAAGGATTACCCGGCGCCTACGATCCACCAGATGGAGGCTGCCGGCATCGCCTTTGTCCATCAGGAATTAAATGTGATCAACGATCTGACGGTGGCGGATAATATTTTTCTCCGCCGCGAGCTGACCAAATTCGGCCTGCTGAAAAATAAGGAGCAGGTAGCGCGGGCCAGACAGCTGTTTGAGGAGCTGGGCGTGGATATTGATCCGAACGCCATGGTCAGCGAGCTGAAAACCAGTGAGAAGCAGCTGCTGGAGATCTGCCGCGCCTTGTATGCCGACGCGAAGCTTCTGATCCTGGACGAGCCGACCACGGCCCTGTCCAATAATGAGATCGACCATCTTTTCGACATACTCAGAAAACTGAAAACACAGGGGAAATCGTTCATCTTTATCTCCCACAAAATGCCGGAGATCTTCGCGATCGCGGACCGGTATACGGTGCTGCGGAACGGTGAATACATTTCCTCAGGCTATATAAAAGATACGACCCCCCACGCCATTACCTCCGATATGGTGGGCACCACCTATGTGGACGCCGAGGTATACGAGGCCCGCCCGCTGGGTGAACCTGTGCTGACTCTGAAGGGACTCAGCGGACACGGCTTTGAGAACATCGACATGACGGTGCGAAAGGGCGAGATCGTGGCGCTGACCGGATTGGCCGGCTGCGGCGCCAGCGAGCTTTTGCAGACGCTCTTCGGCGCGCTTCCGGCGGAAGGCGGCGATATCCTGGTGAACGGGAAGGCGGTCCACGGACATTCCGTTCGGTTTATGAAAAACGGCGTGGGCATGCTGCCTGCCAACCGCAAAGAGAACTCCGTGGTGCCGGATATGAGTATCCTGGAGAATTTTTACCTGGCAGAGCATGAGGTGTCCCGCGGCAAGCCGTTTATCCGCATAAAGGATGAACTGGAGCGCTATGCCGGCTATAAGGAGCTGCTGCACATCAAGGCGGAGGACAGTGCCCTGAATATCAGCTCACTGTCCGGCGGCAACCAGCAGAAGGTGTTTATTGCCCGCTGGCTGAATATCGGAGCGGATGTACTGCTGTTCGATAATCCCACGCAGGGCGTCGACGTCGGCGCGAAGGCCGAGATCTATAAGCTGATGCTCAGCTTTGCCAAAGAGGGAAAGGCGGTTATTTTCAACACCCTTGAGATCCCGGAGATCCAGAAGGTGGCGGATCGCTGCATTGTGTTTTATGAGGGCCATATTGCCAAGATATTCCAACATTCCGAGGTCAATGAGCATGACGTGATGCTTTATTCCACCAACGCGGTGGATACGCATGTGGAGGTAGTGAGATGAAGAAGAAAAACAGCTTCGGCAGTATTGCCGGAAGGGTCTGGTCACAATACAGCTTTATCTTTGTGTTCCTGATCATTATGGTGGGCTACGCGTTTACCATTCAGGCCAACGGCAACACCTTCAAGTGGAGCCATGTGGCGGCAGTTCTGGGCAGCCAGAATACCTGTATCGTGGGTACGATGGCGCTTGGCATGGCGCTGGTCATCATCACGGGACAGATCGACCTGTCCATCGGCTCGGCATTGGTGCTGTGCACCGGCGTTACCATTATGGTATTCAACGTCACCAATTCCATTCTGCTGATGATCCTGGCCGCTCTTGTCAGCGGCGCGCTGTGCGGCGCCATCAACGGCGTGCTGGCGGGCTGCGCCAAGATGCCGCCCTTTGTGGTCACGCTGGGTACCATGCTGATCTATCGATCCATTACGCTGTCGGTGGTGCGGTCTATTGACCCGGCGATCAGCGGCTCCTCTTCCAGTCAGTTTGCCATGATCAGCGACAACAGCAACTATGAGTTCCTGCGCATGAAGTTTGGTACAGGCAAGCTTTCTCTCGGCTCTTTCTCCATTCCCTATATCACCTTTGTGTTTGTGCTGATGGTCATTCTCTTTGTCCTGCTGGCCAATAAAACCAAGTACGGCAAGAGCGTTTACGCCGTTGGATCAAATGAGAAGAGCGCTCGTCTGGCGGGCATTAACACAACCTGGGTCAAGGTGTCCGTGTTCATCATCACCGGCCTTATGGTGGGTGTGGCCAGCATCATCCAGGCCTGCAAGATCGGCAACGTGACGCCCGCCTCCTCCGGACAGAGCTATGAAATGTATGCCATCGCGGCGGTTGTTCTGGCTGGCATCAATATGGCCGGCGGCCGAGGCAAGGTGTTTGGCGTGCTGTTCGGCGCCCTGTCCTACACGACGATCAATTTTATCATCGTATCTATTCCGTCCCTCAGCGTGGACATTCAGGATACCTTCCAGGGCATGGTGCTGATCATCGTCATCCTGATCCAGACCATTGGCCCCGTCATCAAGGAGAGCATCCAGCGTGCCAAAAAGCGCCGCAAAAGTGTTTCCGGCGATGCTGCCTGATGAAATGGCAAATACGCACACAGGGCGTGCTGCAAGATAAGTGACTCAAAAACAAGATGCGAGACTGACCCGAAAGGGTTGATCCCGCATCTTGTTTGCGTTGGGATTGCGTTATGAGCGACAACACGGATGAAGTATGGCCATATGGGATGAAGTCGACATATATAATGCCCGAATCGAAAACATGCCCCTATGACGAGACAGAAGATCGTTTTGTCTGCGCGCAGGGCAGAAAGCGTCCTCTTCGGAGAGAATGTACGAAGTTGGAACACGGACGGTGTTGGACGCGGAAGGACCTGCCGCAGAGCGTTTCATTCTGCGACAGGTCCGTTTATCGGTGAGTCGTATCTCAGCCCTTCCACTCCACATACAGCTCGCGGACGGCGTTGGGGGCGGCGGGCTTGGCGGGAGCGGCGGGAGCCGCCGCAGGGGCGCTCTCGGCTGCGGGGTGATCCCGCTTTTCGATGAACTTGGGCGCGACCTGGGGGAACAGGGCCAGGCTCAGCACGTCCTCGTCGGACTTGGCAAGGCCCTTGAACTCCTGGCGGTACTTCTCCAGCTCCGGCTCCAGCAGGTCGGCGGGACGGCAGGTGACCACATCCTCGGGGGCGATGCCCGCCTTGGCGCGGACTTCCTCGTTCACTTCGCCGGGCAGCTTGCCGTATTCGCCCTTCAGCATGGCGCGGGATTCCTTGGGGAAGGTCTTGTACCGCTCGCCCATGATGATGTTCATGACCGCCTGGGTACCCACGATCTGAGAGGAGGGCGTTACCAGCGGGGGATAGCCGAAGTCCTTGCGGACACGGGGGATCTCCGCCAGCACGTCGTAATACTTGTCCTCCTTGCCCGCCTGCTTCAGCTGGGAAATGAGGTTAGAGAGCATGCCGCCGGGAACCTGATACAGCAGCGTATTGGTGTCAACCCGCAGCACCTTTGGATCGAGAATACCGGCGTCCTGAAGCCGCTGGGCCACCTTGCGGAAGTGGACGGCGGCGTCAGACATCTTGCCCAAGTCAAGGCCCGTGTCGCGGACGGTGCCCTTCAGCGTGGCCACCAGGGACTCGGTGGCGGGCTGGGAGGTGCCGTTGGCCATGGGGGACAGGGCGGTATCCACGATGTCCACACCGGCATAGGCCGCCATCAGCAGCGTCATGTCGCCGGTGCCGGAGGTGTTGTGGGTGTGCAGGTGGATAGGAACCTTGACGGTTTCCTTCAACGCCTTCACCAGAGAGTAGGCGTCCATGGGCAGCAGCAGGTTGGCCATGTCCTTGATGCAGATCATGTCCGCGCCCATGTCCTCCAGCTCCTTGGCCAGCTTCACGAAGTACGCCTCGTTGTGGATGGGGGACATGGTGTAGCTGAGGGTGGCCTCCACCTGTCCGCCGTACTTCTTGGTGGACTTGATAGCCTGCTCCAGATTGCGGACATCATTGAGGGCGTCGAAAATGCGGATGATGTCGATGCCGTTTTCGATGCTCTTGGCGCAGAAGGCGTCCACCACATCGTCGGCATAGTGCTTGTAGCCCAGAATGTTCTGGCCGCGGAACAGCATTTGAAGCTTTGTGTTCTTCACATGCTTGCGGATGGTGCGCAGACGCTCCCACGGGTCCTCGTTCAGGAAGCGCATGCAGGCGTCGAAGGTAGCGCCGCCCCAGCACTCCAGCGAGTAGTAGCCGATGGAGTCCAGCGTTTCCAGCGCGGGCAGCATGTCCTCGATGGTCATGCGGGTGGCCGCCTGGGACTGGTGGGCGTCACGGAGAATGGTATCGGTGATCAGCAGGGGTTTATTAGACAGAAATTCCATAATTACCTCCTATTAGCCAAACAGGGAGATCAGCACACCCGCGGCGATGGCGGAGCCGATCACGCCAGCCACATTGGGACCCATGGCGTGCATCAGCAGGAAGTTGCCGGGGTTGGCCTCCTGTCCCACCTTCTGGCTGACACGGGCCGCCATGGGAACGGCGGACACACCGGCCGAGCCGATCAGGGGATTGATCTTCTCCTTCAGGAACAGGTTCATGAACTTGGCCAGCAGCACGCCGCCAGCGGTACCGAAGCCGAAGGCCACAATGCCCATGCCCAGGATCATCAGGGTCTTGGGACTGAGGAACGTCGCGCCGGTGGCGGTAGCGCCCACGCTGACGCCCAGGAAGATGGTGACGATGTTCATCAGCTCGTTCTGCATGGTCTTGCTGAGACGGTCAGTGACGCCGCACTCCTTGGCCAGATTGCCCAGCATCAGGCAGGCGATCAGCGGCGCGGCGGAGGGCACCAGCAGCGCCACAAAGATAGTGACAACGATGGGGAAGATGATCTTCTCCTTCTTGCTGACCTCACGCAGGGGCTTCATGACGATCTGGCGCTCTTCCTTGGTGGTCAGCGCCTTCATGATGGGCGGCTGGATCACGGGGACCAGCGCCATGTAGGAGTAAGCTGACACGGCGATGGGACCCAGCAGGGCCGGAGCCAGCATAGCGGTGACAAAGATGGCGGTGGGACCGTCGGCGCCGCCGATGATACCCACAGAGCCGGCTTCCGCGCCGGTAAAGCCCATCAGACGGCAGCCTACATAGGTCAGGAAGATGCCCAGCTGTGCGGCAGCGCCCAGCAGCAGACTCTTGGGGTTGGCGATCAGGGGGCCGAAGTCGGTCATAGCGCCCACGCCCATAAAGATGAGACAGGGATAGATACCCAGCTTGATGCCCAGATACAGCACGTCGATCAGCCCCACGGAGATCGTCTGGCCCACGGTGACGCTGCTGAGTACCGCGTCGGAAACACCAGTGGCCTGCATTTCAGCGATAAACTCCGCTGTGATGGGGTTTCCGCCGAACAAATCCCAGTGGATGTGTCCGCCGGCAAAGAGGATCTCATGATACATCTCCGCGCCGGGCAGGTTGGTCACCAGCATGCCGAAGGCGATAGGCACCAGCAGCAGCGGCTCGAACTTCTTGACGATGCCCAGAAACAGCAGCACGCAGGCGATCACGATCATGATGGCGCATTTCCAGTTATCGCCCTGGAAAAACTGGTAAAAACCGGTTTGTTCGCAAAAATTTACAATGGCTTGCATGACGCGCCCTCCATTATTGGATGGTGCACAGCAGCGCGCCGGACTCCACGGCGGCACCCTTGGCCACGGCCACGGCGGTCACTTTGCCGTCACGGGGCGCCATGATCTCGTTCTCCATCTTCATGGCCTCCAGGATCATCAGCACCTGACCCTTCTTCACCATATCGCCGGCGGCCACGTTGACGGCCAGAATGTTGCCGGGCATGGGGGAGGTGATGCTTTCACCCGCGCCGGAGGCGACAGGAGCGGGAGCGGCGGCAGGCGCGGCCACAGGAGCGGCAGCGGGAGCGCCGGTCATTTCTTCGATCTCCACCTCATAGGCGGTGCCGTTGACATTGACTTTGTACTTTTTCATGATTCTTCTCCTCCTCAGATCTTTTTCATGGAAACGATACGGATGGCGCTGACGTCAGTACCCATGTTTTCGGCGATGGCGGCGGCCACGGCGGCGATCATCTCAGGGGTGACGGCAGACGACGCGGCAGGGACTGCGGCCGGTGCGGGAATGGCGGCGGGCGCCGTTTTGGCGTCGGTCCGACGTACCACATTGCTCATGACTGAAACCAGCACGATGATGCAGATCAACCCGATAAACACCGTACACAATCCCATCAGGCACACAAACAGGTTAGAGTAATCCATTGCCTATATTACCTCCCATTCCTATGTTGGTAATTTAATTGTACCAAACGTTTGGCATTAATTCAACCATTATTTCTCTTGTTTCACAAAATTTGTAAGAATAGCTAAATAATTTTTGGATATGTTGACGCTTCGGACAACAGACATGGCAGCTCTTTTCAAACAAAGGATGCCATGATATACTATGAAATATGTAAGGGAGATGGAAAAATGCGGTATAGTCATGTGGAAAAAGGCATATTTTTGTCACGGCCGAATCGGTTTATCGCCCATGTGCGGCTGCATGATACGGAAATGATATGCCACGTAAAAAATACAGGGCGCTGCCGGGAGCTTCTGGTACCTGGCGTGGCGGTGTATTTGGAGAAGGGGACGAATCCCAATCGCAAGACCGCCTATGACCTGATCGCGGTGGAGAAGAACGGGCGGCTCATCAATATGGATGCGCAGGCACCCAACAGGGCCTTTGCCGAATGGGCGCGGCAATTCGCGCCGGAAGCCGCCGCTGTGCACAGCGAGTACCGGTTTGGGCAGTCCCGACTGGATTTCTGTCTGGAAACGCCGCGGGGGCTGCATCTGGTGGAGGTGAAGGGTGTCACGCTGGAGGACGGAGGTCATACCCGATTCCCTGACGCACCAACGGAGCGGGGTGTGAAGCACCTCCATGAGCTGATGCGCGCGGTGGAGCTGGGGTATCAGGCCACAGCGTTTTTTGTGATCCAAATGGCGGACGTACTTGATTTTGCGCCCAACGATGTGACGCATCCGGCGTTTGGCGCGGCACTGCGGCAGGCACGGGCGGCGGGCGTAAACATTGCGGCCTACAGCTGCCGCGTCACGCCGGACAGTCTGGAGATCGACCATCCGGTGGAGATCAGGCTATGAAAAACGCGCAGGCTTACGCCTGCGCGTTTTTCAGCAGATAATAGGTAATGCGGGCTGTCAGTCCCCAGAGGGGGTAGGGAAGCCCTTCGTAGACCGGTACCTCCATGCGTCCGTCGCCCCATGGATAAGGGGTCTCCACCCGCACGGCGTCATAAGGAAAGTCATCGCTGATCATAGGCCGCAGCGGGTAGCGGTACAGCTTCGGCGGATGTGCGAGCAGCCATTCTACCGGTACCAGAAAGGTGTCGGCTACCTCATCGGGGCTGGGGGACAGACGGTTCAGCGCCGCGGTGTCCACATGAGCCAATATCGGATGCATCAGCGCGTCAGAGCGGAGATAGAGAAAATCCAGCGGTCCGATGACATCGATATCTTTGGACGCGATGCCGAGCTCCTCACCGCTTTCCCGCAGGGCGCAATCAGTGGGAGTTTCTCCTGGCTCCATCCGTCCGCCGGGGAAGCAGACCTCATTTGGCTGACGGATACCACCGGAGCGCACCTCATACAGCAGGCACAGTCCCTGCGCTGTTTCCACAAGAGGAACCAGCACCGCGTATTCCCGCGTGCCGCATAAAAGACCCGGCTGATGATGCTGATAGGTATGATAGAAATCGCGCAGCTCCACGGTGCATACCTCCGGAAAATAACAGGTTGAGACTAGTATATCATAAAAAAAGAGATATTTGAAGAAAAAAATGAGGCCCCATCCAAGGATGGGGCCATGGTATCCGAAGTTTAGCAGCCGCAGCCGTTATTGCAGCCACAGCCATTGTTGCAGTCGCAGCCATTATTGCCGCAGCCGCAGCCGTTGCCGCAGAACAGGAACAGAAGGATGATGGCGATGATGATCCAGCAGCAGCTGCTGCCGCCAAAGCAAGAGTTCTGATTACACATAGCGTAACCTCCTATGAAAATTCAGACTCTCAAAGGAGTCTCATTCCATAGTATGCCAATGGCGGCAAAGTGTGAGGAGGGGCGGGGGATATTTTACTCCTGAGGTGTACGGGAAATACGGTAGCTGAGCGTCAGCAGCGTGTCCACAAAATGGATATCTTCGGAATAAACATCCTCAGGAACAGAGATCTCAACGTTGGTAAAATTCCAGAAACCGCGGATGCCCAGCGCGACAAGGCGGTCAGCCAGAGGCTGGGCCACATGCTGCGGCACGGTCAGCACAGCGACATTGGGGTGATGCTGGGCAACATAGGCATCCAATTCGTCCATGGAACGAACGGTGACACCGTTGATCTCATCGCCGATCAGTGCAGAGGAAACATCAAAGGCGGAGTCCAGATGAAAGCCGACTTTCGCGAAGTCAAAGTTTTGCAGCAGCGCATGGCCCAGATGGCCTGCGCCGATGATGATCAGCTTATGATCATTGTCGATACCGAGAATGTGTCCGATCTCGGCGCGGAGTTCGGCAACGTTATAGCCGTAGCCCTGCTGTCCAAATTCACCAAAGCAGCTAAGGTCTTGACGGATCTGTGATGCGGTGATATCCATCTTGTCGCCCAGTGAGTGAGAAGAAATGCGAACGACACCCTTGTTATAAAGATCATCCAGATAACGGTAATAGCGGGGAAGGCGGTGGATCACGGCATCAGAGATTTTTTGCTTTTTCATATATACCATCCTTTGGGGTGAAAAAAATTTATAAGCTATTTTAGCGCAAGAAAATGCAGTTGTCAACTTTTTTAACAATCTTTTTTTAAAAAATTTTTCTTTACAACGGAAGAAGAAATTGCTATAATAGATAAGCCGTTCAGGAAACGGCGTGATCAAGTACGCGCCCGTGGCGCAGTTGGATAGCGCGTCAGACTCCGACTCTGAAGGCCGCTGGTTCGAATCCAGTCGGGCGTACCAAAAAACCTGCCGAAAGGCAGGTTTTTTGCTGTGCGCCCCTGGGTTCGAAGTTTATCCCCGGAGGGGAAATCCAGTCGGGCGTACCAAAAACCACCTTAAACGATAAGTTTAAGGTGGTTTTTATGTATTGGCGTTGTGAATATAAAAGTAGATTTAGTGCTATACGCGGTATTTCATCCCTAACATTGGTCATTCAGACAGGACTTTAATATCCGCAGCCCTGTATCCAACCGCTTCATAGTCCCGGCCGAGCAGAGGGAGATTCGAAGATAGCTTTGACCTTTCACGTCTTTTACGGAAAAGCGATCGGAATGGTATACGCGGATGCCGCATTTCAGCAGATCGTTTTCCACCTGCCGAAAAGAGCCGGAAAACGGAATCGGTATCCATCGGTAGTAGCCGATGCGGTCGGAAGCGGGATACTTGTTCGAAAAATGAGCCGTAAACAGTGCGCTGGCTTTCTCTGTCAGCTCCCGCTTGTGAGCCGCTATTCTATAGGCATCCCCATTCAGGATCAGTTCCGTGATGATCTCGGCGTCCAGCGAGGAGGTTTTGATATTTGCGTTGCACAGACCATACAGGATCCGCTCTCTGTAACAGTCCGCAAAGGTCATATAGGCGATCCGCAGGCCGGGGCAGAGGCTCTTGGTCATGCCACAGATATACACGCTCTGGCCGTGCAGCAGGTCAAACATGGATGGAAGCACCTTTTCTTTGGCGGCTGTCAGCCATGTCGCAATATCATCCTCCATAAGAATCAGGTGATTCCTTGCGATGACCTCTGCCAATGCCATTCTGCGTTCAAGTGAGAGGGATATGGTAGTGGGATTGGCATAGGAGGGCATCAGATAGATGCCCTTGATTTTCTTTAATGCGCATTGCTTTTGGAGTTCCTCCGGGAGCATCCCGTTGTCATCCCCGGGAATGGGGACAAGCACTAAATGTAGCATTTTGGCAAGCTCAATCAGATTGGAATAGGTATATGGGTCGGCAGCGATCTTATCCCCCGGCGAGAAAAGGGAGAGCAGCGCCACGGTCAGCGCATTTTGCGCCCCTGCAAAGATTGCCGTATTTTCCACTTGCGTATGAACGCCCAACTGCTCCATCCAGCGGACGCCGGCAGCCAACTGATGAGGATGTCCGGCGGGAAAAGAGTAGGCGTACAGGTTTCGAAGAAAGCCTCGTTCCACAACGGTAACCGTCGCTTTTTCCACCAGCGTGCTGTATTCACTGAAGCCGTTGACTGCGCCCAGATCAATGATTTCTTCTGATATGGCATCCGTTTTCAGTGTCGTATCCTCCGAAGCGTGGGGCGACACAAAAGTTCCCTTTCCGGCTGAGCCGTAAATCAGCCCTTTCTTTTTGCAGGTCTCATACACACGGGTGATCGTTGTGTAATTTAAGTCAAGATAGTCTGCGATTTCCCGCTGCGGCGGCAGTTTTGTACCCGGTTTCAGCAGACCGTTCCTGATTCTGCTCTCCAAATCGGCAGCCAAAGATTTATAGTACGGGGGAGATAGTGTATCTTTCTCCGGTTTCCATGTCATTGGATAGTTGTCAAAGGAATTGATGGACATAGGGCACCTCCGTTGAAAATTGTTTTACATACAATCTTAATATTGTATGTATTATAACGGTGTGCTATTCTTTTTTCAAGGAGAAAAAACAGTTCTCCCATTGAATAATCAAATTTGAAAAGGAGTGTTACTATGAAACAGTATGTTGTTGACGCTTTTACCGACCATGTGTTTGCCGGAAACCCCGCCGCCGTCTGCGTGATGGACCAATGGCTGCCGGATGCGCTTATGCAGAAGATCGCCATTGAGAATAATCTCTCCGAGACAGCCTTTGCCGTCAAGGAGGGAGACGCCTATCGTCTGCGTTGGTTTACCCCCGGCGGAGAGGTCAATCTTTGCGGACACGCCACGCTGGCTACTGCCTATGTCATCACCCGTTTTATTGAGCCGGATGTCCAAAAGGTCTCCTTTGACACCTTGAGCGGACGGCTGATCGTAGAGCGCTCCGGCGATCTGCTCACCATGGATTTTCCCTCCTTCCAGCTCAAGCCCTTGGAAATCACCGACCGTCTTACTGCCGCCCTTGGTATTGCGCCGGTGGAAGCCTATATGGGTGAAGATATTGTCTGCGTGCTGAAGGACGAGGAGCAGGTTCGCAAGGTCGTTGCCAATCAGGAAATGATCCGCAATATGGACGGTCTGTGCCTGCATATCACCGCGCGGGGAGACAACTACGACTGCGTGACCCGCACCTTTGCGCCCAAGTGCAATGTGGCGGAGGATCCCGTCTGCGGCAGAGGACACTGCCATGTGATTCCCCTCTGGGCAAAGAAACTGGGGAATGATTCGCTGGTGGCGTATCAGGCATCTGCTCGCGGCGGCGTTCTGCATTGCCGCTTTGCCGGGGACAGAACCTTCCTGAGCGGACAGGCAGCACTTTATTCCGAGGCTGAGATTTTTATCTGACGAAAGGGTCAAAAAATGAAGTATCGGGCCAAATGAATAAAATACAAGGAAATTTTTGCTGAGCTTCTGCAACAGTAAGGAATCTGTTGTAATAGAGAGGGAACTGAAATGAGAAATCCATTGCGTATGAAATATGAATCCAGCGAGCAAGTCGTTGGGACTTTTTTTACCATGGGTGATCCATCCCTCATGGAATGTCTGGGCTATACCGGACTGGACTTTGTCATCATTGACACGGAGCACGGGCCATTTGATACGGAAACGATGTCGGCGCTGATCCGAACCTCTGAGCGTGTTGGGCTATCCCCTGTGGTGCGGATCGCAGATGTGACCCACAAAGAAATTCAGCGTGCGGCGGATTGCGGAGCAACGGGCGTTATCGTACCATGCTTACGAACAGTGGACGAGTTCAAAAAGCTGGTGGAGCTTGCCAAATATCCGCCCATTGGCAATCGTGGATTTATGAAAGGCCGTGGCTGCGGCTTTGGCTATCAGCCTTGGGCTTCTGGTACATTAGAGGAGTATATGTGTGCCAGCAATGAAATGCTGATGGTTATCCCACAGTGTGAAACCGCAGAGAGCCTCGCGCATATCGAAGAAATTGCCAAACTTCAGGGAATTGACGGCATATTCATCGGCCCGTTTGACCTGTCAATCAGCATGGGAATACCGGGGCAGTTTCATCACCCGGAGTTTCGGACGGCTGTAAACCGTATCACCAATGCCTTTCATGGCGAAGGGAAGCCTGTCTACATTTACGGGAGTGATCCTGCGACTTGCCGGAAGTACTTGAATACGGGAATGGACGGCGTGGCGAATGGGCCGAGTTCCGTTGTGATCGTTGAAGCATATAAGCAAATAGTAAGACAAATCAAGGAATAAGCGCAATCGGTTGTTGCCCTTATATCTCAAATCCACGGGAGAAGCATCTATGCAAAAGAGTAAAAACTCCGCATTTACCATTGCGGCTATTGTACTGGCAGCTTGCCTGTTCTATGCGCTCAGTGGTGGTATCCGCTCCAACTACGGTCTGATTCGCGGTGCGATTTCCGCCAGCAGCGGCGCGGATTATGCCGCTGTCAGTTTCGTCCTGGCGGTGGCGCAGCTGTCCTTCGGCGTGATGCAGCCAGTGTTCGGCATTGTGGCGCTGAAAAAATCCAACGGCTTTGTCCTTGCCGGAGGTGCGATTTTGACGGCAGCAGGACTGTTCGGCATTCCGCTGTGCCGCAGTGCGGGGATGCTTATGGTATTTATGGGACTGCTGATGCCAATGGGATTGGCGGCATTCTCCTTCGGCATTATCATGGGCGCTGTAACACCCATGCTGGGAGAGCGCCGTGCCGCTACGGTGTCCGGCTTTGTCAGTGCCAGCAGCGGACTGGGCAGTATTATTCTGGCTCCGGTGCTCCGCAGTCTGCTGGACAGCAGCGGTCTATGGGGAGCAGTGTTATCTTTGGCCATTCCTGCCGCTTGTCTGACCCCTGCGGCACTGTGGCTCTCCCGCTCTGCCGGACTGCACGGCAGCGCTGAGGAGCGGAAGACCGATTCCCTGCGGGTGATGCTGGGCGAAGCAGTGCGGAACCGTTCCTATCGTTGCTTGGTGCTGGCGTTTTTCACCTGTGGCTTCCATATGGCGATCATCGAAACACACCTCTATACGCAGTTTACCTCCTACGGTTTTTCTGATGCCACCGTGGCGTATGTGTTCTCGGTCTACGGCATTACCACCATGCTTGGCTCTGTAGTCAGCGGTTTCCTGTGCAGCCGGGTGCCGATGCAGTATGTGCTGGGCAGCTTTTATGGCTCCCGTACCATCTGGATCGTGGGCTTTATCCTGCTGCCGAAAACATTGGTATCCGTGTATTGCTACGCAGCGCTGTTGGGTTTTACCGGTGCGGCCACTGTGCCGCCTACATCAGCGTTGGTCAACCGGCTGTTTGGCCCAGCACGGCTTGGCACGCTGTTTGGGGTGGCTTTTGTAGCGCACCAATTGGGCAGCTTTTTCAGCGCATGGCTGGGAGGGATTTGCGTTGCCGCCACCGGTGGTTATACCCTGATCTGGTTGGTCAGCGCAGGCTTCAGCCTCTGTGCGGCGGCGCTGAGTTACTCCGTGAAAACAGAATAAGCGGTGCGCTGCGGTTCTCTCCCTGCGGCGTAATATTGCCTGCCGTCACCCAGTTTGACCAACACCATCTTGACCGAACTGGGTGGCGGTCTTTATGGAAAATTGAGTTTATATTTGAAGGGAGATTAAAGTTATGAAGAAGACAAATCGTGATATGGCTGAACATTACATATGGAAAGACATATGCGATGGCTGGCATTTTGTAAAGGAAGATGCCATAAGTGTGATTGCTGAAAAAATGCCGCCTCAGACCGCAGAGGATATGCATTACCATCAAAGAGCAATGCAATTCTTTTATATCCTATCGGGCGAAGCTGTTATGCGGTTTCCTGACCATGAAGAAACGCTGCTTGCGGGTGACGGGATAGAAATCTTCCCGAACGAAGCACATCAGATGAGCAATAATTCAGACGCAGAGGTTGAATTTCTGGTCGTATCCATGCCAAAGTCCCATGGTGACAGGGTAATTGTCCGATAGCCGCACAGAACAGCTGTGCGGCTATATCGGCTTTGTACATCATATCTCCAGTCCCTCGTGCAGCTTTGCACTGGCTTCCTGCTTATTCTTATCAAACGCATGGGTGTAGATGTCCAGCGTGGTGGAGGGCTGACTGTGACCCAGCAGGCCTGCCACTGTGGCCACGTCCGCGCCGTTGGCGATCAGGAGACTGGCGTTGCTGTGGCGGAGGGAATGCACGTTGAGCTGCTCCGGCAGGCCGTGCTTCTTGAGGATCAGCTTGAACCTCCATGTGAAGGTGGACGGCGTCATGGGAAGCTGACACCCGCTTTTGCGGAACACATAATCGTCATCGGTCAGCTTTCGGTTTTCATAGCTCTCCGTCTGCCAGCCGCACTCGTGGCGGTATTCCTTCAGCAAGCTCTCCATCTCCGGCGAGAAGTACACATAGCGGTCGCCCGCCGAGGTTTTCGGCTCTTTCACAAATATTTCCTCGCCGGTGATCTTTACCACATTCCGCTGCACATGGATGGCGCGACTTTTGAAGTCGATGTCTGACCATTTCAGTCCGCAGCACTCGCCCCGCCGCATTCCTGTGGCGATGATGAGCTTGAAGTAGGTTTCATACTTGATGCTCTCTTTTTCCAGCGCTTTCATCACCAGCCGCATGGTTTCCTCATCCGCGATAGTTTTCTCCTTCTTTTTGCCGCTGTACTTGTATGTCCGCCACGCCGGGTTGTGATCTAAATAGCCGCCCTCCATGGCATCGGAGAGGATCCCGCAGATGCAGGCGTGGACTCCTTCTACCGTATGCTCGGAGAGCGGCTTTCCCGTAACGCTGTTTTTGACTTTTCGAAGCTCGGCATAGTAGCTGCGGAAATGCTCCGGCCGCAGCTCGGTGAGCTTGTAGTTGCCCAAGTGCGGCAGGAATCGCGCGATGTCCTGCTTGTCGCGGGCCAGCGTGGACTTTGCCAGCTTGTGGGGCGCGATGTCCCGCAGCCACAGCTCTACATTTTTACAGCTCCTGTGTCAATCTTTACTGCAATAAGGATCTCTTCGATGAAAAGGGCCTTGAGTAAGGTGATTTTTTTGCTGCGCGTCCCTGAAGTTGAAGTTTATCCCCGGAGGGGAAATCCTGTCGGGCGTACCATATTAACGAAACAGTCTTGATGCGCCTGGCGAAAAGCCGGGCGCATCAAGACGTTCAGGGTCCCTTGAAATCTGTCTCTGAGTTGCGCAATAGCGGTCAAAGATTTGCGATCAGGTGAAGGGATAGAGCCGAATGCGGAACGAGCTTCTGACATAGAGGAGGGCGGCAGACGGCCGGAAGAAAGAGAAGGTGCAGGGAGAGAGCCGTCTGCCGCAGACGGTCAGATGATCGAGGTAATGAAGATCACAAGGATCACGATGGGGCTGACGTATTTCACAGATACCTTCATCCAGAAGCGTGTAAGCTTTCCATGGATGTTGGCGGCATCTACAAAGTTATCTGCGCCCCAGACCCATCCTACAAAAATAGCGATGACCAGTGCACCCAGTGTAAGAATATAGTTGTTGGTCAGGATATCGCAGAAGTTAAAGAAGCTGCCGGCATCCAGACAGAAAATGCCGATGACGATCTGGAACAGTACAGTGAGCAAAAGCGCCTTCTTGCGGGTCAGTTTGAACTGATCCATCAGCATGCCGACCACTGCCTCCATAACGCCTGCGGAAGAGGTGACTGCGGCAATGTAGAAGCCGAAGAAGAACAGCGTTCCCATCAGGCGTCCAAGGGGCATGCTGTCAAAAACCAACGGCACCGTCAGAAATACCAGGCCAACGCTGGACTGCGGCTCATACCCAGCAGAGAATAGAGCGGGGAAGATCATCATGCCCGCCATAACACCGGCAGCAATCAGGGCAATGGAGATGATGATAGAGGTTTTGCCAAGATTCTGCTTGGGATTTTTGATATAGCTGCCGAACACCATGGAGGCCAGCATGCCGATACCAACGGCGAAGAAGGCCTGCCCCAGACAGTCTTGCAGCGATTTTATCGTGAATGCTTCGGCGTTTGGGTTGAACAGGAATGAGAAGCCTGCTCCGGCACCGGGCATACGCAGACCGGCGATGATCAGAATGACCATGATCACGCCGAGCACCGGCAGCAGGATCTTGGTGAGCGTTTCAACACCCTTGGCCACGCCGCCGCTGACCACCAGCACGGCAAAGGCCAGATTGATGGCGGCAAAAAGCGCCACCAGAGGATAATTGCCGGACAGCTCTGTAAAGAAATTGCCCAGCTGCACCATATCCATGCCGTGGAAGGTACCGATGGCCGTATTGTACAGATATCCTAGGATCCATGCGTAAATGGGGATCGTATAGGAGACGATCAACAGGGCGGCCAGTAGATGGGCGTAGCCGGCATAGGACCAGATCTTATGCTGAGGCGCCAGGGCGCGGTAGGCCAACACGGCGGTTTTCTGCGTTTTGAAGCCCATGGTTGTCTCGGCGGTCAGCAGAGGAATACCAATGATAACGATGATAAGCACATAGACGATCAGAAACAGTGCGCCGCCATTTGTACCCAGCAGGTAGGGAAAACGCCAGATAGAGCCAACGCCCACAGCAAAACCAATGGCGGTCATGAGAAACCCCATCAGGCTGCTGAACGCATTTCCTCCGGAAGATTTATTTTCAGACATGCTCGGAACTCCTTTCTTCTGTGGGAGCCATGCCGCGGAACGGCATGGCTCTTAGCTGCGGAAGGGGATGAGGGTATGCCTGCTTACTGATACAGCAGATCCTCGCAGAAGCGATAGACATATTCCGTGGGGGTGATACCCAGCTTGGCGGATTCGTTCAGCGCCTGCTGCGCGTTGGCGGGCATGATAGCCTCCACCTTTTTATTCAGGCTCTCAGCATCGCCGTCATACAGGTATTCCTCTGCGCCACAGATCACACCGGCGGTGTTGTGCCACCATTCTACTGTATACAGAATACCCCGGTCAGCAATCAGCTTGGCCAGACGGATCTCTTCCTCCTGAGAGGAAGCCTTCAGTCCATTGTTGGAGGAGCCGTAGATGTACTTGCAATTCAGTCTGGCGATGGATTCGTCTGTGAAAATGCCGCCGATGGCACAGGGACTGAGAATGTCAACATTCTGGAACAGGACCTCTGACACAGGGCAGGAGTCGATCTCATAACCGGGATGGGCATCAATGAAGCGCTTGACTGCCTCGGGATTGATATCGGCGATAGTCAGCTTGGACACGCCGCCCTCCAGAAGATGCTCACCCATGTACCAGCCAACGGCTCCCAAGCCCATCAGAGCCGCTGTCTTGCCCTTGACGCTGCGGACACCTTCCTGGAAGTTGATGGCCTCCAGCAGCGACAGATATACACCGTAGGCGGTGGGCTTTCCGGTTTCGCCGGTCTTTGTGTGGGGGCCGCCGGTAAAGTTGAGGGAGTATCCCTTGCCGCTCATGACATCGGACATTTCGGTGGGGAAATTCATATCCGGTCCCGTCATATCGCGGCAGCTGTCCAGCGCAAAGGCGATAAAGCCCATGATCTCCATGTTGTCCAGATCCAGCGGATCCATGGTTACGGTAGCCTTGCAGCCACCGAAGGGCAGATGCCCGGCGATGTTCTTAAAGCTCATGCCGCGGCCCAGATTCAGACCGTCGATGATGACATCGATCTCCGGTTCATCGTAGCTGTGGCGGCGGATACCGCCGGCCATGATGGCGTGACTCTTATTCAGCAGGCCCAGCTTGCGGCTGTGCTCATTCATCATATAACGGATATCGTATTTTGCATAGTAGTAAATATCAATGCCAAAGTGTTTTCCGGCGCGAAGCAGATCCAGCACCTCTTCCAGATATTCCTTCTGGCCGTATTTTTCAAACAACGCCCACGTTTCTTTGGTGTTGTAATACTTGGCATCTTCGGTAAAGATGCCGTCGATGCACCAGCTGTGGTTATAGGTGGTAAAGTCAAAATCGGGCTCCCATTCCTTAGCGGCGTACAGACGGACCGCGCCGGTTTTGAAGTCATAGCGGATGCGCATGGTGGTCAGACCCTCTTCACGCAGGGGAATAAACAAACTCTTAGCCATAATGTCGCTCTCCTTTTTATAAATGTTCGTGCGCCGTGCTTCGTGCGCCGTGCACGATTTATATGCTTATTGTAAAAGCGCTGTGGTCATTTGTCAATCCCTGAATTGTTTTTTGGGATTTAAGACAGAAAATAGCGGAGGGTGTTATAAAGATTGACGAAATTTGCGGACACATGGGAGGAAATGTGCAGCATGAAATGCAAATTGATTGACAAGGTGCGGACGTGAGGATTATAATAAAAAAGATTTGTATGTGAGGTTACCAATATGATTCATCGTGGCGATACATTGAAAGAGCAGGCATATACGCTGATTCGTGAGAAGATCATGCACCAGGAGCTGCCATTTGGCGCAAGGCTGAATATTGCCGATCTGGCGCGGGAATTTCAGATCAGCAACAGTCCGATCCGCGAAGCGGTCACCTTGCTGGAGAGCGATGGCCTGGTGGAGTGTCTGCCTAATTCGGGATTCAGAGTCCTGACAATGGATAAGACTTCGTTTGGCACACTGACGCAGACGATCCAGGTGCTGCTGGCCGGATGCTATGATGATTGTGTGCGGCATGACCGGCTGGAGCTTCTTACCAGATTGTTGACTGAGCGGCTGACAAAGCAGCGTGCAGCGTTTCAAGAGTGCGCCTCCTACGACTATGCCTGCACAGCCATTGATTTTGACCGCAGCTTTGTCGATGCCTGTGACAATGCCATGCTGACCCGGATGTTCAGCAGCAAATTTGATCTGCTGGCGCTTTATACGCTGTATGTTTACGGTGACAGTACGGAGCAGGTGCGGGGAAATTTGCAGGAGCATGAGGCGATCCTGTCAGCTGTTCAGAAGCGCGAGAACGACAGAGTGTTGGAATTGATTGCCGCGCACTACGCAAAAGCGGAGCTTGTTGCGCTGTAAATATGAATATCAGAGAAGCCGCGATTTGCTTACGCAGATCGCGGCTTCCTCAAAAAAGGAGACAGCCCTCTGGTGTGAGGGCTGTCTCCTTTTTTGAGGAGTATAGGATAAGGAGAAATTATTATGTTGATCAGAAAGTAACAAAGTTGCCGATAAAGATGATCGCGATGGAAATAGGGCAGATGTATTTGACACAGATCTTCAGCCACGTTCTGGCGAAGGGGTGCCGGACATTGGCGGCGTCCAGGAAGTTGTCCACTTTCCAGACCCAGCCGCAGAAGATAGAGATGACGAACGCGCCGATCTCCACCAGATAGTTACAGGTGAATACGTCCATTTTGTCAAACAGGTCCAGGCTGAGAATGGATATCGAGCCGATGACCACATCGCCAATCAGGGTAATGACCAGCGCCTTGGTGTGGGAGCATTTCAGCAGCTCCATCAGGGCTTTGACCACCGCCTCCGCCATACTGATGGAGGAGGAGAAGGCCGCAAAGAAAAAGCCCACATAAAAGACCGTACCAATGATGCGGCCGCCTGCCACGGCATTGAAGGCGTTGGGCAGGGTGATCAGCGACAGGCTAACGCCTGCGGCAGGCTCCAGATCGAAGGCGAAGCAAATGGGAAAGATCATCAATCCGGCGAAAACGCCTGCCAGAATGATGGACACGCTGATGATGGAGCAATCCTTCAGCAGGTTTTCACCCTTCTTCTGAATGCAGCTGCCGAATACCATCGAGGCCAGCATACCGATGCCGATGGCGAAGAACGCCTGACCCAGCGCCGCCGTGAAGGAGGAGAAGCCGAAGTTGTCGGGGTTGGGCGTGAACAGGAATTCCAGACCCTTTTCCGAGCCGGGGATCCGCAGACCGATGATGATGCACACCACCATGATGACAGCCAGCGCGGGGATCATGATCTTGGACAGCTTTTCCACGCCGCTTTCCAATCCCCGGCTCACCACCAGCGCCAGCAGGCCCCAGCTGATGATGGCGCCGATGAACATGGTGAGGTGATCGGCGTTCAGCGCGTCGAAGGAGGCGGCGATCTGCGCTGCGTCCATGCCGGTAAAGTAACCGGCGGCGGTGCGGTAGATGAAAATGACCACCCATGCGTAGATGGGGACCGTGTAGGCGTTGACCATCCAACCGGCGAAAATGTGCAGGTATCCGGCCAGATGCCACTTGGAGCCGGGCTTTTCCAGTGCCTGGTATGCACCCACCGCTCTATGCTGGGAGCAGTAGCCCATAGACATCTCCGCTGTCAGCAGCGGAATGCCCACCAGCAGGATCACCAGAACGTAGGTAATAATGAACAGCGCGCCGCCATTGGTGCCGCAGACATAGGGAAAGCGCCAGAGACTGCCTACGCCGACAGCGAAGCCGATCATGGTCATAAGGAAGCCGAAAATGCTGCCGAAGCCGCCGCTTTGTTTTTCCATAGTGAGACTCCTTTTCTTTTTTGTGGCCGGGGAGGGCTTGTGCGCCCTCCCTGCTGATGGGAGTGTTCGCCTGGTTATGTGCTGGCGGGAAATGCCTTACAGCTTCAGATCCTCCAGCGCCATGTCGCCGTAGATGACCTCGCCGCACAGACGGTAGGCGTTCTCGCAGGGAGTGATGCCCAGCTCCTTGGCCTGGGTCAGGTTGTGGAAGGTGGCGGCGGGCATGATGTCGTCGATATACTTGATGAGATCCTCATACTTGGCATTCTGGCCATAGATGTACTCGAAGTAGCCGCAGATAGCGCCGGCGGCGTTGTGATACCACTCGGTCTGGAACATGATGCCGCGATCCTGCAGCTTCTTGGCCAGACGGAACTCCTCCTCCTGAGAGGAAGCCTTCAGCACGTTGTTGGCGCTGCCCCAGATGTACTTGCACTTCAGCAGGGGAATGGTCTCGTCGGAGAAGATACCGCCGATGGCGCAGGGGCACAGGATGTCGCACTCCTGATAGTAAGCGCCCTCCAGCGGGATGATCTCGATGTTCTTGCCGGGGTGCTTCTCCACGAACTCCTGGCAGCGATCCATGCTCAGGTCGGCAATGTACAGCTTGCTGCACTCCTCCAGCAGGTGCTCGCCCATGTACCAGCCCACAGCGCCCAGCCCCACCAGTGTGGCGGATTTGCCGGCCAGACTCTCGGTGCCCTCCAGGAACTTCACGGCCTGCTTCATGGTGACGTATACGCCGTAAGCGGTGGGCTTGCCGGTCTCGCCCAGGGCGGAGTGGGCAGGGCCGTTGGTGTACTGCATGGAGTAGTTCTCATTCTCTACATCGGCCAGCTCAGTGGGGAAGTTCATGTCGGGGCCGGTCATGGTGCGGCAGCGGTCAATGCTGAAGCCCAGGAAGCCGATGACCTCCATGTCGGTCAGGTCGATGGGAGGCATGGTGACGGTCTGCTTGCAGCCGCCCATGGGAATACGGCCCGCCACGTCCTTGAAGCTCATGCCGCGGCCCAGATTCAGACCGTCGATGATGACGTCCTTCTCCTCCTCGTCGGGGCTGTGGCGGCGGATGCCGCCGGCCAGCGTGGCGTGCAGCTTGTTGTTGATGCCCAGCTTACGGGAGTGCTGGTGGCTCATGAAGGTGATGTCCTTCTTAGCAAAGTAATACAGCTCGATACCGAAGTGGCGGCCCTGACGCAGAAGGTCCATGACCTCCTCCAGATAGTCCTCCAGGTCGTACTTGCGGAACAGCTCACGAACCTGCTTGGTATTGTAGTATACCACATCGTCAGTCAGGATGCTCTCGGCAAAGAAATCCTTGTTGTAACGGGTGAAGTCCAGATCCGGCTCCCACTCCTTGCGGGCTTCCAGCTGGTAGACGCCGGTCTTGAAATTGTACTGGATCTTCATAGAGGTCAGGCCCTCAGCCTTCATGGGGACAGTCAGACTACGCTTCATAACAGTTCGCTCCTATCTCAAAAATATGTGTCACACATGTGCATCGTGTAGTGTGCATATTTAAGACAGCAAAAGTGTGCACACTTGTCAATAGGGAACCGGAAAAAGTGTGCACATTTGGATGAAACCACAAAACGGAGCGTTGGAATTATGGATTGTGACAAACAGTGCCGCCGGATTTTACAGAACCGGCGGCACGTTTTGCTTATTGTTCATCGGGATGGATCTTGCTGTAGTGATGCAGCAGCGTGTCCAGCACACGGCTCTGGTCACCGGCCCGGACGGCCTCCAGCATCGTTCTGTGGTCAGCGAGATTGTCGGCCACGGAGTGGTCGGACTGGTAATAGGTATAGCGCACCGACAGGAACAGCAGCGTGGAGAGATTGTCGAACACCGACAGTAGCTTGTCATTTTCCGCAGCCTGCACAAAGCATCGGTCAAAGGCGATGGCGGTTTTGATGTATTCCGTATCGGCATTCGTGCCGCAGGCCAGCTGGGCGGCGTAGGCATCCTCCAGCAACTGGGGCAGGGCGGCCGCTTTACCGGAGCGGCAGGCGCACTGGTAGGCGCCGCTGAGGATCACATACACGGCCTCATTCAGCTCACGCTTGACATCCTCGTTCATTTCGATGACACGAAACTTGGTGTTCAGGGTGGACACCAGCAGCCCTTCGGCACACAGAATGTTCAGCGCCTCACGGATAGGCGTGTTGCTGACACCAAACTCTCTGGACAGCGACACGATGTTGACCGGCGCGCCCATGGGATAGGTCTGATCCATGATCCGTTCTTTTACGATCTCATAGATCTGCTGTTTCATGCTGACACGTATCAATTCTCCCATAGAGAGGTACCTTCTTTCAATAAGCTGTCCATGATGCACACTACATCTTTTTATTATGCCACATGTTACGACGGTTGGCAAGCGCTTTGTGGCGTAGAGGGCATAATAGTTTCAGACAAACTGAACCGGAGCATGAAGGTGCTCCATCAGGCGCAGCAGGTCGGCCAGCGTCAGGGACATGGTTTTCGTGTTGGTGTTGGGGTGGACCCACACGGTCTGACCGATGAGTTCCTTGTCGATCAGCAGGATCACATCATGCTGGGTGTTGTTGACCAGCCCCAGCGGTGTGACAGAGCCTGCGGTGAGGCCCAGCTTTTCCTGAAGCGCATCCTCTTTGGCAAAGGTCAGCGCGCCGCTTTCAATGGTCTTGCGCAATGCTTTCAGGTCGGCCCGCTTCTGCGCGGGCAGGCAGTAGAGAAAATAATGCGTTTTATCCTTGATGAAGAGGTTCTTTACCTCCACACCGGGCAGGTCGATCTGAAGCCGCTCCGCTTCCTCAATGGTATAAACGGCAGCGTGAGAGACCTCCTGATAGGGAATGTCCAGTTGATGCAGAAGCTCGTATAGCGCCATAAAAACACCTCGCTCTATTTGATTACAGAGTATACCCGGCAGCTGCCGCGCTGTCAAGGAAACAGTAGTAGGAAAGGGGGGTGTATCACTGTGTCATGCCGTCGGCTATAGACAATATTTCTTCTAATGAAACGTAATGGCAGCTTTTTTGTGAAGTTTGCCAAAGAACGGCGAGGTTAGGCTGGAAAGAACAGAGAACTTTTAAAAACATATTGCGTATTACATGTAATATGTGATATAGTAAAAATGCGGTAAGGAAAACCGCAGAGAAAGCGAGAGCCCCAAAACGATAAAAATACATGCATGGAGGAAAAAAGATGGATACCAGAAGCCTGTATACGCCGCTGCGTGAAGAGGGTCTGACCACCCTGAAGATCCGTTACGACTGGAAGACCGATAAGGGATACATGTATGCCGCCAAGGAATGGGATCCCGACATCAAGTGGAGCAACTACGGCAAGACCTTCTATACCGAAAGCCTGCTGACCGAGAATGACATCCGCCTGGGCAACCGCGAGACCCGTGCTCTCTATGCCAAGTATGGCCTGAGCGATTATGTAGACGAGATCTTTGACCTGCTGCGCCATGGTAAGTTCTTTGGCCTGGACTGCTTCTACAATTCGCAGAAGGACTGGCGCTTTACCGCTAATCTGCACAGCTATGTTCTGGGTCACAACAATAAGGAGCATTCCATTTATACCGGCGGCATCCGCCGTCATGAGAAGGACGAGCCGGAGATCGATGTGATCATTGACGGTCTGAACCTGGGCCGCGCACAGAGCCATAAGAATGTGGCCTCCGGCATTCCCTACGGCGGCGGTAAGATCACCGTCATGGCCGAGCAGGTGAATCTGGACGATCTGGATGAGCTGGGCTTCCTGTCCTATGCGCTGGATCGGGTGCGTTTCTTTACCGGCCCTGATATGAACTATCCTGTGGAGTTGGCCGACGCGATGAACCAGTTCACTCCCATGATCTGCGCCGGCATGAAGAATAATCCCATCGGCCCCTCCGGTGGCCCCACCGCCTATGGTGTTACCGCCGCGATGAAGAAAGCCGTTAAGTTCCACTTCGGTCGTGATGACATGAAGGGCATGAAGATTGCTGTTATGGGGCTGGGTGCTGTTGGCTTCGCTCAGGCGGAGTATCTGCTGGCAGAAGGCGCAAAGCTGGTGGTCTGCGACGCGTATCAGCCCTCTGTACAGCGCTTGCTGGACAAGTATCCCAATGCCGGTATCGAGGTCGTTCCGGTCAGTGATATCCTGACGACGGAGGCGGACATTCTGTGCCCCTGCGCCATCGGCGGCTTTATCACGGAGAATGTCATCAATAACCTGAAGGTGAAGATGGTGTTTGGCGCTGCCAACAACCAGCTCCATGCCACCAATAAGGAAGAAGAGATCGCGCTGGCCGAAAAGCTGGCGGCCCGCGGCATCCTGTATCAGGAATGCTGGGTGCAGAACATCGGCGGCGTTATGTGCGGTACAGAGCTGCACCTGCACGGTGAGAAGGCTGACCGCGACGCCCTGCTGAAGAAGATCTGGGACTATGTGGGCTACCGCACAGAGGTCAATCTGAAAGAGGCTGCCGAACTGGGCATCACCCCCACTGAGAACGCTTACCGCAGTGTGGAAGCTGCCATCTATCTGTAAGCCGCGCGTATCCCAAGTACCCTACTCCTCATGATGAAGAGCACGGCCGTCGTGCCACCAATTCTCTCCTGTTTTCTTTCGGCGGCCGTGCTTTTCCTCCTCAAAACACTATGATATAATTGAATCACAAGTGCAGATAAAGAAAGGAACGCACTATGGAAAAGAGAGATACCTTTGGCTCCCGGCTGGGATTCCTGCTGGCCACCATCGGGTTCTCTGTCGGCGTGGGAACGCTGTGGAGATTTCCCTATATCTGCGGTGAGTATGGCGGCGGACTGTTCCTGTTGACCTATATCTTTTTTATGATCGTCATTGGCGTGCCGCTGTTTACGGCAGAGGTTTCGTTAGGTATGGCATCCCGCCGCACACCGGTGGCTGCTTACCAGACCCTCTCCGGCAAAAAACAATGGGGTATCGTTGGCTACTTCAATATGCTGTGCATCATTTTGGTGGCCGGATACACCATTCCCGTCTATGGCTGGATCATCAACTACATTATCGCAACGCCGCTGGGTACCTTCAAGGGTATGTCCAGCGCAGAGGTAGCTGACTACTTTGTGGACATGTCCGGCAATTTCTGGCTGGTGCTGGGCATGATCGCCATCAACTGTGTCCTGACGGCGCTGGTGGTGCGCAAGAACCTCCAGTCCGGCATTGAGAAGATCGCCAAGATCCTGCTGCCTACGCTGGCGGTAGTCATGATCGTTATTGCGGTCATGGGCTTGTTCCAGCCCGGCGCGGCGGAGGGCGTGAAGTTCCTGTTCAAGCCTGACTTCTCCAAGTTCAGCGGCGAGACTGTGCTGACGGCCTTGGGTCAGACCTTCTTCTCTCTGGGCATCGGCATGGCGGTGGCGCTGGTATTCGGCAGCTATCAGAAGGAGGGCGAGCTGAACGCCACCAAGAACTCCATGATCATCAGCTGCGCCGTGATCTTCGTGGCTATTCTTTCCGGCCTGATGATCTTCCCTATGGTGACGGCACTGGGTCTTGAGATGCAGGCAGGCCCCGGCCTGACCTTCATGGTCATGCCCAATGTGTTCAACGCCATCCCTGGCGGTGTGGTATGGGGCACCCTGTTCTACATTGCCTTCTTCATCGCCGCGTTCTCTTCTGGTATTGCCGGATGGGAAGCCATCATCGGCTTCCTGATGGATCGTTTTTCTCTCAGCCGCGGCAAGGCGCTGATCGGCACAGTGATCCTGGTGTTGGTCATCGGTATCCCCGCTACGCTGTCCGACCCGCTGTTCAATCTGTTTGACATGCTGACCAACAACGTGTTCCTGACCGTTGGCTCGTTCTTCATGTGTATCTTTGTCGGCTGGGTCTGGGGCATTGACAAATTTGCCGCCACCGTGGGAATTGAGAACAAGCCTGTGCTGAAAAAGGTGATGGGCTTTGTGATCCGCTATCTGGCTCCCATTGTGATCGTGGTGTTTGCCCTGTCCCTGTTTGGCATTATTTAATCAAAATTGTCTCCACCCTTTTCTTCTTACCATAGACCATACGCAGTTAAAAAGAGGCCGTTGCGCCTCTTTTTAACTACCCAGAAAGGAACGATCATGCGAAACGAACTGATTTTAGTCATCAATCCCGGTTCCACTTCCACGAAGGTAGCACTGTTTGAGGGGCAGAGGGAGCTGAGCCAAAAGGAGCTGCGGCATGATGCCGCAGAGCTGGAAAAGTTTTCTCACATCAACGGTCAGCGGGAGTTCCGCGAGGCTGCGGTATTGCAGTACCTGAAGGACGAGCAGATAGCCCTGACAGATCTGGCGGTCATCGCCACCAGAGGCGGCGTGGTGGGCCAGCTGGAGCCGGGCGCTTATGAGATCAACGAAACCTTTGTGGAGCGTTCGCTTCACTCCAAAGCGCCTCATCCAGCCAATCTGGCGCCGGTCATCGGCTATGCGCTGGCGCAGGAGGCGGGGATCCCCGCTTACGTCTATGACGCGGTGTGCGGCTGCGGTGTGCCGGAGAAAATGTATACCATCACGGGCTTGCCGGAGTTGGAACGCCCGTTTCTGACGCATGTACTCAACAGCAGAGCCGTCAGCATTGCGCAGGCCCATAAGGACGGCGTAAAGCTGGAGAATGTGACCTATATCGTCACTCATTTGGGCGGCGGCATTACCACCAATCTGGTGCATCACGGCGGGATCATGGACTTCGTGGGTGATGACGAGGGCGGTCTGTCTCCGGAGCGCAGCGGCGGTGTGCCGGTGCGTCCGCTGGTAAAACTATGCTATTCCGGCAGATATACCGAGAAGGAGATGCAGGAAAAACTGAAGGGAAAAGGCGGTGTGATGGGCTATCTGGGCACCAATGACATGCGCGAGGTAGAACGTCGCGTGAACAGCGGCGATGCGGAAGCCGCACTGATTTTCGAGACCATGGCGCTGCAGATCTCACAGGACATTGCCTCGTTGGCTCCGGACGTAGACGGAAAAATTGACCGAATTATTCTCACCGGCGGTCTGGCGTACTCCAAGCGTTTTACTGAGCTGGTTACGCGGCGGGTGTCGTTTATCGCGCCGGTAACCGTGATCCCCGGCGCCTATGAAATGGAAGCGCTGGCCTTCGGCGCACTGCGTGTCCTTCGGGGTGAAGAGCAGGCACGCAAACTATGAATCAGATAAAGGAGGAAACACTATGCCGCAAGTGACCATCCGCGCGGAGAGCTGCAAAAGCTG
>SAMEA104315427__coassemble_371_pt1 | contig 57810 bp, 50 predicted proteins | sample SAMEA104315427__metabat2_low_PE_034 | metagenome-assembled genome bin SAMEA104315427 (sample SAMEA104315427) | gut metagenome | biome: Monkey gut; feature: monkey-associated habitat; material: faeces | place: China | collected 2013 | reverse complement strand
TCACCGGCGCGTTCTGCAAGCCCAGCTTGATCTTGTACTCGCCCCGCTCGATAAGACCCTCGGTCATTTCCGTGACCACGCCCCATGAGAAAACGGACTCCGCCGTGCGGGACAGATAGCTGCCCTCCCACATCAGAAGTCCGTCTTGTTCGGCGTGGTAACCTGTCCGAACACCATCGGTCAGGACCTCCACCCATATGTCGTTGTAGCTGCCTTTCAGGAATTCTGTGCGCTCCGCAAGGCTTTTGTGCGCCTGAAAATACTGGAAGATCTCCTGCCGCTTGTGCTTGCGCCCGCCATCGTCCAGCAGATTTGCTTCAATAAGATGGGTGTCCAAAAACGCCGGAAGCGCGGCGCTTTCGGCGTTTTTGCCCTCTTGCTTCAGTTGTAGATCAGATCGTTCAGCACCGTCTCCTCCGCGCTGTGCCGGAGGTTGTTCATCAGCCCCGTCCAGCGTTGGGGATCGGCGGCCTTCAGCTCCTCCGTCACGCCCTCCGCCTGTGCGGTCTGCGCCACGATCTGCGTCACCATCCGCTGCGCCGTCTCCTCGATCTCCGCCAGATGCGCCGCCAGCTGGCCGCTGGTCTTGAGGTTGGTATACAGCACCCGGCGATGCTGCTTCAGGTACTGCCTCCGCAGCTCCGCGTACTTGCCCAGATGCACCGACGGCTCCTGCGGCAGCATCAGGTTGGGCAGGCGAAAGCCCTCCTGCATCCGATAGGTCACTTCCATGGTCACCGCTCCTTTCTTTTTCGGTATGGTTTTGCTCTTTGACAGCATCATAGCCGATTTGTGTATCCTTTGCAAAAAATTGCTCCCGCTGGGCCTGCATCACCGTGCGGCTGATCTCCCGCAGCCCCATCTCCGCAATATCGCTGGTGGCGATACCCAGCGCATTGATGGTGGATGGCGTGTCAAAGGAATAGATGTCCGCGAAGTCCTCCGGCAGAATGTACGCCGGAGCCGGCAGCGACAGGCGCGTCATCAGCATGTAGGCCACGCTGCTCTCCAGCGCCCGTCGGTATGCCACCTCTACATTCAGCTCGTCCAGCTCCTCCAGCATGCTGCCGTCCCGGCAGTCACGCAGGTCCCGCAGGTAATCCTGAAAATTATCCGCCACCGCATTGCGGCTGGCCGACCGTACCGCGTCCGGCAGCGTGTCCTTTTCGGACAGTGCGCCGAAGGTGGCCTCCAACGTTTCCGTGACCCGACCGGCATAGGCTGGGGTCATTGACCAGATGGGAACGGGACGGGAAATCGGTGTAGCGTGGGTGTCGGTGATGTCAAAATAGTGCTTCAGCCGTCCTTTGCCGCGGGATTCCGCGATAACGGCAATGCCGGCAGCACCGGCGTTGACCCAGCGTCCAAACTGCCTGTTCCACTTTTCCAGCTCCAGCACCGCCGTAGCATTAGGGCGCTGGGCGTAGATCAAGACCTGCTCGTCAAATGAACACTTGTAGTTATAGCACGCCGAACGCAGAAAGCCCGTCCAGCTTTCATGGCTGTAGGTCAGCCCCGCCAGCGTGGAGCGGTATAGCTCTGTGATGAATTGAAATTTGCTTGCCAATTCCGCTTTCCTCCTTTCTCGGAATATGAAAAAAGCAGCCCATTCGGACTGCTTTTCCTGTTCATGATTTGTTTGCCGTCACCATGCGTCACTCAATAGGAAGTCCGCAAGATGCACGATCCGGATGCCGTTTTCAATGCCGGTGTCCATATTGTTCAGGGTAACAACATATTTGGGATAGTGGTCCTTGATCTCCATTAGATTGCCCACCTCGCGGTCTGACCCTTCCGGGAGCTGCACGCAGACCTGAACATAGATCCGCTCATCCCGGCGCACAGCTACAAAATCGATCTCCTTGGTGTCATTCTTGCCGATATACACATCGTAGCCGCGGCGCTTCAACTCCAAAAATACGATATTCTCCATGGCCCCATCCAGCATCTTGCGGTTGTAGCCCAGCAGAGCGTATTTCAGGGATACATCGGACAAATAATACTTTTCCTGCGTTTTCAGAATACTCTTGCCCTGCAAATCGTAGCGCTCACAGGGGTAGATGATAAAAGCCTGCTCCAGCCAGCGCAGATAGTTATAGATGCTCTCCACGGAAACCTTTCGATGCTCGCTTTTCAGAAAGTTGGAGATAGAGTTGGCAGAGAATGTTTTTCCCATGTTTTCGATGATATATTTCACCACGCGGTCAAAAAGATCCTGCTTGTTGATGCGGTGGCGCTTGACAATATCGCGGGAAACCACGGTGTGATAGATGCCGTTGACGATCTGATAGGCGCTCTGCTCATCATACTCACTGAGCGCTATGATCGGGAATCCGCCGAAACGGATATACTCCTCCAGCAGCTCCTTGCGGGACAGGGTACTACCGGCTTTGAAGTCGAGATACTCCTTAAAGGACAGCGTATAAACAGGAATAGAAACATAGCGTCCCGTCAAGTAGGTGGATATTTCGCTGGACATGAGCTTGGAGTTGGAGCCGGTCACATAGATGTCGGCATCCGCGCTCTCCAGCAGACTGTTGACCGCCTTCTCCCAACCGTTGATTTCCTGTATCTCATCCAGGAGAAGGTAGCAGCGCCCTTTTCCGTCCATGGCGGCGGTCAGCTCGTCATACATCTGCTTGGCGGTGATATTTTCGGGAATGTCCATTTCCGTATACCGCTTGCAGATGATATTCTGTTCAGACACACCACGCTGCAAGAGTTCTGCTTTCAACATCTCGAAAATGGTGGATTTTCCGCAGCGGCGAATACCCGCCAGTATCTTGACCAGCGGCTTGTCGATGAAAGGTCGGATCGCCGCAATATAGTCAGGTCTGTTGATCATGCTATCGCCTCCCCACAAGCATTAGTATACCCGAAATAATTCTGACATGCAACGGGTTTTTAAGGTGTAACACGAAAAACTTTTCCACAGCAGAGACGCCTACCGTTCCTGTGATGTTCTCTGCTTGGCAAGGGCGCGGTCATCCTTTCTCCGTTCACTGCAAGCTCGCTCAAAGCTGTCACGCCGGTAGCAATAGATATAAAAATTGTAGTCGCCCTTGACCGGCGTACAGCGAAGCATATACGCATATCGCTTCGTTTTCACCATAAAGCCGCAGGACGGCAATATCGCCTGCTTAATGGCACAGGCTCTCTCATAGCGGTCGCAGCAGCGCTTCATGGTGTCGAAGTCCCGCAGGGGCGCGTCCGGCTGCTCCCGCAGCCAGTTCACGGCGCGGTCGAAGTCCGCTTTGAACTCCGGTGTGTTCAGTACGTCATTCTGATGGGGCCACCATGTGGTGTAGAACTGCTTCCCACTGCCAAAATCGCCCCGCAGGTGGCCCACACAGCCCGCAGCCCTGTCCTGCTCTTCACTGCGGGAGAAATAGAGATCATGCAGGCTCGGATCGTTGACGCTGTAAAAGTCAATGATGTTCTTCTCGCTGGCAGGATATTTCTGCTGAAACGCTGCAAGGGTACGGCACCCTCCGTCCTGGAAGGAAAGGCTGTCAGGCTCCATTGGCAGCCAACCCTCAACGGGAAGCTGGAATGGCTCACGGGTGAGGACGGTGCCGTAAAAGTTGATGGCAATGCTTCTGGAGATTTCGATGGGTTCGCCCCAATCCTCATCGCCGTGCCGCAGCTCATAACGATACACGCCCTCCGGCACGGTGCTTCTGTCAATGCGGCGCTCGGTAAACAACGCTGGTCGACCCATGATCGTACCCTCCTGATAGCTCTGCTCGCTGGCGTTATACTGGCTCATCTGGCTTCACCTCGCTCTTTTTTAGATACCTGTTCCAACCGTTCTTTCTGCCGCTGGTATTCATCACCGGCACGCTCGCAGAAATCCTCCATGCAGGACGTGCGCTCAGCAAAATAGTGACCCCAAAAGTAATTGGGCGGGCCATCTCCATCATTTTTGCAGTTACGCTGCCATGTGACAAATGGGGAGGGTGCCTTACCGCACTCGCCCATGACAAACTCCGCATTTCCGACACGGACGCGGGCAGTAATACAGTATTCCTGATTGATCGCTTTGCCTACAACATAGCTGCCGCGCTCCATCTGAACGGTGCAGCTCCCGTTTTTCGCAAAGGCTGCTGTTACCGGCATCACCGGCACGCCACAGACCAAATCGGGCTGCATGACGAACTGCGACCTCGCGCCCAGCAGCTCTTTCGGCAGTGTCGATACCGGCAGGTACATTTTCTCCCGCCCCAGGATCTTATACCGCAGCAGAAAACCGCTAACTGGATAGTACACACTCATGATAGGGTCTTTGATGTGTCCTTTTATCATGGCAGAGTTTCCATATTTTGCATGATCCAAGTACCATTGCGGATCGGCTCCCGGTGTATCCCATCCAAACATGGAGCCTGCCAGCATAGCGGCCTCCTGAATATCCATAATGCCGCGCCGCTGGTTGTGGCTGTCTGCGATTTCTCGGTTTTCTGCGCGATCACCGGTATCCCACTCCGAGGGGTAATGGCCGCGCTCGCCATGTTTAAGGACGATAAGCTGCCCGGTTGAGGGCAGCGTGGAAAGGCAGGTGTCCGGTAATTCATTTCTGCGCATTTGCTCCCTCCTCATCTTTCCTGCTCCTGCTGCCGTCTGCGGTGCCAGCCCTCCAGCAGCTTAAGAATGACCTCCTCCATCTGCTTGGGCGTATAGTTAGCGGGAAAATACTTTTGCAGCCGGTCATTGCGGATCGTCACCTTCCGCTCCAGCGGCTTTTCCTCCCGCATAATGAGGTCGATGATGTTGTTCTCCAGCTTCCCCTCCGCGCTGATCTGCTTGAGGCGCTGGGCCTGATCCACGGAGGGCGATACCTCGTCCCGCTCCATAAGGAACTGGAGGTAGGTCTGTTCCTTTTCGGTCAGGTGGGAGATATAGTCCGCTGCCGGAACGAATTTCAGCTTTCCACTGTCCACCGCTTCCAGCAGCGGCGGTATTAGGTTTGTCAGGCGGATATAGCGCTGGATTTGACGTGCGCTATCTTCTGCACTCTCTGCAAGTAATTCATCCGCTCTTGACTTCGTGCCAACTTGGCACGAAGTCAAGTCTATTCGCGCACCCTGTCGCTTCATGGCATCCAGCTTCAGCTTGTACGCCTTGGCTTTCTCGCTGGGCAGCAGGTTTTCCCGGTTGATGTTGTAGTCCACCACCAGAATATCCGCATCCTCGTCACTGTAATTGCGCACGATGACCGGACGGGTATCCAGTCCCACCACCTTGGCGCAGTAGTCGCGCCGATGGCCGGATATGATCTCATACCCGCCCTCGCTGCGAGGACGGACGATTAGCGGCTCGGCAATGCCGGTGCGTTCGATACTGTCCATCAGCCGCACCAGATCGGCGCTGGGCCGGTCTACGGAGTAGGGCTGCCGCGCATAGGGAAATACCTGCTCCGCCGGAACGATCTGCACCCGCTCCTGATGGTCGCTTTCCCTCTCCGCGTCTGTTTTGAACAGGTCATCGTACCGGGTCAGCTCTATGCCGTTTAACTTGCGGGCCAAGCTGCAACACCTCCTTTGTCAGCGCGGCATACGCCTGCGCCGCTTTTCCCTCCGGATCATGCTCGTAAATGCTGGTTCCCGTGGCGCTGATCTCCGCTACCCGGACAGAGCGGGGTATCTCACTGGCAAATACCCGGCTGCCGTAGTTTCTGCGCAGCTGGTCGCTGACCTCTTTTGCCAGCACCGTGCGGCTGTCCATCATGGTCAGCAGGATACCGTCCACCGTCAGCCGGGGGTTGATCTGCCGTTTGACGCGGGCAATGGTACGCATGAGCTGTTCCAGCCCCTTTGCCGCCAAATACTGCGCCTGTACCGGCACGATCACGCTGTCCGCCGCAGTCAGTGCGTTGATGGTCAGCATCCCCAGTGATGGCATACAGTCGATGATGGCGTAGTCATAGGCCGGTGCCACCGTGGACAAATACTGCCGCAGCACCGTCTCCCGGCTCATGATGTTCACCAGCGTCACCTCCAGCCCTGACAGCTCGATGTTGGCGGGGACAAGATCAACACCGGACACATGGTGCAGGATGCCCTCGCCGGGTGCGACAGCTTCCTCGTTGACGGTCTTGGTCAGCAGATCGGCCAGCGTGGGGGAAAGCTCGTCCGGCTGCCGCCATCCCAGCATTTGGGTGAGATTGCCCTGAGCGTCGGCGTCCACCAGCAGGACTTTCTTGCCCTGCTGAGCAAGACCAACACCCAAGCTGGCGGCTGTGGTGGTTTTCCCCACGCCGCCCTTCTGATTTGCCAATGCGATGGTTTTCAAAAGCACACCTCCGTTTTGCGTAATAAACTTCATGCATGAGCACCGCACTGCAAAAATGCGCAAATGCTGGTGCATGAAGTTTTTGTGCATCATTTCCGGTTGCCCCGCAGGGGCGAGGAAATGATGCACATTTCTGATTTTGCTATGCGTTTGTATAGCAAAAAAGAGCCTTCCGGCTCTTGCTCTGACAATGTTTTCTACCCGCTCCCACCGCTGAGATCATGCCCCACCATCAGCGCGTAGTGATTGTCCATGGTCAGCGGCGCGTTATACAGCGCCGTCAGCAGGTATGATTTCACATGGCGCACATCGGTGGTGTTCTCCCTGACACGGTCCAGCACATACAGCAGGTGTGCGCCGGTCAGCTTCAGCAGCCTTGCGCGCACTACCTCCGCAGGCAGCTCCTCACCCGCCACGCGAATGGCAGCCTTGTTGGAACACACAGTGTCCAGCATCAGAGCCACCAGTTCGTCCAACCGCCCGCGGTCGGCATTGGTGTAGCTCGTCAGGTAATCATAGTCGATGTTTTCCCTGATTTGCTCTCTGTACTCCCTCCGCCGTTTCACGTCATCTTGCAGTGACTTACCCCCGCGACAGAAGGAAGGGAAGGATGTAAAAACATCCGTATTTTGTTTCTCTTTACTTTGTTCTTGTATATTTAATTGCGCGGGATTATCCTGATCAGGTTTTACCTGTTCTGGAAAAGCCCGTTTAGGTGCGTCTAAAGCATTTTCCGCCAGAACGGGATTTTCCCGTTTAGGTGCATCCGCTTGCTGCGGCTGCTCCAAAATGGTATATTCGATGCCACCCAGCGTTCCGTCTGCGCGGCGTTCCCGCTTCCGCACGATATACCCCGCGCCCTCCAGCTCCCGCACCGTGGCGCAGATGCTGTCCAAGCCGTCCCGGCATATCCGTGCCAGTCCTCTGGTGGTGTAGTCCCAATCCTCCGGCAGCGACAGCATCAGGGACAGAAGCCCCTTCGCCTTCAGCGACAGCGCCCTGTCCCGCAGATGCTGATTGGACATAACGGTATAGTTCCGCGTTTTCTTCACTCGGAATACAGCCATGGTGCGTCCCTCCTTCCTATCGGTTCTAAATTTGAAAACCGCCTGCTTGCGCAGACGGTTTTCCATGTAAATGAGTGTTCCAGCTTTTTGCTTTTCTTATTTCGTTAAGTATTTGCATTTCACTTCCGTATATCGTTTAATTCTTCCAATCTTTGAGGTGAATACACACCGCAAGAGGTGGGCGTCAATCTGAAGAACGGCTACAATGGCGACCTGACCAGCCGCGAGGCCGGTTCTGTCGGTGGCCAGATGGTCAAGAAGATGACTACCATACGAACTGCGAAATTTGCCCGTGCAGACAGGACGGCTGTGGGGCATGAGGTTGAGGTAAGGTACATAGCGAGGATCGTTGTTTAGGGAGAAATACGGTAGAGCCCGCCGGTCAGATGATCGGCGGGCTTTGCCTTGTACTATTCCAGTTCAAATAGGGCCTTTTTAGGATGTATGGTTGCCTTAAATGTTGTCAAGGATCTTTTGAACAGCATACGGTTTAGCGTACTTGATATAAGCATCACTCACAAAAATGGTCTTCGGAGCATATGGTTCAACCCACATTGCTGGGTAGATAACAACCTTCTTTGTGCTTCTTCGCCCTATCGCGGTAATTTCACCATCAGCAGTGATTTTGCAACCTGATTGCTTAAGAATATTTGCCAAAGGCATGATCATGTTAATCTGTGTCTCTGGTTTGATAGAAGATGCTTTTATTCCATCAACACCCCATTCAAGAAGTTGAAGCGCAGCAAAGCGGTCAAGTATGCCATGTACATGCTGATTTCTGTAATGCTTTAGGCATTTGGAACACGCAGATCCACAATCACATGAACTCAACAGATTCTTCATATCGGATAGTAGTTCAGCAATTGCATCGGCTACACTGACAGCATAACCAGCACCGCTCGATAGGCTATCGTAAAGATAGATATCGACATAGGAGGCATCAGATCCAGTTCTAAGACGATAACCGGTGACAAGTTCGGTGAATTCAACATCAAGTTTTTTGCTTGCTACCAGTCGAAGCGCTTCGGCTAAGGATTGAGCTGCGCGGCTGAGCCATGGATTATCATTCCGGCGTGCATCAATGATCGTGTCGTCAATTGTGAATTCAAGGACTAACATATCAGTTATGAAGTCATAGCCAAGATTCACATTAAAGGAATTACTGTGACGGCATCTGCTTCGAGCATACTTTGACTTATATGGCCTATTAATGTCATTTAGGACAGAAGCATCGTCGCCTGGCATAGCAGCACCACAGTCTTTACAGACCATAAAGCCCTTGTCATTCGATCCCTTATTCAGCATAATGATTCGCTGATTTGTTCGCGAAGCAATTCGTATGTTCTTGCAATCTGGGGCAAATTTCATTTCTTCCGCATCTGGCAGAGTTGAATACAGAGGCTGCTGTACAGCGGTATACTCTTCTGATAGCTGAACATCTGGTATTGCTTCAGCATTTCTCGGTGCAAAGCCCCAGGGTCGCATCATTTCTCGAGTGATTTTCAGATCACTGTTCCCGCAGAATGGGCAACGTTTTGTATTCTCTTCCATCAGGCCAAACCAGCCACACTCAGGACAAGAGATAACCTGCTTCACATAATTAGGGTCTTCTGTGTAGGCGCGCGCTGGAGCAAGTGCTTGACCATGACGACGTTCACTTCCGGGATAATAGAATCCGCCAATCTGGTAGGTTTGTTTATCAACAACAATTGCTCTGCCGGGAGCATATTCACCAATGGCCACATCAAGTCCGCGGTCAACCTCATAGAGAATCTTCCCGTATATATCTGGGATGTACGTACTTACGACATTCTTCGGGAACGAATATGTTGGGATGATACCTTCTTCGTAGAGAGCATCCAGGAGGGACTTTGCATCGCCTTCCTTAGCACCTTCATCTACGCCGAAAAGCTCAGGATGAGCCTGGCATTTTTCTTGAAGTGTATCAAAGGCCTCTTTGAGTTCATCCTCAAACGCCGAATAATGAAATGTTGCTCCGATAGGCAAAAGAAGATTATCCTTATCAGCATTGTAGGAAGCAAGATAGTTCTTGAAACCGGCAAGAAAGTCTTGAAGGAAAACGGCTGCTGGAACTGTATCGAGGCTCATATGATTTTCTGCGAGGAATTCTTGCAGGATAACCATAGCCAAATGGCGTTGGAGGAGTTTCTCACTTCTTATATCTATCCAAGGTTTGCGGGGGTCGCCACGGAACATGGGAATCGGATCATTGAAGTACAATGTATCATGAGGACCATCTTCACAGAAGGTAACGATTGTAGATAAACTAGATCCACGTCGGCCTGCACGACCTGCTCGCTGTTGATAGTTTTCGCGCATTGGAGGAATATTTCGCAGACCAACTGCAACCAGAGAACCAATATCAATACCAACTTCCATGGTAGTTGTGCTGCTGAGGATATCGACAGGAGTTTCACCATCTTGAATCAGGTCCTGGAAGCGCAATTCATATTGTTCGGTCTTACTCCAAAGGTCATCACGCTGGTCTTTATGTGAGAGCTGAGCGGTATGCTCCTCTGTGTCAATTACATGGATTGGCTCACCTTGGAGCGCATCAGCAACCGGCTTCCTCCAGAAGCTGAGCGCTTCGTATTCGTCAGATTCCATCTTATGGATATGAGCGGAGCCACAGCTTGGGCATTTGCCTTTTAGGAAGAAAGGTGTCAACTCAGAGCACTGCTCACACTTGTACCATACATGTGTAGCATCAAAACGTGTTTTTACTCTGGAAAGGTCAATGTATAGTTTTCCATTATCAGGTTGCGCTGAGTCAAGAAATGCTTCTTTCAATACTCGTTTCCAAGCCATCTCAGTTTCATTTCCGTCACTCCAACTCATGATCTCACGGATGACCTTCGAAAACTCCCAATCTTTATCAAGTCCGTAACCACCGTGATTTGGGCGAACCTTCAATCGAACTGTATCATTGATGGTATGGCCAAGGGCAGTAGACATATCGCAGATCGATAGTATCCAAGCATTGAAGAAATCAATAAACTCCTCATCGGTGACCGTTACATGGTTTTCATCAAGAGCATCGACAGCATCAAAAAGAGCCTGATCAGTAGGTTCAATCCAACTCGTAGCGGAGTCGTACAAGGTGTTATAGCCACCAGCAAACAATCTAAGAAGATATTCTTGCATCTGTACAGGTGCATTCGCAATAGTAAATCGTGGAGTGTAGTCCCTTCCTCGTTTTACACATCGATTGTAGTTATTCAGCGCAGAAGTACAATCTTCAGCGAATTTTATGCGTTCAGGGGCATGGAACATCTGCACATGACGCTGACTAGCTGCAAGACAGAAGTAGTCATACAGCGAATTCATTGATTGCTCGACTGTTTGCTCTTCCATTGTTTTGATCGCTATTGCAAACAACTGCCTTGCAGCAGAAATATCCGAAGCATCAGACATATCTCTAGCCAGTTTTGCTGCACGTTGACGGCTATCAGAGAACAGCAAAACTTTGCGTCCCTCGTTGGGAAAGCGATCAGGATTACCGTCCTTTCCCGGTACAGCAGGTTGCAGTTGGAACTGCGACTTGATCAAGTTGAAGAAAGACTGATTACCTCGAGTGCTAAATGAGGTAAGCTGCGATGTAGAAAGTTGATGCCTACAATGTGGACAAGTTGGAAAGGTAATAATCTGCGGCCTGCCTTTTGCAGAGTAGTTGCAGTAGTATAGCTTTCTAATCCATGACTTGCCAGCGGAGGAGTCATCCATAAAGTTAACAAACCCGCTCTTGACGTCAAGATAACATGGTTTGATGGCGTTTTTACCCTGTTTTGCAGGTAGCTCAAAATCGTCAGTTGGGATAAACAGATGTACTTCTTTCATCCTGTGATCCATTAACTGACCGGGGTATCGCCACAGGTATACATTTCCATGAAGTTCGGAGTCATCTTCAAGGACATAGCCCTTGAAAAACAGCGCACCACAACGTCTATCATTGTAAAGTTCATATACAACACTGCCACAATGTGGACAAACCAAATTCCCATCAGACAAATAGATCTCTCCTAAAGTGAGGCCTCCTTCCGAATGAGAACAATTGCAGTCCGCATTGGCACAGGCATACACTCCAGAAATACCTTTGAAAAGCATATGCATGCGTGCAGGGAAAAGAACAGAACCTTTGGCGCTCTTTGCAAGTGGTGCAATTGCCAAAAGGACACTAATTGCTTTTAGCGCATTTTCTTGGCTGAGATTTGGAAAGATACCAGAAGACAGTTCTCCCAGAGATACTGCATTTCCGCGACAATACCTGATGAGTTCATGGAACGGGCGATAATAGACAAGATTGTCATACATCCAGTTGTAGATCGCTTCCAAGGAGTTAATGCTATGGTCAAAGCCTGCCAATTGACGCCAGAACGACAAGAGCGCAGAAAGCTTCAATTCATCCTTGTCCTCAAATTCGCTGGGATCTGAACTTAAGAGAAGTTCGACGGGTATGTCATACTTCAGCTGACCATCAATAACTTCTCTTTCACCGGTGAGATAACAGAACTGGGTTGCTATGTCGGAAGCGGTAAGCTCATTTGCAAACTTCATTACTGAATCAATGTCTTGTTGATTCTTGTTGGGCATACTTGCGGTAGTGAGTATAAATTGCACGCGGTCACGGCTAATGCCGAGCTTATGGAAGAGTCTGCGAATCAGTAAAGCAACTTCACCGCCCGATGAACCGCGGTACATATGCGCTTCATCGATAATAAAAAGTAATTTGTTCTCGTTGTTCGATGCAAGCCACTTGCGGGTATCATCCCAGATTTTCTGTTCTCTGGGGCGTAGCAACATGTATTCCAGCATAGAATAGTTTGTGATGAGAATGTCTGGACAGAATTGCTGCATTTCAAAGCGGGTTATTAGCTCTGCATCCTCATCACTTGGAATATGCCTACTCTCATGAAGTCCTTGCAGGAACTGATTCATATCTGCCTTCGCGGGTATCTTTCCCTCCTTGAGAAGGTGATTGAAGAATTCTTTTTCAGAATCACTCCGTGGGAAAGACATTCTTGCCAAGGTTTTTTCAAGCTTTCTGTCCTGTTCTGTAGAAGGTTGCGCTCCAGGGTACGGGGTTCGACCGGTGTACATACCAAACTGGGGGCGGCGAACTTCATCACCACAGGTGTTTCTAAATATCTTGATAAACTTTTTGTCAGGATCTCCAATCATTCTTCTGAGTCGGCTAACTTGATCGGAAACCAAGGCATTCATAGGATACATAATAATTGTGCGAACACCTCGTTTTGCCCATGATTCTTTAGAGTTTCTTGCTTCAGTAGCCATCTTCGCAAGAAGCGGCCACATAAAACACTCAGTTTTACCAGAGCCAGTACCTGTTGACACAAACAGGTTTTCGCCTCTGGTTGCTGCTTCAAGCGCTGATATCTGGTGAGCAAATGGAGATGGAAAGACACCGATACCTGCTTCTGCCAACTGCAAGAAATAGACTTTCAGCCAAGGTTCTATAGATGCTGTTTCGATACCGTTTTGAACAGTAACATATGCTGGAGATGACTCAATAAAGGGTTTCTGGTAAAGCAGTCCCTCGTCATCAATATGATCGCTCAAGGCAGAGAGAAGAAGCGGAGATTTTCCAAAATACTGTGATTTAATATAGTCTTCTAACTCCATTCGTAACTGCATATGAACAGAATTTGCTCCGTTTGGCATCAGATTGTCCCTCCCTTAAATTCATATCCCCCATCAGATAGAACATTCTTAATGGCTGTAAAGACTTCTGTTGAGAGTTTCCGTCTAAAATTGCACGGAAGTGATGTACATATTTCAGGCCAACTATAGAGTTTTAAAAAACCGAGTTCACGTGGAGGGAGCAAATAATTCATGCGTACATGGACTAGTGCTCCATCCTCGAAATACTCTATTGGCGGCAATGTCCCATAGGTTGAGAGGCAAGCGCATGCAAGCGATCTATAGTTGTAGGACTCTACCTGCCACTGTGGGAGTGGGCTAACTTCTATCGTAGTGCCAGAATAGCGGTAAAGATAGTATAGTTGTGAACCTTTCGTTCCGGTTCGAAGAATCGAAGCAACACCAGTTTTATCAGGCCTGTTCACCCAGTACCCTTGAGTGAAGGGTGGTTGTAAACGAAGGTACTCGGTATTCTGCTCAGGCATCGGATTGGATTCCCACGAAGCAGCAGATAGCGTTATATGCCACAATGTTTGTAAATTCTCTTGTTCAAGGCCAAACATTGCTTTTATCCTATCTGGATTCGTTACTTTATCTTGTTTTGAATAAAAACCAATGCCGGATACGCAAGAGATACTATCCAAAGCAATACCTCTTTGAAATAGAATATTGCTAAACGGTTCTTCATGCTTCATCGATGGAGCTATTCGATTAGGACGGTGATAAACCACTCCGGTGCTTAAGAATTGGCCTGCAATCTCATCCTCGAGTTCCTCAGAAACATATGGTAAGCCGCCGGAGAGTTCCGGGTACATTGATTTGTAATTTGCAAGCATACTGTGAACTTTTCTTTTTAAGTGCACAATGGAAATGGGATCTTCTTCCGAGTCGTCCCAAAGCGAAGCATAGGCCATCATTCCGCAGATGCTATAAACCAGACGGGTTTTCCAATCGTTCTCTGTTTCTTGTGTTCCTTTGCGGATGGAATACTTGCGTGCTGCTGCTGAAAGCAGTCCGTTATATTTGTTCATTAGATTTCTCCTAAGACATACTGCAAGTCACGCTTGAGGTTCGCAGAAATTGCGATACCTTTCTGCGGATCAGCAATCGCCTCTGTGAGTTCATTCATTTCTAATGAAGCATAGGCAACAGGCATAACAACATACAAAAAATCCTCATCTGCTGTTGCTGTAGAGTAAATGCCGTGCATCGTAGTAATAAGGCTGTTAATTCGGCTTTTGACTAAAGAACTCAGCGTAAATTTTGAAAGGACTCTTAATTCTTTATGTGCATCTTTTGATGCCGAGTAAGGTTTGAAGTCATCGGCGAAGTAGCCGCCAAAGTATTTGCCAGTAGCTTTTTTATCCACAAAAAACTCTGTAAACAGCGGCAGCATAAATCCGTATAAGCTCTTTGGCTCTACTTGGACATCTTCTGCATACGGATGAGTAGCAACATAGAAAATATCTTTTTGAGAAAGAATCTCCGGGAGTCTGTTTATCCAGCCGCTTGCGAGAAGGTTGTTGATTATCACGATGTCTTCGCCGTCAGCACCAATTTCTGCGATTAACTGATTACCAAAACTGCCATCACAACAAAGCATTCCATATTTATGACCTGTTACAGCTGCGCTGAATGCTTGAACAATATCGATTGCATTCGGGCCAATAAGAAGAATTGGCTGTTTTTCAATGTAGGCAGCGCAGAGGAATGCGGCAAGACTGCTTCTGTATTTTTCTGCTACACCAGCCTCTCCGAGTTCAAATGCAACTGTATTAATGACATCTGCCCAAGAGTGATGAGCTTCGAGATCATTTAGGCCCTCGAATGCTGAAAAAGTGCGATATGGGGTAATAACAGGTTTGGACGAAACTTCAACTGTTGCAGGAGCCTCTGCGACTGCAACTTGAATCGGTTGCCTACCAACGAATGCCATATTTGCAATAAAATCTGCCGCGTTTTCGCGGGCCTTTTGGATTCTTTCAGCAACTGCTACTTCAACATCCTCAGCAAGTTTTTCCTTTTCAGCTATAATACCGGCAAGGCGTACTTCTTCTGATTTTGTTTTATTAAATGCTTCTTGTGCTTCGGTTAAACTAACAGTAGCAGATTTTAACTGGGCATCAAGTGAATCTAGCTTCTTCTGTGCTTCAGCCAATAAACTCTTGTTCTCCGCTTCCCAATCCGTGCGAATGAGTGCTTTGGTTCTTTCTTGAAGTTCAGTGCTTGCAGAAATAGTTGAGCGGATTATTTCATCTTCTAAACTGTCTCCATCAACGTATTTCCAGACCACATTTAGGAATTCATTCAGTAATTCTTTGGCGGCAGAACTGGAACAACGGCACGCAACCTCAATCTTGCACGTTATGTCGTCGATCGGAATTGCACCGAGAAAATCCTTGAACGCTCTGTACTCAGCGCGAGTCACCGCTCTTGTTTTGTATGTAGTCCAAGAAATTGAAGAGATAACGATATTTTTTACAATTTCAAGCGGACTTTTCAATCGATAAAGCTTACTTGGAAGCCCAGCAAATGCATTTCTATAGAAAGAGAGCCCATTATCCAAACGCAAAATATCGCCACTAGTGAATTCATATACTGGCAATTCAATGCAATCTTCAGCACACGCAGTCTTTCCATTAACCGTGTTGAGTTCTTTGGTGTTACACAGAATACCCATGTATTGTCCCTTGGATACATAAAAGGAGAACATGACTCTACGGCTATGAGGTTGGTATTCGATTCCAGTTTTCAGCAGCTTAATCAGGCCATCAAGGTTTGATGATTCCGAAATGATAACGACTTCAATGGCGTCAAGATCCATGTTGTACCGGGATAATATATAATCTTTGGATGGATCCCTCTCATTCGGCGTTGTGGACCAAGTCCAAATACCATAGAAACCGTCATTAGAAGGACCGTTCTTATAGAAAATCTTGTTCCAATTCGTAGACATGGCCGAGGCATCTTCACTTTTTCGAAAAACATAGTAGCGTCTATCATTGCTCAAATCAGCATAACGAATAAGCCACTTCTGCCCATTGTAATCTGAAATAACACCACATAAAGATAAGATTTCATCGCTACCAACAAAGGGCAGAATAGAAGTATCTGTATCGTCAAACTGTGCAAGATACTCGGTATCCTCACTTTTTGAAGTGGCCGGATCGGTCTGCAATTCAGTGATTCTCTCTCGCGCCTCAGCCAACAAGGTCTCCAATGTGTCTTTGTCCTGTTCAATCTCTTGTATCTTCTGTTCGTATTCTGCTTTGATATTATTAACGCTCTGCTGAACCGCTTCAATTTGATCGAGCAGATGGCGTTTTTCTTCTTCCATAGCCTTAACGCGGTCTGCCACTTCCGCATTCCTTGTACGCTCGGATTTGATGCTCTCCATTCTTTCTTGAAGTTTAGAGCGGGCATCCGTATCCAAAGTTTTTCCTGCAAGTTTGAGGTATAAATCAACATTATTGGCAAAGACGGAGTCAAGCATGGTCATTGCCAATGCAATGTCATGCGTTGAACCTTCCCTTTCAAGCCCCTCTATGTTTTCCTGGATCTCCTTAAGCCAGATTTTTACCTTTGTATTGGCCCACAATGCAATAAATGGCTTGTCCACATTGGCTATAGCGACCGAAAGTGCTTGCTGCTCTGTCAATGATTTGGCCCTGAACCCTTTTCGTATTTTCGAGAATTCCTGTTCATTTCTTTTGAAGAGTTCTTTGAAATCTTTACCAGTGATGATTCTGCAAAGAATTGATTTTTCTTCCTGAGTAAGAAGGCTAATGTAATTCATAACACATCTCCTTATCTATTTGTACACATGTTACGATATACCTCTTGCAATCTGCGGTAAGACTGCTCATTAATGGTGCCATTTTTGATGCATTTTCGTATCCACTGGCATACCTGCGGATAGCAATTCAAGCCTGTTAACATATTTCGCAAAGAGTGAGGCACCGGAATAATCGCTCCTGATACATTGGTAATTCGCTTCAGAATTTCAATTTCGCCCTTTACAACGATAGCCTGTCGTTTTTTGAAACTGATTTGCCAGATAGCATCAAGACCAATGACAGCTTGAATGCTTAAACCGTAGGTTAGTCCGTCCAACTCTATAAATTTGTCAGCGGAAATTTTTCGCTTATCGACAACACGGTTATTGTCGGAAATAATAAGCTCACCATCAAATGTTGATTTGAAGCGCAGTATTTGGCTGCGTGGTAGAGTATCGGTCTCGCCGGGATCAACTTCAGCACCTGCAATATCGGTTACTGAAATTTCTGGTTGCAAGCCCGCCTGATTAAGAGGCTCTTTCCAAAAGTATGTATATTGTAAGGCTTGAGTACGACCAGCAGATATTAACTGCTGCCTGCTGGAGCAAAACACCTCATATAGTTTTGGCTGAGCTGAATTGTAATTTAGCTGACGAACTGCCACAGAAGGAAATGTTTTAACTGTAGCGGCATTACCATCGATAAGCATATACATACTATTTTGATTGTGCTTAACAATATAATTTCCCTCTGTGAACAGTGGCCACACCGGCTGCAAAGAAACCGGATGGTCTGTCAATCGGCAGTGAAAATCAAGATAGAAGCGGGCAGCATCTTCGTTAAACACGGATGCAGAAACCGCATAGAGCCTCCAAGTTTCCCATTCAATTTGTTTCTTCGTGATTTCTTGAACACGCATGCTGCTGCATGACTTCCTATAGATGTAGCCGCGTTTCAACAGATAGTATTCTTTTCCAATCTCGACATCGGCATCATATGAAAGTTTTTTGCCAGAAGTTTTATCAAACAATGTGCCTTCCGGATCAATGCCTTTAATCTCTTCCGGCCAGAACGCATGTAATTTATCACTTCCATTTTGAAAACTAAGTACGTATTTTTCAAATGGTTTTTCACCGATAGGAAGATATGTAATCCTGTCGTAGTTCAGTCGTTCTTTGGTGAACACATAGGATACACCAAATGTTCCTTTCGGTTTGATTTCTATATGAAAATCTCTGCTGAGCAAACCAATTGGAGCGCGAATTAAGCCAATTTCAAATCTAAACGAAGATGAGGACACACCTGTAATGCGGATTGGTAAATCATGTTCCTGAGAACTGTAAGAAACTGAGTAACCAGCCCCGAATATACGTTCAGGGCAATTCTTACTTTTTTCGTGGGCGCTGTGCCTAAAGTGGCGAGTTTGAACCGATCCATCAGTAAGAGAGACATATTGCCCACACAGTTCGCACATAAACAAGCCGCTGTGAGCAGATACGGATCCGCCTGGATGCAGTCTAGCTGCTTGTTCTGCTGTGATTTGCTTCCAACCGTTGCCTGACCACATGCAGACATGTGTTAGTGAAGCCATATGCATTCCTCCCAGCGCTTTTATTTTTTGATATTATGATCTACTGTTTGATAAACTAAGAATAAAGCCCGCTGTAGCGGACACATGAGAAATTACGAATGCAAAGTAATTTCTCATGTGAGAAAATTCGAAAAATCGCTGAAACAGATGGCAGGGATTTTTCGGATTTGCTTTTCTTCGCACCGGTAGCAAAGTTCATTTTTACAGTCTGGGTACCGTTGTGCGAAGAAAATGCAGGTGTCCAGAGGGGAGCATCCCCTTTGGCGCAGGGTTTCCAATAGGGGCGCGAAGCCTCCTTGTTGGCACACGATTTTGCTTGCAAAGTCTAGTGTGTTATACCTTTTGCGACCGCTGGCGCTGGAAAGGGGCTGTCACCGTACCGGACAGACCGTTTTCTGCGGCAGCAGAAGGACGGATATTTGCAAGCACGGAAAGCTTGCGGATATTCGTTCTTCGTGTGTAGGTGATGTGTGAAGGCAGCAACCATGGCCAAAGCTGCGGCTGCATCACCGTGGGAGCAAAAGGTATATAAAAGCCCGCCGCAGCGACGTAACTTCGCTTATCTAATACCACCACGGCAGTTCCAACCACACATTGTCCAGAGCAAGTGCCTCGGTCTTTTTTGCTCGGCTTTCGGACAAACGAAAATGCTTTGCCGTTTCCGTCAGCGGATGCTCTATATCATCGTCAAAGCCAAAACGGTAACGCAGATACCGCTCCTCCCGATCCTCGATCATATACAAAGCGTGGTGAATATCCTCAAGACGTTCCTGTGCCAGATAGATTTGTTCCGGTGCCTGTCTGGTGGGATCGGCAATGAAATGATGCTTGCTTCGCACCTCGTCTTTCGCCAGTTCATCCAGAGAAATGATGCTGTTCAAATTTTTCGACTCGAACGACACACTCTGTGAGCGGATGTAGTCGATCATTGCGTTACGTACCGCAGGAGCAGCATAAGTCAAAAATAGATTCCCACTGTCAGGCTGGTATCGCTCGATACAGCCAAGCAGCCCCAACGCTCCCTCCTGCACTAGATCATCACGGGTAATATGTAGAGCGCGATTCAAATCGGCCTGTGTATTCCAAACCTCATGCGCCGTCTTTTTGATGAAGCGGAGATTGTTCTCAATCAGAAGATTCTGCGCACCGGCATCGCCTTGCCTGGCAAGCGCACAGAGCTGCTCATTGGTCATCTGGTCTCTTTTCATGATTCGTTACCGAGCCAATCATTGCAAGGAACATCTGTTTAACATATTCTGTATCAACGCCGGGCAAATGGGAAACGATCCGCACCACAGCTCCGCCAACCTGCTCTGGGGTGATCTGTTGAAGTGGCGTATCCTGCCCCTTTTTCAGCTCAGCGTATATTTTCTTCGCAGCCTGTGCGGTCAGTTCTCGGGTGGCAGACAAATCATTTCCGGCTTCTTTCTTTACCGACTGCACCGCAGCCATAAATGAGCGCTGGATCGCGGTTAGATCCGCCTGATATACCGGGGTCTGTAGCTTTTTAACATCGCGGACTGCTTCCGGTTGGCTTCTCAGCATACTGGCAACTTCTGCGTATAACTGATTCTGTGCGGCAAAGCCTTTGGCGAGTTCGTCATTTAAGTAGCCGGAAATCAAATTCGCAGTATTTGCGAACTCCGGGCTTTCAAGCAGTGCATTGACTACCCGCGGATTCACTTTATGTGTGTACAAATTTTTGGCCGCCTGCACCGACAGGCCAAGCTCGGAAATATCATAATTCAGACGGTCTGGAACATCAGTTTCCCCGAGCAGGAAGTCGGTGGACACGTTAAACGCACGGGCAATGCGAATGATGCTTTCATCGCCTAGCTTGTCAGTCTTGCCGCTGATGAAACGGCTCAGCATGCTTTCAGAACACCCGATGCGAATAGCCAGTTCCGCTTGCGTAACCTTATGGGATTTCATCAAGTCCTGTATGCGATCACGGATTTTGCCGGGAAGATATACACATTCGTTGCTCATGCTCTGTGCCCTCCTCACAATTCAGTACGATATTTACTTCTGCTATTTTCGGTACATTTCATCCAGTGTTTTGCCGTCCCCGTTTTTCCACTCAATCCATCCGTTTGCGCTTCCACCAAGCACAAACATGGCTGCTGAACTGGGAGAAGTAAACGGAACTGAAACATTCAGGATATGTTTACCATGTCTGCAAATGATGTTCCCATTCTGAATGGCGGTTTGTCGAAGCTTCTCCATCTTGTCGGAGTGGCATTTTCGGCTCATATCGATTTCAGAGTCTTCCAATACTTCAAATTTTTCACCATCGTAGACACCAAGTGCCTGAGTGCCATTTCTGGTCGTATGCAACGTGTTGGCTTTATTCATGGTTGTTTTGGAGTTCTCCATTTTATAACCCTGCGTTGCCATAATGAATTTGATTTCCTCATACACCTCCTCGATTAAGGGAAGGTCATATTCATCAATCTCGTATTTTGGATTTACCGTATTTTCAACCTCGTAGCGCTTTGCCTCGATTGCCTTACCGATGGCAAAAGCCTCAAGGCCGCTGATCATATCCAGAGAAAAGGTCTTATTGTCCGCAAGGAACATGATTGCTTTGTTCCAGAAATCCTTTGAACGATTGTGGTCATCCAATCTGCCGACTCCGTTTCGGGTCTGTCCAATATAGATTTGTGCGATCTTGTTGTCATCCGTTTCACTGATCAGATAATAAATGCCGGGACGATGGATTCCGGTCAGCTTCTTGGCTTCTGAAAGCAGCGGGCGGGGGATGACATAGGTGGTCATAGTGGATAAATGGCGGCGGATGGAGCGAATGCCATCCGGCTGGCCGTTGTGATAGATAATCTCAAGCTTTTTACTGATGGCCATATTCTGCTTCCTCCGTCACTTCAATTTATATTTCTTCTCCGTACCTCGGCCGACGATCTCGATCAGTCCACTTTCGCGCATCTGCCGGGCCAGCAGATATGCTCGCGTCTTTTTGACACTCAGAAGCTCCTGCAGATCTTCATCGGTCATCTCGCCGTACTCCGCCAGATAGTCCAGCACTGTTTTCATCTGAGGTGTGACGGTGACAGTCACCTTTTTGTCGGCTTCCGGTGTGCGCTCGGTCGCACCGGCATAGGTATTCATGTTCGGCAGCACGATCCGGAACGCATTGGTCGTTGCCTCGATGCTGGGCTGCACGGGGCAGCTTTCATAGAGCTTAAAAATCCGGCGGATGCCGGTGCCGTAGCTTTCGATCAGGCGCAGGCGGTGGAAAATCTCCGCCAGTTTTTTGTTTCTCGGCTGAGAAACGCCGATGCGGATATCCTCCGTGGAAAGGCCGGGCAGAAGTCCTCCCAGAGAAATGAACTCCATTTTGCTGTCATTCACATTGATGATAATGCTGCCGCTGAAGCTGTAGTCCCGATGCACCAGCGCGTTGAGCAGCGCTTCGCGGATGGCCTCCTCGGGATAGTCCTGCTTATCCGTGCGGACGATGCCCTTGATGGTGGAAACGGTCCGGTTGCACAGCGCCAGATAGTTGATCGCGTTTTCAAACTGCTTGAAGATCGAACCACCGAACTCCTTGCTGTCCCGGAACTCCGTGCAGGATTCATCGTTGAATACGGCGATTTTCGTGGTATGCAGGCACTGATCGGAGAGCAGCAGCGCCAGGTTTGTGAAAACGTCATTTTTAGTAATGCCCAACGCCCGGTACTTCTCCACCGAAAATTCAACGCCGTATTGCTGAAACGCCGCCTTTGCCGCCTCAAAGGTCAGGTCCTGATCGAGGCAGCGGTCATCCTCAAAATTATCGCCGTCTGATTCCTTGATCATCTGACGGATCTGCTCCGGAGACGCTGGGACACTGGACGTACCCTGACGAACGTACACGCCGGTGGGCTTCATGCCCTTTGCTTTCAGATAGTAGGGCTTATAGCTGCCCTCGCCGACTTCAATTCGGATTACCTTGTTGTCTTGCAGAACGTACCGCACAAACATGGTCACATCCGGGTGGATGGCATCGCGGATGCCGTTAGTCAGGCGAGTGTACGTCTCGTCGATATTGTCAATGCCGGTTACATGGCCCTGATCGTCAATGCCGATGTAGATCACGCCGCCGTCCGTATTGGCAAAGGCGATGACTTCCTTGTAGATGTCATCGACCATCTGGGATTTATATTCGATGTGTTCGCTTTCATATTGCATACACAGTACCTCCGTTGTTGCTTACCTCTATTATACTCACTTTTTCACATTTTTCAATACAGCGGAGTGAAAATTCACCCTACATTCACTCACAGGGTGAAAATTACTTTTGCCCGCTCCTGCTTACAGCCCTCCCAACTTGCATTTTTGCAAGATTTCGGGAGGGCTGCTTTATTTTCTTGCAAAAGCGCCTGATTTTTTCGGTCTAAGGCTTTTTCTCCGTATATTCAGATGACAAAGAAAGTTTGTCGGAAAATCGAAAGGAGAAATGCCCATGACAATTTTTGAAGCTGTCAAATCTACGGTCACACCCAGAATGGCAGCGGAACACTTCGGCTTACGTGTTAGCCGAAACGGAATGGCCTGTTGTCCATTCCACGATGATCGACATCCGAGTATGAAGTTCTATGATGACCACTTCCATTGCTTCGGATGTCAGGCAACCGGTGATGTGATCGAATTCGCATCAAAGCTGTTTGGCATCACGGCGTTGGAGGCAGCGAAGAAACTGGCTGCTGATTTCGGGATCAGGGAAGCTCGTCCTTCCGTGATGGCCAAGCTGAAAACGTATCAGGAGCAGACAAAAAACGAAGAACTCTGCTTCCGGGTGCTGCGGGAGTATCTGCATATCCTGCAGGACTGGAAAAAGAAATACGCACCGCAAACACCGCAGGATAAGCCGGATGACCGATTTGTGGAAGCCTGTCATATGCTCGAATGCACACAGTATATGCTGGATTTGCTGACGATTTCCCGCGCGGAAAAACGGGCGGAATTGGTGAAGGACATGATGAAAGATAACAAAATCGCCGTTTTGCAGGAACGGCTGCAGCAAATCAAGGAGGACGCACATGAACAAAGCTGAACCGCCGCGCTGGATGCAGGGCAGGCACTTCAACGAGGTGCTGTTCTGTGAGGATTTTCTGACGGTGCACCCGATGGTATGCGTCAGCGGCAGCTTTTTCACCGTGGATGGACGTATCACCGATGAGGAGAGCATCCGCAAGCAGATTTACGAAATGCTCCGCCCGCATTTCAGCTGCGGTCTTGCAAAACGTGCCTCCGGTCTGCTGGAAATGCTGAAGCTAGAAGCCTATGCGCCAGATCTGCCCCTGCACGAGGATCGGATTCACGTGGCTAACGGCACGCTGTTTCTCAGTGGAGAGTTCCGCCCTGAAAAAGAGTTCTGCCGCAACCGTCTGCCGGTCAGGTTCAATCCCAACGCGCCGCAGCCGGTTCACTGGCTGCGTTTTTTGTCGGAGCTGCTGGAGGAGACGGACATCCTGACCCTGCAGGAATATCTCGGCTACTGCCTGATTCCAACAAATCGCGGGCAAGTCATGATGCTGCTGAAGGGCAACGGCGGCGAGGGCAAAAGCCGCATCGGCGTGGTGATGCAGAAGATGCTGGGCAGTAATCTAAAAAACGGCAGCATCGCCAAGGTGGAGCGCAGCCCCTTCGCCCGGGCCGATCTGGAGCACGAGCTTCTGATGGTGGATGACGACATGAAGATGGAAGCACTGAAATCCACCCACTATCTCAAATCCCTCATCACCGCCGAAATGCCCATGGACTTGGAGCGCAAGGGCGAGCAGAGCTATCAGGGGCAGATGTACGTCCGGTTTCTGGCGTTTTCCAACGGCGATCTGGAATCCCTCTACGACCACTCGGACGGCTTTTACCGGCGGCAGCTCATCCTGTCGGTGAAGAAAAAACCGCCCAATCGGGAGGATGATCCGTTTCTTGCGGACAAGCTCTGCGGGGAAATCGAGGGAATCTTCCTCTGGTGCCTGGAGGGGCTGCGCCGTCTGCAAGCCAACAGCTTCCGCTTCACCGAGAGCACGCAGACGAAGGCCAACCGCGAGGACGCCCGGCGGGAAGCAGACAATGTGCTGCTGTTCCTGCGTTCGGAGGGGTACATCCGTCTGAAGGCCGACAGCACCATTACGTCGGCCAATCTGTACGCCATTTATACCATGTGGTGCAGCGACAATGCTTACAAGCCGCTGGCGGCGCGGACGGTGAGCATGACCCTGAAAAAGCACGCCGACGAGTTCGGCCTGGAGCACGACAACCATATCCAGAACGCCCTTGGCAAGCGGGTCAACGGCTTCTGGGGCATCGAGCCGCTGGTCACGCCGCCGGTTTTATGAGATCAAACGCAAAAGCTCCATCCCATCCATCCCAAGTATCCCGGATAGATGGGCGGATGGGATGGATGATTTTCAGTTCAGCTGTGAAGGAGGAATTCAGTGAAGAAACCGTATTTTAAGGAACTGCCATTGTTTCACATCTATGACAGCAGCCTGTCTGGAAGTCAAAAGCTGCTGATGACACTGCTTTTCATCGATGATACCTACGACATTTACGAACTCAGCGCTCTCGCCAAGCTCCGTGTCGAAGATGTGATTTTGGATTTGAAGGAGCTGAAAAGGAGAGGGTATTTTCAAGAGCGATGAAAACAGGAAAGAAATTTGCGCGGAAACGAAACCATTTCACGAAACCGCGCTGCTTGGAACCATGTACCGGCTTCACGGATGGGCGTGACCCTGCACGATTCGGAGAAAAGACACACGATTCCGAAAAGTCGATACCATGCACCTGTGAGGAATGCATCGACTGCGGAATTTTCAGCGGATTTTGGAGAGACAGAATATTTCACCAGACAGCGAAGCCGATTTGCAAAAGCGCGCATCGGCTTCGCTGTTCTCATAACAAGAATTCATGGAGGATTTTATGAATATCAGAAACGAGATCAAGGCGCAGATCGTCCGCGCCGGTTTCACCATGCAGGAAGCGGTGGACCGGCTGGCCGAGGAATACGATTGGAGCGACAGTGTATCCAATCTTTCGGCAAAACTGCAAAGGGAAAGCATCCGCTACAAAGAAGTCATGGAACTGGCTGATGTGCTGGGTTATGACCTCGTATGGCAGAAACGGAGGGAGAGATAAATGAGTAAGCCGCAGTTTGCCATTCTCCGCTTTGCCAAGTACAAGGGGCCAGAGATTTCCAATATTGAGGCGCACAACGAGCGCACCAAGGAGAAATACGCCAGCAATCCCGATGTGGACACGTCCCGCAGTCACCTGAATTTTCACCTGGTCACGCCGCAGCTCAAGTATCGGGCGGAGGCGGAGCGGCAGATCGCAGAAGCGGGCAGCCGTACACGTTCTGACAGCGTGCGTGTGGTGGAAGCCCTTGTAACCGCAACACCGGAGTTTTTCAAGGGTAAGAAAAAATCAGAAGTCAAAGCCTATTTTCAGGAGGCGTTGGACTTCATCAAGCAAAACCAGAATCCAGAAACAATTATATCCGCCGTGGTGCATATGGACGAGAAAACGCCCCATATGCACCTTTCTTTTGTCCCGCTGACGGAGGACGGGCGGCTCAGCGCCAAAGAGATTGTCGGCAACAAGAAGAAGCTGACATGGTGGCAGGATGAGTTCTGGAAGCACATGGTCAAGAAATATCCCGATCTGGAGCGCGGCGAGAGCGCCAGTGAAACCGGGCGCACCCACATTCCGCCGCGGCTTTTCAAGGAAGCGGTTCACCTGAACCGGCTGAAGGAGCAGATCATGGCGATTCTGAACGACACCAATCCCTTCAACAAGAAAGCCAAGGCGGAAGAATTAGCAGCGCTGCTGGACAAGTATATTCCCGGCGCGGAGGCCATGCGGACAAAGCTCAGGAAGTATGATGCGGCCTACAGGGAGCTGACCGCCGAAAATGCAGCGTTGGAGAGGCAGTTGGGTGCTGCCTCCAAGGAGAGCGTCCGCAAAAAGCTGGAGATCAGCCAGAAGCTGGGCGAGCTGGATGAGCTGCATCGTATGGTGGAGGCCATTCCCGATGAGGTGATCCATGCTTACACGGCACAGAAATATGTGCGCCATGGTCGAATGAATCAGGAAATTTGAGGCAATAATAAAACTGAAATGGAGGAATTCTATGGCAGAAAAAGTGAGAAAAAACGTCACACCGGAGCAGCAGAAGAAAACCATCGTCGAAGAAGCATGGCTGAAATATTACAACCAGGTACTGTTCGAGAAAGGCATGATCACAGAGCGGGAACGCAATCTGATGATCCACAAGATCGATGCCAGAACAGCAAGAAGCCTGTCGAAATAAACACAGTGCAAGAGGTCTGCATCATCCACAGGCCTCTTGCTTTTCTTCTTAATTTCAAGTATAATACAAATAATGATTTTGCGAAATCAAGGAGAACGATTATGGATATACACGCCGTGCGGCAGCAGCTCCGCACCAAAAGCATCTACGACATTCCGCTGCGGGTGACTTACTATGCCCGCGTATCCTCGGAATCGGATGAGCAGCTGAACTCTCTGGAAAACCAGATCCGGTACTATGAAGATCTGATCCGCAAAAACCGGGCATGGACATTTGTGCCGGGCTACATCGACGAGGGTCTGTCGGGTATCTCCACCAAAAAGCGGGAGAACTTCAACCGTATGGTGGAGGAAGCCGCAGAGGATCGCTTTGACCTGGTGATCACCAAGGAAATTTCCCGTTTTGCCCGCAACACGCTGGACTCGATACAATACACCCGGCAGCTGTTAAGCTATGGCGTGGGTGTCTTTTTCCAGAACGACAACATCAACACTTTGGATGAGGACTCCGAGCTGCGCCTTTCCATCATGTCCTCCATTGCGCAGGACGAGCTGCGCAAGCTCAGTTCCCGTGTGAAATTTGGGCATCAGCAGGCCATCAAGCAAAATGTGGTGCTGGGCAACAGTCGGATTTTCGGCTACCGTAAAGACCAGAAACGCTTGGTGATCGACGAGACCGAGGCACCCATGGTGAGAGAACTCTTTGCGCTGTACGCCACCGATCAGTACTCCATGAAGCAGCTGGAAACGCTCTTTTGGGAAAAGGGATACCGGAATCTCAACGGCAATAAGATCGCACATTCCACCATGTCCAACATGATTTCAAATCCAAAATACAAGGGGTACTATGTGGGCAACAAGGTGAAGGTCGTGGATATGTTCACCAAAAAGCAAAAATTCCTCCCGCCGGAGGAATGGGTGATGTTCAAGGATGAGACGGGTGAGATCGTACCGGCAATCGTCAGTGAAGAAGTCTGGGACAAGGCCAACGAAATTCTCAAACGCCGCAGCGAGGACGTAAAGAACCGTCAGGGCATCTGCAACCACGCCAACCTTCTGACCGGGAAGCTCTGGTGTACCCACTGCGGTCAGCCCTACTACCGCCGGGAATCCAAAGACAGGAGCGGGAACAAAAACAGCAAGTGGCTCTGCTCCGGAAAGATTAAAAATGGCGCAGACTCCTGCGATTCTTTTGCCATCTATGAGGAGGAAATCAAGCCGGTATTGTTTGAGGTGTTCCGCGATACCAAAGCCGATGCCGACGCCATGGTGGCGGAGTATGTGCGGATGTACAACGAGCTGACTGCGGGCGGAGCACTGCCGCAGAAAATCGAGGAGCAGCAGAAGATTATCGATCTGGCCAACCGGAAGAAAAACAAGCTCTTGCAGCTGGCCGCAGACGACAGCATCACAAACGCGGATTTCAAGCAGATGACCGCCGCCTGCAATGAGGAAATCCGGGCGGCAGAAACGGAAATTGCAGAATTGGAGCGAGCCGCCCTGGAGGGCGAGGAGTTCCGCAAAAAGATTGAGGACATCCGGAAGGTTCTTGCCAACGCCCAGCGGGATGCGGCCAGCGGGATCATCACCAAGGAATTTGTGGACAGGTATATCGACAAAATCTTTGTCACGCCCACGGAGGACAACACGCTCCTGCTGCAAATCAAGATTTTCACCGGCGAAACCATGGAAAAGTACCTGCGGAAGTTCGAGCATCGTGCGGGTATCATCACCGGGGATATGGCCGAACAGCAGGAAAAGCAAGGCGCCGCAAGAGAAGCTGTGGCCTGCGTTTCTGCGGGTCACACGTTCAAGAAGATGATCGAGTCCTACGAAAAGAATCTGTAAACTCTTCCGAGTTTATCAAGGCTTTTCTATTCAAACAGAGCGGCGATACGTCTATCGCCGCTCTGTTTGCCGTCGGTACACTGCTCGGCGCCATCGGTCAGCAAGGGTAAGCACGCTCCTGCTGATCGATGGCGCAAAGCTTCACGCAGGCAAAAATGGAGCGCCTTTTGTCAGGCGCTCCATTTTCCGGTTCTATAAGTTTTGGTTCTGCCGGCCTGCCGCGGCGGCCTGCGATCCTATGCACAGCCCTTCCTTCAGACAGGATATTTTCCAAAAACGCGGCAGAAGGGCTTACTCCTGCGGGATATCCGGCGTTTCTGTCTCGGCGGCAGGCTCCTCAGCAGCGGGCTGGGGATCCACCTCGGCGCCGCACTCCGGGCAGAATCTGGAGTTTGTGGCGGTGCCGCACACGGGACATGCCTTCAGGTCGGGGACAACCGTGCTCTCAACGGCAGCATCCGTCTCAGGCCTGTCGGCCAGAGCAGCCTCCATCTCCTCGATCTTGGCGCGGCTGGCTTCGATGGCGGCAGCCACATCCTTGATGGCATCAGGGATCTCGCCCTCATACTCAGAGGCGAACCACTGGCCGATCGCGCGGTAATTCTTATCCAGCTCCCGCTGCTCCGCCTTAATGGCCATGGTCAACTGGGCAGTTTCCTTCACATCCTTGGCTTTGTCTGCGGCAACTCCGGCCACGTCCTTGGCCTTCTCGGCGGCAATGTTGGCATACATCTTGGCTTTTTCGGTAATGTTATTGAGATTATCAAACAGAGACATAGGTAAGGCTCCTTTCAAAATATGCTATAGATCCTATCAAGGCTGATTATAGTCGTAAAGTTCCGGATATGCAAGAGTTTCCGGGCGAAATTCATCAATTGTTAATCAAATGGACGCATATCGGGCCGCCTGTCTCAGTGTTCGATCCAGTCGGCCGCCCGCTGGACAGCCCGCTTCCACGTGCGGTAGGCATCGTCGCACTCCGCCTGCACCCGCTGCGGAGTGAACACACGGTCACTGCGGCGCAGGGCGGCAAGCTCGTCAAGGCTGCCCCACATACCGCAGCTCAGGCCCGACAGCGCCGCCGCGCCAAAGGCAGTGGTCTCCACCATGGCAGGACGATCCACCGGTATCCGCAGCAGGTCAGCCTGCATTTGCAGCAGGATATCACTGACACTGGCGCCGCCATCGGCCCGCAGGCAGGTGATGTCGCAACCCGCGTCCTGCCGCATGGCCAGCATCAGGTCGGTCACCTGAAAGGCAATGGCTTCCAATACCGCCCGGGCAATGTGCGCCCGGCCCGTGCCGCGGGTCACGCCCAGGATCGCGCCCCGGGCATACATGTCCCAATAGGGCGCGCCCAGCCCCGTAAAGGCCGGCACCACGATCACGCCGCCGCTGCTGTCCACCGATCCGGCCAGCGTGTCACATTCCGGCGCGGAGTCGATCAGATGCAGCTCATCCCGCAGCCACTGAATGGTGCTGCCGCCGTTAAAGACGCTGCCCTCCAGCGCGTAGGTGACGGAATCGTTGACGCTCCACGCCACGGAGGTCACCAGTCCCGCGCGGCTGCGGACCGGCTTCTGTCCCACATTCATCAGAGTAAAGCAGCCGGTACCGTAAGTGTTTTTCGCGTCGCCCGCACGGAAGCAGGTCTGACCGAACAGTGCCGCCTGCTGGTCGCCTGCCGCGCCGCATACCGGCACACCGGCAAGCGCCTCAAGCCCGGGAAGCCCCGCCTTCACCGTGCCGTAGCGTTCCGCGTTTCCCACGCACCGGGGCAGCATGCACATAGGGATGCCCAGCATGCCGCACAGCTCCGCGTCCCAGCTGAGCTTATGGATATCGAACAGCATGGTGCGGCTGGCATTGGAATAGTCGGTGACATGCGCGCCGGTCAGCTGCCAGATGAGCCACGACTCCACCGTGCCGAACAGCAGCTGCCCCTGCTCCGCCTTCTGCCGCGCGCCAGGCACATTGTCCAGGATCCAGCGGATCTTGGTGGCGGAGAAGTACGCGTCGATCAGCAGGCCCGTGGTGGACTGGATGCGTTCGCTGAGCCCCCGGCGCTTCAGCTCCTCGCACAGCTCCGCCGTGCGGCGGCATTGCCATACGATGGCGTTATACACCGGCACGCCGGTATTTTTGTCCCAGATGATGGTGGTCTCCCGCTGGTTGGTGACGCCGATGCCGGCAATGGCCCCGGAGGGCAGACCTGCAATAGCGTCTGCCGCCGCCTGCGCCTGGGTACGCCAGATCTCCATGGGGTCGTGCTCCACCCAGCCGGCCTGCGGATAGTGCTGGGAAAACGGATACTGTCCTCGTCCCACGATATCGCCCTGCCGGTCAAATACGATAGCACGGGAGCTTGTGGTCCCCTGGTCCAGTGCCAGAATATAGGAAGCCATGGCAAATCCCCCTTTTCAAGTGAAGGCTGGTATGGTAAAATGGATATAATAACAACACCAGTATAGCACAGGAAGGACGGAATTGCCATGACAAAAAAGACCGACTTCACATTTCTTTCCAGCGATGGAAAAACGCGGCTGCACGGCGTCTCATGGGTGCCGGAGGAGGCAGCGCCCAGGGCGGTTTTGCAGCTGGTCCACGGCGTTGCGGAATACGTGGATCGCTATGACGACTTCGCCCGGCTCCTCAACAGCCATGGCATCATCGTGATGGGGCATGACCATCTGGGCCATGGCCTGTCGCTGCCGGAGGGCGGTACGCCGGTATACTTCGGAGACGGCAACACCTGGAACACCCCGGTGGACGATATCTATGTGCTGCACACCAGACTGAAGGAGCAGTATCCTGACCTGCCGCTGCTGCTGATGGGGCATTCCATGGGTTCGTTTCTCAGCCGCACCTATCTGATCCGCTATCCCGGCACGGTAAAGGCCGCCATCCTCATGGGTACCGGCTGGCAGGGCAGCGCGGCGCTGACCGGGGGGCTGGCGCTGGCGGGCGCGCTGAAACGGAAAGATCCTGCCGCCACCAATGACACGGTGACAAAGCTGGCCTTCGGCGCGTACAACAAGACCTTCAAGCCCAACCGCACCGAATTTGACTGGCTATCGGCGGATCAGGAAAATGTGGACGCCTATATTGCCGACCCTCTGTGCGGACATGACGCCACAGTGGGACTGTTTTATGAGATGCTCAAGGGCATCCGCTTCAACCAGCGATTCACCAATCTGGACCGGATGGACGGCAAAACGCCCATTCTGCTGATCTCCGGGCAGGACGATCCGGTAGGCGGCATGGGCAGCGGCGTGCGCCAGACATATACCGAGTTCAAGCGCTCCGGCGTGCGCGACTGTACGTTGAAGCTGTATCCCGGTCTGCGGCATGAGCTGCTGAACGAGAAGGCGCATCGGGACGAGGTATATCAGGATATCTGGAGCTGGATGGAGGCAAGACTGAAATGACCGCATGGGAAGAACTGAAAGAGACCTGCCTGCAATGTCAGGCCTGCGGCCTGCGCCGTACCTGTACGCAGGTGGTGTTCGGCGTAGGTGATCCCAACGCCGAGGTGCTGTTTATCGGCGAAGCGCCAGGGGCAAACGAGGATCAGCAGGGCGAGCCGTTCGTAGGACGGGCCGGCAAGCTGCTGGACGATATGCTGGCTATGATCGGTCTGCACCGGGAGAATATCTATATCACCAACTCCGTCAAATGCCGCCCGCCGGAAAACCGTGATCCGCTAGGGGAGGAAAAGGATGCCTGCCGGGCGTATCTGCGGGCGCAGGTACGGCTGATGAAGCCCAAGATCATTGTGTGTCTGGGCCGCATCAGCGCTATGGAGCTGATCAAGCCGGATTTTAAGATCAGCCAAGAGCACGGCCAGTTCTTTGACCGGAACGGTACGCTGATGATGGCGCTGTACCATCCGGCGGCGCTGCTGCGGGATCCCCGCAAGAAGCCGGAGACCTTTGAGGATCTCAAGGCATTGCAGGCAAAAATACAGGAGATCTGCCGGCACACGCCGCTGACCTTCGAATGAGCGATAAAAGGAGTGCCGTCCTTACGGGCGGCACTCCTTTTGCGTCTGTCAATACGGGCGCTGTCTCTTTACCGGCTGCTATAAGCAGCGTTTACAGCGCGGCCATTGCCTGATTGATGTCGGCCTCGCAGCTGCGCATGGCCAGAATGGTCTTTTCCATCAGCTCCTCCAGCGTCCAGCCGAGACGCTCGGCCCCGGTGGTGATCACATCGCGGGAGCAGCCGGCGGCAAATTTCTTATCCTTGAATTTCTTCTTCAGGCTGCTGACCTCCATATCCATCACGCTTTTGCTGGGGCGCATCCGGGCGGCAGCGCCGATCAGGCCCGTCAGCTCATCCGCGGCAAACAGCACTTTTTCCATCTCATGTACCGGCTCCACATCGCACACCAGACCATAGCCGTGGGAACAGACAGCGTGGATCAGGTCGGCGTCACAGCCCGCTTTTTCCAGCAGCTCCGGTGCCTTGAGACAGTGCTGCTCCGGCCACATCTCAAAGTCGATGTCGTGCAGCAATCCTGCTGTGGCCCAGAAATCCGCGTCCTCACCGTAGCCCAGCTCATTGGCGTACCAGCGCATCACACCCTCGACGGTCAGCGCGTGCTGGATGTGGAACGGCTCGTGATTGTACTCCTTCAATGCCGCCAGAGCGGCGTCCCTGCTGATAACTTCCTTCATTGCGGCAAACTTCCTTTCGTATATATTCCGGCGCGGCGCGCCTGAAATGATGCCCTATTGTATCACGGCGCGCGGCGTTATGCAAGGGCGTTTTCCAGCGCGTGAAGCACTTCCTGCATATGGCGCAGCTCCTCCTTCAGCAGCGTCTGATACATGGGCGTGACAGGCGTACCGCTTACGGCGGACGCGGCGGCGCTGCCGCGGGCTTCGGGATAGGGATTCTCCTGCGGATTGACACGCTGCCAGATCTGATCGTATTTTCGGTAGTCGTACAGTTCATTGTCCATAGGATGACTCCTTTCCATGTATGCCAAAACATTCCCCGTGCCATACTATGCGCAGCCCGCAAAAACCGCCACTGCCGCACAGCCTATTGACACAGTAGGTAGAAGTACCTATAATATTATTATACATGAGAAAACGCAAAGGTTGGGTGGATACAATGATGATATCAACGAAAGGACGCTATGCGCTGCGGGTACTGGTAGATCTTGCGGAGCACCGGCAGGAAGGATATATCCCCCTGCGGACGGTGGCCCAGCGGCAGGGCATCAGCCAGAAATATCTGGAGAGTATTATGACCACGCTGTCCAAAGCAGGGTATGTGGATGGTACGCATGGCCGGGGCGGCGGCTACCGGCTGCTGCGGGAGCCGGAGGAGTACCACATCGGCCCCATCCTGCGGCTGATGGAGGGGTCACTGGCGCCGGTGCAGTGCGTGATGGACGAGGCCGCCTCCTGTGAGCTTGCGGGAGAGTGCCGGACCCGCACCCTGTGGCAGGGACTGGACCGGGTGATCCGGGACTATCTGGACAGCGCCACGCTGCGGCAGCTGATGGTGGAGACCGCCGGGGAAGAAACTGGCGAAACAGATTGATTTTCGTCATATTCTCTGGTATAATGTTACAGGTTTGTCAAAAAGTCTTTTGACAGTATAGTGTTAGGAGGAAAATTCCATGCTGGAATTGAAACATATCTCATACCGGGTGTCCACTCCCGAGGGGGAGCTGGATATCCTCAAGGACATCTCCATCACCATTCCTGACCACCGGCTGATGGTGTTCACCGGCCCCAACGGCGGCGGTAAGACCACGCTGGCCAAGGTGATCATGGGTCTGGTGCAGCCCACCGGCGGCCAGATCCTCTATAACGGCGAGGATATTACCGGCCTGTCTATCACCGAGCGGGCCAAGCGCGGTATCAGCTACGGCTTTCAGCAGCCGCCCCGCTTCAAGGGCATCACCGTTCACGACCTGCTGCTGCTGGCGGCGGGCGAGGAAAAGCTCAGCAAGGATCGCTGCTGCGCGTATCTCACCAAGGTGGGCCTGTGTGCCAACGACTATCTGGACCGCGAGGTGGATGTGTCCCTCTCCGGCGGCGAGGTGAAGCGTATCGAGATCGCCACCATTCTGGCCCGCCACAGTGACCTGATGATCTTTGACGAGCCGGAGGCAGGTATCGACCTGTGGAGCTTTGCACGGCTCACCGAGACCTTCGAGCAGCTCCACCAGGAGGGCAAGGCCACCATGATCATCATTTCCCATCAGGAGCGGATCATCCGCCTGGCCGACGAGATCGTGGTCATCGCCAACGGCCAGATCGCCCACCGGGGCAATACGGAGGAAGTGTTTCCGCTGATCCTGGCGGACACGCTGGGCGGCTGTCCCGTTATTGAGAGAAAGGAGGCGTCCCTGTGATCACTGAGATCGACGCGAAGCTGTTGGAAAAGATCGCCGACCTGACCGGTAAGCCGGTGGGCGCTTTCAATATCCGCAAGGACTCCGGGTGCGAGGCACGCCAGTCCACGGAGCATATCGAGATCTCCCCCCGCGAGGACGGCAAGGCCGGTATCGACGTGAAGTTCAAGCCCGGCACCAGGGGTGAGAAGTGCTATATCCCCGTCATCATCAGCAAGACCGGCGTCAGCGAGCTGGTGTTCAACGATTTTTATGTGGGTGACGACTGCGACGTGGACATCGTGGCAGGCTGCGGCATCCACAACTCCGGCTGCGACGAGAGCCGCCATGACGGCATCCACACCTTCCATATCGGCAAAAACAGCCGCGTGCATTACATCGAAAAGCACTACGGCGAGAAGGACGCCGGCCAGACCGGCGGCAACATCATGAACCCCAAAACCGTTGTGTATCTGGGCGAAAATTCCACCATGCAGATGGATACCATCCAGATCCGGGGCATCGACTCCACAAAGCGGGAGACCGACTTCTTCTGCGAGGCCGGCAGCGAGGTGGTGGTCACCGAGCGTCTGCTGACCCACGGCGATCAGATGGCCGAGAGCGACATGACCATCCAGCTCAGCGGCGATGACGCCAGGGGCCGGGTTATCTCCCGCTCCGTGGCGCAGGACCGCTCCCATCAGGTGTTCCACCCCGTTATGGTAGGCAACGCCAAATGCTTCGGCCATGTGCAGTGCGATTCCATCATCATGGGCGAGGCCAAGATCGAGTCCATCCCCGCCATCACTGCCAACTCCACCGAGGCGCAGCTGATCCATGAAGCCGCCATCGGCAAGATCGCCGGCGACCAGCTGCTGAAGCTGGAAACGCTGGGTCTGACAGAGGAAGAGGCCGAGGATACCATTCTCAAGGGCTTCCTTGCGTAAGAAACGCATAAAAAGAGAGCGTCCCGGCGGGACGCTCTCTTTTTATGCCATATTCTTCTTCGCGGCCGACAGCATCAGCTTGATGCGGTTCAGCTGGTTCACCTCGCTGGCGCCGGGATCATAGTCCACAGCGGCAATGTTGGCCTGGGGGTAGGCGGCCTTCAGCGCCTTGATCACGCCCTTGCCCACCACATGGTTGGGCAGGCACGCAAAGGGCTGGATGCACACGATGTTGGGTACGCCCTGAGTCAGCAGCTCTGCCATCTCGCCGCACAGGAACCATCCCTCTCCATACTGATTGCCCAGAGAGAGGAAAGGCTTGGCAAGATCGGCGATGTGGCTCATGAGTGTGGGCGGCGTAAACCGGCGGCTGGCCCGCAGGGCCTCCACGGCGGGTCTGCGGACAGCTTCAATACCGTCGGTACCCACCCGGGCCAGCAGACTGGAGGTCCAGCCCGTGCCCAGATAGTCGTGCTTATAGCTCTGCTGATAGACGCATTCGATGAGGAAGTCGGTCAGGTCGGGCACCACCGCCTCGGCGCCCTCCTGCTCCAGGAGATCCACCAGGTAGTTGTTGGCCAGGGGCATGTACTTCACCAGGATCTCGCCTACGATGCCAACACGGGGCTTGCGGAGACTTTCGTTCAGCGGCAGGGCGTCAAAGTCCGCCACAATGCCCCGGCAGATACCGCCGTAGGTATAGCCGGTCTTTTCCCCCATGGCATAGGCAATGGCGATATCCCGCCATTTGGCGTGGAGGGCGTTGGCGGAGCCGGGGACTGCCTCGTAAGGCCGGGTGCGGTACAGGCAGCGCATGAGCAGATCGCCAAAGGTCAGCTGCCGAAGGGCGGACAGCAGCATGGCGGGGGAAATACGGAAGCCCTCATTCTTCTCCATGCCGTTGGCGTTCAAGGAGATAACGGGAATGTGGCTCAGCCCCGCCTTGTCCAGTGCGCGCCGAATGAAGGCCACATAGTTGCTGGCCCGACAGCAGCCGCCGGTCTGGCTCATGATGAGGGCCAGCTTGTCGGTATCATACCGGCCGGACAGCACCGCCTCCATCAGCTGCCCCACCGACAGGATGGAGGGATAGCAGGCGTCGTTATTGACGTATTGCAGACCCACGTCCACCGCCCTGCGAGTGGCGTTGTTCAGGATCTCCACATGGTAGCCATGGCGGCGGAACACCGGCTCGATCACATCAAAGTGGATCGGCGACATCTGGGGCGCCAGAATGGTATAGCCCTGCTCAAACATCTCCTTGGTGAACTCGGTGCGGTGATAGTCCAGCGGCATCGGCTGAGCGCAGATGTGCTGCTCGCGCCGCATGTTCATGGCGGCCAGCAGGCTGCGGACGCGGATGCGTGCCGCGCCCAGATTGTTCACCTCATCGATCTTCAGCACGGTGTAGAGCTTATTGCACTTTTCCAGGATCTCGCACACCTGATCGGTGGTGACGGCGTCCAGCCCGCAGCCGAAGGAGAACAGCTGCACCAGCTCCAGATCATCCCGCCTGCCCACGAACTCCGCGGCGGCGTACAGCCGGGAGTGGAACACCCACTGATCCACCACCCGCAGCGGACGCTGGGGCGGTGTGTCCAGCGGCAGACTGTCCTCAGTGAACACATACAGGCCGTAGGAGGCGATCAGCTCCGGGATGCCGTGGTTGATCTCCGGGTCGATATGGTAGGGCCGTCCCGCCAGCACCACGCCCCGCTTGCCGCCGCGCTCCATTTTCGCAAGCCGGCGGCGGCCCTCGGCACGGATGTCGTCCTTGGCCCGGCGCTGCTCCGCCCACGCGGCACGGGCGGCGGCGCGGACTTCGGCGGCGGGGATGTTCCACACGTCGCGGCACAGCTTCACAAGGCGGTCCTCCGCCGTTTTTTCGCTGGTAAAGGCGATGAAGGGCCGGATATACCGCATCTGTCCGGTGGTGATGGCCTCCACGTTGTTTTTCAGGTTCTCCGGATAGGAGACCACCATGGGGCAGTTGTAATGGTTCTGGGCATCCGGCGTTTCCTGATACTCATAAAAAACGCAGGGATGGAAAATGGTGTCTATCCCGTGCTGTACCAGCCATTCCACATGGCCGTGGGCCAGCTTGGCGGGATAGCACTCCGATTCCGATGGAATGGACTCCATGCCCATCTCATAAATGGCACGGGTGGAGAAAGGCGACACCACCACCCGGAAGCCCAGCTGCCGGAAGAAGGTGGCCCAGTAGGGGTAGTTTTCGTACAGATTCAGCACCCGCGGAATGCCGATCACGCCCCGTTTCGCTTCGTTTTCCGCCAACGGCGGGTAGTCAAACAGCCGCTGCCGCTTATAGGCCATCATATTGGCGCCCGGCTCCGCCGCGCCGGCGTTTTTCACCCGCTTTTCGCAGCGGTTGCCAGAGATATAGCGCCCGCCGTCAGAGAAGGTGCTGACAGTCAGCAGGCAGTTGTTTTCACATCCGCCGCATCGGGCGGTTTTCGTGGCAAAGGTCAGAGCGGCGATCTGGTCAAAGTCCAGTGTGGCCGTGGGCTGACCGCAGTAGCGGTCCCGGGCGATCAGCGCCGCGCCGAAGGCGCCCATCAGACCGGAAATATCGGGACACACCGCCTCTGTCCCTGCGATATGTTCGAAAGCACGGAGTACAGCTTTATTATAGAAGGTACCGCCCTGTACCACGATGTGGCGGCCCAGCTCCCGGGCGTCGGCCAGCTTGATGACCTTGAACAGGGCGTTTTTAATGACGGAGTAGGCAAGACCGGCGGAGATATCCGACACCGCCGCGCCCTCCTTCTGGGCCTGCTTCACATTGGAATTCATGAACACGGTGCAGCGGGTCCCCAGATCCACGGGATGCTGGGCAAACAGCGCTTCGTCGGCAAACTGCGCCGCTGTGAAGCCCAGCGAATTGGCGAAGTTTTCCAAAAACGAGCCGCAGCCGCTGGAGCAGGCCTCGTTCAGCATCACGCTGTCCACAGTGCCGTTTTTCAGGCGGATGCATTTCATGTCCTGTCCGCCGATGTCCAGCACGCAATCCACCTGCGGGTCGAAAAAGGCCGCCGCCGTGGTATGGGCAATGGTCTCTACCTCTCCCTCGTCCAGATGGAGCGCGGCTTTCAGCAGTGCCTCGCCATAGCCGGTGGAGCAGGAACGGGCAATGCGGGCGGTGTCGGGCAGCAGCGTGCGCAGCTGTGCCAGCGCCGTCATGGCAGTGTGAATAGGGCTGCCGCTGTTGTTGGCATAGTAGGACCACAGCAGCTCACCCTTCGCACCGGTCAGCGCCAGCTTGGTCGTGGTGGAGCCTGCGTCGATCCCCAGAAAACAGTCGCCCTTGTATGTACTCAGATCAGCCTTGTTTACCACCGCGTGAGCGTGTCGGGCGCAGAAATCATCATACTCCGCCCTGCTGGCAAACAGCGGCGGCAGGCGCTTGATCTCAAAGGCCATGGTGACGCCCTGTGCCAGCCGGTCGATCAGCGCGCCGATGGGCCGGGCCGCCGCGTCCTGCTCTGCTTCCAGCGCCGCACCCACAGCGGCGAACAGGTGGGAATCCTCCGGATCCACGATGTTTTCCGGCGTAAGACGCAGCGTGCGGATAAAGGCTTTTTTCAGCTCCGGCAGGAAGTGGAGGGGGCCTCCCAGAAAGGCTACGCAGCCCCGGATGGGCTTGCCGCAGGCAAGGCCGGAGATGGTCTGGTTCACCACCGCCTGAAAGATGGACGCCGCCAGATCGGCACGGGTCGCGCCCTCGTTGATGAGGGGCTGGATATCGGTTTTGGCGAACACGCCGCAGCGGGCGGCGATGGTGTACAGCTCTTTATAATCCGCCGCCGCGTCGTTGAGACCTTTGGCGTCGGTTTGCAGCAGGGCGGCCATCTGGTCAATGAAGGAGCCGGTGCCTCCGGCGCATACACCATTCATTCGTTCTTCAAGGCCGCCGGTGAAGTAAATGATCTTGGCATCCTCGCCGCCCAGCTCAATGGCCACATCCGTCTGGGGGTGACGATGCTCCAGCGCAGAAGCCACCGCCACCACCTCCTGTACAAAGGGAATGTCCAGCGCCCGCCCCAGATTGATAGAACCGGAGCCGGTGATGGCAGGACGCAGGGCGCAGTCGCCCAACGCTGTCCGCGCCTCGCTCAGCAGCGCTGACAGCGTTTTCTGCGTGTGAGCCTGATGGCGGCGGTAATCGCCGTAAAGAATATTGTTGTTGTCGTCCAGTACCACCAGCTTGACGGTGGTGGAGCCGATGTCGATACCGGCACGATAGGTGTTCATATGTTACCTCCAGGAAATGGTCACACAGTTGTTTCTACATACCATATCATATTTTTCGACAAAAATGTGTTAAAGATACGTTAAGAAATCGGCGGCGTATACCAAATTTCTTATGAGCCGGACAAAGAAGAAATGTGTATTTGAAGCAGAAGATCACGTTTTTCCGTTTACGGCAGCAAAAAGCGCGTAAGCGGTCTGCACTTTACCGCCGGAAAGCTCCGCGCCATCGGCGTGTCCAACTTCAAAAATCCGGTCATCGCGGAGATGGCGAAGAAATACGGCGTCAGCGCCGCCCAGCTTTGTATCCGCTATGTGCTGGAGCTTGGCGCGGCGGCGCTGCCCAAGACGGCTGACCCGGAGCATATGAAAGCCAACGCGGCGGTAGACTTCACCATCGTCCCCGCCGACATGGAAATCTTAAAGCACGCCGCGCCCAACGACGCCTACGCGCAGTATTTTACCGGCCATTCCTTTCTCAAGCCGCTGACTGTGCCGGGAGAAAGCCCAGCTGTTGCTGGACTTTTTCAACAGGATGAGACCTTCGGATTTCCGGAGGTCTTTCTCTATGTGCGGTTATTTTTTTCGTCGGGCAGAAGATTGGTCATGCTTCTCAGGCTGATGCCCAGCGTGGACATATTGTGGAGCAGCGCCGAGGTAGTGGGCGGCAGAACACCCGCTACGCCCAGCACGATCAGCGAGAAATTGAAGCCTACAATGAACCGATAATCCCGGTGGATGCGGGCCATCAGAGCTTCGCCCAGCTTCCGCAGCGTTACCAGCTCGAACAGATCCTCCGACGCGATGGTGATGTCGGCGATCTCCCGGGCAATGGCCGCGCCGGTGGAGATGGCGATGCCCGCGTCGGCCTCGGACAACGCTGGGGAGTCGTTGACGCCGTCGCCCACCATGATAACGGTGTGGCCCTTGGCCTTCTCCTGACGGATAAAGGCGGCCTTGTCCTCCGGCAAAACCTCGGCGAACACCGCGTCCACCCCTACCTGACGGGCCACGGCCTCGGCGGTCCTGCGGTTGTCGCCGGTCATCATGACCACGTTGGCGATACCGCAGTCGTGGAGAGCCTGCACGGCGGTGCGTGCCTCCTTCCGTAGGGGGTCGAACACGCAGATGACGGCAGCCAGCTCTCCGGCGATGCACAGATACAGGTGGGAATATTCGTCGGGCAGGCTGTTGAACTTGTCCCTCTCGCCCTCCGGTACCCGGCAGCCCTCGTCCTCGAAGACGAAGTGGGCGCTGCCGATGAGCACCGCCACGGACAGCTGTCCGTGCCACAGCGCCTTCAGTCCCTCCTTGATATACTTCACGGAGCGAAGCACCGCCAACGCCGCCGTAATGGGAGCGGGCAGAAACAGCTTGGAGATGCACCGCCGCATGACGGTCATAACCAGCTTATCCTCAAATTCCCGATTCAGCGCCCGAGAGGTGTGCTCCGGCACCAGTTCCATGGTCTCGGCCTTGGGGAAGGAGAAAGCCGCCAGCGCGGCAATAACATCATTGCGCTCTCCGGCATAGAGTACCACGGTGTCCTGGGTGCGGTCATAGACCTTCACCTCGTTTACACCGTCAATGCCGCGAAGATAGTATTCCAGTACGTCCGCCTGATGCAGCGTCATGTATCCGCAGTGCAGATGTACCCGCAGACGCCCGGCGGATTCGTGGAGAATGTTGCATTTCATGGTTATTCAGCGCTGGCTTCTTCCTTGGAAGTATCCTCCACCACGGCGGCGGCAGTCTCTTCGGCCCGCTGCTGGTTGATGGCCTTGGCGTCGGCGTAGATGTCCTCCGCATTCTCACGGACGGTGGTGACGGTGCTCATCACGCTGTCCTTGGCCCGCAGCACGGCGGCTGTGGTCTGGGTATAGACCTTTTTGGCATCCTTACTGCTAAGCACCTTGATACCGGCAGTGCCGAACAGCACACCGGCGGCGAATAAACCTAATTTCTTCATCGTAGATTACCTCCTGATTTAATAAATTCAGCGATTAGCAGCCGCTAATCGTTGCCTGTACTATATCATGAGGCGGGTGAAAAATCAAGAATTTGTCATGACAAAAATCACAAAAATTCAGGAAGAAATAACGAAAAAAGAAATAAATTCGTCCAAGTAATAGGTATCGTTCCCACGGCGGCAGCTGCCAATCAGACTTCCGTTATACAATTCTATCCCCGGCACGTTCTGTGTGATTCACCATACTCCGACAATGGACGGGCAAAAAAGTCAATGGCGGCTTTCAGCTGCGGGGAAAGCCATTTTCCGCGATGATACAGCACCTGCTTCCATACCTCCACGGTAAAGTCCGGCACTGAGATCCATACGGTCACGCCCTCTCTTCATCGGATATTCCGATCGTGTCTATCGGCATCATTCGCTTTACAGATCGTCCGCCTTGCTATATTATAGTGAATGGAGAAGCACTTTCATTATGCCACCATGTTTGCCGGAACAGGTACACGGGACGCCATCGCGCAAAAGCGGGCGGATTTCCTGCCCATCTACTACTATCAGTACCCCGATTATGTGCGGAAGGTCCTGAAGCCGGATGTGGCGATCCTTCACGTATCACCGCCTGACGCCCACGGCTGGTGCAGCTTTGGCGTGACGGTCGATTATCAGCAGGCCGCGGCGGAAACCGCCCGGCTGGTCGTGGCACAGGTCAACCGCCGGATGCCCCGTTCCCTTGGTCCCAGCCGTATCCATGTCACGCAGATCCATGCGCTGGCGGAGGATACGCCGGTGACGACCAATCGCTTTGATGTGGACTATGTGGTGACGGAGTACGGCACCGCACGCCTGTGGGGACGCAGCAATGCCCAGCGCGCCGAGGCTCTTATCGCCATCGCGCATCCGGACTTCAGGGAGGCGCTGCGGAAAAAATATCAGTCGCTGTAAAGAAGCAAGCAGCCGTTCCCATTTTACGGGAACGGCTGCTTGTTGTTTGCGCATTGAAAGGCGACACACCTTATGCCTGACTCTTTTGATACGCTTCGCCCCAGGTCCACATGGCGTCCAGAATGGGCTTGAGACTGTACCCTAATTCTGTCAGGGTGTACTCCACCCTCGGCGGCACCTCGGGGTAGACCTTGCGGGTGAGCAGGCCGCTCTCCTCCATCTGCCGCAGCTGGGCGGTCAGCACCTTCTGGCTGACGCTGCCGATGGACTTCTTCAGTTCACCGAACCGCTTTCTTCCCGGCATCAGATCCCGCAGGATCAGCACCTTCCACTTATCGCTGATGAGGGTCAGCGTCGCCTCCACTGGGCAGGCGGGGAGGTCTTTTACAGCAGTTGTCATGGAAAGGCCTCCTTGTATAGTTTCCAAACGGGTATTACAGCGATATTTTACTGTAAGCGCCCGTGCAAGTCAAGATGATCAATAATTTTTTCGCGGCGTATCCACGCCCGAAATCTCCTGCTACCCCTGCGGATTGGGGATATTCACCCCGATGCCGTTGATCTCCACGCCCTCGTCGGCGGGGATGAGAATGTATTTTCGCCCGTCGATGACCCGCGCCTCGATCATGTGGCTGTACTCCGGCAACACGGCGATCTTCACCTCCGGCGTGGTGATCTGGAACTTGCCGTTTTCCATGATGTTCTTGGGATTCAGCGCCGCGTCCTCGCCGTACTGCCTGCGGCACTCCTGCTGGAACGCCTCTACCTTCTCGGCAGGCACGCCGCCGTTGGCCAGCACGTCCCCCACCTCCCGGATGGACAGCGTCAGCACCTCCGGGTCCTTGCTCTCCTTGTGCTCCGCGATACGCTCCCGCAGCTGCTCATGGACGGACTGCACCACATCATAGCTGCAATCCTTTTGCAGCGTGTCCCCCAGCGCCGTGCTGAACACGTTCTTCTGCTCCTCGGCGGACAGGGGCGGCTGGGTGCGGAACACCGCGTCGATGACCTCCTGATGGATCTCGGCGGCGTTCTTACTGTAAAAGAGGGCGTTATAGATGTTGGCGGCGCGGCCGTCAAAGGCCGGGAACAAAAAGCCCAGCTCCGGCGCCAGCGCGATATGCCCCGTGGACGCGCTGTGGAAGCCGCTGTCCTCATTGCTGTATTTCAGCTCCAGCGTGGGCGCCTTCACCGGGCAGATGCTGCACACGAAGTACTTATACACAGTCTCGGAAGCATCGTCCATCAGCTCATCATCCCGCCCCCGGTACGGCACATCGTAGGTGTCCGCCGCCAGCAGAATGAGATAGTTGCTTTCGCCCATGTCCATGGCGTCGATGATGCGGCGGCACAGCGCCTCACGGGAGTTTTTATCCTGCAAGCCGGTCTGGCGGATGGTTTGCAGCAGCCGGTGTTCGTCGCTGTCCGCCACCTGCGCGGTGGAAAACTCAATGTCCATGAGATTCCGGCCCAGCGCCCCGGACAGGGACTTTTTCAGCAGCCCCAGATACATTTCCTGCTCCTCCTGGGACATCAGTCCCATAGATGCGTCGATATAGGAGATGACCTCCCGGTTGCTGTTGACGTAGCAGCCGTAGATCTTGCTGATGGCGTTTTTATCCAGCTTGAAGCGCCGGCGAATTTCGTTCAGTTCCTTCTGATTCATGGATGACCTCCTGCGGCATGAAGTTTGCGCAGTCCACATTGTACCACGGCGGAATAGCATTGGCAATGTTCCAATCTGGTTTCACCGCGATGAAAAACGGAATGTTTTCGTTGACAGCAGCTGCGGATCGTGCTACGATTTGACCGAAACGGAAAGTTTGGTCATGGATTCAAGAAACGCACGCAGTGGGTTTTATAGGAACTATTTGCATAAGCGGAAAAGCCGCAGTGATGCGGCTTTTTCAAAGGACTGCGGTTAGCTTGCTCTAACCGCCATGCATCATCAGTATAGGATAGAGGAACTTAACATCTCGCCATGAGGACAGGACGATGGAAAATAGTCGGAATTTCCGAAAAAACCGGCACTGAAAGCGTCCTTCCCGCTGACCTATGCCGAGTGTGTGAAATCGGAGGGAGCATGACATGAGAGAAAAAATCAAGCTCTCCGGTGTGCCGGAGACCATGCTGCAAACCATTTACGCAAGGGCAAAAGAGAGCCGAGGCCGCGGGGCGATCCACGACGCAAAAGCGGAGGAACTCATCGAAAAGCTGGACTATGACTTTTCCCTTGCCGACAAAGACACGGCCATGCGCAGCGGCGTGATTGCCCGGACCATTGTGCTGGACCGACTGACAAGCGCGTGGCTTGGGGCACATCCCGGCGGGGTGGTGGTCAACATCGCCTGCGGGCTGGACACCCGGTGCTATCGGATGGCGGGTTACGCGCATTGGTATAACCTAGACCTGCCGGAAACCATGACCGTGCGGGAGAAGCTCCTGCCGGAGGATGGCGCGATTTCGCAGATCGCCATGTCCGCCATGGACGATTGGGGCGATGCAATCAAAGAACAAAATGCGCCGGTGCTGATCCTCATTGAAGGGCTGACCATGTATCTAAACGCAAAAGATGTGCAGCAAATTTTTGCGGTGATCTCCAACCGGTTTTCCAAAGCCACCGTCTTTGCGGAAATCATGAATCCTACGATGGTGCGGCACTTCAAGGAGAAATCCATCGAGGGAAGCAAGGCGAAGTTCACCTGGGGGATAAAAGACGGTCCGGCCCTTGCGGCGCTGCTGCCGGACTTTCGATTCATGGAAGAACACAGCCTGACGGAGGGCATGGCAGAGTTTGTGCCGATCTATAAGCTGCTGGACAAATTGAGCGCCGTGCGGAGTATCTCCAATAAGATCATTGTGCTGGAAAAGGAGAAATAAAAATGCTGCTGCAAACGATTCTGGAAGGGCTGGGACTGGGCGCGTTGCTGGCGGCGGTCTGCGCCGCCGGCATCCGCAAGGGAGCCGTCGGCATGGTGCATCTGTATGACCAACAGGTGCAGGCGCGGTGCATTGCGCTGGGGCTGACCACAAAGGAGAAGATCAAACGGAACGCGCTGTGCTTCAAGGCCATCTGCATTCCCGTGTACCTTGCTTATGTTCTGCTCTGCGTGTACGCCGTCAACGGTGCGCAGACATTCTGGACCGGCTTCTGCCAGTGCTTTGTGATCCTGTCCGTGATGAACCTCATCGACCGGTTTGGCATCGACGGCTATTGGGTGGGACACACCAAGGCGTGGGTGATCCCGGGGACAGAGGATCTGATGCCGTATATCTCGAAAGCCGACAAGCAAAAGAAATGGCTGTTCGGAACTGCGGGGATGGCGGCGTTCTCGCTGATCCTTGCGGGGGTTGGAATGCTTTTCTGAGGAGGTAAAACAATGAAAATCTATTCCTTTGGAAATGAAAACGCGCCGGTCATTCTGCTGCTTCCCGGCACCTGCTGCCACTGGAAGGGCAACTTTGGAAAGGTCATCCCGCTGCTGGCGGACAGCTATCGCGTCCTCTGCGTCAGCTACGACGGCTTCGATGAGACGGAACACACCGAGTTTTCCACTATGCTGGAGGAAACAGAGAAAATAGAAGCCTACATTCAGGAACATTTCGGCGGACACATCCGGGCGGCCTATGGCTGCTCGCTGGGCGGTTCCTTTGTGGGGCTGCTGGCAGCGCGGGGGAATATCCATATGGAGTATGGTATTTTAGGCAGCTCCGATCTGGATCAGGCGTCGACGTTTGCTGCCAAACTGCAAACCAATCTGCTGCTGCCGCTGATTTATCCGTTTATCCGGGACGGGCAGTTCAAGAGCCGCTTTTTGCAAAAACGGCTGCAAAAGCGGCAAGCTGAAATGGGCGACTATGTGCAGGCGTTCATGGGAATGCTTGGCGGCGCACGGCCCTATGTGACCATGCAGAGCTGCAAAAACCAGTTCTATTCCGACCTCGTGACGCCGCTGCCGGATAAGATCGACGTTCCGGGGACGGAAATTCACATCTTCTACGCACTCAAAATGGGCGAAAAATTCCGCGCCCGTTATGAACAGCATTTTGCCCGCCCCATCATTCATGAGCAGGACTTGCAGCATGAGGAGCTGCTGGCCTGCCATCCGGAGAAGTGGGCAGCACTCGTAAAAAGCATCACGGAGGAAAAGCAATGAAGTACATGGGAATGCCCATGGCCATGTGGGCGGTGTTTGCAAAGTCGTTTCATACGCAGCTGACGGCGGTGCTGGGCTATGGCCCGGACACCGCGCGGGAGATCACGGAAAAGGCCAAGCCGAAGTACCGGGAGATCATCGCAAAGCTGCCGGAATTTGAAAAAGGTGATCGGTTCAGCATGAACATCATTGGCTGCGCCATGCTGGGGGCGTTCGTCCTCTCCATGCCGCGCCGTCCCGATGTGGAAAGCCTTACCGCCTACTATGAGAAAGCGCAGATGACGCCGCTGATGAAGTGGTTCTGTTGTCAAAGCGGCAGGTCGAAGTTCACGCCGAAGGATGTGGCGAGAATGAAAGCCACCGCCGCCCGGAAGGCGGCTGACCGCAACCCCTACTCGTGGAACATGGATTTCATCGAATACCCGGACGGCAGCGGCTACGAGGGGCGCTTCACCAAATGCGGTATCTGCACGCTGATGAAAGAGCTGGGGCTTTATGACCTGACGCCCGCCATGTGCCATCTGGATTACGCCATGAGCGAAGCCGGCGGCGTGACGGACTTTGTGCGGCAGTATACGCTGGCCTCCGGTGGTCCCTACTGTGACTGCGGGTACAAGAAGAAACGGGTGTGAGGTGGCAGACCATTGAAATACTTTGAGTTCGGGCAGGAGCACCCGGAACTGATGGTGATGCTCCATGGCGGCGGGGTATGCTACCGCGGCGCACTGCCGGTGGCGGAGGAAATGGCGAAAACCTATCATGTGGTATTAGTGGCCTACGACGGCTTCAATCCCGACGAACCGGAGACAGAGTTCAAGTCTGTGCAGGATGAGGCGCGGCGGCTGGGCGACTATATTGTGGAGCACTACGGCGGGAAGATCGATATTCTCTACGGCGTGTCCTACGGCACGTTCATTCTCATAGATGTGCTGGCAGATGAACGCCTGTCCATCACCACCACCATCGCCGACGGAATGCCCACCATGGACTATGCGGACATCAAAAGCCCGTTTTTGCAGGATATCTACATCTTCTTCCTGACCGGTTTTTCCTATTGGCTTATCGGAAAAGCAGGCCCTATCCGGAAAAAGCTCGTCTGCAAAATGATGGGCCGCACGGAGGAATCCTTTGACCGCATCGTCTACCATGACGCCACATGGCAAAGCTGGGTCAGTCAGGACAAGTGCATGATCGGGCGGCACCGGGACTTTACCCTTTTCGAGCGGACGGATATGTACATCTGGCACGGCATCGCCAGCTCCACCGAAAAGAAGCTGGCGAAACACGTCAAAGCGTGGCAGGATAAAGGCTACGCCTTTACCTACAAGGTGTTCCCCAATATGGGTCACGGCACACTGGCGGGCGAGCACCCGCAGGAGTTTTCAAAGGAGGTGCAGGCGGCACACCGCCAAAGCCTGCAAAAGGAGAAGCTATGAAAGACACCGAACTGCAATTTGACCGCAGCTGCCATGTGCTGTATTCCAAAGCCTGCAAAAAGCAGATTCAGGCGAAGATCGCCCTGCATTATCAAGAGGACGAGCGGGAAGCCGTCTGGGATCGGGTGCAGCGGCAGTATGCGGCGTTTCTCTCCGACTGGCGGACAGACCTGGGCGGCAGCAAAAACTTCCACAACGGCGCGGGCGGCACCTATGACTGCATCGCCATTATGAGCTATTACGCCGTGTGCCGGGAGGTCGTCTCCTTCCGGGAGATCGAAGAGATCGAGGAAAATCTGATTTTGCCTGCCTTCCGCAAGCTGTCCAAATTTGTGGACTGCAACAGGCCGTTTTTCAAGAAGCTGATGTATCGGGCGTTCAAAAATGCCGAAAAGCAGTGCGCCAAATGGCATGATTACGAGATGCACGTTGCGCCCTATGACAAGAACAAGCCCATCTATTACGAGTTCACCGCCTGCCCGGCGGCGGAATTTGCCAGAAAGCACGGCCTGACGGACATCATGCCCGCCCTGTGCAACGTGGATTTTGCGTCCATGGAGCTGCTTCACGCAAGGCTTGTCCGAAAAGGCACCTGCGCGGACGGCTGCCGATGTGACTATACCATCTGCGGCGACAAGGATCCGTATCTGCGCGACCATCCCGAATACCGGGATGCGGCGGGGTATCGGAGAAACCGCTGAGGAAAAGGAGAACGTGACCATGAAATTTTTAGTATTCGGCGCGGGCGTCCTGGGCTGCAATCTGGCCAACAATCTGTTCCGAGCCGGAAAGGATGTCACGCTGCTGGCAAGAGGCCCATGGGTGGAGGAGATCCGGAGCAAAGGGCTGCGGATCAAAAATTCAATTTCCCGCCGCACGGCAGTCAGTCGGATCCCGGTGGCGACAGAGCTTTCGCCGGAGGACGCCTATGATGTGATCTTCGTGGCTGTGCGGTATACGCAGATCGAAACGATTTTAGATGCCCTGCGGGCGAGCCTAGCGAAAACGATGATCTTTGTGGGCAACAATGTCCATGCTCCGGAAACGGCGGCGCTTTTGCCGGAGAAGAACGTATTATTTGCCTTTACCAGCGCCGCCGGACACCGGGAAAACGAGTATGTGGACTCGGTAGACCTTCGTAAAATTACCGTCGGGCCGCTTCGGGATGCGCCGTCTCAGGAAAGATTGATTCAGGAAATCTTTGCAGGCACGAAGTATAAAGTTACCTACGAGCCGAACATGGGGGACTATCTCCTGTGCCACGCCGCATTTGTGCTCCCGGCGGTTTTTGCCTGCTACAAGACTGATGGCAGCCTGAAAAAGCTGAAAAAGGACAATGCTTACCTGAATCGGCTGATCGATGCCAATATCGAGGGCTACCGGGCTATCCGAAACGCCGGACACGAAATTTTGCCGGATGCGGACAAGGAATTTGAGGGCGCAGCATACCGCAAGACCTGCTTCCGCTTCTTTAAGCTCATGTGTGCAACCGTCCTCGGAAAAATCTGCGCGTCCGACCACGCCATGAACGCGGTGGATGAAATGAGCGCCCTGAACCGGGACATGAAAGCGTTTTTTGATGCCGCCGGTGCGAAATACCCGGTATGGCAGGCGCTGGAGGCGGAATGCGGGAGATATCTTCTATGAAGAAAAGCTATCTGACCGCTGCCTTTCAAAAGGCGGCAAAGGACGACTCTGCGCAAACTGAGGCGCAGGGTTATGGATAGCGGGATGCCGTGATGAAAGTCTATCCCCACGGTGCAAATAGATTGCAGAGATTGGATGGAAGAATCGACATGATCGACATTATTTTTCATGACGAAAGGGGGATCGTTCCCGGCCTTTCCGGACAAATAGAGGGTTTTGAAAACGTGGCCGGCGACGGAGAGATCCACTATTATCGGCTGTTTGACGGCGTCGGTATTCTGCTGCTGCGGCTGGAAATGGAGTCGTATACGGAAAGGCGCACACAGGTCGGTGTGCTGGAGGTCAATTTCTGCATCAACGGCCGCTTTGAAACCAGCTTTTCCATGCGGGATCGTGTCCTGCTGAAACCGGGGGACATGGCCATCAGCTGCTACGATGGCGTTCACGGCAGCAGCTCGGAATCCCGCTTTCCGCTGGGCTACTATGAAGGAATTTGCCTGGAGGTTGACCCGGAAGCGGGCGGCGAGTGGATCGCGCGGCATGCTCCGGCGTTTCATGTGGATTTTTCGGCACTGAAGCAAAATCTTCTTGAAAGCAAATGGTATATGGTAGGTTCCGCGGGTTCTCGCTGTGAGCATGTGTTCCGGGAGCTTTATGAAAGCGCGTCCTACGCCGATCACGCCTATTTGCAGCTGAAGGCACTGGAATTGCTCATGCTTTTGGAACGCATTCCGCAGGGATCCGGGATCGATCCCTATTACTCCGCGGAGCAGACCGCGTTGGTACATCATCTCAGGGATCATCTGCTGACCAACCGGGAGGGATATGTGTCTCTTGCCCAGCTGGCGGCGGAGCATGAGATGTCGGTGTCCCATCTGCAAAAGCTGTTCAAGCAGGTCTATGGCGTGCCGATCTACCGCTATATCAAGGAATACCGCCTGGAGCAGGCGGCGGTGGAGCTGGTTCGCAGCGGGAAGTCTGTTACGGAGATCGCGCAGCAAGCAGGTTATGACAACGCCAGCAAATTTTCGGAGAGCTTCAAAAAGCGGTACGGCAAGACGCCGTCCCGCTATCGTGCCGATAAAAAGAATGCGGTAAAACGGAGCATCAAAAACAAAACGGAGTAGTTTGAAAACGCAAAGCGTGTTAGAATACCCGGCGGTTAGGGGACGCTAACCAAAGAGTTTCAGGAGGTACTGTATGAAAATACGATCGGACTTTTCCCGGCTGATGGGCTACGCGGGCGGGCATCGGGTGTTTACCTACCTGTCTTGGGTGCTCAGCGCCGTCAGCGCGCTGGTGGCGCTGATCCCGTTCCTATATATCTGGAGGATCCTGCGGGATGTGCTGGCGGCCGCGCCGGACTACGCGCAGGCGGTGAACATCCCCCACTACGGCTGGATGGCGGTGCTGTTTGCGGTGCTGTCCTATCTGCTCTACGTCTGCGCGCTGCTGTGCTCCCATCTGTCGGCCTTCCGGGTGGCCACCAATCTGCGCCTCGCGGTAACGGACCATCTGGCCAAGCTGCCGCTGGGCTTCACGGAGCGATTCGGCAGCGGCCGCCTGCGCAAGATCATTCAAGAGAGCACCGGCGCGGCGGAGACGTATCTGGCGCACCAACTGCCGGATCAGGCGGGTGCTATGGCCACGCCGGTGGGGCTGCTGGTACTGCTGTTCGCCTTTGACTGGCGGCTGGGGCTGCTGAGCCTTGTCCCGGTGTTCCTTGGCTTTGCCGTCATGTCGGCTATGACCGGAAAGCGGATGGCGGAGAAAATGCGCCAGTACGGCAACGCCCTGGCGGCCATGTCCAACGAGGCGGTGGAGTACGTCCGGGGCATCCCGGTGGTCAAGACCTTCGGGCAGTCTGTGTTCTCCTTTAAACGCTTCAAGGCCACCATCGACGAGTACGAGAAATGGGTCGTGGCCTATACCAAAGAGATGCGCAGGCCCATGATGCTCTATACGGCGGCGGTCAACGGCGTGTTTGCGTTTCTCATTGCAGGCGGACTGCTGTTCACCAGAAACGGCGTGACGCCGGAATTTTTGCTGGATCTGCTGTTCTATATCATCATCACGCCGGTGATCTCCCTGACGCTGACCAAGATCATGTACATGAGCGAAAACAAGATGGTGGTGGCCGATGCCCTGCGCCGCATCGACTCCGTGCTGGAGGCGGCGCCCGTGCAGGTAAGCAGCAAACCGCAGCACCCGCAGGATAGCTCTGTCACCCTGCATGACGTGCGCTTCAGCTATGACGGCAAGACGGAGGTCATCAAGGGCATTTCCATGGACATCAAACCGGGGCAGACGGTGGCGCTGGTGGGACCCTCCGGCGGCGGGAAATCCACGCTGGCCAGCCTTGTTTGCCGGTTCTTCGACGTGCAGGGCGGCAGCATCGCCATCGGCGGCGCAGATGTGCGGAATATCCCAAAGGAAGAGCTGATGGACACGGTGGCTTTCGTGTTCCAGAACAGCCGCCTGCTCAAGGGCAGCATTTTGGACAACGTGCGGCTGGGTAAGCCGGACGCCACGGAGGACGAGGCCCTTACCGCGCTGAAAACCGCCCAGTGTATGGACATTGTCGAAAAGTTCCCCGAGGGGGTGCATACCGTCATCGGCAGCGACGGCGTCTATCTCTCCGGCGGCGAGCAGCAGCGCATCGCCATCGCCCGTGCGGTGCTGAAAAACGCGCCGGTGCTGATCCTGGACGAGGCCACGGCCTTTGCCGACCCGGACAACGAGGCCAGGGTGCAGGCGGCTTTTGCGGCGCTGGCCAAGGGCAAGACCGTCATCATGATCGCCCACCGGCTGTCCACCGTGGTCAATGCCGACTGCATCTATGTGGTGGAGGACGGACAGATCGCGGAAGCCGGCACAAAGGACGCGCTGTGCGCCAGGGACGGCCTGTTCGCAAAAATGTGGCGGGAGTATCAGTCGTCCGTCCAGTGGAAGGTCGCAAAGGAGGGATAAGCCATGATCGAAAAAATCCAAAGGGCCACCGCAAGCTCGACAGAGGGCGCCCGTGGTCTTGTAAAAGGCGTGCTGGCCTGCGCGTTTCAGAATATCGCCTTCATGCTGCCCACCAGCCTGCTGTATTTTCTGGTGCGGGACATGATGGCGGGTACAACGGCCGGAAGAACGGCCTTCTATGTGGTTGGCTGCGTGGTCTGCTTTGCACTGATCTTTCTGACCACATGGTTCCAGTATAACGACACCTTTTTCACCACCTACCAGGAAAGCGGCGTGCGGCGGCTGAATCTGGCGGAGCGGCTGCGGAAGCTGCCCCTGTCCTTCTTCGGCAAGCGGGACTTGGCCGACCTGACCAGCACCATCATGGCCGACTGCGAGGTGCTGGAAAAGACCTGCTCCCACTATATCCCCGGCCTGTTCGGCTCGTTGCTCTCCACGGTGCTGATCGCGGTCAGCCTGTTGGTCTTTGACTGGCGCATGGCACTGGCGGCGCTGTGGGTGATCCCGGTGTCCATCGCCATTCTGCTGGGCAGCTACAAAATTCAGGACAAGGTGCAGGCCAAGACCATGGCGGTGAAAATGACCTGCGCCGACGGGATACAGGAGTACATCGAGACCCTGCGCGACCTGAAAGCCAACAGCGCGGAGAGCGCCTATCTGGACAGCCTTTCCGGCAAGATCCGCGCCGTGGAAAAGCAGACCATCTCGGCGGAGCTGACCAACGCCGTGTTTGTCACCTCGGCCGCCATGGTGCTGAAGCTGGGCATCGCCTCCGTGGCGCTGACCGGCTCCGTGCTGCTGCTTCAAGGCAGCATCGATGTGCTGACGCTGTTTCTGTTCCTGCTGGTGGCCTCCCGGCTGTACGATCCCATGCAGGGGGCGCTGCAAAATCTGGCGGCGGTCATCGCCATGCGCACCAATGTGGCGCGGATGAACGAAATTCTGGACTATCCGGTGCAGACCGGCAGCGAGACGCTGACCAATCGGGGCTGCGACATCGTGTTTGACCACGTGGGCTTTGCCTACCAGTCCGGCGAGACGGTGCTGAAGGACGTATCCTTCACCGCGAAGCAGGGGGAGGTCACCGCGCTGGTGGGTCCCTCCGGCGGCGGTAAGACCACGGTGTCCCGGCTGGCCGCCCGGTTCTGGGACCATCAGCAGGGAAAAATCACCGTGGGCGGTATGGACATCTCGAAGATCGACCCGGAAAAGCTCATGAGCCTGTATTCCATCGTGTTTCAGGACGTGACGCTGTTCGACAACACTATTCTGGAGAACATCCGCCTTGGCCGCAAGGACGCCACGGACGAGGAAGTTCTGGCGGCGGCACGCCTTGCCAACTGCGACGAATTTGCGGAGAAGCTGCCGGATAAGTGGAATACGGACATCGGGGAAAACGGCTGCGCACTGTCCGGCGGCGAGCGGCAGCGGATCTCCATCGCCCGGGCGTTCCTGAAGGACGCGCCCATCATCCTGCTGGACGAGGCCACCGCCAGTCTGGACGTGGAGAACGAGACTCTCATCCAAACGGCGCTGTCCCGGCTGATCCGCAATAAGACGGTGTTGATCATCGCCCACCGCATGCGCACCGTGGCCGGGGCGGATAAGATCGTGGTGCTGTCCGATGGTGTGGTGGCCGAGCAGGGTGCGCCCGACGCGCTCTACGCGCAGGACGGACTGTATACCCACATGGTGGATCTCCAGACCGACAGCCAGAGCTGGGCCATCTGACCCGATGCAAAATCAGCCCTCGGCACACAAAAGGACATCTATCCCAAAAATAGATGTCCTCAGCATGTCGAAAACCCCGGTTGCGCATAATGCGGCAACCGGGGTTTTCAGATACCACAGATTCGGTTCTCTCAGGCAGCGGGCAACTGCTTTCTGCACCAGATGCCGGAACAGCTCGGATACATCCGCGGCGTTTCCTGTGTCGGCGGGATAGAGCCGGGACTGAAATAGTGCGCCATCCTTATAAAAGAACATCTGCCGGTGCCGGAGGTTATACAGGAGCGGCGGGCAGTGTGCGAGGACGCAGCGGAGCACACCCGCCGCAGAAGTGCCGCACAGCGGCAGCCTGCCAATACGCGGTCAAAGTGAGCGCAGGAAATGGGCCGAAGGTGCTGATTTGATGAAATTACTCCAGGTGCGCATCAAAATAGTGGCGAGTGATTGAAAATAACAGGATACTATGCTATAATTCAAATAAAGAACACGCTTTCAAAGACGCTTCAAAAACTGCTTGGTCACGCGAGTATTAAAACCACCGTGGATCGCTATGTACATGTCTCCGAGGATTTCATGCTGAGCGCCGTCCAGATTTTCGAGACAAAAGGAAAAGCTGGCTGAGCCGGGACAAAATGGTGCGGAAATGGTGCGGAGCGATCCTGCAAAAGACGGGAAACCCTTGAAAATAAAGGAGTTGTGAGAAAAGATGAAACTTGGTATCGTGGGACTGCCCAACGTGGGCAAGAGCACTCTGTTCAACGCCATCACCAACGCCGGCGCAGAGAGCGCCAATTACCCCTTCTGCACCATCGAGCCCAATGTGGGCGTGGTGGCCGTGCCGGATGCGCGGCTGGACAAGCTGGCAGAGATGTACCAGCCGGACAAAAAGACGCCGGCGGTCATCGAATTTGTGGACATCGCCGGTCTGGTGAAGGGCGCCAGCCAGGGTGCGGGACTGGGCAACAAGTTCCTGGAGAATATCCGCCGTACTGACGCCATCGTGCACGTGGTGCGCTGCTTTGATGACGAGAACATCATGCATGTGGTGGCCGATGCCAGCCAGAACGTACCGGTGGACCCGCTGGGCGACATCGGCACCATTGATCTGGAGTTGATCATGGCCGATCTGGAGATGGTGAACCGCCGGGTGGAGAAGGCGGCAAAGGCCGCCAAGGGCGACAAGAAATTCCTCCATGAAGCGGAGGTGTTCAAGGCGCTGGCCGCCCATCTGGACGCCGGAAAGTCTGCCCGTACCTTCGATTGCGGCGATGACCGCGCTATCATCGAGACTGCCGACCTGCTGAGCCTGAAACCTATCATCTACGCCGCCAACATGGACGAGGACGGCTTTGCCCACTATGAGGACAACAGGTATTTCGGTCTTGTCCGGGATCTGGCCGCCAAGGAGGGGGCGCAGGTGCTGCCCATCTGCGCCAAGCTGGAGCAGGACATCGCCGAGCTGGACGATCCCGAGGAGCGGGCCATGTTCCTGGCGGATCTGGGCATCGAAAAGTCCGGTCTCGACCGGTTGATCCAATGCTCCTATGACCTGCTGGGCCTGATCTCCTTCCTGACCTACGGCAAGGACGAGTGCCGCGCCTGGACCATCCGGAAGGGCACCAAGGCGCCCCAGGCTGCCGGCAAGATCCACTCCGACATCGAGCGGGGCTTCATCCGCGCCGAGACCATCAATTTTGACGAGATGATGGCCTGCGGCGGCAGCGTGGCCGCCGCCAAGGAAAAGGGGCTGCTGCGCTCCGAGGGCAAGGAGTATGTGGTGAAGGACGGCGACATGATCTATTTCCGGTTCAACGTGTGAGGATCGAACACTGGCGCAGCACACGTTTGCGGACGCCGATCTCCTTACCAATCAAAACCTCCGGCTAAGCCGGAGGTTTTGATTTGGTGGAGACTGCTGGACTCGAACCAGTGACCTCCTGCGTGTGAAGAATTGCGTAATGTCCTGCGCAGGCGGTCATAGCCGCCGTGTCCCGCATAACCATCCTGTTATCAAGCCATAATAAAGAAGATAGTCTTTCCATATGTGACCAAGCTCTTACCATTGACAATGGCACACTAGTTTCGGTATACTTGTTTCGTAAGTCAAGTGCTCTCAGCTATACTTGAGACTACAGTAATACAATCGCATATACATTCTTTTAATCGGAAATCAAAATACCAGCCATCACAGCCATATGGATACTGGGTAAACACCATGACCTAAAACCTTGTACAGCAGACGAATCTAACAATAGACAGGAGGCTTACTAACATGAAAAGAATATATCTTCTTATTGCAATCTTTGCGCTGTCTCTCATATGCTGCCTGACAGCATGCACCAACCTTGAGTATGGCAATAATAATAATGATGATGATATCATCCCCCCCGAGCCAATCCAAAACCTAGATACCCCCCCTTTTGTAGAAGAACACGGTACCAATCAAAATGATTCAATCACATATCCCGATGCAAGTACAGAGACATTTTCTTACAACAATTTGACTGTTCAAGTAACTAATGTTCATACAATTAAAAAGGGGACTATGCGTCTAGATGAAAACCAAACCAGCGAATTTGATATTTTTGTCGTGTATCCCGGTGCAAAACTAACCGTAATCTCTGCTGAAACACCAGCAGATTCCGATGGTGTACCCTTTGCACATTGGAAATTATACTATGCAGACGGATCTAAGACCGGATTGAAAAGCGAAATGCCTGCCATTTCAATTGACAACAATGTTAATGGGATTGGAGCCGAATGTGCGTATATATTGTAAGCGCACAATAACCACCCGCATGGCATCTCACCCAAGGATGTGAGATAAT
>SAMEA104315427__coassemble_367_pt1 | contig 58560 bp, 50 predicted proteins | sample SAMEA104315427__metabat2_low_PE_034 | metagenome-assembled genome bin SAMEA104315427 (sample SAMEA104315427) | gut metagenome | biome: Monkey gut; feature: monkey-associated habitat; material: faeces | place: China | collected 2013 | reverse complement strand
AGCAGACGGCTCATAACCGTCCGGTCCCGGGTTCGAGTCCCCGAAGGCCCACCACTTACAATTCCGGCAATTGCCGTGTATAGGGGTATAGCTCAGTTGGTAGAGCAGCGGTCTCCAAAACCGCGTGTCGAGAGTTCGAGCCTTTCTGCCCCTGCCAAAACACCACCCAAATGGGTGGTGTTTTATTTGTTGTTCAAAGCTTATAGAATCTGTTGCAGCAGCAGGATCAAACCAGAAAGTCCCACAAAAACATATACGACCGTGCGCATCAAGGCGGCATTCAGCTTGCTGGCGATTTTTCCGCCGATCACCGCACCGACCAGAATGCAAACCATACCAACCGCCGCGTAGGGCAGGATCGTTGTGTGCAGCAAGCCGCTTGTGATCCTGCCGATAATACCGGTCAGACCCGTAACGGCGAACAGAAATTGCATGCAGGCCAAATAGGCAGCGTGGTCCGCAGACGCGGCGACAAAATAAACGGCCATCGGTGGCCCGCCAATGGCGAATAATCCTGCGCTGACACCGCATAACGCGCCGCAGACCACACCGGCCGCGGGTTTCGGTGCAACAGTGCGCAGCTTCCTGGAAAATACCAGGAAATAGAGGGCAAGGACCATCAGAAAGACAGAAAAAACCAGAACCAGAACCTGCAGGTCAAGGCCGCTTACGAAGGGGAGCGTCAGCAGGTTTGTCAGCCCAAATGCGATGGTGGGCGGCAGCACCGCGCGCCATTGGATATGGCGGCGATATTTCCAGAACAGCGCCATACAAAAGAGCTGATTGATCACAATAGCCAGCGCCGGTGCATCGATCATATCAAAATAGAAGGGAAGGATCATCATGAGAAAGACCACGGAGCCGAAGCCGGTCACAGTCTGAATGACCCCGGCAATCAAGCTGGCTGCGGCTACGACAAGCCAGATCATGGCAGTGTACCTCCTGCTTTATGGGAAATTACCATTATTTTACCATATCCTGCTATAAAAAGGAAGGATATTTTACTTGCACCACCCTTGCTGTTGCCCAACAAACCTTAACACGAAATTAGCGACACACGAAACGAGCTGCGCGATATTTCGCGCCTGTACTACAATCTTTTACGAAAAACGTATATTTTTGCAGACGTTTTGCAGAAAAAGACCGCTTTCGACAAAAGCGTTGTGGTAGAATAGGCTATCAAATCGATAGGAAAAGCGCACAGATTACATTGCCGTCTAACGCGGCGGAAGGAGGTCGCATATGAATTGCTTTACGCGCGTTTTGTCCCGTCTGCGGCTTGAGTTCCACTGGGGCAGAGTTTCCTACTACCGGCAGCAGGGGAAGAAACTGCTGTGTGACAGCGGGGAATTGGCATCACCGCAAATGCTGACATTGAGCAGCCGAATCGATCATCATGGCTGCATTATACGACAGCTGGAGCAGGAGCTGGAAGCTGCATAAATAGAAAATCGGGATTTGAGAAAGCAAAAGAACGCCAGCCCAATTGGGCTGGCGTTCTTTATCGTAAAGTGATCAGCTCTTTTTCTTGCCCAGATAGGCTTCCTTGATGGACTCGTCGGCCAACAGCTCCGCTCCAGTGCCGGACTTGGTGATGTTGCCGGTCTCCAGGACATAGGCATAGTCGGCGATCTTCAACGCCATGTTGGCGTTCTGCTCAATCAGCAGTACAGTGACGCCCTGTTCGTTCACGGTGCGGATGATATCAAAGATACCCTGCACCACCAGCGGCGCCAGACCCAGCGACGGCTCATCCAGCATCAGCAGCTTGGGACGGCTCATCAGAGCGCGGCCTACGGCCAGCATCTGCTGCTCGCCGCCGGACAGGGTGCCGGCCAGCTGCCAATGGCGCTCCTCCAAGCGGGGGAACAGCTCATAGACCCACTTGATATCCTTCTCGATGCCAGCCTTATCCTTACGCAGATAGGCGCCCGCCTTCAGGTTTTCCAGCACCGTCAGGTTAGGGAACACGCGGCGGCCTTCGGGAGACTGGGCAATACCTGCCTCCAGGATCTTGTTGATGGGCTTGCCCAGCAGCTCCTGACCGTCATAGGTGATGGAACCGCTGTCGGCCTTGACAAGGCCGGAAATGGTGCGCAGCGTGGTGGACTTGCCTGCGCCGTTGGCGCCGATCAGGGTGACGATCTTGCCGTCCGGCACCTCAAGGCTAATGCCGCGCAGGGCTTTGATGCCGCCGTAGGACACATGTAAGTTCTCAATCTTCAGCATCGTCTGCCACCCCCAAATATGCGTCGATGACGCGCTCATTGTTTTGGATCTCGTCAGGCGTACCCTGCGCGATCAGCTTGCCGAAGTCCAGCACATAGATGCGGTCGGCAATGCCCATGACCAGATCCATATGGTGCTCGATCAGCAGGATCGTCTTGTGGAATTTCTCGCGGATTTCACGGATGAACTGGGCCAGCTCCAGCGTCTCCTGCGGGTTCATACCGGCGGCAGGCTCATCCAGCAGCAGCAGCTGCGGCTCGGTGGCCAGTGCGCGGGCGATCTCCAGACGGCGCTGCTTGCCGTAGGGCAGGCTGGTGGCCAGCTCGTCCTTCACGTCCTCCAGCCCCACGATCTTCAGCAGCTCCAGCACCTCAGCGCGCTGCTTGGCCTCCTCCTTGCCGTTCAGGTGCAGGGCGGCGGTGAACAGGTTGCTGGTGCGGCGCATGTGCTTGGCGATCAGCACGTTGTCAAACACCGTCTGGGTCTTCCACAGGCGGATGTTCTGGAAGGTACGGGCCATGCCGCGGGCGGTGATCCTGTCGGGCGTGGGGGCCAGGATGTGGTTGGAGAAGGCGTACTCATCCCGCGCCTTCTGGGCGTCCTTCCACGCCTTCAGAGCATCGGCATCCAGTGACTCGTCCGGCGTGAACTGGGCGGTGTACATAGTAGGATGCTCGCCCTTATAGGTTTTCTTCATCTTGCCGGTGGGGTGGTTGCGGACGATGCACTCGCCATTGAAGCACACCCGGCCATTGGTGGGGGCGTACACACCGGTGATGACGTTGAAGGCGGTGGTCTTACCGGCGCCGTTGGGGCCGATCAGGGCCACGATCTCGCCCTCGTTGACATCCAGATTCAGGTTGTCGACGGCTACCACGCCGCCGAACTGCATGGTGGCGTTTTCCACCTTCAGCACGTTTTTCACTTCGCTCATTTGGACGCCACCTCCTTTGCGGGCTTATCCTTTTTCTTGAAAAGCTTCCCGAAGAAGTTAATGATCCCATCCCATGAAAATTCATGGTCGCCCATGATGCCCTTCCGGAAGAACAGCACCACGATCATAATGATGACGGAGAACACCAGCATACGGAAGCCGCCCCGCATGAAGGGGATATTCACGCCGATGTAGGGCATGGGGTCGTCCAGGAAGCGCAGCCACCACTCGGAGCAGGCGATATACAGGAACGAGCCCAGAATGGAGCCGGTGATGGAACCGATACCGCCGATGACCACGATCAGCAGGATCTCATAGGTCATGGTGGAGGTAAAGGTGTTGGCCTGGATACTGGACTGGAACATGGCCAGCAGCGCGCCGCCCACACCGGCGAAGAAGGAGCTGATAAGGAAGGCCTGCATCTTGTGCTTGGCCAGGTTGATGCCCATGGCCTCGGCGGCGATCTCGTCATCGCGGATGGCCTTGAAGGCACGGCCATAGGTGGAGTTGATGATCAACACGATGATGCCGATGCAGATGCCGGAAACGATGAACGGGAAAAGCACGCTGTCAAAGTTGGCAAACTGCCGCAGCAGGTTGGAGGCGTTGGTGAGGGGACCCACCTGCTTCCACTGGATGATAGCGCGCATGATCTCGGCAAAGCCCAGCGTAGCGATGGCCAGATAGTCGGACTTCAGCTTCAGAACGGGCAGGCCGATCAGCCACGCGAAGATCATGGGAACGATGCCCGCCAGGATCAGGCCCACCACCATGGGCAGGCAGAACTGGACGATGCCGCCGTCAAAGTACTGGTACACCGAGGCACGGGACTCCACGGGGATGGTCAGGATGGCGTAGGTATACGCGCCGATCATCATAAAGCCCGCCTGACCCAGCGAGAACAGGCCGGTAAAGCCGTTCAGCAGGTTCAGTGACACGGCCACAAGGGAATAGATCGCGCCCTTTTTCAAAACGGACGCCAGCATGGAATAGTGCTGATATTTGTCCACATACAGCAGAAAGGCCAGGCAGACGGCGGCGAGGATCAAAGACAGCAACAGATTTCTTTTCTTATTGTTCTTCATATCTCACACCTTCTCCGTCAGTTTTTCGCCGAACAGGCCGTTGGGCTTGCACAGCAGGATGATGATCAGCAGCGCAAAGGTGAACGCGTTGCTGAACACGGCAATGCTTTCGTTGGCTTTGATAAAGGACTCGCAGATGCCGATGATAAACGCGCCGATCACCGCGCCGGGGATGGAGCCGATACCGCCGAACACCGCCGCAACGAAAGCCTTCAGGCCGGGCATGGCGCCGATCATGGGGCTGACCTGGCCGTAGTTGGCAAAGTACAGGATGGAGGCCACACCGGCCAGGAAGGAACCGATGGCGAAGGTCATGGAGATGACGGAGTTGATCTTGATGCCCATCAGCTGCGAGGTCTCGAAATCGCGGGACACGGCCCGCATGGCCATACCGATCTTGGTTTTCTGGATCAGGATCACCAGGATGACCACCAGCACGATGGTCAGGATGGGGGTGATGATGGTAATGCGCTTGACGCTCAGGCTGCCCATCTGCATGACCTGGGTCAGGAAGGGAATATCGGGATAGGCGCGGGCAATACCGCCGGTGATGTAGGTGGCCAGGTTTTGCAGCAGATAGCTGACGCCGATGGCGGAGATCATGACCGACATACGGGGCGCGGTACGCAGGGGACTGTAAGCCGCCTTTTCAATGACCACGCCAAGGATCGTCGTCAGGATCAGCACCAGCGGGATGGACACAGCCAGCGGCATGGAGGCGGACATATAGACCATAAAGAAGCCCGCCATCATGAAGATGTCGCCGTGGGCGAAGTTGATAAGACGCAGTATGCCATACACCATGGTGTAACCGATGGCGATCAGCGCATACAGGCTGCCCACCGTGACGCCGGAGAGCAGCAGTTGGATATAATACGCTGCGTCATGCATAAGTTAGCTTCCTCCTTATATGAATCTTGCGCTTTCGGAAGCAGGGGGGATGCCCCCGGCATCCAAAAACGCAAGAGTCAATGAAAGTTGCATTGTGAGGGGAGCGGCGCTCCCCTCACAATGCCTGTTACTGTACGAGTTGTTCGCGCGGGAAAATCGCTTACTCCAGGCCGTTGAAGGTGCTGTAGTATACGATCTCGCTGTCCTGAATGGTCTTGATAACGGCATAGTTCTTGATGGCGTCGCCGTTCTCGTCGAACTTCAGGTCGCCGGTGATCAGACCGTCGATCTCCAGGCCAGCCAGCGCGTCGCGGATGGCGGTGCCTTCGGTGGAGTTGGCAGCCTCGATCGCGCCGACAGCAGCCATGTAAGCGTCATAGCCGCAGGGAGTCACGCTGGAGACCACGTCGGACACGCCGCCGTTGTTCTCGGTGCGGGTAGCATCCTCGGCAACCCACTTGGTGAAGCCATCAGCAAAGGTCTTACCAGCCTCGTTGGTGGCGTCGGCGGCATCAAAGAAAGCGGAGAAGTAGATGTCGGTGGCCTTGTCGCCGGTACGCTGGGCGATGGAGATATCATCCCAGGTATCGCCAGCCATGATGGGGCAGGTGATGCCGGCATCGCGGGCCTGGCTGATGATCATAGCGGCAGTCTCGATGGAAACGGGAGCGAAGATGCCGTCATAACCCTCGGACTTGACGGAAGCCATGATGGTGGAGAAGTCGGTCTCGCCCTTCTGGAACTCCAGAACGGTAGCCTTGCCGCCCAGACGCTCCATCTCCTGCTGGAAGTAGTTGCCGAAACCAGCGGAGTAGTCGTCGCCGGACTCAATGATCAGGGCGCAGTTGACGCTGCCCTTTTCCTTGTTGGCGAAGTTGGCCATCACAGCGCCCTGGAAGGGATCGATGTAACCAACACGGAAGTAGAAGTCATTGCCCAGCGTGACCTGGGGGTTGGTGCAGGAAGTGCCGATGGCGGGGATGCCGGCATCCTTGAACAGGGGGCCTGCGGCAATGGCGCAGCCGGAACCGTAAGTACCGATCACCACGGACACGCCCTGGGAGATCAGGGTCTGGGCAGCGGTGGGAGCCTTAGCGGAGTCGGAAGCGTTGTCCGCGTAGACCAGCTGCACGGTGTACTCTTCACCGTTGATGGTGACGGTGGGCTTGATGGAGTTGGCATACTCGATACCAAGGATCTCCTTCTTGCCGCCGCCGGCATTCTGGCCGGAAGTAGGCTCAAACACGCCGATCTTGATGACCTTGTCGCCGGTGGCGCTGTCGCCGTTGGTGGTATTGCTGTCACCGCCGCCGCAAGCGACCAGAGACAGTGCCATGACCAGAGCCAGCAGCATTGCAATAAACTTTTTCATGGTTTTTCCTCCTAAAATTCTCTCTTACCGGAGTGTTCCCTCCGGTAGAACAGTACTATTTTAAAGGAATCCTTACGAAAAAACAATTGTAACATGCACTGAAATTGGGCGGGCGTTTGTCCGCCGCTGGCTTGCAAATGGCGTTTGCAAACGAAAGAGTGTCTCCGAATGAAAAACAGCTAATTGCCGGAAGAAAACACAGCGGAATGAGATAAATTGCCCTTAACACGATATTTACGATAAAACAACAGGAAAAAATGCGAAGAATAGCGGAAAATGCAAATAAAATAGCAGAATTTTCAGGAGAATATAAAAGTTTTCTATGTTTCCTGTCAGGAAGAGAAAAATGCGCCGCAGGGAAGAAACGAAAAACAGGGATGTCCCCCTTTGAAAGACAAATCGTTCGTGATTTTGCACAAAGCAATGTGCCGGCAATACAAGAAAGTAATGGGTTTCCACGGGCTTTATGGAAAAAGCGTACCTGCCTGTGCCGGCAGGTACGCTTTTTTGGATCGCGCGCAAGGCGTCAGCTCTGTGCGGCGGGGGGATCTTCCCGGAAGAACGTCTCGAACACATCGCCGCTCATGGTCTCGTTGGCCAGCAGATACTCCGCGATCTCCGTCAGCTGTCGCTGATAGGATCTGAGGATCGATTGCGCCCGCTCATAGGCACCGTCGATGATGGCCCGGATCTCGCCGTCCATTTCGGCGGCGGTCTTTTCCGAATAGGGACGGGTATGGCCCATGGATTTGCCGATAAATACCTCGTCGGAGCCGGCGTCAAAGGCTACGGTACCCAGCCGGTCAGACATGCCGTAGGTACCCACCATCTTACGGGCCAGAGAAGTGGCCCGCTGGATATCGTTGGAGGCGCCGGTGGAGATATCGCCCAGCATCAGCTGCTCGGCGGCCCGTCCGCCCAACAGCGATACGATCTGCTGGATCATGTATTCCCGGCTCAGATAGGAACGGTCCTCGTCCGGCAGAGAAATGGTCATGCCGCCCGCCTGACCGCGGGGCACAATGGTGATCTGATGGACCGGGTCATGCTGCGGCAGCGCCCGCATCACAACGGCGTGACCGGCCTCGTGATAGGCGGTCAGCTTCCGCTCCTGCTCCGGAATGACCCGGCTGTGCTTTTCCGGTCCGGCGATCACCTTGATCACAGCGTCGTCAATGGCCGCCTTGTCGATGGCCGCTTTATCCTGACGGCCCGCCAGCAGCGCCGCTTCGTTCAGCAGGTTTTCCAGATCCGCGCCGGTAAAGCCGGGCGTGCCCTTGGCTACCTGGCTCAGATCCACATCCTCCGCCAGCGGCTTGTTCCGGGCATGGATGGCAAGGATCTCCTCGCGGCCCTTGATATCAGGCAGTCCCACATACACCTGCCGGTCAAACCGGCCGGGGCGCAGCAGGGCGGGGTCCAGGATATCCACCCGGTTGGTAGCGGCCAGCACCACCACGCCCTCGTTGGAGCCGAAGCCATCCATTTCCACCAGCAGCTGGTTCAGGGTCTGCTCGCGCTCGTCATGGCCGCCGCCCAGACCGCTGCCCCGCTGACGCCCCACCGCGTCGATCTCGTCGATGAATACGATGGCGGGCGCGTCCTTCTTGGCCTGCACAAACAGGTCGCGGACACGGCTGGCGCCTACGCCCACATACATTTCCACGAAGTCAGAGCCGGAGATGGACAGGAACTTTACCCCGGCCTCGCCGGCCACCGCTTTGGCCAGCAGCGTCTTGCCGGTGCCCGGAGGGCCTACCAGCAGCACGCCCTTGGGAATATGAGCGCCCAGCTTCAGATACTTATCAGGATCCCGCAGAAATTCCACGATCTCCTGCAGCTCCTCCTTCTCCTCGTCCGCGCCGGCCACATCCTTGAAGGTGACCCGCCGGTCGCCCTCCGGAATACTGCTGAGCCGCGCCTCGCCAAAGTGGGCCATTTTGTCGCTGACGCCGCCTGCGCCGCCGTTCATGCGGGTCATCAGGTTCATCAGCAGGATAAAGGCCATCACCGCCAGCACATAGGGCAGCAGTATTTGCAGCCAGTTGGTGCCGGGGGCGGAGGGATAGTCATACGCGGTGATGATGCCGCTTTCATACTGCGCCACCACCAGATCATTGAGATCGTCATAGAACAGATCGAAGTCACGCAGGTGGCAGGTGGCGGTGGTCTGATCCTTCAGCGCGGCGGTGAGCCGGGTATCGTTGATGGAAAAGGACTGCACCTTTTCCTCCACGAACAGCTGCCGCATCTCGCCGTAGGTGATATCGCCCTGCCGGGACATACTGCGTGCCAGGTACAGCACGACCAGCAGACAGATCACCAGAAAGAACAGCGAACGGAAATTGATCCTTTTCATATTCATTATGCGGCACCTCCCTGTTTGACCAGCCGGACGCCCTGCCAGCTCTGGTCACGGCCTATGCTGATGACCACAAAGGGCTTGGCCTGAATGGCGGAAAACGGGATATAGGGCTCGTCCCAGCTCCGCGCGTCCCAGGAACCGGTACGGTTATCTCCCAGCGGGAAGAAGCAGCCCTCCGGCACGGTAAAGGTCTTATCACATTCCGTGACGCCCTGCGCCATCAGGTAAGGCTCATCCAGCTTCTGGCCGTTGATGGATACGAAGCCGTCGGCAAAGGAGATCGTATCGCCGGGGAGACCGATGATGCGCTTCACCAGCACCTTTTCCAGCTCGTCGCTCCAGAAGGTGACGATATCGCCCCGCTCCGGGACGGGATCGGACACCACATAGCTCAGCTGCCAGCCCAGCATAGCTGACCGGGTGGGCAGCGTGGTCTCCATGGAGCCGCTGGGCACAAAGGCGATCTGTATAATGAATTTGAATACCGCATAAACGACCGCCAGGATCAGAATGACCTCATGCCATTCCTTCCAGAACCGTTTCAGGGACCACGGTCCTTTTTCGTTTTCGCCGGGGGTGGGCCTTTGCCCCTCCAGACGTTTTCCCTCATTGCTCATAGGGTCTTGCTCTCCTGTTCTGTCCGCCTCGCAGCGGGAAATACGCTGTTATTTGCTGTATACCTCCGGCTTCAGCACGCCGATGCAGGGATAGTTGCGGTACTGCTGGGCGTAGTCCAGGCCGTATCCCACCACAAATTCATCCGGGACCTCAAAGCCGGACAGATCCGCCGTGATGGGCTTTTCCCGACGGGCGGGCTTATCCAGCAGCGTCACGATGGTGATGGAGGCCGCGCCCTTGGTGGTCAGATAGTTCTTCAGGAAGAACAGCGTGTTGCCGGAGTCCAGAATGTCCTCCACCACGATGATGTGGCGGCCGGTGATATCCTTCTGGAGATCCCGGGTGATCTGCACCACACCGGAGCTTTTTGTGCCGTTGTTGTACGAGGACACGCCGATGAACTCGATCTCGCTTTTCATCTGCGTGGCGCGGACCAGATCCGCCATAAAAATGAAGCAGCCCTTCAGCACGCCCACAAAGATGGGGTCCTTGTCGTGGAAGCGATCGTACAGCTCCTCGCCCATTTCCAGCACCCGCGTATGCAGCTGCTCCTCAGACATCAGTACCTTCAGGATGTCCTGCTCCATGTTGCTCTTACCCATTTCCCGGTATCCTCCTTATGGTTTTTCTCGTTTATTGATGATGATCGTTATTGCTTCGCCGCGTTCCGGCGATACTCTCTCCTGTTCCCGCACGCCGTATACGGCGCGGGGGCTGCCGTCCACACAGACGACAGGAATGGCATCCCGCGCCTCGGCGGGAATGCCCGCGTCCAGAAACAGCCGCTTGAGACTGCGGCTGCCCCGTTCTGTGGCCAGCCGGTCCCGGCTGTGCCACGGGCGGACGGTGATGGGGCGGTCCACGCCGCCGTGGACAGTGATGTCGTATTGCCCCCACCGGTTAAGGCCCTGATGAAGCGCCGCTTCCGGCGGCGCCGTTTCCCGCGCGGACAGCCGCAGCCATCCATCCCGGCACACGACCCGCAGGTTTTCCGGAAGATCCAGCGTTCCGCTGCCGCTTTCCGCCAGTGCCAGCACCGCGTCGATGTGGACCGCGCCCACGTCTTTTTTTCCGGTGGGCATCCGGTCCAGCAGCAGCCGCACCATTCGTGGACGCAGCGGCTCCGGGGCGGCCAGCAGCCGTGCGGTCTCCACCGTCGTGCCCTCCGCCGGAAGGCGTTCCGCCGCCAGCGTGTTCAGATAGTCCGTCTCACCGCGGACAATGTCCGCTGTGCGGCCCAGCGCCCGCTCCAGCGCCGGATTGATAATGGCCAGCTGGGGCCACAGCTCCCGCCGCAGCCGGTTGCGGGCATAGTGGATATCCTGATTGGTGCTGTCCTCCACGTGGGACAGCCCGTTTTCCCGTAAATAGCTTTCGATCTCGGAGCGGCTTGTTTGCAGCAGCGGCCGGACGATCCGTCCCCGCACCGGAGGGATGCCCGCCAGGCCGTCGGGGCCTGTGCCCCGCAGCAGGTGCAGCAGCACGGTCTCCGCCTGATCCTGGGCATGGTGCGCCGTAGCGATCCGCTGCGCGCCGATGGCGTCCGCTGTGCGGGCGAGGAAGTCATACCGCGCCCGGCGGCCGGATTCCTCCACGCTCAGCCCCCATTGCCCCGCCATCTCATAGACAGGTACGGCTTCGGTGTAGAAGGGAACGTCCAGCTCCCGGCACAGCGCCCGGACAAAGTCCTCGTCCCGCTGCGCTTCCGGACGCATTTTGTGGTTCAGATGCGCCGCCGCCACGGAAAAACCGTGCTTTGGCGCGATGGCTGCCAAATAGTGCAGCAGGCACACGGAGTCCCGTCCGCCGGACACGGCGCACAGGAGCGTGCCGCCCTTTTCCGGCAGCATGTGCCAGCGTTCCATCCAGGGGAGCAGATCCATAGGTCACTCCTCGTCGTCGCCGTAGCGGTTTTCCAGCGTACCGAAGGCGGTATACTCCGGCATCCACCGCAGCTCCACCTTGCCGGTCTCGCCGTGGCGGTTCTTGGCCACGATGCACTCGGCGATGTTATGCTTTTCCGAGTCCTCATTATAATAGTCGTCCCGGTACAGGAACAGAACGATATCCGCGTCCTGCTCGATAGCGCCGGATTCGCGCAGGTCCGACAGCATGGGCCGCTTGTTGTCGCGCTTTTCGTTGGCGCGGCTCAGCTGGCTCAGGCACAGGACCGGCACCTGCAGCTCCTTGGCCATGATCTTCAGCATACGGCTGATGTCCGACACTGCCTGCTGCCGGTTCTCACCGGAATAGCTTTTGCCGCCGGCGCTGGTCATCAGCTGCAGATAGTCGATGACCACCAGCCCCAGATTGTCCAGACGGCGGCACTTCGCGTTCATATCCGCCGCCGTCAGCAGGGGGTTATCGTCAATGCGGATGTCCATGCGGCTCAGCTCAGAGGCGGCCTCGGCGATCCGCTGCCAGTCGCTCTCCCGCAGATTGCCGGTGGTCAGCCGCGTGTTTTCCACCAGCCCCTCGGCGGCGATCAGGCGGGTCACCAGCTGCTCCCGGGACATTTCCAGAGAAAAGATGGCCACCGTTTTGCCGGAGGTCTTGGCCGCCGACAGGGCCACGTTCAGGGCCATACTGGTCTTGCCCATACCGGGGCGGGCCGCCAGCAGCAGCAGGTCGGACTTGTTCAGCCCGTTGATCTTGCTGTCCACGGCGGAAAGACCGGTAGACAGGCCCGGCAGGGCAGATTCGCTGTTGGACAGCTCTTCCAGCCGGGTCATCACGTCCGACAGCACCTGGCTGACGGGCACCATGCTCTGGGCACTGCGGCCCCGGCGGATGGCGTATATCCGCTGCTCCGCGGATTCCAGCATGTCGCCGGCGGAGGCGCCGCCCTCCTGCACCATGGCGGTGATGTTGGCGGCGGCAGAGGCCACCTGCCGCATCAGCGCCTTATCCCGCACGATCCGCACATACTCGCCCACATTGGCGGAGGTGGGCGTCACCTCCATCAGCTGCAGCAGGTAGGGCCGGGTGGCGTCAGTATAGGTGCCGTTTTTCTCCATTTCGCTGGCCACAGTCACGCCGTCCACCGGCTGAGAGTAGACGAACATGTGGGCGATGGTCTCAAAGATCTCCCGGTTCTGCCGCAGGTAGAAGTCGTCAGGCTGCAATTGGTCCATGACATCCTTCACACAGTCGCCGTCAATGAGCATGGAGCCAAGCACCGCCTGCTCCGCTTCAGCGGAGTGGGGCATGCCCCGCATCAATAATTCGTCCATTGTCACCCCCGCCTTTTGCACCACCGGCATGAAATCCGATGATTTCATTGCCGGAAAAGTTTATTTCTCCTCGATCACCAGTACGTTGACGATGCCGCTGATCTCAAAGCCCAGCTTGGCCTTGACCTGGTGGCTGCCAAAGGACTTGATCGGCTCATCGATGACCAGCTTCTTGCTGTCCACGTCCATATCATACTGGGCCTTCAGCGCGTCGGCAATGGCGGCGCTGGTGACAGCGCCGAACAGCTTGCCCTCGGCGCCGCCCTTGGCGGCGATCTTTACCTGGCAGCTCTGCAGCTTCTCGGCGATGGCTTCGGCGGCGGCCTTGGCTTCCGCGTCCGCCTTGGCCTTGGCCTTGTCGCGGAGCTTCATGGTGTTCACCGCGTCGGCGGTGGCGGGCACCGCCACGCCGCGGGGGATCAGATAGTTGCGGGCATAGCCTTCGGCCGCCTCGATCATCTGGCCCTTCTTGCCCTTGCCGCGTACATCCTGCGTTAAAATGACTTTCATCTGTTTGTCCTCCTATGTCAGATTGGTTTATTTGCTGCTTGTTATGCAGAGGATCCGCGTAAGCGTCTTACAGAGTGCTGCTCAATCCTCAAAATACCGGTCGATCGCCGCCAACAGCTTTTCCTTCGCTTCGGCTACGGTGATGCCCTGCGCCTGACCGCCTGCGGTGGTGGAATTGCCGCCGCCGCCCAGCGCTTCCAGGATCACCTGCACGTTCACCTCGCCCAGCGAGCGGGCGGACATATATACCCCGTCATCCTTACGGTACAGAACGAAGGATGCCCGGATGCCCCGGATGGTCAGCAGCTCATCGGCCGCCTTGGCGGCGGTGACCCGGTCATAGGCCTCGTCGGCGGCCACGACAGCGATATCGCCGTGATAGATCTCCGCCTGCCGCACGATGGCATAGCGGGTCACCATGGCGTCCAGATCGCTCTGGAACATGCGCTGCACGTCCTGCGTGTCCGCGCCGCCGCGGCGCAGATACGCTGCCGCCTCAAAGGTACGGCCGCCGGTGCGGTTGGTAAAGTTCTTGGTATCCAGCACGATGCCGGCCAGCAGAGCCTCCGCCTCGCTTTTCAGCATGTCGGCCGGCTCGATCAGGTACTGCATCAGCTCTGTGATCAGTTCGCTGGCGGAGCTGGCGTAAGGCTCGTGGTAGTTCAGGGTCATCTTGTCGATATAGCGGCTGCCCCGGCGGTGATGGTCGATGACCGCCACGCGGGTGCAGCTCTCCAGCAGCGGTTCAGACTCCACGCTGTCGGGGCGGTTGGTGTCCACCACCACCAGCAGCGTATCCGGCTGGGCGTGGAGAAACGCCGTGTCGCCGTTGACAAACACGCCCGCGTATTCCGGCTGCTGCTGCAAGGCCCGCAGCACAGGGTGGGCGGCGTTATTCTCCGCGTCGATGACGATCTGGGCCTTTTTGCCCAGCTTGCGGCTGATGCAGCAAATGCCCGCCGCCGCGCCCAGAGAATCCATGTCGGCGTACTTGTGGCCCATCACATATACGTTGCGGGCGTCCTGGATCAGCTCCCGCAGGGCGTTGGCCATCACCCGGGACTTGACCTTGGTGCGCTTTTCGGTGGTCTTGGAGCGGCCGCCGTAAAACTCAAAGTTGCTGCGGTCCTTTACAACGGCCTGGTCGCCGCCGCGGCTGAGGGCCATCTCCAGCGCCAGATCCGCGTTCTTGAACAGCCCGTCGAAGCTGTCGCCGTCCCGCCCCACGCCGATAGACAGCGTGGCGGTGACGCCGCCGCTCTCTACGGTGCGCACCGCGTCCAGCACGTCGAATTTCTTCTCCGCGTATACGTTGAAATCCTTCTCCTCCATCACGAAGAGATACCGGTCACGGTCATAGCCCAGCAGCAGCGCGCCGCTGCCGGCGCACCAGTCATTGAGCTTGCTCTCGATATCCGCCAGCAGCGCCGAGCGCTTGCTCTCCGGGCAGGCCTTCATCAGATCCTCATAGTTGTCGATCATCAGGATCGCCACGGCGGGACGGGTCATGTCCAGCGTCTGACGCATCTGCTCTGCCTCGGTAATGTCCAGCCAGTAGGTGGTGGCCAGCATACCGTGGTCGCCCTTCAGCTGGTCGGGATGGCTCAGTGCGCCGTATACCCGATAGGTGCGGTGGTTCCATACCACATGCTCCGGCGCCTCCCGCTTTCCCTCCAGCATCCAGTGGCCGTCAAAGCCAGGGACCACATCGCCCACCAGCGATTCAAACATTTTCTCCTTCAGCTCTGTCAGCGCCATAAAGCGGTCGTTGCCCCACAGGATCTCGCCGGTGTTCAGGTCAAACACCAGCATGGGCAGCGGCGCGTACAGCATGTTGCTGGAGCGGGCCGTGTCGATGCCGCCGCTGACCCGGTCCAGATACTGCCGCACACTATGCTGGGCCATCCGGTTGCGCCGCACGCCCACATAGATCACCAGTACGGACACCAGCGCCTCGGCCGCTGCCAGCAGCAGGGAAAAGGGGATCGCCGCCACCACAAAGGCAGCCAGACACAGGCCGTACAGCATGATATTGGTACGGAAGCCGCGGACCAGTTTTTTGCTCAAAGCGGACACCTCACTTTACAGATGGAAATACCACTCCAATTTACAATCATCACACATTATAACACAGCTTTTCCGGTATCACAACACAAAAACATGTTTTTATGCCGCCATTTCCCGCCGCCGCGGCAGATCATGGCGGAAGACGGCGAAAAGTTAGGGGTATACAAGCGGGAAAATGTGTGCTATAATTTATGCACATTGCAGAATTTTCTGTGATTTTTTTGGTTGTTTCGCAGGACGGATACGGTCCTGCGGTGATATAGAGGCCGCTGCGGCGGCCGGATATAGCACAATTCAACACACGGTCACCCGGGGCGAACGCTCCGATGCTCCTCCGGCGATGCAGGGCCGGCAGGACATCGGGCCGCCTTTGTTTTGCTGCACATTTTTGCGGCGCGCAGCGGCTTCCCGTGCACCTTTTCGCGCACGCGGCCCCGGTAATGCCGTATATCTATCCGTTTTTCGACACAGTAAAGGAGTAAGTATGGCAGAAAAATTGAAAATCATCCCCCTTGGCGGTCTCAACGAGATCGGCAAGAATATGACCGCCTATGAGTATGGCGGCGAGATCATCGTGGTGGACTGCGGCATGGCGTTCCCCGGCGATGATATGTACGGTATCGACTGCGTCATTCCCGACGTCAGCTACCTGGTGAAGAACCACAACCGGCTCCGCGGCCTGTTTATCACCCACGGACACGAGGATCACATCGGGGCCATCCCCTATGTGCTCAAGCAGATCAATATGCCCATCTACTGCACCCGCCTGACGGCGGGGCTGATCAAGCTGAAATTGCAGGAGCATGGCCTGCTGCAATCCACCAAGCTGATCACGGTGGAGGCGGGCCAGACCATCCGGGCCGGCAAGTTCCAGGTGGAGTTCATCCATGTGAACCACTCCATTGCCGATTCGGTGGCCTTCGCCATCCACACCCGCATGGGTACCGTGGTGCATACCGGCGACTTCAAGATCGATTCCACACCCATTGACGGCGAGGTCATCGATCTGGCCCGCTTCGGCCAGCTGGGCCGGGAGGGCGTGCTGGCGCTGCTGGCGGACTCCACCAATGTGGAGCGTCCCGGCTATACCATGAGCGAGAAGGCGGTAGGGAAGACCTTTGCCCGCCAGTTCAACGGCTGTGACAAGCGCATCATCGTCACCACCTTCGCCAGCAACGTCCACCGTATCCAGCAGGTGCTGGATGCCGCCGCTGCCTGCGGCCGCAAGGTGGCCGTTACCGGCCGCAGCATGGAGAACATCATGAAGGTCTCCACGGAGCTGGGCTATATGAAGGTGCCCAAGAATACCCTGATGGACATTCACAAGATCAAGGGGCTGCCCCTGAACCAGCAGGTCATCGTCACCACCGGCTCTCAGGGCGAGGAGATGAGCGCATTGTACCGCATGGCTTTTTCCACCCACAAGCAGGTGGACATCGGCCCCGGCGACAAGGTCATCATCTCCGCCAGCGCCATCCCCGGCAATGAGGTGACGGTGGGACGGGTCATCAACGAGCTGTTCCGCAAGGGGGCGGACGTGGTGTATGACAAGGCGGACATGCTGCATGTGTCCGGCCATGCCTGTCAGGAAGAGCTGAAGATCATCCACGCCCTGACAAAGCCCAAGTTCTTCATTCCCCTCCACGGCGAGCAGCGGATGCTTCAGATCCATAAGCGGGTGGCGGAGAGCATGGGCATGCACCCCAACAACATCTGCGTGGCAGACAACGGCAGCGTTATCGAGCTGACCACCAAGCATATGAAGTGTGAAACTTCCGTACCCTCCGGCGAGGTGTTCGTGGATGGCGGCGGCGTGGGCGAGGTGGGCGCCGTGGTGCTCAACGACCGCAAGATCCTGGCCGAGGACGGCATGGTGGTAGTGGTGCTGTCCATCTCCAGCCACGACCACCAGCTGCTGTGCGAGCCGGAGATCGTCACCCGGGGCTTTGTGTACGTCAAGGAGTCGGAGGAGCTGATGCAGGAGATGCGGAAGGTGGCCATGAAGGCGGTGGACGGCATGTCGGCCCGCCGCCGCAAGGACGACGGCGAGGTCTGCCGCACGGTGAAGTCCGCCGTCAGCAGCTATCTCTTCAAGCAGACCAAGCGCAATCCCATGATCATCCCCATGGTGACAAAGCTGTAAAAACAGCCCCCTCTGAGGGGGCTGTTTTCTCTCCGCAACCGGAAGTTGCGCCATAGTTGGTGGCGGCAGCGGGCCATTTCCGGTACAATAGCGCCATCAAACACAAAGGAGCGGAAACCAATGATGACATTGTATCTGGGCCTGACAGTCTTGGGCGCGGCGCTTATGGCGCTGCTGATAACGGGGGTGTGCCTGCTATGCAGATGAGCCTTTTGTTGACGCTGACCGTGATCCCGCTGACGCTGGCCGCCGCGGCCGCCATCGTGTATCTCGTTATCCTGCTGATCCGGGCGCTGCGGAAATACCTGCGCAGCGGTCAGGTGCGGCAGGAGAATCAGGCGGCGGTGGAATCGCTGGCCAAGGCATTGAAAAGCCACCGGGAGCGCTGCCGCATGACCCAGGAGTTCGTGGCGGAAAGCATCGGCGTCAGCCGGCAGGCGGTCAGCAAATGGGAGACCGGCGCGGCCGACCCCAGCACCGCCAACCTGCTGGCGCTGGCAAAGCTGTACGGCGTGTCGCCGGAGGAGCTGCTACGGGGCGCCCGAAGCGAGGATGCGTAATACGAAAAGAGACGGCCCGCGGGCCGTCTCTTCGTTTTGCGTCAAAACCACTTTTTCCGTTTAAAATACCAGATCAGCGCCGCCACCACCAGCGCCGAAACGGCCACGACTACCGGATAGCCATAGCGCCACTCCAGCAGGGGCATGCCGGTGAAGTTCATGCCGTACCACCCGGCAATGAGAGACAGCGGCAGGAAGATCGCGGTGACGATGGTCAGCACCTTCATGACCCGGTTCTGGGCGATATCCACCTGGGCCTGATATTCGCTGCTGATCTGGGTGGCGTACTCATGAAGCATGCGGGTCTCGCCCCGCAGGTTCTCCACCCGGCGCAGAAAGTGGCTCATGCGCTTTTTGCTCTGGGAGGTGAACAGATCCTCCGCCTCCTCCAGCAGGGAGGACGCGAAGTCGCTGAGCTGGGCGTAAAACCGGTTGGCCCGGTTCAGCTCCTTGCGGATAACGCTCATCTGGTGCAGGAACCGCCCGGTCTCGTTATCCAGCACCGCCTGCTCCAGATTGGTCAGCCGGGTCTCCAGCTGCTGGATATAGGGCAGGTCGTTCTGGATCAGCGCCATCAGCAGCGCCGTCACAAAGGCGTCGGGAGTACCGGGCGGCGCGGGACGCTGGGCCGCCATGTGGGCGATGCAGTCCGCCGCCACGCGGTCGTGATCCGTCACCAGCAGCGCGCCGTCTGCCCAGACAAAGCTCAGGCGGCGCGCGCCCTGATTGGCATGGGGCGGCGTGCGCAGGTGGCCGGTCACGCGGGCGCGATCGGCCCGCAGCCAGCAGAACTGGGACTCGTGGGCGTCGGCAGGTATCGCCGGCGGCGTCAGCCAGTCGGGCAGAGCGGCGGTGTGCAGCTCAGACGGGGGCAGTACCGCCAGAACGCCCTGCCAGTGCTCCGGCGGGGCGTTCAGCGGCTGCAAGCCGTTGTCAAAACGGTAATAGGACATGGGGTAGTCTCCTTTACATCAGCCGTCCCGGCGGGCCAGAATACGCTCGGCGGCGGACCGCTCTTCCTCTGTCAGCTGGGGATCGGCGGCCATGCACCGTAGCTTTTCGGTGGGGTACTGGTTCATCCGCAGCTCCAGCTGGCGGGTCTGGCGCTCCTCCGGCGTCTCTGGCAGGGGAAGCTCCTCCGGATAGCGCAGCTCGATCCGGCGGCAGGCCGGGCAGACCCACACCTCCACCGTCAGGGAGCTGTCCCGTATGGAGGCGGGGAAGGGAGCGGCGTCCGGTGACACCGTGAAGGCGCCCCGGTCAATGAGCCGCAGTGCCGTGTCCGGACAGCGCAGGCAACGGGGGATAGAATGGTCACTTGTCACGGGGCGTCCTCCTTCGTCATTGGTCATAGCGGCGGCGGTACAGCAGATTTTTGGCGGCTTTTTTGGCGTCGGGGACGTAGTCCTTGCCGTCGATGACCTTCTGGAGCTGTTTTTCGGTGTAGTCCCGGAAGGTATGCTCAAATTTTTCCACCGGGGTGAGGGCATCCTGGCGGGCCTGCCGCTGCTCAAATTCCTCCGCCGGGGAAGGCAGGGCGAAAAAGGCCGCGTAGCGGCACCGGGGACAGACATATATCTCCGTTTCCAGATAGCCCTCCGCCACGGCGATGGGCGAGGACTTGATGCTCAGACTGCCGGAGCGGTAGGGCACCAGCTCGACCGACCCGTCGCGGCAGATGGGGCAGAGACGTTGGATATTGTCATGCATGGGAGGCTCCTTTCCCTCGCTGGATCAGCGTGTCGATGACCATGCCCAGCAGCAAGCCCAGCCAGCCGAAGATAAGACACACCTCCAGACTGCCCAGCACACCCATCAGGCCAACCAGCGCGATATTGTCGGCAACACTGAGCCAAGCGTTGACGAAGCCCAGCACCACATACAGGGCGGGCATGATGAACAGCAGGCCCTTGCAGGGCTGCTTGCCGCCCATCAGCAGGCGGAGAGCCAGCAGTATGACGAACGCCAGCGCCGGAAGCTTCCACATGATGCTGAAATTCAGCAGATAAATGCGTGTCCAGAAAAACAGATTGGATAACATGGCGAGGTCTCCTTTCTTTGTTGTGGGGAGTTCGCGGCGGGGCACATGGGCCCCGCCCTGCAAAATTCTATCGATAGTCGGTGTGTAGGGGCGGACGACTCTGTCCGCCCTGTCGGTGGCCCAGACGTTTATCGTTAGGGCGGACAGAGTCGTCCGCCCCTACGAACGTTTACCGGTGGTTCTGTGCACAAAAAACGGGGCAGGGCATCGCCCCGCCCCTCGTGGTCAGAACTCCGGCGCGTCAGGTGCTTTGCGGTACAGCAGGGGCTTGCCGTCGGCATCCACCAGGACAGTCAGGCCGCCGCCGTTACCTGCGAAGTGGAAGAGGTACTGCACGCCGGTCCGGGTGTCCACCCAGACCTCGTTGCTGCCCAGAAAGCCGCCCTCCTCCGTCACCTTGATGAAACGATTTTCCTTTTTTGCCATAGGTCACTCCGCCGCCTTGTCGCTCTCCAGCAGCGTTCTGGCGCTGGCGGCCAGACCGGCCAGCCCCTGGATCTCGCTGGGAATGATGATCTTGGTGGCCTTGCCGTCGGCCATCTTCTGCATGGCCTCCAGGGCCTTCAGCTTGATGACCTGATCGTTGGGGGCGTTCTCGTTCAGCAGCCGCATGGAGTCGGCCATGGCCTGCTGCACCTTCAGGATGGACTGGGCTTCCGCCTCGGCGGCCATGATCTTGGCCTGCTTGGCGGCGTCGGCCCGCAGGATGGCGGACTGCTGCTCGCCCTCGGCCACCAGGATCTGGCTGGCCTTCTGGCCCTCGGCCTGCAGGATGGATTCACGGCGCTCACGCTCGGCCTTCATCTGCTTCTCCATGGCGTTCTGGATCTCGCGGGGCGGCAGGATGTTCTTCAGCTCCACGCGGTTGACCTTGATGCCCCAGGGGTCGGTGGCCTCGTCCAGAATGGAGCGCATCTTGGCGTTGATGACATCGCGGCTGGTAAGGGACTGATCCAGCTCCATCTCGCCGATGATGTTGCGCAGGGTGGTAGCGGTCAGGTTCTCGATAGCGCTCATGGGGTACTCCACACCGTAGGTGTACAGCTTGGGGTCGGTGATCTGGAAGTAGATCACGGTGTCGATCTGCATGGTGACGTTATCCTTGGTGATCACCGGCTGGGGATCAAAGTCCGCCACCTGCTCCTTCAGGCTGATCTTCTTCACCACACGCTCGATGAAGGGCCATTTCCAGTGGAGGCCGTTGCCCCACACCGCGCTGAAGGAGCCGAGACGCTCCACCACATATGCCTTGGACTGCTGTACCACATGGATGCTGCTGACCACAAGGATCAGGATCAGAACCACCAGTACGCCGATCGCGATATAACCTCCCATGTTCTTTTCCTCCTGTTTTTTAATAATAATGATGTATCGTTTCCTGCTTACTGCTCAGTGTTGTGGGGGACGTCCACATAGAGCTTCACGCCCTCCAGCCGGATGACCGTTACCAGCGTCTCCGGCGCAATGACCGCGCCGGACTGGCTGCGGGCCGACCATGTTTTTCCATCGATGTACACCTCGCCGGAGGGGATGGTGTTGTCAATGGTCTCTGTGACCCGCGCGGTACCGCCCAGTACCCGGTCGGCGTTGGTGGCCACCTCACCCTTTTTGCTGAGCTTCCGCACCAGCGGACGGGTGGCGATCAGGGCCGCGATGGACACGATAAAGAACAGCACCACCTGCAACCAGATGGGTGCGCCCAGCACCGCGGCGATCAGGCCCGCCACGCTGCCGATGACGAACCAGATGGATACCAGACCTACCGTGGCCGCCTCCACCACGCCGAAAATGACGATGGCGGCGATCCAGACGATCGTTGACATATCTCCGCTTCCTCCTTTCAGACACGCGCCGATCAGCAGCGCCAGCAGCGCCGCGCCGACCAGAACGCCTATGCCGATCCCCTTGCTTCTAGGGGACAGATTGGTGATGAAAGAATCCAGAGCGTCGAACAGATTGTCCCTGGGCGGCTGGGCCGCTTCCGGGGATCGCTGGGGCTGTCCGCTGTCGGGCACGGGGGCCTCCTCCGCGAACAGCTGGCCGATGGACACGCCGTACCGGTTGCAGATATACAGGATCTTATCCACTTCCGGGTAGCTGCGGCCGGATTCCCACCGGCTCACCGCCTGACGGGATACCTGCAGCGCCTCGGCAAACTGCTCCTGGGTCAGGCCGTTGCTTCGCCGCACCTCTTGCAATTGGTCTCCAAAGGACATTGGCTGCTTCCTCCGTTTCTTTCTGAGACTATGGTACCATACTTCCGGGAAATGTCTATCAACTTCAGGTTGCGTTTGCGGGTTTGCCGGAAATTTTCGCGCAATCTGAAGTTTACATGGCCCGCAAGGCCCTGCTTTTGCTGATTTCTATTATACACGATTCTCTCCGGTTCTTCCACTGTTATTTTTTCGCCGTTTGCCTTGCGCTTTTCGACAGGTTTCGGTATACTGTTATATATAACATTTTCGAGGTAACGCGATGTATACATATGTGATCCCCTGCCTGCTGGGGCTGGAAAAGCTGGTAAGCGACGAGTGCAAGCGGCTGGGCTTGCAGGACGTGAGGGCGGAGAATGGCCGCGTCCTGTGCCGCGGCACGCTGGAGGACTGCGCAAGGCTGAACATCAACCTCCGCTGCGGCGCGCGGGTGATGCTGGTGCTGGCGGATTTCCCGGCCCGCAGCTTCGAGGAGCTGTTTCAGGGCACCCGCGCCGTGGCGTGGGAGGACTATCTGCCCCGTGACGCGGCCTTCCCGGTAAAGGGCTACTCCATCTCCTCCCAGCTCCACGCCGTGCCTGCCTGCCAGAGCATCATCAAAAAGGCCATGGTGGAGCGGATGAAGTCCGCCTATCATCTGGAGCAGTTTCCGGAGACCGGCACCAAGTATCAGGTGCGGTTCGCCATCTTCAAGGATCAGGTGCTGCTGACGCTGGACACCAGCGGCGAGGGCCTGTTCAAGCGGGGCTATCGCGCCGTGGGTGTGGAAGCGCCCCTGCGGGAGACGCTGGCGGCGGCGCTGGTGCAGCTTTCCCGCTATCGGGGCCGCGACCCCATCTGCGATCCCTTCTGCGGCAGCGGCACCATCCCCATCGAAGCGGCGCTGATCGCCCGCAACCGCGCGCCGGGCCTGAACCGGGCCTTCGACGCGGAGCAGTGGGGCTTCGTGCCCGCCGCCAGCTGGCAGCAGGCCAAGGAGGAAGCGCGGGACAAGGAGTTCCACGGCAGCTACGACATCTGGGGCGGTGATGTGGATCCCCAGGCGGTGGCCATCGCCCGCTCCAACGCCCACAAGGCCGGCGTGGCGGAGGATATCCGCTTTGAGGTGGCCGACATGCGCGCCTTCCATCGGGACAGCCCCTACGGCCAGCTGGTGACCAACCCGCCCTACGGCCAGCGGCTGATGGAAAAGCAGGAGGCGGAGGAACTGTACCGGGAATTTGGTAAGGTGTGGCGGCGTCTGCCGGAGGGCTGGCGCACGCTGGTGCTCTCCAGCCACACAGAATTTGAGCGCACCTTCGGCCAGCAGGCTGTCAAGAAGCGGAAGCTGTACAACGGCATGATCAAGTGCGATGTGTTCATGTACGGGAACAAGGTATGAGAGATAGATCGGCCAATGGGGAACAAAGCGGTATCGCTTGATCATGCCGTTCCCGGCGCTGTGCGCCGTCAAGCATTTTGCCGCAGGCAAAATCTTGCAGCGGCGGATGCCGCTGTGAAATAAGCGATGATACTGCGCAAAGGATTTGCGGCAGTATGATCAAGTGCGATGTGTTCATGTACGGGAACAAGGTATGAGAGATAGATCGGCCAATGGGGAACAAAGCGGTATCGCTTGATCATGCCGTTCCCGGCGCTGTTCACATTATGCGTATTGGCAGGGGCCTTGTAGGGCGGGATGACCACATCCCGCCGTCCGGTATCTCGCAGAATTTCTGCGGCGGGGTGTGGCCACCCCGCCCTACGACAGATCGCCGGACGTTTGAGCGCATTGGCTTCTGCGGCAGCACAATAACCGCCGCGGCAAAACAAATGGTTTGTTCATCCAAATTCCCACAGCGCTGATACAATATGAAAAAAATACTCTGCGGAGGATAGGACTGTGAAGCACGTTTTTATCATCAATCCCAATGCCGGTAAGCACGACAGCCGGCAGAACATCTACGATATGGCGGAGACCCTGCGGGAGAAACACGGACTGGACGTGCAGTGCATCCTGACCAAGAAGCAGGGCCATGCCACGGAGCTGGCCCGCAAGCTGTGCGAAAGCGGGGAAGAGCTGCGGTTCTATGCCTGCGGCGGCGACGGCACCGTCAACGAGGTGGCCAACGGCGTCATTGGCTATGACAATGCCGCCATGACGGTGATCCCCGTAGGCACCGGCAACGATTTCCTGAAAAACTTCGGCGGCGCGGCGACCCTGTTTGAGGACGCCGAAAACCTGTGGGACGGCCCGCAGTTTCCCATGGACGCCATCGACGTCAACGGACGCATCGCCCTGACCATCGCCTGCTCCGGCATCGACGCCCGCGTGGCCGCCGACGTACACAAATACAGCGAAAGCCCTCTGCTAGACGGCAAGAGCAGCTATATCGCGTCTCTTGCGGTAAACTTCCTGTTCAAGGGCATCGGCTCCCACTGGACGGTGGAGCTGGACGGCGACGCGGTGGAGGATGACTACTCGCTGGTGGCTGTGTGCAACGGCCGGTACTACGGCGGCGGCTTTATGCCGGTAGCCGAGGCCCGGATGGACGACGGCGTGCTGAACACGCTGGTGGTGAAAAAGGTCAGCCGCGTGACGTTTGCCAAGTTCGTGGGGCCGTATTCCAAGGGCGAATACGCCAAATTCCCCGCCTATGCCCACTGCTCCGCGCCGCGGGTCGTCCGTATCCATTCGGCAAAGCCGGATATCGTCACCTGCCTGGACGGCGAGTGCATGACCAACCGGGATGTGACCATCCGCATGAGCGAGAAGAAGCTGAACTTCTTCGGCCCGGAGGGGTGCTCCTGCAACGCCACGGCAAAATAGAAAAGCGTTTGTGAATTTTTTGTGATTTTTTTATTTTCCCCTTGAAATTCAGGAAAAGTGTGGTATGATAGTCAGCGTTAGCACTCAAAGGATTCGAGTGCTAACGCTGATCTTGTATTCGTAATGAATAAAAATATAAGGAGGCAATCAACTATGAAGCTGACACCGCTTGCTGACCGTGTGGTGCTGAAGATGACCGAGGCCGAGGAGACCACCAAGGGCGGCATTATCCTGACCGGCAGCGCAAAGGAGAAGCCCTCTGTGGCAGAAGTGATCGCCGTCGGCCCCGGCGGTACTGTGGACGGCAAGACCGTTACCATGTCCGTGAAGGCGGGCGATAAGGTCATTACCGACAAGTATGCCGGCACCAAGGTGACGCTGGATGAGGTGGAATACATCATCGTCAAGCAATCTGACATCCTGGCCATCGTGGAGTAAGGCGTTTCCTTCCGGGAAAACGTCACCGGGGCGATCCCCCTCATCTGAAACCTATCTCAAAAATTGGAGGCAATCGATATGTCTAAAATCATCAAGCGCGGCGACGAAGCCCGCAAGGCTCTGGAAGCCGGCGTCAATCAGCTGGCCGATACCGTTAAAGTCACACTGGGTCCCAAGGGCCGCAATGTGGTGCTGGATAAGAAGTTCGGCACGCCCCTGATCACCAACGACGGCGTTACCATCGCCAAGGAGATCCAGCTGGACGATCCGTTTGAGAACATGGGCGCGCAGCTGGTGCGGGAGGTGTCCACCAAGACCAACGATGTGGCCGGCGACGGCACCACCACCGCCACCCTGCTGGCACAGGCCATGATCCGCGAGGGTCTGAAGAATCTGGCCGCCGGCGCCAATCCCGTTGTCATGAAGAAGGGCATGGCCAAGGCAGTGGATGCCGCTGTGGCCGCCATCAAGGCCCAGAGCCAGAAGGTCAACGGCACCGACGATATCGCCCGCGTGGGCGCTGTCTCTTCCGGTGACGAGACCATCGGCAAGCTGATCGCCGAGGCGATGGAGAAGGTTTCCGCCGACGGCGTCATCACCATCGAGGAATCCAAGACCGCCGAGACCTACAGCGAGGTGGTGGAGGGCATGATGTTCGACCGCGGCTATATCACCCCCTACATGGCCACCGATATGGAGAAGATGGAAGCGGTGGTGGACGATCCCTATATCCTGATCACCGATAAGAAGATCTCCGTGATCTCCGACATTCTGCCCCTGCTGGAGCAGATGCTGCAAAGCGGCAAGAAGCTGTTCATCATCGCTGAGGACGTGGAGGGCGAGGCCCTGTCCACCCTGCTGGTGAACCGCCTGAAGGGCGTGCTGAATGTGGTGTGCGTCAAGGCCCCCGGCTTCGGCGATCGCCGCAAGGAAATGCTGCAGGATATCGCCATCCTGACCGGCGGCCAGGTCATCAGCGAGGAGCTGGGCCTGACCCTGAAGGACGCTACCATCGATATGCTGGGCCGTGCCCGTCAGATCAAGGTCACCAAGGAGAACACCATTATCGTGGACGGCATGGGCGACCAGCAGGCCATCAAGGACCGCGTGTCCCAGATCCGCGCCCAGATCGGCGTTACCTCCAGCGAGTATGACAAGGAGAAGCTGCAGGAGCGTCTGGCCAAGCTGGCCGGCGGCGTGGCTGTCATCAAGGTGGGCGCTGCTACCGAGACCGAGATGAAGGAAAAGAAGCTGCGCATCGAGGATGCCCTGAACGCCACCAAGGCCGCCGTTGAGGAAGGCATCGTGGCTGGCGGCGGCACCATCTTCGTCAACGTGATCCCCGCCGTCACCGAACTGCTGAAGAGCACCGAGGGCGACGAGAAGGTGGGCGTGCAGATGGTGGCCAAGGCGCTGGAGGAGCCGATCCGCCAGATCGCGGCCAACGCCGGTATCGATGGCTCCGTGGTGCTGGAGAAGGTCCGTACCTCCGGCCAGAACGGCTATGGCTTCGATGCCTATAAGGAAGTGTACTGCGACATGATCGCCAACGGCATCGTGGATCCCGCCAAGGTGACCCGCAGCGCGCTGGAGAACGCCGCCAGCGTGTCCGGCATGGTGCTGACCACCGAGTCTCTGGTGGCCGACAAGCCTGAGCCTCCCGCACCCGCTGCCGCTCCCGGCATGGGCGACATGGGCGGCATGTACTAAGAGATCGCCGCAAAGCATTGAAATTGCTGGATTTTCTGTAAGTGGTGTGGCTGATTTACACCAAATTTACACCAATTTAGCGCTTAATAGGCAAAAAGGATCTCCGCTCACATAGTTGAGCGGAGATCCTTTTTCTATGTCCCAATTCGATTTTGCGTTCCCGGTAAAGCTGAAAGCCCTGCGCCCCAATGGATCATGGCACCAAAGGAACACAAAAGGGAATTGGGAGTTTTCTATAGGCAAGTTGGATTTGTAGTAGCGTCAAATCTAACCGCGTATAAAAGGCCGCCATCTCAGCTGCTGCTCAGCGAGGTGGCGGTCTTCTATTATTGCAGCATATAGCATTCTTCCGGGGCATTTGCGGGAAGCAGCTTTTCAGTCCATGCGGCATCCTCTTCGCTCAGGCCCGGCGCATTTCGCAGGATCCAAAGCAGGTACCTGTACGGGTCTAAACCATTCTCAATAGCCGTCTGGATTATGCTGAACATGACGGCACTGCCTGTTGCTCCCTTCGGCGTATTGGCAAACAGAAAGTTCTTGCGGTCAATGACAAAGGGTTTGATGCTTCTCTCCGCCCGGTTATTGGATATTTCCAGTCTGCCGTCTTTCAGATAGTTTGTCAGGCAGGGCACTGCTCTTTCAGATAATTCAGCGCCTTGCCAAGCGCGGATTTCGGCGCTGTTTTCGCCTGCATCTCATTTGCCCATGACAACAACGCGTCTAAAACAGGCTTTGCCTGCTCCAGCCGCTTTTCATATCGTTCCTCCGGCGTCAGCTCCGCAAACGCCTGCTCCAGCTTGAAAAGTCGGGAGCAATAGCATTCGCCAGTCGCTGCCGGAGCGTCCTTCTGCATCTTCTTGGGCAGAGATTTCACCGCCTCGTCAAATTTCCGGCGAAGATGCGCCCAGCAGCCGACTACCGTAATTTCCTCTGGGAGGCTGTGGTATCCGGCATACCCATCCGCATGGAGATAGCCATGGAATCCATCCAGAAATTCTTTTGGGTGCTTTGCTCCCCGCCCTGGCTGGTATTCGTACAGAACAATGGGCTTGTCCGTATCTCCGCCGGTTCGGTACAGCCGCATGTAGCTGTCACTCTGGGGCTTTTTCCCAGGCTCATGAAGCACTTGCAGCGTCGTCTCATCCGCGTGAAAAACATTCCGCTTGAGCAGTTCTTTATGCAGCTGCTCATATACGGGAGTCAGGTAATCTTCTGCCGCTTTTAAGATCCAGTCGGACATGGTCTGCCGACTCAGGCGGATGCCCTGACGATTAATTTCCTGCTCCACTTCTTTGCCGATCTCCGTCATTGTTTCGCCGCACTGGGGACACAGCAAATCCGTCCCCTCCAGACGGTGTTCCACCTGCTCGGTGGGGATTCCTTCCGGAATGGTATCCAGGGCATATTCGTGCTTTTTGTGCCGCTTGTGCGCTGCGGCAACAACTGCGGAGTCCTCATCTGTCTTGGCCTCAGCAAAGACTTCCGCTTCGTTATTTCCTTGGAAAAGTACAGGAAAATCCGCATTTTTCTAAACAATTTCCAGACCAGAAACCGGCCCCAGCGCCTTTGGCTGGTCCACACTTAACCCTTCCATGAGCCAGCGATATTGTTGGGCAGTCAGGCTTCTGGCCTCGCTTTCTTTTCGCGGCCATTGGAAGGAACCGGATTCCAGACGCTTGTACAGCAGCACAAATCCATTGCCTTCCCAGTACAACGCCTTGATTCGGTCCCGCCGTCTGCCGCAAAACCAAAATAATGTGTTGGTGAACGGATCCAACCGGAATTCTTGCTGGACTATGGCTGCCAGTCCGTCAATCCCACGTCGCAGGTCTGTGTAGCCACAGGCAATGTACACCTTGTCCGCTCCGGTAAAGTCGCTCAGCATGACTTTAATACCCGCAGCACCGTTTCCACGGTGACTGCATCCGCACCGGAACGAATATCCACCTCTGCACCGGCAATCCGAACCGTTACTGCTGCCCCATCCACATGATCCACCCGCTCCGGGGTAATCTCAGCAAACCGTCCTTCCTGCTGCTGCCTTGCCATTTCAAACAACCGCTTTTGCCATCTGTAATATGTTTGCTCACTAATGCCGCTTTCCTTGCACCAGTCTTTTACCGCCCGCCCACTGCTCCTGCACGCATTGACTCGTTCTGCCCACAGCGCCAGTTTATTCTGTTCGTTGAGTGTTTGCAGCTCTCTTGCCATGAAAATACCCCCGTATCTCGGATAGTATCTGCAAGTTGCATATACTATCTGCTACTATACGGGAGTATTGTCACATATTGCGAGTGCAGGTGCAAGTCGCAGGGAGGTTTGACGTTTACTTTGTTCTGCGGTGGTCGGATATAATTCTACCACTTATCAGTCATCTGCAAATATGGCTCATGAACTTAACGGCGCGCCCTTGCGCTGCCATCCCATATTAATTCTTTGGAAAACAGATCTGCTATTTTATGATGCGCTTACCTACCAAGAGGAAATAAGAAGGACCTTCGCTCAAATAAACAGAGGTCCTTCTTGTAGCATATTCCCGGAAAGTTATATATCTGCGGTTTAATCAAGCACTCCGTCTGTATCGAAAATATGGGCTAATTCATCATCGGATACGGCACCTAGTACTTTTTCCCTCACTGCAATGTCTGTAAGCTCCAGCCTCTTGAATTTCTTGGCTCCACTGATGTCCGTAAACTTTCGAATCAGCTGTACCCGGCCAATGCGATCCTCCGCTTTTGCATACTTCGCCAGTGCCTGTGCTTTTGGCAGATTATCCACATACTGATCGCCATGAGGCTCAAGAATATCAATGATGTAGTCCAGTTCGGGATCTCTGCGGATAATAAGGAAATCCGGGTAAAACGCTTTTGTCTCGCCCCTTATTTGATATGGCAGGCAAAGTGCCCAAGAAGCTCTGTCCGGATTTCGAAGCCAGCAAACGAAATCGGACCGCCGGGATTCTTCCTTGATCAGGTCAGGCTCCCATGTGCTCTTGAACTTGAATTTTGCAACTCCGGTTTCCGGAGACACCAGCAAATGGTTTTTATATTCGGTGCCATCAGGGTCTTCGCGAACACAGATGTTTTCAGGAATCGCGAAAAACTGTTCACTAACGATGTCTGCATCCGCCATAATGTCGTGATACTTTTTCTTGCAAGCATCTGATTTGTTTGCGATTTTCAGACGGTATCTCTGAGCAAATTCGTACAGCTTCTTCTTTGCGTATTCGCCCAGTTTAGTGCGGCAAGTATCGTCAGCAGCGAATAGGATACAATCGATTTTGTAGGCGTTCGGATTTTCCTCATCGAAATATCTGTTTCCATAAAACCGTGAGAAACCATACCGTCCAAGACAAGCATCGGCATTGCGTAGCTGTCTGTCAAGATCCGTTTCCGACATTAAGGTAAAATCATTAAAATAGTTTTCGTGCAGCGCATTGCCAAACGGATCAAACACTTGAACAGAAAGCTTAAACTGAAGCACCTGATCTGCCAATTCATCATATTTGCCTGTGCGGTGCAGTTCATCAATATAAGTGCGAATCGATTCCACAATGTCATCGATGACCTCATCCCGTGCATCTTGGTAAATGACATGATGCGTCAGGAACGTTGTCAGATCAAGCAGAGATTTCAAATAATCATTAATCCGATCTTTGCGGATGAGATATGTCTTATAACCCTGTGCATTGATAAAATCGATGATTTCCACACGGTCGATTTCTGGATCAAATGTCAGCTGTTTTCCTTGAAGAATATCCTCTGCGGGAATCATTTGGGCCGGTTGCTGATGGATGGCAGGTGCCGGTACAGTAACCGTCTGTGGAGGAATATACTCCGGCGCTCCAGTCCCACCGCTGGGAAGCTGATCTTCTGTTTGAGTATCTATGTTACTCTTATTCGCTTCCGCCGTAGGTGCCGATGCAGTACTGCCTGGGTTATCATAAATGCTTATTTGGTTGGGATCGGGTTCATTCTGACGATTTCGTCGAGGTGTGTGTACCGTCCATGTGACATAGGTCGGCTCTTCCAAAGATTCGCCATTGATCTCCGTTGGAATATTGCTTCCTTCATTGCTCTGCAATTCATCCACAACTGTTTTAACGGAATCCTTGTCAAAATGAGGGAGATACAGTTTAACATCATTCAGGAACTCATCGCGCATGACCCGCATCTGCAAAGGTGTACGGATCATTCTGCCCAGCAGCTGTGCGATGTAGGTGGGATCTCTTCTGACCGCAAAGGACATCATCGTTTCCGCTCTGGGGCAGTCCCAGCCGGTAGAAAGAGCTTCCTTAAAAAGCACAACCCGGATTTTGTGGTCATCCGCAATCTCTGATGCCTTTACATGAGGAATACGTAGTCCGTTGATCTCAACAACTGTACCCTCACCGAAGCAATGCACGACTTCACCAAACTTGAACGGCGTGCCAACCTTTTCTTCGATTTTGGCGAGAACATCTTCCAGATTTGTGTCAGATAACACACCGCCGCTTCCCTGACATACCTGCACCACAAGCACAGGATCCACATTTGCATAGTGCTGCTCATAGGTGTACTGATACCAGCGCGTACACTTTTTCAGCCATTCCTCCACTGCGGTTTCCAAGAGCACAATATCATTTTGCTTATCCACATCATGGGGATGTATGATAGCGATTCGGTCTTTTAAAAGACCGGAGCTGCGCACTTCATCGGGAGTAATCACATATTTCTGAAGGCCAACATTGGTAATGTTGCCAACTAAAGTATTGAACCGTTCCGCCGTTGCGCTGATACCTAAAATCACAGGCATAGAACGCATCTTGCGCTTGGTAGTATTTTCGATATAATCGTATCCCTTGATAAACCGCTGCATGATCGTTGTGTCAGTGCCTGCGTCCCGCTTGCTCTTAGCTCCGCGATGGGCCTCGTCAATAATGAAGTACAGCCGATCAGCCTTATTTTGGATAGTATTATCCAGCGTTTCCCAAATCGTATGCGTTCGATCATCGCCGCGATGAGTCAACTTCCCGTTGCGGCTGATTTTTTGCGTATTCAGAAAATAGATATGACCATCCTCCAGCATTTCCATGTCGAAAGACTCTTCTTTGATGGTCACACACTGCCCGAAGCGCAGTTTGCTGGTCTTTAACTCGATCTTCTGTCGGGACTGCGCGTTTAGCTCTGGGGAGTCGGACAGCCATACAAAGATTGCTTCCGGCTGCTCATCGAATGTGGTACCATCTGCGAGTGTGGAGCCAAAGTAAATATCCTCGATCAGTGAGGCCGCAATGATGGTTTTACCTGCGCCGGTAGGGGCCTGCAATGAAACAACCTGCGTTTTTCCTCTCCGGCGGTAGCTGCCCATCGCTTCCGCAATATCTGCGCGCAGTTCTTTGACAGCTTTGTCCTGAAAAGCGATTAAATTCACTTTCATCTGCCGTTCCTCCCTGCGTTGATTCTGAAGTTGTCCAGATAGTCGCTATACAACTGATAGGTCTTTTTGCCCTCCAGCGCCTGTGTCATGGCAACGAAGCTGGATTCATAGTCGGTGACGAGGTATACGACCTCAATTTCCGGATGCTGAGCAAGCTGCTCAGCAAATTCGCCGAACTGGTTCTCATCGTTGAGAATTGCCATTTTGTTATCCGGCAGGATGAGCATATCCGGCAGGTCGTTGCCAATGACCGGGCATTTTCCAATGGCACCGGCTTTCATCCACAGGGTAGAAAGCAACTCTTTGAATTGCATACCGAGGGAAACTTTGGTTTTATCAAGAAATCCCAGCTTGAAAAAGGCTGCGTTGGCTTTGAAACCCTCAGCCATAGGAATATCGTTGCCAATGTAATTACCCTTCAGGGGATTGCCGTTGACATCGTGTCCTTCGATGCTACATACTGTGCGGGGCCATGTTACATAGCGTGCAATACCCCGCGCCTCCCATTCCGGATCACCCTGCTTGATACCGCGCGCTTCAAAGTTCTTGCGTTCCTCTGTGCTGATCTCATTGTTGGTGACCATAATACAGCGGCGCTGGCCGCCATCCTCTGCGTTGAGGAGATTGACTGCGTGGAGGGTTGTGCCTGATCCGGCGAAGAAGTCTACGATGAGCGCATTAGGCTTATTTGCAACGAAAAAGCGAACAGCGTCCTGGATAGCATAAAGTGATTTTGGAAATGCAAATCTTCTGCCTGGAATAATCGATCCAATGATATTTGTTCCGTATGTACCGGCTTCATGTGTGGTCATATTCCATTGTGTTTTGGGCGCAGTTGTTTTAGATGCAGTAGAATATGCAACCAAGAGAGAACCATTAACATCTCGCCCGGTTACTAGTATTGTTCCATTTTCGATTTGCTTAAGTTGGTTGTTAGTGAGATACGAAATGGGCGAACCCTTTCCTTTGGAAGGTTTTCCAAACTTAATCGCACCAATTTCATGAAGTTTGCGAAATGTTGTCGGAACCATCGCCCAGCTATATTCTTCACCATTTCTGACAGGGGGCCATATAGCATAAGTGCCTTCGGGCGCAGGGGGTATCGTATCACCTTCATAAACCGCTTCACCAACAGAATGAAAAGAATCATCGGTATAATTGAAATAAATGGGGTACCACGATCCCGGATTCACTGGGCGTAGTCCTTTCCTTCCCGTGCGCGGAAACCCTCGCCATCGTACATTGGTAATATCCGAAACATTTTGAGTAAGCATATCATTTCCTGTTCGTGAAAGTTGATAGTTTCCGAGCATCACAAAATAAATGAATTCGTTGACTCTGCTAAACTCATTACTACGAGCAGTACCTTTAGGATTAATAACGCTAGAAATCATTTGCATCTTCGCTTCTGGAAACATTTCCTCCAGCAAGCATCCGAGGTGCAGATATTCTTTCTCGTCAATCGTCACGATCAGGACAGAATTGTTAGGATTCAACAGGCGTTTTGCAATTTCCAACCGCTTCTGCATAAAGGACAGCCATTTACTGTGGCGGTATTCATCAGTTCCGTCTACATAGTCATTGTTGTATTTCCAATCTTTGGCACCTGTGTTATAGGGCGGGTCAATGTAGATGCAATCCACCTTGCCTGCGTACAGGTATTCCAGAAGCTGCAGTGCGTGGTAGTTGTCCGCTTCAATCAAAGTGTGCCACAGCTCGCTGTCCGGTGCGTTGCATACTTCTCCCAGCGGCTGCAGGCAGGGATAGATAGGATCCCCCAGCTCCGCTGTGGTAACGAGATCGTCAACGGGATACGCAAACGTCTCCTTACCATTCTTGGGCAGGCAGGTAGCTATGCCATCTTCGATTTTCAACACTGTATAGGTTTCATTGGCTTTTCCGCTGCGCACAGACACCTTAAGCCCTTTTCTGACCGGAATATCATATAGGGGAGTACACTCCGGCAGATGTTCCTCAAACACCAGACCGAACTTTTTCTGTTTCAGGGCGCGTTTTGCCGCCTCCGCGATCTGTGCGCGCAGCTCCGGATTTTCGATTTTCTCTATCAGCTCATGTAATTCAGCCATATTTCTGTCTCCTTATGTCTGCACCGCAAATAGGGCGATAAGTGTTGTGCGAATCTTATCAATTTCTGCTGGATGTGTGGTGATTATTTTTGCGATGTCCGCAGGAATTTCATTGCGGGACTGTGCTGCCAGATCGTAGAATCGCGTTCTGCGGTCTGAATCTGCGCCCGTGGCAGTCTCCAGCACAGTCAGCATCCGGTCTTGCAGCTCAGTTGGTGGCGGCGTGGCGGTCAGCAAATCGTAGAAATAGGGTTTCCTGATGCCGACTGATGTATAGAATTCTTCTTGAGACATACCTGTTTGCTTTATCTCATCGACCAAAAACTCACCAAACGGGGTTTTTGCCCTCCTTTTCACACCTCTCCACCTCCTTATAGTATGTATGTCTACATACTAACATACTAATTGCCAAATATCAAGCAATTTGTATCAAAATAGCAACCTCTGCAATCAGTTTTTCCGCTTGATTAGCTTGCGTGCGGAAAAATGGAACTCTCATGAAATTTTTCTGTTGCAATCTTCAAACTGCCATGCTAAACTGATATAAATTGATACTACTTATAATCGTAGGAGGCTGACTCATGGACGCTGCTCTGTTTGCGCAGATGCTTTCGGATAAGAAAGTGACCAATTTGAAAAAACTGGGCTACAAATACCCCCAGGCAGATATTTCTGAATTTATTGGACTGCTGAAAAACGGATTTTATAAGTCGATTCCCTTGAAGGATTTTCACGGCAACGACCTTGTTTATCTGGATGCCACCACGCAGGTCCATCTCTCAGCGGCCAGGATCCTGCTGACACCGCAGAACAGTTCCCAGCTATATGGCACAAAGGCCATGGAGGAGGAGATCATCTCTACCTTTACCATTGAGAACATTGACTTTTCAAGGGACAGTGTCCGGAAGATCATGGCTGGATATGCGCCCAGTGACGATAGCGAAAACCGCATCTATGGCATGAAAAAGGGGCTGGAATTTATCGGTGACCCCGCCCATACCATGACAGAAGAAAATATCTCCCAGTTGTATGAAACCGCTATAGGCGCGTTTCTGCCAAAGGAGGATCAGCTGCTGCCGGGAAGCTATTATCGGCACGACGCAGTCTATATCGTGGGTGAGAAGGTGGAACACACAGGTATTGGCTGGGAGAAGCTGAAGGACTGCATGGGCGATCTCATCGCTTTCATGCAGGAACAAACGCCGATGAACGATCTGCTCAAGGCGGCGCTGATCCACTTCTATATCGCCTATCTGCATCCCTATTTTGATGGCAACGGTCGAATGGCACGGCTACTGCATCTGTGGTATCTGGTTCAGCAGGGCTATTCCTCGGCGTTGTTTATCCCCCTTTCCGAATATGTGAACAAGAGCAGGAAGGCCTATTATGATGCCTATACGCTGGTGGAGGATAATGCTCAGATCAGCGGGGTTCTGGATGTGACGCCATTTTTGGTGTACTTCATTGAGAATGTGTATCATAAGCTGGAAGGTGCCCTGCCGGCCCCTTCCACGACCAACGCGTTTGATAACGCACTTGCTCAGGGCAGGATCACCGAGAAGGAGTCTGCCCTTTGGCACTTTGTTCTCTCCGCTTATGGGACTGATTTGTTCTCCACAAAGCAGTTGGAAAAGGATTTTGGCAACGCGGCCTACGCCACCATCCGGGGGTTTGTTCTGAAATTCGAGGAACTGGGGCTGCTGCGCTCCATCAAATACGGAAACCGGAACAAGTATCAGATCATCCATTGAGGTAAAAGCCGTCCGAGGATAGTAAAATGACTAACGGGAGGCCGGGGCAAGATTGCTACCCCGACCTCCCGCTCTTTTTTCACACAACGATCACAACTGAAAACGCAAGAACCAGAACTACGTTCAACGAATGCCTAACGAAACCCGTACACCGCCAGCGTGCGCACAGGTCTGCGTTGAACGTAATTTTTTCTGCTTTGGAGGGTGATCAAAAGGGACCTGATTTCTACATTTATTATGAGAAACCTCTTTTTCGAAAATTTTTTCAGAAAGGGGGTGATAGATACACCCTGTTTTTCTCCTTATAAGTAGAGGGGGAAATTTTCATCCATTCATTGCAAAGGAAAGGAGTCTTATGATGAATCAGACCATTTCCCATCGGGATGATCTTCTGCTGGAAGCCGTCCGATCCGCGGAGGAAACCGCCTTGCAGCTGCGACGCTATGCCACAGCAGTTATAAGTCCGCATAGAGAAGTGCCTGATTGCTCGGAACGGCCATTTCTCCCTGTCCGTGTGGCGGTCACGCCGGAGGGCGGGCTGCTGGCAGCTCTGCCGGTGATCTTGCCTCGGCGCACCGACGGAGATCGCTCTCGCTTTCTAGCATCATCACTGTGGAACGCCGTTCGGACACACTTTCGGGACAAGCCCCTGCCAAAGTTTCACACCTGTGTTCTGATCTACGAGCACGTCTATACCTCTGGCTGCAAGCGCCGCTTCACCGACCACGACAATCTGGAATTGAAGCACTGCCAGGACGTGCTGAAAGCGGCGTTTCTCACCAACGACAGCGCCGATCTCTGCTCTGCCTTTCAGTGTAGCCACTTCGGAGAAACGGAGGGCACCTACATCTGGATCGTACCGGCAGGACAGTTCCTCGCGTGGCTGGAAACACACAAAATCCGCTGGGCAGATACCCCGAAAACCTGAAGGAGTTGGAACGAAAAACACCCTCGAATTCATACCTAAAGTTGTATTTTCACCCGTGCAGATTTTCGGTGTGAGGTCAGCCACGGAAAGCCCAGTATTTCCAATGGGTTTCTGGCCTTTGAACAAACGGGGGTGGGGTTTATCAGGTAGTAGAGAAATGGCGCATAGAGGGACGGCAGTCTGGTATGTGGAATTGGACGGCTCAGGTCGTTCGTGCTGTGTGGGAGGGCAGCCTTTTGGGGCAGTCTGATATATAGGATTTCATGTGATGGAGGTTTGTGATGCTGCGGTTTCGGAATGGTGATAAGAGTTTGAAGATATTGGAGCTGGTGGGTTTATGCGGGGAGTTTCCTGTGGCGTTGGTGAGGGGATGGGATGGTTACTATGATTACAATAATGAACAAAGAGATGATAACTGCAGGCGAACTGATGGATCAGCAGTTTCTTCCCAGGGCAACTCTTGTAGAAGGACTGCTTACCGCAGGGACCTATATTTTGGCGGGAACGCCCAAAATCGGAAAATCGTTTTTTGTCTCGCAACTGTGTTGGTGTATATCGGAGGGAGTACCTTTTCTTGGGCTGCAAACACATCGCTCCGCAGTGCTGTTTTTAGCTTTGGAGGATACCCCGGAGCGCTTGCAGGGCCGGCTCGCAGCCATGTTCGGAACAGACTGGGGTGGTGCGAATTTTCATTTGAAATTCCGGGAGGATGCCTGTGGCAGTGAACTGGTGGAATCTCTTCATGAGTTTCTCTTTTTTAACCCAAACACACGACTGATCGTCATTGATACGCTTCAACGTATCCGGAAAAACAGCAGTTCTTCCTATAGCTACGACGCAGATTACGATGAAATCAAGCCCTTCAAGGAATTTGCGGACATCCATAATGTGGCGCTGCTTCTGGTTCACCACACTCGTAAAAACACAGAAAGTACAAACGCGCTTGATCAGATCTCCGGCACCAACGGCCTGTTGGGTGCAGCGGATGGAGGATTTATTCTGCACAAGAAGGATGGACAAGTTCTTCTGGATCAAACCGGTCGGGATCTTCCCGGCCAGAGGTATGTTCTGCGGTTTGACACGGCAGCCTGCCTGTGGAAGCTGCTGCGCTGTGAAAACGAGCCGTTTCAGGAGAAGCCTGATCCCCTGCTGGACATCGTGGATCGGATCATTGGCACATCCTGGCGTGGATCGGCAACGGAATTTTTAGAGCTGATCCGACAAATCGATCCGGAAACAAAGCTTCAGCCAAACACACTGACTCGCCATTTGAATGCCCTGACAAAGCGACTGATGGAAGAAAAAGGGATTGCATATTGGAACAGTCGCCGGTCGGAACAACGACAAATCCGATTCCTGCGGAAAACGGACGATGACGATTATGACGCAAATGACGATGCCATTCCCACACAGGAAATGTTGTCATTACCGTCATTTGCGTCATTGGAGGGCGGTGATTCAGATGGCGAATGAGCGAGTTCCTGTGTGGGAGAAAGCTAATCTCGGTCTGGAGGAAGCCGCAGCCTACTTTGGTATCGGTATCAACAAGCTGCGGGATATGACCAATGATGAAAATTGCCCGTTTGTCCTCTGGAATGGGAGCAAGCGGCTGATCAAAAGGAAAGCGTTTGAACGGTATCTGGAGTCCGCTTATTCAATATAAGTGGAACTTTCTCAGGTTGCATGATACAATAGGGGCATAGCCTATTGAGCGCTTTTCAAGGAAGGAGCGTTGAGTTTGTCTGAAAAGCGCCGAGACCAGAAAGGCCGTATTTTGAAAACTGGCGAAAGCCAGCGAAATGACGACCATTATATGTTTCATTACACCAATATTCGCAAGAAACGGCGGTATGTCTATGCCAAGACCCTTGAGGAGTTACGACAGAAGGAAGCCAATATTCAGCGTGATACGGTGGACGGGATTGACTATGCCGCCGGAGAAATGACGGTGATCGAACTTGTCACCCGGTATATGAACCTGAAGCGGAGCCTGAAAGAGAATTCCTTCAGGGCCTATGATTCTGTGATCAACCGTATCCGGGAAGATCCGTTTGGGCAGAAGCAGATCCGCCATGTGAAGCTGTCTGACGCCAAAAGCTGGTTTGTGTCTCTGCATGACCGCGGGTATAAGCAAAACACCATTGGCGTGATGCAGTGTGTTGTCCGACCAGCCTTTGAGATGGCTGTGGACGATGACATCCTCCGAAAGAACCCGTTTAAGTTTAAGCTGTCCGATGTGGTTCCCCGTGACGCCTATGTGCGGACAGCCTTGAGCCGGGAACAGCAGGGGCAGTACCTTCAGTTCTTTATGGAATACGGCGGCGGCAGCTACTATGACGATGTGGTGATCCTGTTGGGAACAGGCCTCCGTGTCAGTGAGCTGTATGGGCTGACCAAGAGTGATCTTGACTTTGAACGCCGCTGCATTCATGTGCGGCGGCAACTCTCCAGAACAGCAAACCAGCCTTATTTTATCAGCAGTCCTAAAACCAAGAGCGGTATTTGTACCATTCCCATGACAGACACGGTGTATATGGCTCTGAAACGCGTCCTGATGAATCGCGCCTCGCTCAAGGTGGAAATGCTGGTAGATGGCTGCACAGGGTTTATATTCCTTGATAAAGCCGGAAAACCCAAGGTAGCTATGCATCTGGAGAACTTCATGCGAGGACTCCAGCAGAAGCATCCGTGGGCGCTTGGTGGAGATTTCCCGAAAGTGACCCCTCATGTGCTGCGCCACACCTTCTGCACCAATATGCAGCAGGCGGGCATCGACATCAAAAGTCTTCAGTATCTCATGGGGCATTCCAATGCCAGCGTGACGCTGGATGTCTACACCCATACGGACTACAATGTCGTAAAGCATGCCTTCGACCAGGTAGCTGCAAACCTTTGATTATGCCAGGAATGTGAGATATACCAAGTTGATGGGTATACACCAATTTCTACACCATTTGCGCCGGAAGCTATGCAGACTTGCGTAGATTTAGGTGGATTTTGAAAATACAGGATTTCAGAGGGAAATCCCCAACCGCTTGCAAATACAGGGATATGTGCAGTTATGCAGAGCAGCGTGAAATCCCTTGTTTTGCCAGGGAAGGAGGGGCGGCATGTATTAAGAGATGCCTTAATCCCTTGAAAACGCTGGATTTTTGCGAGGCGAAACGGCGGATTTACGCCAAACTTACGCCAAAAATTCAAGCGCATGATAGGGTAACAGAAATCGGCACCTGTCTAAAGCAGGTGCCGATTTTTTTGTGTGCGTTTCCAGTTCCGTTCAAAGCTGCCCTCGAAACGCGGGGCGCCAGCGACGGCTCCTGCACGACGGGGCGGCTGTTCAAACGCGGCGGCTGAGCCAGAGATCCAGAAAGGCCAGCTGCGCATCGGTATGGAACCAGTGCTCGCCGTTGTCCATGACGGTCAGACCCGCGTGGTGGGAGGCTGCAAAGGCGGCTATGGTTTCCATGGAAGTCAGATGATCCCGGCTGCCGTACAGGATCTCTGTCGGCACATCCCAATCTACAGAATGGCCGCGGACATAGCGGAGATACGCCCATGAGAGTGTTTCGCCAAAGCTGGTGGGGATCTCTCCTTTTTCCGCAAGCGCCTGCTCCGTCACTCCGGCCCAGCCCATCATATCCAGGATCAACCGCTCCATATCCACAATGGGCGAAATAAAATAGGCTTTGCTGATCCTTTCCTGCGGCAGGGCGCACATGGAAAAATACGCGCCGATGCTGTTGGCAATTAAAAGCACACGGCGGTACGGCGCGGAAAGCGTTTGAAACGCCGCCGGGAACTCCTTTTTCGCGTCCCAGGGCGTTTCCGCCCGGTAGTCAAGGCCGACCACATCGCAGTCTGGGAACAGCGGCTGATACCGTTCGGCTTCGGCGGCTGTGCCGCCTTTGCCGTGAACATATACGAGCAGATCCTTCATTCTGATACCCCCGCTTTTCCGGCAAATTCCGGCAGCTTCGCGGGCGCTCCGTAAATTGCAAGCAGCGCGCGGAACTCCCGGCGGAACGTTTCCCGAAGCTCCGTCTCTGAAAGGCGCAGATGGTCGGTATTGGCGAGGATCGCCAGTCCGTAGGAAAAATAGATCATGTCCTGATGGAAGCGCCGCGCGACCTCCTCACTGTAGCCAAATTCATCCATGATCACGGCGATGACTTCCGCAAGCAGCACGTCATTCTGATAAGGCCCCGGCTGTTCGCCCTCCAGATACAGCCAGCGGAAAAGCTGTTTCTCCTCTGCGGCGAATTTGACAAAGCCCATGCCGTAGCTGCTGTAGCGGCTGTCGTTTCCTTCGTGCGCTTTCAGGGAATCGCGGACCCGCTGCGTGTGCATTGCAATGGCACGCTCTGTCAGCGCCGCTTTCAGCTCAGCCATGTTCTTAAATGAAAAATAGATCGGCTGCGTGGAGCAGCCCAGCTTTTTGGCGACGCTGCGGGCGTTGACGGCGGAGAAGCCGTCATCGCGCAGCACCTCTGCCGCGGCGTCAATGATCGCGTCCCGCGAGATCTTCTTTGCAGCCGGCATGACCGTCACCTCCTGATAATAACAAAAAGTTATACATAACAGAATGTTATTATACGGCGGTTGCCCCCATTTGTCAAGTATGCTTCACCGCTTTTGTATTCTGGTATCCACGCCCGGAAGCCGGACGATCTCTGAGGATCGTCCGGCTTCCGGCTTTCTGAGGGAGCGGGAGGGGGCCCTGCGATCAAACGGATGCTTACAGGATCACGCGGAATGCGAGGACATGCTCTGCTTGGCTTGCGGAGATTTTTCCGCCGTGGGCCTGCACAGTGGCTTTGGCGATGGAAAGGCCGATGCCGGTGCCGCTGACGGTGTTGGAATGGGATTCATCCGCCCGATAAAAACGGTCGAACAGGCGGGCGGTGTCGATATCCTGCGCGGTGTCTACGGTATTGGAGACGGTGATCTCCGCGCGTTTTCCGCCGCGCTGTGCTGTCAGGGAGATACTGCCGCCATCGGGGGAGTACTTGAGGGCGTTGTCCAGCAAAATGGAGACCATCTGCTGGATGGCAGTCCGGTCGCCGGCCACATTCAGGCTGTCCGCGATATTCTGCGTGTACAGTTTTCCCTTTGCCTGCGCCAGCGCGGCGAACGGCTCGCTGATCTCCCAGAGGGCGTCGCTGAGGGAAAATTCCGCGCGCACCGGAAACGGGTTTTCTTCATCCAGACGGGAAAGGGTCACAAGATTGCCGATGAGCTTCGACAGCCGCCCCGCCTGTGACTGAATGTTCTTCACCCATTCGTCATCCTCATGCTCCATGGCCAGCACGTCCGCGCTGGTAGAGATGGCCGTCAGCGGCGTTTTCAGCTCATGACTGGCGTTGGTGATGAACTGCTTCTGGGCTTCCATGTTTTTCAGGTACGGCATGATCGCCCGCCGGGAAAAGAGCACCACAAGCCCGAATACAACCAGCAGACTTCCACCCGCAATGGCAAGCGTGATCCAGAGCAGGGAGCGTGTGGTCTGCAATTCCCGCTCGGAATTGAGAAACAGCACCACGGTTTCCATCTCCGATGTGCTGACCAGATAGCGGTAGCCGTTTTCATAGCCGCTGATCTTCCCGCCGGCAAGTACCGCCTGGGCGTACCGCTCCGCGTCCGCTTCCGAAACCGACGCGATGAAATCCTGATTGACCCGCAGAACGGTGCCATCCGGCGCGTAGTGAACGGAAAAGAAGCGCAGCGAGTATTGCACCTCCGGAGAAAAGTGCGCCCAATCGTCAAAGGGCGGCTTGCCCCGATCGGGAGAAAAGGGCGCCTTCTGATCCTCTACCTCCATCAGGCGCGAGAGTGTCTCATCCTGCTGACGGGTCACACTGACATAATTCCAGACATTCACAACGCATAAAAGCGTGAGAACGACCGCGGTAAACGCCGCCATGGCCGCGCCGATGAAGCGCCAGCGCATCTTTTTCAGCATGGCAGTTCCTCCAGTGCGTAGCCTGCGCCGCGAATGGTCCGGATCTCCACCTTTGCCCCGATCTGCTTGAGCTTTTTCCGCAGAAAGCCGATGTAAGTCCACACCACGTCCATTTCCGCCTCGCTGTCCAGGCCCCACACGCGATCCATCAGATGCTCAGAGGAAAACACCTGGTGGGGGTGCCGGAAGAATAATTCTGCCAGCTGGTACTCCTTGTTGTTCAGGCGGACCTCTTCCGTCGCGGTTTTCAGCAGATACTGATTGCAGTCCAGCGCCGCGTTTCCGAAGGTCAGCACAGACGGCGCGTAGGAGCCGCTGCGGCGGGTCAGCGCCCGGACACGGGCCAGAAATTCGCTGGAAGCGAAAGGCTTGGGCAGGTAATCGTCCGCTCCGGCATCCAGTCCCGCCACCCTGTCGGAAACCTCAGCCTTTGCCGTCAGGAACAGCGCCGGGGTGGTGCAGCCCTCCGCGCGGGCCGCTGTCAGCACCTCGATCCCGTCCTTTCCTGGCATCATGATATCCAGCACCAATGCGTCATAGCTTGTTGCCCGGATATAATCCAGCGCGTCGCTGCCGCTGTGGACCATGTCCACGGCATACTTACTCTTTTCCAGCATGACCTTCAGCGCGCGGGCAATGGTCACTTCATCTTCTGCAATCAGGATGCGCACGAATATCCCTCCCATCTGCGGCTATTCTCGCATGGCAAGCCAAAATGAACTTGAAATTTTCTATAGTATAACATCAGAATGTGAGCAAATAAAGTAGTGAGATGCGGTTTCATTTACAAAAGCATCACAGCTTTTTTTGACTCCATTTTAAGAAGAGGCGCCATACTGCAAGACAGAAGCACGCAGTGAAACGGCTATAGCAAAAGGGAGCGTGCCGGCGGTCACTGTCCACCGCGGCAAAGCGCTGAAAGCGGCAGACAACCAACAATCACCGCAAAGCGGTGTTACGATAAAAAGAGTGGGCAGGAGCTTCCCTGCTCACTTTTTCCCTGAAGCGTGTATTTTTTTCAAGTTCATTTCGGGATGCCTTTGTAAAATTCTGCTTATGTACCACAGCAACAGCAGAAAGGAGCATCATCATGGAACTGACCGGGAAATACCGGCATGAGCTGAAATATGCCATCACGTCAGCCGACTGTCTCGCCCTCAGACAGCGGCTCAGGACGGTGATGAAGGCAGACCCGCACGCAGGCGCGGATGGATGCTACACCATCCGCAGCATCTATTTTGACAATTACCGGGACAAAGCGCTGCGGGAAAAGATCGATGGCGTGCAGCGGCGGGAAAAATTCCGTATCCGGTACTACAACGACGACTTTTCTTTTATCACATTAGAAAAGAAAATCAAGCACAACGAACTGTGCATGAAGCTGGATGCGCCGCTGACGCAGGCGGAATTTCGGAGCATTTTACAAAAGCCGGGATCATGGATGCTCTCGCACCCTGCACCCCTTGTCCGGGAGCTTTGCTGCAAGATGAACACCCAGCAGCTCCGTCCCCGCGTGCTGGTATCGTATGTGCGGGAGCCGTATGTCTACGCTGCCGGAAATGTGCGGATCACGTTCGATTCCCGCATCCGGACAAGCCTGTTCCAGACCTCGTTTGCCGACGGAGCGCTTCCGGATATCAGCGCGGCGGACGCTCCGGGCGACATCGTTCTGGAGGTCAAATACGACGCGTTCCTGCCGGAGATCATCCGGCAGCTGCTGCAATCCGGAAATCTTCGGCAGCAGGCGTTTTCCAAATACGGCGCGTGCCGCCGCTTTGGCTGAATAATCATCAAAAGGAGAAATCTACCATGAGCTTCAACGACATTTTCAAATCCAGCTTTCTGGAGAACGTTTCCGAGTTTTCCATTCTCGATACCGTCATCGGCCTTGGCGCCGCGCTGGTGATCGGCCTGTTCATTTTTATCATTTACAAGAAAACCCTGACCGGCGTGCTGTATTCCACCGGCTTTGCCCTGACGCTGGTGGGGCTTTCCCTTGTTACCACGCTGGTGATCATGGCCGTCACCTCCAACGTCGTCCTCTCGCTGGGCATGGTGGGCGCATTGTCTATCGTCCGTTTCCGCGCCGCCATCAAGGAGCCGGTGGAGATCGTGTTCCTGTTCTGGTCGCTGGCGGCAGGCATTGTCATTGGCGCAGGCATGATCCCGCTGGCGGTCATCGGCTCGGCCATCATTGGCGTGATCCTGCTGCTGTTTGCCAACCGCAAAATTCACAACAATCCCTATATTCTTGTGATGAGCTGCGCGGATGAAACGGCGGAAAACGCCGCACTGGACATTCTCGGGAAAAGCACCGAACACTACATTGTCAAGTCCAAAACCATTACCGCGTCCGGTATGGAGCTGACCGCGGAGCTGCGTACCAAAGACGCTTCCACGGGCTTCGTCAATGCCGTGTCCGCGCTGCCCGGCGTGACAAGCGCCACCCTTGTCAGCTATAACGGCGAATATCTGTCGTAACGGAGGGACAACGCATGGTCGCGCATAAGCACATCACGAAAATCATTGCTGTGGTCATGGCGGCGGCTGTCTGCCTGTGTCTCTGCGCGGCAGCATTTTCCGACCAGATCACCGCGGCTGCCGGAGATACCGGTATTTCCATGGCGTACGAAACTGCCCTGTTCGATACCGACAGTATCATCAGTGTCAATATCCGGATGGACGAGGCGGACTGGAACGAGATGCTGGAAAACGCTGCGGCGGAGGAATATTACCAGTGCGACGTGGAGATCAACGGCGAGACCTTTTACCGGGTGGGCATCCGCCCCAAGGGCAACACCAGTCTGACCTCCATCGCCAACGACCCCACCACGGACCGGTACAGCTTCAAGCTGGAATTTGACCACTATGTGGACGGGCAGACCTGCTTCGGCCTGGATAAGCTGGTGCTGAACAACAACTACGCCGACGCCACCAACATGAAGGAAGCGCTGATCTATGACATGTACCAATATCTCGGTGCGGACGCGTCCCTCTACAACTACGCCAAGATTTCCGTCAACGGCGAATACTGGGGCGTGTATCTGGCGCTGGAAGCGGTGGAGGACAGCTTTCTGCTGCGGAATTATGGCGCGGAGAGCGGCGCGCTGTACAAGCCGGACAGCATGAACATGGGCGGCGGAAAAGATTTCGGTGACTTTGATGCCGGCAATATGGATTTCGGTGATATTGACTTCGGCAGTACGGGCTTTGGCGACATGACGCCGCCTGACAGGCAGGAAACCGGCGGTCAGGTGAATATGCCGCAATTCCCATCCCAGCAAGCAAATGAGAACAACGAAAACACGGCAGAGGCTCCCACTGATTCTGGAGAGCGTCCGGAAATGAGCTTTGATTTTGCGGGCGGGATGAACGCTTTTTCCATGAGCGGAGACGGCGCGGATCTCAACTACACAGATGACGAGCTGGACAGCTACGAGACCATCTGGGATGGCGAGGTGACCAGCACCAAAAAATCCGACCATAAACGGGTGGTCACTGCTCTCAGGAACATTTCAGAGGGCAATGATCTGGAAGATTATATGGATATTGATAATCTGCTGCGCTATATGGCCGTCCATGTATTTTCCGTCAACGAGGACAGCCTGTCCGGCAATATGGCGCACAACTACTATCTCTATGAGTCGGGCGGCAGGCTGAACATCCTTCCGTGGGACTATAACCTCGCCCTCGGCGGCATGGGCGGCGGCAATGACGCCGCCAGCGTTGTAAACGATGCCATTGACAACGCCTTCTCCGGCACCACCTTCTTTGACACGCTGATGGCGGACGAAACGTACCACAGCCAGTATTACGCGTATTTGCAGCAGCTGGTCAGCGAGTATATCGACGGCGGCGGTTTTGACACCTTCTATGAGCGGGTACGCAGCCAGATCGATACGCTGGTGGAGACCGACCCCACCGCGTTCTACTCCTACGAGGAATACCTGACGGCGGCCGAAACGCTGTATCAGGTGGTCAAGCTGCGGGGACAGTCCATACGGGGTCAGTTGGACGGCACGATCCCCTCCACCGCCGAGAAGCAGCGCGAAAGCGACGCCCTCATTGACGCATCGTCGCTGGATCTCAGCGCCATGGGCAGCATGAACACAGGTATGCCTGCGGACAACACACAGACTGCGCCTGATGGCGAGAGGGTGGAAAAAGCGGCGGGAGAAGCGCGCCGCTCTTTCCACACGCGCGGCGGATAGGGCGCCGCGGCGCGCCGCTTATGCCGGCAGGCTGATATGACCGATCTTGTCCAGCGCGGAGAGATCAACGCTTTCCACATACGCTTTGATCTCATCATCGCCCAGAGAGTCACCCGGCTGAGAAACCAGGCTGATAAACGCGTTCTCGCCGTTGTACAGCACGATAAACTGATGGTCGCCGGCGTAAACAGATACCGTCTCACCACGCGTGGTAGTATACGACCATTCGTGGTATTCATGGGCGTCATCCAGAGAAAGACAGTCGATGCTCATGCTGCCCTTTACCCGGCGGTTTATGGCAATGGGGCAGAAGCGTTCTTCCTCGCCGCCGGTGCTCCAGTCATCCCCGTAGGAGAAGGAGCCGTCGTTCCATACCCGATAGCCAAGGACGCCCTGCCGTGACGGATCTTCTATTGTCAAAAAGCCGTCGCTGCCGATGATCTCGCAAAAGCTCGTATATCCGGAGCCTTCGTATAGCTCGTCCCACGGTGTAAGCTCATATTTTTCACTGATCTCAAGGAACTTGTTGACCAGTGTTTCCGTGTAAAGGCCGCCAATGTAGACCCCTCGGTGGGCTTCGCCCCAGTCCCCCCGAGGCTGGTGCAGTGCGTCTCCGTTATAGCCGTTTGCTTCGTAGGCGCTGAGGAAGGCGTTGAACTCGCGGGACGCCTCATATTCGGGGGAGCCGATGCAGCCCTGCATGCTGATCGTCATTCCGTCAACCAGCTTTTTGCCGGCATATTCGCCGTCCACATAGTTGTCGGAGACGATCTGGCTGCCCATCACAGCGTCTCTGATACCAAACAGATTCGCCGCGTAGGCCCCCACGCACATGGCGCACAAAAGCGCAATGATGGCCGCTGCCGCCAGCACCGATCTTCCGACAGGTCTCTTTTTGTGAAGCGTATCGTTTTTCATGTTCATAATCTCCTTTTTGGTGTCAGATGCCTCAACCGTCTGCATCAGGTCGATGGCGTCCTGTACAAATTTCGGATCAATACTGTTGAACCTGGACAGAAAGTCAAACGATGTCATAGTAAGCCCTCCTTAGATAAATATAGCCGCAATTTCTGCCTGGTTCGGAAAAGTGAGGTTTTCACTTTGCTTTGTGAACACTTGCACCTCGAGGCAATGTCCGCTATGGGAGCAAAAAGCCAGTAGCGGCACACGAAGATGTTCCGGTCGTCTGCGGAGAGCGTGTAAAGAAATTGATTGACCGCCGCGGCAAATTCCTTTCTCTCGTATTCCGCTTCCACGGAATCGCCGGAAGAGACGCTGTCCCTGAGTTCGTCCAGTACAAGATCAAGCTCACCGCCGCCGCGCTTCCGGGCGTACTGCTCCCGCAGCTTCATCAGGCTGAGATTTCTGACAATGGCGGCGACAAACGCCTGAAAATACTGCGGGCGCTGCGGGGGAATGCTGTTCCACAGGGCCATGTATGTATCAGACACGCATTCTTCCGCGTCCTGCGCGTTGGATAGGATATTGAGAGAAATGTTCATGCAAAGCCCGCCGTACTTTTCATCGGTACGGGAGATGGCCTCCTGATTGCGCTGCCAGTATAGATCGATGATTCTTTCGTCCTCCATGACGGCCTCCTTTAAGAGCTCTCACCCAGTAAGTTGCGAAAAGCGGCGGATCGGTTACAGCCATTCCGGCGGCGAATGCGGCGGGGCGACTTCCTGATGGGAAAGGGCAGCCGGATCACATAAAAAGTCACCTCCGCGCCAAACAGACGCGGAGGTGACTTTTGTCAGCTGAGAAAAAGCGAGACGTACAGGGATGTGTCATTCAGCGATGCCGGCATTTCCGGCGTCAGGTCTTTTCCGTCGCCCGGAATGGCGTTTACCGCGGTCTCCACCTCAGAGGTGCAGTCGTTTTTCAGATAGTCGATGATGCAGCCGGTGCTGAATATGGCCCGCAGGATCTGCTCGTCCCGCAAAAGCAGCGAGGTGTCCGCAAGCTCCGTCTCTGCGGGTCCAGCCAGTCGTTCAGATATACCGTGCTGATATCGTCGCCATCGATCCAGATCGCCCAGCCGTCATCGGCAAATGATTTTTTGCTTATTCTTCATGTGTTCTCCGTTTTCATGTTTTGTAAGAGCCGTCAAAGTGTCTCCGCAGGCGCCGTAACGCCCGCGAGCTGTGGTGCATATAAGCACAGTATATCACAAATACCGGATAAGCGCACGAAAAATATATGGGAATAACCATTTTTCGCGCTGGTGGCAGGACAGCCGAACTCTTTGCTATCCGAAGCCTTTCCGCGTTTGGGTCGGGGGTTGGGGCAAAGCCGCCGTCTCGCGGGTCAAAAATGAACACGCGGTACGCCGGAATTTTTCCATTCGCTTCCGTTTCAATAAAGTGGGTAAAAATACGGCAAAACGCCGAAAAACCAAGCGGAATCTATTGCCAAATTTGTTAATGGATGCTATAATTTTTGCCTGAATGGAATACCGGCCAGGGGATGTCCCCTGGTACGTTTCAGGCGAGCCTGAAACGAGTATCCCGGAAAGAAACGGAGAGCGGGAGGAAACATGTATGAAAAAGGTGATAAGCCTGCTGCTGACGCTGGTCATGGCGCTGAGTCTGCTGCCCACAGCTGTGTGGGCGGAGGAGAACGACGCGCTGAAGACCATAGCTGTGGGCGGACGCACGGTCTATTTCGCCACTGGAATGAACGAAGGATACCTGCAAGGCGGCGGCAGCGTGCAGACGGGTGCGCGGGGCAGCGAGAATATTCCGGCGTTCATCTACACAGGCGCGGACGCGGATAGCCGCTGCTTCCTGGCGGTGGACAAGAGCGCTTTTGGGAACAGTGCGCCCACACTGACGTATCAAGTTGCGGATGATACGAACGTGGGCGAATTGACCGCGGACAACACGAACGAACAGGATAAGCATGTATATGAGCTGACCGTCCCGGCGGTCAGGGAAGGCGAGGTCACATACCTGTTCGCCCTGCCGAGCACGGATGGCAGTGACGAGTTCGCGGTGGTGTTCGGAAAGACCGGGGAAGGCAGCGGGTCTGATGCCGGCGGCGGAGACGATGGCGGCGATAATATCGGGGAGTTCGAGTGCCGGACGGTCGGGAAGGACTGGGACGACGAAACAGACCTGCGGAATATGGTCATCAAGCGCCTGAGAAATATGACCGATGACCGGGCGTTCATCGAGCTGGGCGTGGACTGGCGGCATGATGAGGTCGGCGCTGCGCAGAATGTGGGGATCACCAATGCGGTGCTGCAAGAGATGGCGGCGGCCAACAAACCCGTGCTGCTGTACGGCGCGTGGGGGACGAATATGACGATCCCCGCCGCGGCGGTCAAGGACATGGCCGGGAAGTTGACGGCGATGAACGAAGGCAAGGGTGAGGAAGACCACGCCCTGCTGTGGCTCAAGCTGGAATATCAGAACTGCGATGGTCCCGCGGGGAATGCGTGTGCCTTCCGCATGCGAGCGTTTCTGGGAGAGACACACTATGAACTGCCCGGGAACCTGACGTACACGTTCCAGCTGAGCGGGCAGATCAACGGCTATACGGCGTTCAAGCTGTACTGCCCGGCGGACCAGAATGACGTCGGCACGGCTCTGGTGGAGCAGGGAAATACGGTCTCTTATCGGGACGAGACGGGCGACAACAGCTGGCGGATGTATACGTTCACGGCAAACCATGACGGCATGTTCGTTATCGCGCCGGTGGGCTACAATGCCGCGCAGAGCTGGCCGTGGTACGGTGTGCCGCTGCCGAAATGGCAGGACGGCGGAAAGGTGTACCCCACTCAGGCTACAGGCTATCTGAAAACGCTGTATGACGCGGGATATACGTTCCCCAAGATGAACGTGGATCTTCATTTCCAGTTCCCGGACGCGCTGAAGGAGTGGACGCCGGGCTGCGGTGATGACTGGGATTACAAGTTGACCTGGGATGACAGCACCGGCATTGTCACGGTAGAGGTGAACGGCGCGAACAAGCAGCGCTGGATCAAGGCAGTGCGCGACCCTGACAACGGTTCGGAGCTGATGGGCGGCGTATTTTTCTTCTTCTACATCGGCAACTCGGATTCCCAAAAGCCGACGGAGTACGGCATGGAACTGTGCGGTGAGTATGAAGACATATCTCAGATGGAGAATGAACCGGTAACGCCGCTGTCCACAGAGTACTATTATAGCAACGGCTTCCAGCTGGCGGATGTGAACCGTGAAAACGCGTTCAAGAGCACCCTGACCATCAACAGCAGCGGCGAGACATGGTTCCACGCGCTGGCGCTGGATGAGGACGGCTCGAAGACCATGCAGGACGCGGCGCACAAATTCGCGCTGGTGGTGGAGATCAAGCCGACAGAGAACTATGCGTATTCCATCCGCGTGGATAATGGTACGCCGGTGGAAAAGGAGCGCATCCATGCCGCGGCGACCAACGCTGATTGGACGGAAGAATCTGTCGCAGAGGACGCCATGGTGATCATAAAGACCGTTGTGGGCAAAACCATGGAAGAAGCCGGAGTGGATCATGACGGGATGATCGGTGATCTGACCGTGGACGCGCCCGCCGGATACAAGCTGGCAAAATGGTGGAGCGCGCAGGAAGGCAGATGGGGAGACAGCTTCCCGATACGGATCAGCACTTACCTTTCCCAACGGGTAATGCTGCAATGGGAAAACGAGAGTGATCCCACGGACACGAAGCTGGAATATGTGAAGCTGGAGTGCCACAACAGCCAGCCGTACTTCGCGCTGGTGCCTGGTCGGAAGGCACCCTCGACACCGGCAATTCCTGTGTTCACCGTGAGCCAGACGCGCATGAAGGACAACGGCGTTGACGTGAAGTATGATCCCAATACGGGCTATTTCAGCACGACCATCAACGCGGCAAAGCTGAAGGATCTCAGTGTGCTGGATAGCGCTGTCACCGTGCGGCCCATGGAGCGCGCGGTAAAATATAAGTGGCTTGCCCCCGGAGGAAGCGAGAGTCCGGCCATGCTTGGCCAACAGGACGCGGATACGCTGTTCAGCCGTTTTGCCGAGGTGGAGGCAGAGGAGATCACCGCCGGCCAGCTGCCCTCCGTCCCGCTGATGGTCGTGTCAGAGATGGATCTGGACAATGGCACGAAGGTATACTATGCTGATTCGCAGCTGTATCGCGGGCTGCTGATGCAGTGGCTGGATGCGGAGGATCGCGTGCTGGGATACAGCTACCTCTATGGCCACAACGGTGATCTGGTAACAGCGGTGGATACGGCTTGCGTGAGCGCCGCGCCGACGGTCGAGGTCAGCAAGCCGACGATCGTAGGCAGCGAAACGGGCGAGTTCCTCTGTAACGTCGATCCGCAGAGCAGCAGCGATGCGTATACCAGGTTCTTCCGCTTCAGCGTGGAGAACGAAGACGCCATTGGACCGGACGGTGTGACGATCTATCTGCCGTACAGCGATTTCGGCATGACAGCGGAGCAGGGCCTGGCGCTGGCGGAGCAGGGCATCAAGCCCGTGATCTGGCACTATCTCAACGAGGCCTGCACGGAGAAGGAGAAGATCGAGGGCGAATATACCGAGGTGGGTATCAAGTTCGTGACCTACGGGTTCAGTCCGTTCCTCATTACCGCCGTGCAGACGGCTGGCGGCTCAACCAGCGGTGGTGAATCCGGCGGCAATGCGGGCGATAGCGGTTCGACCGGTGGTTCAAGCGGCGGTTCGACCGGGCCGCAGGGATGGGTGCTGAAGACCAGCGATAAGGCTGCCAGCGCTACGGATTACTCCGGCGGTATCTACGGCCTGACGTTCAGGTCTTCCGCCTCCTTCGCCAGCTTCCGGGGCGTACAGGTGGATGGCAAGACCATTGCGGCGGAGAGCTACCTTACTGAAGCCAACGGCGGCATCGAGGTGTATCTGAAAGCGGCGTACCTGAAGACGCTGAGATCCGGCAAGCATACGGTGACGATCCTGTCCTCGGAGGGGAACGTCAGCATGGCGTTTACCATCGGCGGCGTAAATACGTCCGCGGACACCGGCGACATGGGTGTGGCGCTGTACGCGGTGCTGGCACTGAGCAGCATCGGCGGTATGGTGATCCTGCCCCGGCGGAGAAGAGAGAATTGACCGCCCAGCGAGGCAATATAAGAGCAGAACGATCCCCCGGTTCATTGTGAACCGGGGGATCGTTTCGTCTATCGTCTAATTGCGGAAACAGGACGCTTACTTTCCGGCTTCCTTGATGGCAGCCTGCGCGGCGGCCAGACGGGCGATGGGCACACGGAAGGGGGAGCAGGACACATAGTCCAGACCCACCTTGTGGCAGAACTCCACGGAGGAGGGGTCGCCGCCGTGCTCGCCGCAGATGCCCAGATGAATGTCGGGGCGGGTAGCGCGGCCCATCTTGCAGGCCATATCCACCAGCTTGCCAACGCCCACCTGATCCAGCTTGGCAAACGGATCGCTCTCGTAGATCTTCTTATCGTAGTAGGCGCTCAGGAACTTGCCGGCGTCGTCACGGCTGAAGCCGAAGGTCATCTGGGTCAGGTCGTTGGTACCGAAGGAGAAGAACTCGGCCTCGGTGGCGATCTGATCAGCGGTCAGGGCCGCGCGGGGGATCTCGATCATGGTGCCCACCAGATACTTCATCTTCATACCGGCGGCAGCCAGTTCCTCGTCAGCGGTCTTGACCACCACATCCTTGACGTACTTCAGCTCCTTGACCTCGCCCACCAGCGGGATCATGATCTCCGGCTCCATCGTCCACTCGGGGTGCTTCTTCTGCACGTTGATGGCGGCGCGGATAACGGCACGGGTCTGCATGACGGCGATCTCGGGGAAGGTGACGGCCAGACGGCAGCCACGGTGACCCATCATGGGGTTGAACTCGTGCAGAGAGGCGATGATGGCCTTGATCTCGGCAACGGATTTGTTCATATCCTTGGCCAGCAGCTCGATGTCAGCTTCCTCGGTGGGAACGAACTCGTGCAGAGGGGGATCCAGGAAGCGGATGGTGACAGGGCAGCCCTCCATGGCTTCATAGATGCCCTCGAAGTCGCCCTGCTGCATGGGCAGCAGCTTGGCCAGCGCCTTCTCACGCTGCTCCACGGTGTCGGAGCAGATCATCTCGCGGATGGCGGCGATACGGTCGCCCTCGAAGAACATATGCTCGGTACGGCACAGGCCGATGCCCTGCGCGCCCAGCTCACGGGCCTTGGCGGCGTCGTGGGGGGTGTCGGCATTGGTGCGGACCTTCAGACGGCGGAACTTATCGGCCCAGCTCATGATGCGGCCGAAGTCGCCGCCCACGCTGGCGTCCACGGTGGGCATAGCCCCGTCGTAGATGTTGCCGGTGGAGCCGTCCAGGCTCAGCCAGTCGCCCTCGTGATAGGTCTTGCCGGCCAGGGTGAACTGCTTGTTGGCCTCGTCCATGTTGATGGCGCCGCAGCCGGAGACGCAGCACTTGCCCATACCGCGGGCCACAACGGCGGCGTGGGAGGTCATGCCGCCGCGGACGGTCAGGATGCCCTGGGCGGCCTTCATGCCCTCGATATCCTCAGGAGAGGTCTCCAGACGGACCAGCACCACCTTCTCGCCGCGGGCAGCCCACTCCTTGGCGTCCTCGGCGGTGAACACGATCTTGCCGCAGGCGGCGCCGGGGGAGGCGGGCAGCGCCTTGCCCACAGGCTCGGTGGACTTCAGCGCCTTGGGATCGAACTGGGGATGCAGCAGGGTATCCAGATTGCGGGGGTCGATCATGGCCACCGCCTGCTGCTCGGAGATCATGCCCTCGTCCACCAGATCGCAGGCGATCTTCAGGGCGGCGGGAGCGGTACGCTTGCCGTTGCGGCACTGCAGCATATACAGCTTGCCGTGCTCCACGGTGAACTCCATATCCTGCATATCGCGGTAGTGATCCTCCAGAATGCCGCAGACCTTCACGAACTCGTCATAGGCCTCGGGGAACTTCTCGGCCATCTCAGCGATGGGCATGGGGGTACGCACGCCGGCCACCACGTCCTCGCCCTGGGCGTTGGTCAGGAACTCGCCCATCAGCTTTTTCTCGCCGGTGGCGGGGTCACGGGTAAAGGCAACGCCGGTGCCGCAATCGTCGCCCATGTTGCCGAAGGCCATGGACTGGACGTTGACAGCGGTGCCCCAGGAATAGGGAATATCATTGTCGCGGCGGTACACGTTGGCACGAGGGTTGTCCCAGGAACGGAACACGGCCTTGATGGCGCCGATCAGCTGCTCCTTGGGATCGGAGGGGAAGTCCTCACCGATCTTGGCCTTATACTCGGCCTTGAACTGCATGGCCAGCTCCTTCAGGTCGCTGGCATCCAGCTCCACGTCCTGGGTCACGCCCTTCTTTTCCTTCATGGCGTCGATGAGCTGCTCAAAATACTTCTTGCCCACCTCCATGACCACGTCGGAGTACATCTGGATAAAGCGGCGATAGCAGTCCCAAGCCCAGCGGGGGTTGTTGGACTTCTTGGCGATAACGTCCACCACGTCTTCGTTCAGGCCCAGATTCAGGATGGTATCCATCATGCCGGGCATGGAGGCGCGGGCGCCGGAGCGGACGGAGACCAGCAGGGGATTCTCGTGATCGCCGAACTTCTTGCCGGTGATTTTCTCCATCTTTTCGATATACTCCATGATCTCGGCCATGATCTCGCTGTTGATCTGACGGCCGTCCTCGTAATACTGGGTGCAGGCCTCGGTGGTGATGGTAAAGCCCTGGGGAACGGGCAGGCCGATGTTGGTCATCTCGGCCAGGTTGGCGCCCTTACCGCCCAGCAGCTCACGCATCTTCGCGTTGCCCTCGGTGAACAGATAGCAATACTTCTTGCTCATTTACATATCCTCCATAACACAAAAAAATATCGTAAATTTCAGGATTTTTTGGTAATTTTAAAGGCTTTTTGCTCAATTTTGTTAAATGTCCTTTTTCAACCGCTTTATTATACCCAGCTTTCCCCATAAAAGCAAGTATATTTTCGGTTTATTTCCTCGTTTTTCGTAGAAATATTTAAAGGGCGGCAAACTTTTTTGAGGAATCCGAAGGCGGGACTTGCGGAAAGCGCTGCTTTTATGGTATACTATTGTGAATTTGTATGCTGACGGCATCAAACTGCCACAGGAGAGGGTAAAATGACGCAGGCGGAAAACCACAATTCCACATGGGCGGCCGCTGTCCGTGCCGCCGCGGGGCAGGGCCGCCTGAGCCACGCTGTGATCCTCACCGGCGAGGGGAATAAAAGCGCCGCCGCCCGCTATATCGCGGCGGCCCATCTGTGCCGCGCGGAAAGCGGCCGTCCATGCCTGCGATGCAACAGCTGCCGCAAGGTGCTCTCCGGAATCCATCCCGACGTGATGGAGGTACAGGACGCGGAGCGGAAGGAGCTGCCGGTGGAGACCATCCGGGCGCTGCGGCAGGACGCTTACATCCGCCCCAACGAGGGCGACCGGAAGGTTTATCTGTTTCCCGACTGCGCGCAGCTGAATGAGCGGGACCAGAACGTGCTGCTGAAGCTGGTGGAGGAGGGACCGCCCTATGCGGCCTTTGTGTTCTGTGCCGACGCGCTCCATTCCCTGCTGCCCACCGTCCGATCCCGTTGCGTGGAGCTGCGGATGGACGCCGTCTCCGCGCCGGAGCGGGATAATTCCGCCGCCGACGCGCTGTGCCGCGCGATCGCCCGCCGGGACGCGCTGGCGCTGACCGGGCACCTGACGGCGCTGGAAAACAGCCGCATGAAGCGGGAGCAGCTGCTGGCCATGCTGGAGGGCGCGTGGCAGATCGCCGCCGACGCGCTGCTGGCCCAGTGCGGAAAGCCGGATGGCTGCGGCGAAGCGGCCGGCATGCTGAGCGCCGCCTTTGACCGGAGCCAGCTTCAGGCGCTGACCGCGCTTTTCCGCCGGTACTGCGGCGAATGTCAGTATAATGTAGGGGCCGGCCATGTGCTGGGCGCGCTGAACGCGGAGCTGATCCGGACGCTGCCCCTTTGATTTTCCTTCAGAAAGGAAGGTATACACCATGACAACCGTGATTTCTGTCCGCTTTCGCAGCGGCAGCAAAACCTACTATTTTGACCCGGGGGAGCTGACCCTCCGCGCCGGAGACGACGTGGTGGTGGAGACCGCCCAGGGCCCTGAGTTTGCCCAGTGCGTAGAGGGCAACCATCAGGTGCCGGACGACGCGGTGATCAAGCCGCTGCGGGCCGTACTGCGCATCGCCACCGACAATGACCGTCATACCGCCGCCTACAACCGCGGCCGGGAAAAGGAAGCCTTTGACATCTGCCAGAAGAAGATCCTCCAGCACGGTCTGGAGATGAAGCTGGTGCGGGTGGAGTGCAGCTTTGACGGCAGCAAGATCCTGTTCTTCTTCACCGCCGACGGGCGCGTGGATTTCCGCGAGCTGGTAAAGGATCTGGCCGGCGTGTTCCGCTCCCGCATCGAGCTGCGGCAGATCGGCGTCCGGGATGAGGCGAAGATGCTGGGCGGCCTTGGTATCTGCGGGCGGCCCTTCTGCTGTGCCTCCTATATGGACGAGTTCGTGCCGGTGTCTATCAAGATGGCCAAGACCCAGAATCTGAGCCTGAACCCCACCAAGATCTCCGGCACCTGCGGCCGGCTGATGTGCTGCCTGAAATATGAGCAGGATGCCTATGAGGATGCCATCAGGCGCATGCCCAAGGCGGAGTCCTTTGTTGTCACGCCGGATGGCCCCGGAAACGTCAGCGATATCAACGTGCTGAAGGAGACTGTCAACGTGCGGCTGGATGAGCGGCCTGACGCGCCCCGCTGCTACCATAACTGCGAGGTATGCGTACTGCGCAACGGAAAGGGCAGCCGGGAGGGCATCACCGTCCCCAAAGAGCGGCCTGACCGCTACGTGGAACCGGCAGCCGCCGAGGAGCTGCTGATCCCCGACCTGTTTGCCGATTATGGCGCGCCTTCTGCCCCCGCCGGGGAGGAGTCCGCCGCCCGGTCCTCTCGCCGCCGCAGCCGCGGCGG
>SAMEA104315427__coassemble_292_pt1 | contig 90953 bp, 93 predicted proteins | sample SAMEA104315427__metabat2_low_PE_034 | metagenome-assembled genome bin SAMEA104315427 (sample SAMEA104315427) | gut metagenome | biome: Monkey gut; feature: monkey-associated habitat; material: faeces | place: China | collected 2013 | reverse complement strand
ATTTCTCTCACCTTTCCACTCATTTGGGGCTTGACTTTTAATAGTTAGTCTTTCTTATTCTGCGCCTTCCTGCAGGCGCTGTGCTTGTTGGCTCAGAGTCAGTGCGTCGATCAGGGGATCGAGGTCGCCGTTCATGATGGCGGTGATGTTGAAGTTTTTGTTGTCCCCCGTGAGCCGGTGGTCGGTGACCCGGTTCTGCGGGAAATTATAGGTGCGGATCTTGCCGCTGCGGTCGCCGGTACCTACCTGGCTTTTTCGCTCTCTGGCGATGGCGGCGTTCTGCCGCTCCTGTTCTGCCTCATAAAGGCGGGAACGCAGGATCTTCATGGCCCGCTCCTTGTTCTTGTACTGGCTGCGCTCGTCCTGACATTCCACCACCGTGCCGGTGGGCAGATGAGTGATGCGGATAGCGGACTCGGTCTTGTTGACATGTTGGCCGCCAGCGCCGCTGGAACGGTAGGTATCGATCTGCAGATCCTTGGGGTCAATGGAGAACTCCACCTCCTCGGCCTCCGGCATGACGGCCACGGTGGCAGCAGAGGTCTGGATACGGCCGGAGGACTCCGTTTCCGGCACACGCTGTACCCGGTGGGTACCTGCCTCGAACTTCAATCGGGAGTAGGCGCCCGCGCCCTCCACAGTGGCCACGGCTTCCTTTACGCCCCCCAGTTCTGTCTCATTGAGGGATACCACCTCCAATGAGAAACCGCGGCGCTCAGCGTACATGGAATACATCCGCAGAAGGTCGGCGGCAAACAGCGCGCCCTCGTCGCCGCCGATACCGGCACGGATCTCCAGCACAACGTTTTTTTCATCGTTGGGATCCTTTGGCAGCAGGAGACGCTTCAATTCCTCCTCCAGCCGGTCCCGCTCCGCCTTGGCGGCGGACAGCTCTTCCTGTCCCAGCTCCCGCAGCTCGGGATCAGACAGCATTTCCGTAGCGGCGGCAATATCAGCTTCCACCCGGATATAGGCGCGATACGCGTCCGCCACAGGCGCCAGCTCCTTCTGCTCCCGGCTCAGCCTTGTCATAGCATCCCGGTCACTGTATACGGCGGGATCGGCCAGCTGGCGCTCTACCTCCTCCAGACGCTCCGCAATTTTTTCCAGTTTATCCAACATGGCCGTTCTCCAGATATTGCTGTACGTCGGAGATGAATTTATCCCGCCAGAAGGTGTAGCCTACGCTGCCGGGCTGGAGAGACACCTCCAGAATGTGCTTTTCGGCGGTGTAGAGGTCCATCTGGTCGTACACGCTGACACAGCGGCGATTGCTGCTGCGGGTCAGCACATAGGCCACCCGCGACATTTCCAGCCCGCGGCGTTTCAGCAGGCCGCGGATGGGACTGGAGCAGCGTCCGCCCCACACGGGGGTGCCGACGATCACCAGCTTATAGTCCTCGATATTGCGCTGGGTGGTGAAGGGCTTCAGCGGTGCGGTAGTGCGGCGCATAGCGTCCTTACCGGCCCGCAGCCGGCCCCTCCAGCCATTGCGGTCGGCCCCGTCGTCAATGGCCACGATCTCCGCGCCTACGGCGTCGGCGATCTCCTTCATAGCGCGGCGGGTGTTGCCGCTGAATGAGTAATAGATACACAGTACGTCGCTCATGATCAAGATTCCTCCAATGCAAGGGACAGCTCTTCCCAGCGGGACATTTCCTGCTCCAGCCGGGCTTCCGTCTCTTGTTTCTGCGTAAAAAGTTCATTTAGCTTACCTGCGTCGCAGGCGTTAGCGGCCATGGCTTCGTCCAGCGCTGCCAGCTCCTGCTCCAGCTTACTGATGCCGGTCTCGCAGATGGTCAGCTGACGCCGCGCCGCCTGTTGGCTGCGATTGCCCCGAGGCTGACGGGTGTCGCCCTTTTTCGCCGGGGCTGCCGGCTCCGGCTTTGGCTCTGCCGCCTTCTGCGCCCGGTACTGGGCAAAGCCCATAGGGTAGTCGGTGATGGTGCCGTCTGCCAGTTCCCAGACGCGGGTGGCAAAGCGGTTGATGAAGTAGCGGTCATGGCTGACGAACAGCAGCGTACCGTCAAAGGCCTCCACCGCTTCCTCCACCCACTCCCGGCTGGCGATGTCCAGATGGTTGGTAGGCTCGTCCAGAATGAGGAAATTGATCTCCTCGTCCATCAGCATACAAAGCCGCAGGCGGCTCAGCTCGCCGCCGGAGAGGACGCTGACGGATTTGAACACGTCCTCCCCCTGAAACTGATAGGCTGCCAGACGGTTCCGGGCGCTTTGGGGCGTAATGTTCTTTTTGGCGTACAGCATGGTATCCACCAGATTCCGTTCGGGGTGGTCGAAGTGGATGACCTGCTCCAGATATGCCCACTTTACGGACGGGCCAAGACGGATAGAGCCGCCGTCACAGCTTTCACGTCCCGTCAGCATATTGAGGAGGGTGGTCTTTCCTGTGCCGTTTTCGCCGATCAGGGCGATGCGCTCGCCGCCCTCTACCCGCAGGTATACGTCGGAGAACAGCGTCCGCTGGTCAAAGGCCTTCGTTACGCCCCGGAATTGCAGCACCTCGTCGCCCTTGAATTCCCGACTGGCAAACCGGGCGTCCATTTTTTTGGCCTTGGTGGGCTTGGCCACCGCCTTCATGCGCTCGATACGCCGCTCCATGGAGACGGCGCGGCGATAGGTTTTGTCCATGCCCTTGAAGGCAAACATGCGAAGCTGCTCGGCGGATTTTTCCAGCGCGGCGATCTTAGCCTCTGCCTTTTCATACTGCTTGAGCTGCTCCTGATAGCGGCGCTCTTTTTCCACCGCGTAGAAGCTGTAATTGCCGCTGTAAAACTCCGCTTTGCCGTCCAGCACCTCAATAACACGGGACACGGTGCGGTCGAGAAAATAGCGGTCATGGCTGATGGCTACCACCGTGCCATGGAATTTGCGGAGGTACTCCTCCAACCATTCGGTGGCCTGCAAGTCCAGATGGTTCGTCGGCTCGTCCAGCAGCAGGATGTCCGTATCCTCCAGGATCAGCCGCCCCAGATTCACGCGGGTCTTTTCGCCGCCGGACAGCTGGTCAAACAGCTTTTGCCGCATGCCGGCATCAATAGAAAGGCCGTTTGCCACTTTGTTTTTGGCGGTGGCGGTATCGTAGCCGCCCAGCGCCTCAAAGCTGGCGGTCAGATGGTCGTATCGCCGCAGCATGGCGCTGTCGCTCTCGCCATGGGCCATGCGGTCGGTCAGCTCGTCCATTTCGGCTTTCAGGGCCTGCATCCGTTCAAAGGCAGAATCCAGCACGTCCTCCACCGTGTATCCGGCGGGATAGAGGGGGATCTGGGAGATAAGGCCGATCCGACGCCCGGCGGCAATGACGATCTGACCGCTGTCCGGCTCCAGCTCGCCGGTCAGCAGACGGAACAGCGTGGTCTTGCCCGCACCGTTTTTGCCCAGCAGACCGACCCGTTCACCGGTGTCCACCTGAAAGGAGATGCCGTCCAGTATTTTCTTTTCCAGGTCGAAGGATTTGACAACATCCTTCACAGATATATCTACCATAGTATTACTTTGCTGCTTCCAGTTCTTTTACAATATCGGTGAAATGCATGGCGTGGGATGCCTTTACCAGCACCGCTGTTCCGGCGGTGAACGCCGCCCGGATCGCGGGCAGGGCTTCGGCCACCGTGGGGAACCACAGGGCATTTGGGTTGGCGTCCTGAATGGCTCTGGCCTTGGGACCGATGGCCACCACCGTGTCAAGCCCCAGCGTAAGGGTCAACTGTCCTATGTCGCGGTGGGCCTTTTCAGTCAGGTCACCCAACTCACCCATGTCCCCCAGCACCGCCATGCGGCGGGGATGCTCTGTCTGGGCCAGGATCCGCAGGGCCTCCGCCATGGCCTGAGGGTTGGCGTTATAGCAGTCGTCGATGATGACGCGATCACCACCGCGCCGCACCAGATGCATCCGGCTGCCTACGGGACGGTAGGCGGCAATACCGGACAGCATTTCATCCTTGCGCATCCCCAGACGCTCGCCAATGGCGATGGCCATAGCGGCAGGATAGATCATATACGCGCCGGGGGAGGGGATGGTCACATCGTATACATCCCGCCTTGTGGTAATGGTACATGTCACGCCGTCGATACCCCGCTCGACCACGTCGCTGACACGAACGGCGCAGCGTGCATCCTGACCGCACAGCACGGTTTCAAAGGGCAGTGCCAGACCGGACAGCAGCGCGTCATCGCCGTTTAGCACAGCAAGGCCGCCGGGCTGTAAATTCTCAAAGATCTCGCACTTTGCCTGTAAAATGCCCTGCCGCATGCCACCAAGATTTTCGATGTGGGCATCACCCACATTGGTGATGACGGCCACGGTGGGCCGTACCATTTCGCCCAGATAACGGATCTCGCCGAAGTGATTCATACCGGTTTCAATCACGGCGGCCTGGTGCTCCGGCGCAAGGTTCAGCAGCGTCAGCGGTGTGCCGATGGCGTTGTTGAAGTTCGCCTGGGTTTTCAGCGTATGGAACCGCTGAGACAGCACCGAAGCGATCATTTCCTTGGTAGTTGTCTTTCCGGCGCTGCCGGTGACCTGCACCATGGGAATATCAAATTGTGCCCGATACCACGCCGCCAGCGCTTTCAGGGCCGCCAGCGTGTCGGATACCTGAATGTAAAACTTACCCTCCATCAGGGAAGCCGGCCTTTTTGCTGTCAGGCAGCCGGACGCGCCGCTGCTGAGCGCCGCGTCCAGATAGTCGTGGCCATCGAATCGCTCACCTGTCAGCGGAACGAACAGCGCCCCGGCGGGGATGCTACGGCTGTCGGTGGAGACCTCGGTCACCACCGTGCCGCTGTCTTGCAGCAGCGTACCGCCTGCGGCGGCGCACAGCTGCTGTACTGTGCAGCCCCTCATCGCCGCTCCGCCTTCCTGGCAGCAATGGAGTCCAGCACGATCTTCTCACAAAGGTCGGCATAGCTGAGACCGACCTGCGCCGCTTCCTGCGGCACAAGGCTGGTGGGAGTCATGCCGGGCAGCGTGTTGATCTCCAGACACCATGCTTTGCCCTCGGCATCCAGCAGGAAGTCGCTGCGGGAGTACACCGTCAGGCCCAGTCCCTGATGGAGCTTCAGCGCCATTTCGCCCACCTGATGCCACTCCTCGTCGGAGATGGGAGCGGGGCAGATTTCCTGCGCGCCGTCCTTCTGGTATTTGGAAACGTAGTCGAAGTATTCGCCCCTGGGAATGATCTCCACGGCGGGAAGATAGGTGTCACCCAGCACGGCAATCTGAATTTCGCGGCCCTTGATCTTCTTCTCCACCACCACATGGCCGCCATAGGGCAGCAGGTCATAGAGGGCCTTCTCCAGCTCCTCACGAGTGTCGGGCAGCGCCATGCCGATGGAGCTGCCGCCGTTGACCATCTTCACCGCGCAGGGTACCATCAGCTCCTGTGCCAGACGGGGGATATCCTCTTTCACATAATATACGTCTGCCCAGGGGGCGGTACGGATGCCGAGAGAGTCCATCATCCGCTTGGTGACCGCCTTATCCATGGCCATGGCGCTGCCCAGATAGCCGGAGCCGGTATAGGGGACGCCCAGCAGATCCAGCGCCGCCTGGATACGGCCATCCTCGCCGTTGGCGCCGTGCATGGCAAGAAACACGACGTCCGCCATGGCACATACGGCCAGCACATCCTTGCCGATCACAGAGGGGCTTTTATCCTGCCGCGCGGCCCGGACAGCCTCCAGATCGGGGGCAGTCTCCTCAATGGCAGCCTTTTCCAGCAAACCGTCGGGCGCGTCAAAAATGTCTTCCAGCTTGCCGTGATAGTTTTCCAGCCCCATGAACATATCCACAAAAATAGCCTGATGGCCTTTTTCCCGCAGAGCACGGCACACGCCGCTGCCGCTGACCAGTCCCACATGGCGTTCGGTGCAGAAGCCGCCGGACAAAACCACGATCCTCATAAAGAAAGACCTCCTTTTACTGGCAGATGCTGTCATTGATCAATACGGATGTGTCCGCCCGTGTTGATCAATGGTAACAATATACCTATTATATCAATTTACCAGTATAGCATATGCCGGAGAAAAAAACAACTCTTTGTATGTCAGAAGAAAGACTGAGCAGAAGAAAAAACTGAATGGAGCAGATATAGAACTGCTTCATGGCCGGTATTGAACGTAATATGAAGCGATGCTGGCGAAGGTTGCAAGCGGACGCGGGGTTTGCTATAATAAGCGGCAGGATACGGCCGGCCTGTAATGAGACTTTTGCGCCTGCCGGAAATGAGAGACGCGACAGATATATTGGATATTATGGATGCTGTGCGCGTCCTTTTGAGGAAAGGAACTTATATGGATATTATTCAGACCCTTGCGCAAGAGCTTGACAAAGATCCGCAGCACGTGGAAAATGTAGTCCGCCTGCTGGATGAGGGAAATACCATTCCCTTTATTGCCCGTTACCGTAAGGAGCTTCACGGCGCCATGGACGATACGGCACTGCGCGCGCTGGAGGAACGCCTTCAATACCTTCGGAATCTGGAGGACCGCCGGGAAACGGTAAAGAAGACCATTGAGGAACAGGGCAAGCTGACAGAGGAGCTGGCTGCCGCCATTGACAACGCCAAAACGCTGGCAGAGGTAGAGGATCTCTATCGCCCCTATAAGCAAAAGCGCCGGACCCGCGCCACCGCGGCAAGGGAAAAAGGGCTGGAGCCGCTGGCAGCGCTGCTGCTTGCGCAGGAGCGGGATTGCCCGCGGCCGGAGGATGCCGCGCAGGATTACATTGCCCCCGAAAAGGGTGTGGAGACTGTGGCGGACGCGTTGCAGGGAGCAAATGACATTATTGCCGAGATACTTTCAGACGACGCGGCTATCCGTAAGGTTCTGCGCGGCCTGCTGACACGGCAGGGACATCTCCGCAGCCTTGCCGCCAAAGAGGAGGACAGTGTCTATCGCCTGTATTATGATTTTGACCAGCCGCTGTCCAAGCTGGCGGGTCATCAGGTACTTGCCGTAAACCGGGGAGAAAAGGAGGGGTTTCTCTCCGTCACCGTGCTGCTGGAGCGCGAGTCCGCTCTGCCGCTGATGCGGCGCGCCGTGGTGAAGCCCGGCTCCGCCGCCATGGAGTTTATCAAGGCGGCCTGCGAGGACGCCTATGACCGACTCATCTACCCCTCGCTGGAGCGGGAGACGCGGAATCTGTTGACGGAGCAGGCCAACGAGGGCGCTATCGGCCAGTTTGCCCTGAATCTGAAGCCGCTGCTGATGCAGCCGCCGGTCAAGGGAAAGGTCACCATGGGCCTTGACCCCGGCTATCGCATGGGCTGCAAGGTGGCGGTGGTGGACGGCACAGGCAAGGTGCTGGATACCGCTGTGGTATATCCTACCTATGGCGAGCGGCAGAAAAAGGAAGCGATCACGGTGCTGTCCAGGCTGATCCGCAGGCACGGAGTTGCGCATATTGCCATCGGGAATGGTACTGCCAGCCGAGAGACAGAGCAGATGGCGGTGGAATTGATCCGCCAGATGCACGAGAGCGGTTTTCATGTCAGCTATATGATCGTTTCTGAAGCGGGAGCTTCTGTATACTCCGCCAGCAAGCTGGCTGCCGAGGAATTTCCACAGTATGATGTGAATCTCCGCAGTGCCGTATCCATTGCCAGACGCTTGCAGGATCCGCTGGCGGAGCTGGTGAAGATCGACCCAAAGGCCATCGGCGTAGGGCAGTACCAGCACGATATGCCCCAGAAGCAGCTGGATGAGGCGCTGAACGGCGTAGTGGAGGATTGCGTCAACGCCGTTGGGGTGGATATCAATACGGCATCGCCGTCTCTTTTACAGCGGGTGGCGGGATTGAACGGCACAACGGCGAAAAACGTGGTGGTTTATCGGGAGGAAAATGGCGCGTTTACCTCCCGTGCCCAGATCAAGAAGGTGCCCAAGCTGGGGCCGAAGGCATTCCAGCAGTGTGCGGGCTTTTTGCGTGTGCCGGAGAGCAAAAGCGTGCTGGACAACACCGCTGTCCACCCGGAGAGCTATGAAGCTGCCAAGGCGCTGCTGGAGCTGACAGGCTATACGCTGGAGGATGTGAAGGCGGAGTGTATCTCCGACCTGCCGGAGCGGATCAGGGCCTGCGGCGAAGAAAAGGCCGCCGGGATCATCGGCGTGGGCGTTCCCACGCTGCGTGATATTGCGGCTGAGCTTTTGAAGCCGGGACGGGACGTCCGGGACGAGCTGCCAAAGCCTGTCCTGTGCAGCGATATACTGGAGCTGAAGGATCTGAAGCCTGGCATGATACTGACCGGCACGGTGCGGAATGTGATCGATTTTGGTGTGTTTGTGGATATTGGCGTCCATCAGGACGGACTGGTGCATATCTCGCAGGTCTCTAAGAAGTTCATCCGCCATCCCTCTGAGGCGGTTTCCGTCGGCGACATCGTAAGGGTGATGGTTCTGGAGGTGGATGAGAAGAAAAAGCGTATCAGTCTCAGCATGAAGCAAGCGTGCGAAAAAGAAGGAGAGCGCTGACATGGAGAATATCAAGCGAAATTTCGGCTTTGGCTTTATGCGCCTGCCGATGAAAGGCGAGGAAGTGGATATACCGGAGACCAAGCGCATGGTGGATGCGTTTCTGGACGCGGGCTTCAACTACTTTGATACCGCCCATGGCTATTTGCAGGGAAAAAGCGAGACAATGCTGCGTGAATGTCTCACCAGCCGCTGCCCCCGTGACCGGTATATCCTGACCGATAAGCTGACGGCTGATTTTTTCAGGACGGAGGCAGATATCCGCCCCTTCTTTGAAAGCCAGCTGGAAGCCTGCGGTGTGGCGTATTTTGACTTTTACCTGATGCACGCGCAGGGCGCGGGCAACTATCCCCATTTCAGAGCATGCCGCGCCTATGAGACAGCTTTTGCGCTGAAAGCCGAGGGAAAGGTGCGCCATGTTGGCATCTCCTTCCATGACCGGGCTGAGGTGCTGGAACAGATCCTGACAGATTATCCGCAAATTGAGGTCGTGCAGATCCAGTTCAACTATCTGGACTACGACGATCCCGCCGTCCAGAGCCGCAGGTGCTATGAGGTCTGTGTGAAGCACAATAAGCCTGTAATTGTCATGGAACCGGTAAAGGGCGGCAATCTTGCCGCTTTGCCAACGGATGCCAGGGCGGTGCTGGATGAATTGCGCGGCGGAAGTCCTGCCAGCTATGCGCTGCGGTTCGCGGCAGGCTTTCCCGGTATGATGATGGTGCTGTCCGGTATGAGCAGCATGGAACAGATGCGGGATAATATCTCCTTTATGGCGGACTTCAAGCCGCTGAATGAAGCGGAGCTTGCCGCGGTGAACAAGGTGCAGGAGATCTTCAGAAGCAAGCATCTGATTCCCTGTACCTCCTGCCGCTATTGCACAGACGGCTGTCCAAAGCATATTTCAATTCCCGACCTGTTTGCCGTCATGAATACAAAACAGCTTTACCATGACTGGAACGCCGATTATTATTATGACACGGTCCATACCGCGCCGGGACGCAGGGCGTCAGACTGCCTGAAGTGCGGAAAGTGTGAAAAGGTCTGTCCCCAGCATCTGCCGGTTCGTCGGCTGCTGGAGGATGTGGCAAAGGAATTTGAGAAGCAGCAGGGATGACCGCGGATGATCGCATATAAAATCCCCACTGGCCTGGCCAGTGGGGATTTTATATGCGTATACCGTCAGCTTGCTATGATGCCCGCCAGAGCGGAAAGAATAATAAAAACAATGGGGTGCAGATTCTTTGTGACCTTTACGACATTTGTCAATAGCAGCAGTACCGCCGCCAGCAGCAGGCCCTTCCAGTTCAGCAGACTGCCCAACGGCAGCTGAAAGGTGTTCAGCAGGCTGCCTGTCGGTGACTGGACGGTGATATTTGTCAGGACCTCCAGAATGACCGAGACGCAGGCTGCGCCGATCAGTCCGGTGGAGGCCGGACGCAGACCGTAAAACGCATTGGCGACCAGCTTGCTGTCCCGAAAACGTTTCAGCATGGCGGCTACGATCAGGACCACAATGATGGAGGGGGTCACTTCTCCCAGCGTGGCGATCACCGCGCCAGGAAAGCCGCCTACCGTGAATCCCACATAAGTGGCCATATTGATGCCGATCGGTCCTGGTGTGGATTCAGAGACGGCCAGCATATTCATCAGGTCGGTATAAGTGTACCAGCCAGTGGCCGTTCCAATGTTTTTCAGGAAAGGAAGCGTGGCCATGCCGCCGCCGATGGCAAACAGGCCAACCTGGAAAAATTCCCAAAACAGCTTCAGGTACAGGCTCATTTCTGACGCACCTCCAGGTTTTTCAGAATCACTCCTGCCGCGGCCGCGGCGACCACAAACCAGACCGGAGAGACATTCAATAAGACACCGCCGATCAGCACAAGGAAGAAAATAGCGGCAGTCCGCTTGTCAACGACCGATTTTTTCAGCAGCTTGATGACGGCGTTGAAAATCAGTACGCAGACGCAGACCTGTACGCCGGAGAAGGCGTTCTGTACCCACGTCAGATGTGAAAAGTTGGTGATCAGTCCGGCCAATATGGAGATGATCACCAAAGACGGAAACACCACGCCAAGGGTGGCCACGATGCCGCCCGGAATACCACGCAGCCTCTGACCGATAAAAGTGGAGGTATTTACCGCGATAATGCCGGGGGTACACTGGCCAATGGCAAAATAGTCCATAAGCTCTTCTTCCGTGGTCCAGCCCTTATTGTCTATTACCTCCCGTTGTAAAATGGGCAGCATGGCATATCCGCCGCCAAAGGTCATAACCCCCATTTTGGCAAACGTCCAGAACAGCAGCCACAGAGAAGTTTTCTTTTCGTTCAAGCAGAGTCACTCCTATCGTAAAATCTATGCTTATTATATGTGCGTGGATTGCATTCTTCAAGCCTTATGTTATAATAAAAAACATATTATTTCTATTATGGATTGGAGATGAAGGAACGTGACACTACGTCATTTGACGATTTTTCGTACGGTTTGCCAGACAGAGAGCGTTACACTGGCGGCGGAGCGCATGAATATGAAACAGCCGGCGGTCAGTCTGGCCATTCGGGAATTGGAGGAATTTTACGGCGTCCAGTTGTTCGAACGGATGAACCGCCGTATTTATACCACAGAAGCGGGACGGACACTGCTCCAGTATACAGATACGATCCTCTCCCAGTATGAGGAATCCCGACAGGTCTTGCAGGAGGCGCAGCATACGGGAAACTGCCGCTTCGGCGTTCACGTTACTTTCGGCGAGACGGTGCTGCCCACCATTCTGCGGCGGCTGGAGGAGCGGCTGCCGCAGATAACAGTGCGGGCTTTTGTCACGAATACACAGAAGAACGAGGAGATGCTGCTGCGGAATGAGTTGGATTTCGCGGTGATCGATAATGTCAAGGGACTGGAAGCGCTGCGTACCATTCCGTTGGGCAGGGAACCGATGACCGTGGTATGCCGTCCGGATCACAGGTGCGGCAGCAGCGTTACGCTGGAGGAGCTGGCCAAGGAGCGGCTGTTGCTGCGGGAAAAAGGCAGCGGAACGCGGGACAGCATCGACAGTGTGTTTGGCGCTGCGGGGATGAGGGTGTCGGCCTTCCTGGACAGCTCCAGTACCTATGCGCTTTTGAGCTGCGCCAAGGAGGGACTGGGCGTTACCATCCTGCCGCGGTCGCTGACGGCGGCGGCTCTGCGGGAAGGCGTGCTAAAGGAGCTTGCGGTGAAGGATGGCACCTTTTTCCGCCGATACTATCTGGCACATCATAAGAATAAATATCTGACTGACAGTGTGCGGCAGGTCATTGGGATCGTACAGGATTGCTGCCGGGAAAACGATCTCCTCGTATAGCGCGCGGACTGTCACGCGGCGGTAAAGCGCTGGCGGCAGCTTTCGCCGGACCGGCGGAGGTTTTGGATAAGAAAAAGTTCCCCGGACGGTTGTCCGGGGAACAGGCGTATGTACGAAGGGTCAGAAAACGCGGCGGGCCGTCAGATAACGGTTGGCGTAGTAGCTTTCGCTCAAGCTGGAAATAATGACGCCGCGGCTGGAAGAAGCGTGAATGAACTGTCCGCCTCCGATGTAGATGCCCACATGGCTGGCCGCGGAGCTGGTGTTGTATGTACCGAAGAAGAACACCAAATCGCCAGGCTGCAGGTCGCTCATGGACACGGCGTAGCCGTTATTCAGCTGCGGCGTGGCGCCATGGGCCAGACTGATGCCAAAGCTGGAGAATACATGCATGGTAAAGCCGGAGCAGTCGAAACCGCCGGAACCGGTTCCGCCATAAGCATAAGGGGTACCCAGATACTGCTGGGCAAACGCAACGATGGCGCTGCCGGAGCCGCTGCTGACAACGGCGTCGGCGCCGCTTTCATCGGTGCTGCCATCTTCGGCGGCTGCCGCTTTCGCGGCGGCCTTCACGGTGACTTTTGGCTTGGGCGCTTCCTTTTCCATGGTCAAGTCCAGGTCATCGCCGGTGACATAGCCGCTGGTGTCTCCGCTCTTGACAGCGAACCAGCCGTTTTCAAGGCCGGTGACCTCTACCCGATCGCCATCCTTCAGCGTGGCCAAAACTTCACTGTCACCATTGGCCTCTTTCAGAAGCGGCATTTCATCCGCGTCCACAACGCCATACGTCTGGAAGGTATCGCTGCGCTTGAGCAGATCCACATAGTCGGGGGAAATAAAGCCGGTGCAGTCGTTATAGCTGATCCGGAACCAGTCGTCCAGATCCTCCATCACGGAAACGATGGCGTCCAGCGGGAGCAGAATATAGACATTGCTCTCCTCGGTAGGATCAAAGTAAAGGGGAATGTCCTTTTCCGTGATCTTGCCGACGGCCTTTACTTTGGTGTCGCTGGGCAGCAGACGGGGCAGGTCGGGCTTCTGGCCCTGTGCCTCAAGGCCGGAGGTCAGCGCGCTGGTCAGGACTGATGTATCCTCCACAGGAAGAACGATGGTATTCGTATCAGCGGCCCAGGCGCACACGGTGGTATTACAAAGTACTGCCGCGGTCAGCACTGCCGCGGCAAGCTTGCGGTGATTACGGGATCTCATGGAACGCCCCCTTACAGCTTACCAGCCAAAGCGCGCTCCAGCCAGATGGAACCCACGTCCATAGCGGCATACAGACTGCTCTTTTCAGATTTTTTTACCACGCGGTCACGGGATTTCAGATCAGGATCCGTCAGCTGAAGCTGGACGGACACGCGGGTCGCCACATCCAGGTCCTTTTCCTTTTTGGACTCCAGGATCTGGAACATGACGATATATTTGTCCGCCATAGAACCATAGTAGATCAGGTTGTCGATCCGCCGCAGGGGATGGTTTTTATAAACAAGGCCTTCGCCTTTTTTCACATCTGCCATTGTGATGGGTGCCTCCTACTTGTAAGAATTGCATATCAGTATAGCACAAAAATCAACCTCTGTCAAATCACCCGGGAAAAGGTTGCGCCGGATGGGAAAAAGCAGGAGAAACCAGACAGTTTCTCCTGCTTTTGTGCAATTATTCGCGTCAGATATCCAAATACCGTTTTACCAGGATCTGCAGCAGCTCGTCCCGATCGATCTTGCAGATCAGCGTCCGGGCACCGTTGTGATTGGTAATGTAAGTGGGATCTTCAGATAGTATATAACCTACGATCTGGTTGACAGGGTCGTATCCCTTTTCCTTCAGTGCCTCGTACACGGAGGTCAGTACATGATGGATCTGCTCGTCCCGATCCTCTGCGGCATTGAATTTTCTGGTATAGTCGTCCATTGAGACACCGCCTTTCTTCGTATGATGATCCTCTTTAATTATACGACGAAGAAGGCGGCCTGTAAAGGACTATTTTTACTTTGTACCAAAAATACGGTCGCCGGCATCGCCCAGACCGGGAACGATATAGCCGTTTTCGTTAAGATGGTCATCCAGCGCGGCGCAATAGATCTCAACATCGGGGTGACGGTCATAGATGAACTGAACGCCCTCCGGAGCGGCCACCAGGATCATCAGCTTGATGTTCTTGCAGCCCAGCTCTTTCATTTTGGTGATGGCCATGTCGGCGCTGCCGCCGGTAGCCAGCATGGGATCCACGATCAGCACATCGCGCTCGGCAATGTCCTTGGGGTACTTCAGGAAGTAGAAGTGCGGCTCCAGCGTTTCCTCATCACGGTACATGCCGATATGCGCCACACGGGCGGAGGGGATCAGGTTGAGGATACCGTCCTCAAAGCCCAGACCTGCGCGGAGGATAGGAACGATCGCCATTTTTTTGCCGGCCAGCACGGGCATCTGGCAGGTACACAGGGGCGTCTCGATGGTCTTAAGAGTGGTGGGCAGGTCGCGGGTGGCTTCGTAGGTCAGCAGCATGGCGATCTCGCCGACCAGTGTGCGGAATTCCTTGACGCTGGTGTTCTTGTCGCGCATCACCGTCAGCTTATGCTGCACCAGAGGGTGGTTTACGATGTGCAGAGTGGGGAACTTTTCGTTCATGGTCTTATCCTCCGTCTATAAAATTGTTGATCAATGGTATTACTTGTCCAAGGTGATGGGCAATCCTCTGGCCAGCCGCTCCCGCTCTGCCTGGCTGAGCCGCAGATAGACCGGCCGAAGCTCCTGCGCCGTAACAGTGCGGCCTTCCGCCGCCATGCGGCCGGCGGCCAGTCCCACGCCTGATGCCTTCTGATACAGGCTGTCCGGTGCCGCCATGCGGCAGGGGATCCCGTGCTCCAACAAATAAGTATAGCACAACCGGGCGCCATCGCCAACTATTATTTTCCTGTTTGTGTCGATTTTCATTTCTTCCGCCAGAAGCTCCAGCGCCACGGCACGATCTTCACAGCGCCGTGTCAGCACGCCACCGCGGCAATCAAACACCGCGTTATAGATCTGCTGGCGGCGGGCGTCCATGGCACAGATCACCGTGCCCTCAAAATCACGGGCATTTTCTGCCATAGCGGCCAGCGTAGATACACCGCAGCAGGGAAGCTCCAGCGCCCAGGCCAGTCCCTTTGCGGCAGAAACGCCGATGCGCAGACCAGTAAAGCTGCCGGGACCGGCCGCCACAGCGATCAAGGCCATATCCTTCGCCGTCAGACCGGCGTTTTTCAGCATACTGTCCACCAGCGGCATCAGCGTGACACTATGGGTCAGGCCCATGTTCTGATACGCGGCGGCAAGTACCGTGTCATCCTCCACCACAGCGGCGGATACAGACTTGGCTGAGGTCTCCAAAGCCAGTATTTTCATAGGATGCCGCCTCCCTCCACGGTAATGATCCGCTCATTGTCGCCTTCGCCCCGTGCGATGGTCACCACAACGGCATCCGGCGGCAGGGCGTCCGCCACATTCTCACTCCACTCCACCACGCATACGCCGCCCCGTTCCAGATAGTCCTCCCATCCGATGTCAAACAGCGCGCCGCTGTCATCCAGACGGTACATGTCGAAATGAAAAAGGGGCGTTTTGCCCAGATATTCGTTTACAATGGTAAAGGTAGGGGAGGTGACGCGGCCTGCGTAGCCCAGCCCCTGGGCAATACCGCGGGTCAGGGCGGTTTTTCCCATGCCAAGACCGCCGCGGCAGGCCACCACCGTATTGGGATGGAGTTTTTTGGCCAGCTGACGGCCAAACGCTTCGGTGTCAGACACGCTGTGGGAAATATACTGCATGATAAACGTCCTTTCGGAAAGAAGAAAGGCCCTACTTCGCCATTCTCCATCATAGTCGATTCAGTATAGCACAAAAAGTTCAAAAAGAAAAGGGGGGCGGACAGGTTTACACGGAAAACTTCTTGTGGTACAATGAACCATATTTATCCTGGGGCGGTAGGCCCCAACGGCTTTCACGGAGGAACCATCCATGCAGCGTGCGCGAGAGTTATTGCGGGACATTTTACGGCAGACAGACCTTGTTCTGCTGGCGCTTTGCTGTATCGCCACGGCCTACGGCATCCTGATGATCTATTCCGCTACCCGCTATATGGACTCGCTGCGTGAGGTGCTGGTGCAGACCGGAGGCACGGTAATGGGGATCATTCTGTTCTTCCTTCTTTCCCTGGTAGACGTGAGTGAGCTGATGCGGAAAAAGGGCTGGTTGTGGCTGACGCTGTTTGGCCTGGGGCTGATCCTGCTGCTGAAATCCCCCTTTGGCGAGGCGGGCGACACAGGCAATCTGGCGTGGCTGGATTTCCCGTTTCTTCCCTTCATGGTGCAGCCCTCCGAGATCGTAAAGCTGACCTTCACGGTGGTGCTGGCCTGGCAGCTGGTATGGCTTCAGGAGAACCGAACCCTGCGCAAAGCTCCGGATGTACTGTTTCTGGGCGCGCATCTGATGGTGTTCTTTCTTCTGTACTATAAAATATCCTCCGATATGGGCAGCGACCTGGTGCTGGTAGCCATCTTTATCTGCATGTGCTTTGTGGCCGGTGTGTCCAAGGGATGGTTTATCGGCGGAGGACTGACAGCGGCGCTGGCGTTCTATATCCTTTGGGAGGAGGACGTGATCGAGGATTACATGAAAAACCGCTTTATTGTGGTGTTCGATCACAGCTTCCACCCTATGGAGGAGGGCTGGCACCAGACCAGAAGCCTGCTGACGCTGGGCGGCGGAAAGCTGACGGGCATGGGCCTGTTCAAGGGCATCCAGACACAGAGCAAGGACAGCTCCAGTTTGCCCAACCGACACACGGACTTTATCTTCTCCGTCATCGGTGAGGAGCTAGGGTTTGTTGGCTGCCTGCTGGCGCTGGCGATTCTGGCGGCTATCGTGCTGCGGTGCATCTATGTGGCGCGCAACGCCCACAGCAAGCTGGATACCTACATCTGCGTTGGCGTGGTGGGTATGCTGATCTTCCAGATACTGGCTAACGTGGGTATGTGTTTGTTTGTGATGCCGGTCATCGGCCTGACGCTGCCGTTTTTCAGTTATGGCGGCACGTCCATCGTCATTACCTTTGCCACCATGGGACTGGTGTCCGGCGCGCACAGCCGTTCCCGACCGGATTGGCTGCGGAAATAGTAACGGAAAAGTACGACCACCGTACAGCATTTTTGCTGTACGGTGGTCGTTTGTTATGCGGTGCGTTCGGCGGTGGGCGCACGCCGGGCGTACAGGGTGTTCAACCGGGGATACATGTCGGCCTCGCCGTCATATCCTATCGTGACCACGCGGCTGCCCAGCCGCAGCATCAGTATCTGCTGAAGCTTATCGGGGGTCTCCGGCAGGGTATCGCTATGGAACTCCTGACGGAGATTGGTGGTGTACCGGCGGTATACGGCCTGATCCCAGCCCGTGATCTGTACCTCCTGCCAGTCATCGTGAGCGGCCACCGCTTCAGCGTAGTACCTTTCCGCCAGCGATTCGCTGCGGATATCCATGACGCTGACCCAGTAGCTGAAAGAACGATAACCACGCCCTGTATATTCGCCCTCCAGCCAGACGGTGGGGCCGTCCTGCCGGTAGGTGGCAAAAGAGTACAGCAGATACTTGCCGGCGGTGCCGAAGGGAGCGTCGCCGTATTCATTGTCGTAATCCAGCTGTGCTGCCTCCTCCGGACATAACGATTCCAGCAGTACCACGGGGCAGTCGGAGAGCGGTACGTCATGGGAGCTGCCGGCGGAGCCGATGCCCACCACCACGAGGATCAATAGACTGAGACCGATCAGCGTCCACAGTACGATACGGACACGCTTGCGCTTGCGTATCTCCGGGGCGGTGCGGAAGCTTCTGTCCAGCAGATAGCGCCGCCGCAGCGCGATGGAGCGGAGAATGCCGAACACGCCCAGCAGCAGCCATACGGCAGCCAGCAGTACGGCGGAAACCATCAGCAGCGCGCTGCCGTCCAGCAGCATATCGTAAAAGCCATCGTAGTAGCGCAGAAACCGAAGGTTGTTCCAGAGCTGATAGGGAATTAGAAGGATCATCGCGATACTGACAGCCAGATCCGTTCGGTTGGCGGCTTTGATGGAATCCCGCAGAGCCGTCTCATCGGTGTTGATCTCCACCGCGTCAGGCCCGACGGCACGGTAGACATCCGCCCGGTAGTGCAGCCGGTCTACATACTCCCAGCCCAGCTCCCGCATGGTCTCCTTGTATTCCTCCTGCCGGGTATAGTAGCCGTCCCTGGGCTTGATGTGAATGCGATAGCGGGTGGGAGCGTCTGCGTTCTCCGCAAATACGCCCTTCTTATTGAGGCCGCGGATACCGATCAGCTTCAGCCCCTGCCGGGACTGTTCATCCAGCCATTCTTCCAGTGCGTCCACTTCATACCACGCAAAGGGCAGCTCTTTTACGGTGTTGTATCTGGTCTTGCTCATGCGTTTTCCTCCTCTCTGTCCGCGTCGCGGATGCAGCGGCGCAGACGGGCACATTCGGCGTCATACAAGGCTTTTCCCGCGTCGGTCAGCTCATAGGTGCGCTTGCGGCCCTTCACGCTGACCTCACGGATCATCTGTTCCTCCGTCAGCTTGGAGAGAATGGTATACAGCGTCCCCGGCCCAAGGCTTATGCGGCCGCCGGTGGTCTCGCCGATCCAGTGGACGATCTCCACGCCGCACAGCGTCCGGCGGCGCAGCGCCATCAGCACATAGAACATAGGCTCCGACAGGGCCTCCAATGACCGTTTGGGCATGGCGTTCCGCTCCTTCCTAATGAATATCGTTTTACGATATCACTATAACATCGTATTACGATATTGTCAATAGGTGCAGAAATATTTCGGAATTGTGAAGAAAACGCTTGCAATCGGGAAAAAGCTGTGCTATACTCCCTTCATCAATTGAACAGCACCCGATGAGCCTTTCAGGATTCCGGCGGAAAACTGAAAGGGGAGGGGACTCTGGAGAATCCCATTGAATTGGGTGCCGAAGGTGTAAGGCGTGAAAGCGCTGAATCTCTCAGGCAAAAGGACAGAGAAGACATTTGAGTGTCTGCCTTGTTTCTCCGGAGTCGCTGCACAGCAGCGGCTCTATTTTTCTGCTGAAAAGGAGAGAATCAATATGCAAGCCATCGAATCCGTACTGTTCCCCATCGTATGTAAGGTCAACGAGTATCTGAGCAACTACATTCTGGTGTTTCTGCTGATCGGCGTGGGCCTGTGGTACTCCATCAAGACCCGCTTCGTGCAGGTGCGCTGCTTCGGCGAGGGTATGCGCAAGGTGTTCGGCAACCTGAAGCTGAAGGGCGGCAAGCAGGACTCCGGCATGAGCTCCTTCCAGGCGCTGGCTACCGCTATTGCCGCGCAGGTAGGCACCGGCAACATCGTGGGCGCTTCCGGCGCCATCCTGACCGGCGGTCCTGGCGCTATCTTCTGGATGTGGGTGATCGCCTTCTTCGGCATGGCCACCATCTACGCCGAAGCCACGCTGGCCCAGAAGACCCGTATCGTTGACCCTGACGGCACGGTCCGCGGCGGCCCGGTGTACTATATCACCACCGCGTTCAAGGGCGGCTTCGGTAAGTTCCTCGCGGGATTCTTCGCTGTGGCCATTGTACTGGCGCTGGGCTTCATGGGCTGCATGGTGCAGTCCAACTCCATCGGCTCCACCATGAATACCGCCTTCGGCATTCCCACCTGGGTATCCGGCGTGATCCTGGTTATTATCTGTGCGGTTATCTTCCTGGGCGGCGTACAGCGTCTGGCTGCTGTCACGGAGAAGATCGTTCCCATCATGGCGGCCATCTTCCTGCTGGGCGGTCTGGCCGTTCTGGCGGCCCGCGTCACCTACATCCCCGCCACCTTCGCCATGATCTTCAAGTATGCTTTCCAGCCTCAGGCCATCATCGGCGGCGGCTTCGGCTATGCCATCAAGACCGCCATCAGCCAGGGCGCCAAGCGCGGCCTGTTCTCCAATGAGGCCGGTATGGGCTCTACCCCCCACGCCCACGCTCAGGCCAACGTGGCCCATCCCCACGATCAGGGCGTAGTGGCCATGATCGGCGTGTTTATCGATACCTTCGTGGTGCTGACCCTCAACGCGCTGGTCATCATTTCCACCCTGTATGCCGCCGACGGCCCTCTGGCGGAGTGCGGCGCTGCCGCAGCCAGCACCACGCTGACCAAGGCCAATCTGGCCCAGACCGCCTTCGGCACCGTGTTCGGCGAGAAGCTCGGCGCCATGTTCGTGGCAGTGTGCCTGTTCTTCTTCGCGTTCTCCACGGTGCTGAGCTGGAACCTGTTCGGTAAGATCAATGCCAACTACCTGTTCGGCAAGAAGAATCCCCGCCGCTGCACCGTGGTGTACAGCATTATCGCGCTGGTGTTTGTGTTCATCGGCACCCTGGCCAGCAACGATCTGGTGTGGGAGCTGACGGATATGTTCAACAACCTGATGGTCATTCCCAACGCCATTGCCCTGTTTGCCCTGACCGGCATGGTGGTCGCCATGTGCAAGGAAGGCAAGCTTGCCAAGAAGTAAGCTTGTGCCTTGATATACCTACCTTCCTATGGAAAAGCCCGATCCTGATGGATCGGGCTTTTCCGTTGACAAGCGCTTCACTTTGCGCTATAAACATAGATAAAAGATACTACGGAGAGAGGTGCAGTCATGTACGAATTGAATCACATTACCGGCAATAGCTACTATATCCAAAGCCCTTCCAAAATGGGGCTGGTACGGCTGAACGACACGGACGTCTGTCTTATCGACAGCGGCAACGACAAGGACGCGGGCCGCAAGGTGCGCCAGCTGCTGGACGCCAACGGCTGGCGCCTGACGGCCATCTACAATACCCACTCCAACGCCGACCACATCGGCGGCAACCGCTATTTGCAGGGCCAGACCAAGTGTGGAATTTACGCCCAGGGCATCGAGTGTGACATCACCCGTCATCCGGTGCTGGAGCCTGCGTTTCTGTATGGCGGCTTTCCGCCCAAGGACTTGCGCCACAAGTTCCTGATGGCCCAGGAGAGCGACGCGCGGGAGCTGACGCCTGATGTACTGCCGGAGGGCTTTGCGCTGCTGCAATTGCCGGGCCATTTCTTCCACATGGCGGGCTTCCGCAGTCCGGACAATGTGGTGTATCTGGCGGACTGCCTGTCCAGCCGCGAGACGCTGGACAAGTACCAGATCGGCTTTGTCTACGACGTGGCCGCCTATCTGGACACGCTGGAGAAGGTCAAGACCATGCAGGCCGCCGCTTTCGTTCCCGCCCATGCCGAGGTAACGGAGAATATCGCGCCGCTGGCCCAGTACAACATCGGCAAGGTGCACGAGATCGCCGACCATATCGTGGAACGCTGCGCCGAGCCGGTGATGTTCGAGGAGCTGCTGAAGAAGCTGTTCGACGACTACGGCCTGACGCTGACCTTCGAGCAGTATGTGCTGGTGGGCAGCACCGTGAAGTCGTATCTGGCGTGGCTGAAGGACACCGGCCGGCTGACGGTGATTTTTGAGGACAACCGTTTGCTGTGGAGACGCGTATGAAAATTGAGACAAGCGAGAAAAACGGCGTGACTGTCGCCATTGTGACAGGGGGCGCGGCCATCACCGATGTCGCCTCCGCCATGGAGCTTGCCATGACGGTACGGTACGAGACAGGCTGTTCCCGCATTGCCATCGACAAGAAACTGGTGTGCGGTGACTTCTTTATTCTCAGCACCCGGCTGGCAGGGGAGATTTTGCAGAAGTTCATCAACTACCGCGTCAAAATGGCCATCTACGGCGATTATTCCCGCTACACCAGCAAGCCGCTGCGGGATTTCATCTACGAATCCAATCAGGGCAATGACTTTTTCTTCGTGGCGACGGAAGAGGAAGCGTTGGAAAAGCTGTCCGCCGCACGGTGACGATCCTTACAACAGCTTCTGCTGCTTCATCCACACATCCATAACAAGGCTGTGGGGCAGGAGCTTTGTCAGCGCCGCCTGAGCGCGGGCCACAAAGCCGTATTTGCATACATCCTTGCCCCGCTTTGCGTCACGCCATGTGCGGCGCACGATATCATCGGGATCGTACATGGCGGCGTATTTTTTCACGATGGTTTCGCCGCCGGAGGAGGTGGCCCGGTCAAAGAAGGCGGTCTTTGTCCAGAAGGGACACACCGCCATGACGCCTACGCCCTGACGGCGCAGCTCCCGGTTCAGGGCACGGCTGAAGCTGAGCACAAAAGCCTTGGTGGCCCCGTAAACGTCGATGTAGGGAATGGGCTGGAAGGCCGCCACCGACGCGATGTTGATGATCTGGCTGCCCCGGGGCATGTAGGGGGCGGTCAGCTGGCACATGGCCACCACTGCCTGACAATTCAGGTCGGTCATGTTGAGGTTGACCTCCAGCGGTGTATCCAGCACCGCGCCGAACTTGCCGTAGCCGCTGCAATTCATCAAAAGGCCAACCTGCACCGGCTCCTCTGCCAGTGCGGAAGCGTAAACGCTGAAGCTGCCGCGATCTGACAGGTCCATGGCCAGCACCCGGACGGGGAAAGGCACTGTCGAGCGCAGCGCCTCCAGCTTCTCCTGCTGGCGGGCAATGACCCATACCTCATCAAATGTGCCATATTGATCCACAGTCTCGGCAAAGCGCTTACCCATACCGCTGGAAGCGCCGGTGATCACGGCGATTTTTTTCATAAGGGCATCCTCCTTTTTGATGCCATCATTATGCCATGACAGGACGAACTTTGCAAGGGACAAACCCCTTGACAGGCGGTACAGCTTTGCCTATAATACGAAAAAACAGTCAGGAGGACTTCCCATGATCCGAAAAGGAACGGAACAGGATATCCCGCGCATTGCGGCCATCTATGAGCACATCCATGGCAACGAGGAGAGCGGCAAGTCCACTGTAGGCTGGATCCGGGGCGTATATCCCACGGCGGATACGGCCCGTGCGGCGCTGGCAGCCGGCGACCTGTTCGTGATGGAGGAGGACGGCGCGGTGGTGGCGGCGGCCCGCATCAACAAAATTCAGGTGCCGGTGTACGCCGATGTGTCCTGGCGCTATCCGGATGTGCCGGACGAGCAGGTAATGGTGCTGCATACGCTGGTGGTGGAGCCTGCCTGCTCCGGAAAGGGCTATGGTACGGCGTTTGTCGATTTCTACGAGCGCTATGCACGGGAAGAGGGCTGCCCCTATCTGCGGATGGACACGAATGCCCGCAACCAGACGGCGCGGAGAATGTATGCCCGTCTGGGTTACTGGGAGGCGGGCATCATGCCCTGTGTCTTTAATGGCATTCCCGGCGTTCAGCTGGTGTGTCTGGAGAAAAAGCTATAGAGGAGCAGAAACGCGGGGGTGAAATGCCCCCGCGTTTTTTACAGAAATTCACGGATATCCACGGAAAGCTGTGCTTCCAGCGCAATGAGCCGCTTGGCAATATCCTTGGAGACTTCATCCGCCGCCTTATACTGATTCAGATACTGGCTGAGCGATTTAACACCCATATTGCAGCCATCCGTCATCAGACTGGCGATCATCTGGTCAGAGTCATCCATGCTCAGTTTCACACCGGTCTTGACGTGCGCCATCCCCTTCGCGACAGGATTCGGCGCCTTTCCATCATCGCCGTACCGGTCCAGCAGTGACTGTATTTCCGATTTCAGCGATTCGTGCGCTGACATGCAGGTTGTCAGACGTTTCCGAAAGGCTGTATCCGCGACCCGGTCCACGACCTCCTCGATCGAGGATACGCCCATTCTGATCCCCGCGTCGCACTCCCGTAATAAACGAATGGTATCCGGTTCCACCATCGGTCATCAACTCCTTTGTTCAGATGGCCCTAGTGTTGCCCGAGGTGTAAGATTTTACGCCTGCCAGACACATTTTTGCGCTGCGGATCAAAAAAATCATCGGTGATAGATGCGCTGCCAATATATAAAGGACGCCCGCGCCTGCGCGTCGTGGGCGTCCCTGCTGATGCAGTGTCTGTTATGTATTAGCCTGACGGGTCAGCATTCTGACAGCGTATTTCAGGAACATACGCACCGCCGGAGAAATATCCGCCTTGGAATGAAGGGCGATGCCCAGCGTGATCTGGGAAGGCGGGTCCAGCGGCAGCTTCACGATATCACAAATGCGCTTCTCGGTGATCAGCTGGTTCATCACGCTCATGCCCAGGCCCTGCTCTACCATGGACATCACGGAAAAGCTTTCCAGCGTGGTGAACTGCACGTTGGGGACGATCCCATTTTTAGCGAACAGCGCTGTTACGTCATCGTCGCACCCCAATGCGGGCATGATAAACCGATCGTTGGCACATTCCGCCAGCGGATATGAATTTGCGTTGGCCAGAGGGTGATCCCGCGGCAGCAGGGCCAGCATGGGATCCTCCGCCAGCGGGATCCATTCATAGGGCATCCCGTCCTGATAGCTTAGAAAGCCGATATCCGCCGCCCGGTCATCCAGCCATTTGGATACCTCCTGCCAGATCCCCTCCATCAAGCGGATCCTGATCTGCGGGTAATCCTGCTGGAATGCGCTGATCACCGCCGGAAGCCAGTGGGTCGCGATACTGGAATACGCGGCGATCGTCACGCTGCCGATCAACAATCCGTTCATCTCTGCCGACAGTTCGAATATCTGATCCTCTTTCCGCAAAAATTCCCGTACTGCGGGGAGTAGTAATTCACCGTTCTCCGTCAGGGTGACCCCCTTTGTATTGCGGCGAAATACAGGAAATCCCAGTTCCTTTTCCAGCGCCGTTACCAGCTGGTTCACGCCGGATGGAGTATAGCTGAGCGCTTCGGCAGCCCGGGAAAAGCTTCCTGTTTCCGCGGCTGCCAGAAAGGCTCTGCATCGTGCTGTCTCCATGGTATCCTCTCCTCTGCGTTTGTCAGTTGTGCTTTCATTGCAGCGCTTCGCGCGAAGTGCTGCTTCACTGTGCCACCATTGTACAGTACAGCCTGGAAAAGCACAAGTCCTATTTTTACAAAAATAGCCGTCTATATAGGAAAGACGCCATTGCCGTGGGGCAATGGCGTCTTTCCCTTTACATAGAGGGGAGAGTAGGCAATTGATATTTCTCCAGACAGGAGCGGAAGCGGCGCTGGAAGCCTTCGTCATTTTTACGGATGGCGTGCAGCGTTTCATGGAGATTCAGGTTATGCTGGGCGGCATCGATGACACACCCGGCAATATTCGAGCAATGGTCAGAGGTGCGCTCCAGGTCCGTCAGCAGGTCGGACCAGACGAAGCCGGCCGCGATACTGCATTGCCCCTGCTGCATCCGAAGGATGTGACGGGTGCGCATTTCCTCTTTTAACACATCGATGACCTGTTCCAACGGCTCTACCTTCAGCGCGGCGGATACATCCTGCTGCGTGAAGGCAGTCTTTGCCAAAGAAAGGATCTCGCGGACGGCATCGGACAGAGCGGAAAGCTCGGCCTGGGCACTGCCGCTGAAGGTCAGCTCCTTTTCCCGCAGCTCCTCCGCCGATTCCAGCATGTTCACGGCGTGGTCGGAGATCCGTTCCAGATCGCCGATGGTTTTCAGCAGCTCGGTGGCCTCCGCGCTTTCCGTTTCGCCCATTTTCTGAGCGCTGAGCTTTACCAGATAGGTGCCGATCGCGTCCTCATAGTGGTCGCAGCGGTCCTCGTCCTTGCGGATGCTGTCCGCCAACTCCGGCGTGTAATGATTGAAAGCGGTCAGTGCGTTTTCCAGCGCCCGCACAGCGCATACTGCCATGTCGTTGGCAACCGCACGGCACTGCTGAAGGGCGAGGGAGGGGGTGGCCAGCAGGCGCTCATCCAGCTCCACGGTCTGCTCCGCCTGCGCCGCGTCAGGCACCAGACGGATGGCCAGCTTTTCCAGCAGGCTGCCGCAGGGCAGCAGCATGGCGGTACACAGGATATTGAACAGGGAGTGGGCGATGGCGATACCGTACATGGTGGCGGATTCATTGAGAAGGGCCGGGGCAAAGATGGCCTTGACGACGCAGAACACCGTCAGCAGCGCCACCACACCGATCACGTTGAACATCAGGTGCACAACGGCGGCACGTCTGGCGTTCTTGTTGGTGCCTACGGAGGACAGCAGCGCCGTAACGGTGGTGCCGATGTTCTGGCCCATGATGATGGGGATGGCGGCGGCATAGCTGACCTGCCCGGTCAGCGCCAGCGCCTGCAAAATACCCACCGAGGCGGAGCTGGACTGGATGATGCCCGTCAGCACCGCGCCTACCAGCACGCCGAGAATGGGGTTCTTGAACATGATGAACAGCTCGGCGAAGCCGGGAACGTCCTTCAGACCTGCCACCGCGCCGCTCATGGCGTCCATGCCGAACATCAGCGTGGCAAAGCCCAGCAGGATCATGCCAGTGTCCTTCTTCTTGCTGTCCTTGCAGAACATATAGAAAATAATGCCGATCAGCGCCAGCACTGGGGTAAAGGAGGTGGGCTTCAGCAGCTTGATCCACACATTGCCGCTGTCGATGCCTGCCAGGCTCAGCAGCCACGCGGTAACGGTGGTGCCCACGTTGGCGCCCATAATGACATTGATGGCCTGCCGCAGCGTCATAAGACCCGAGTTGACGAAGCCCACTACCATCACGGTGGTGGCCGACGAGCTTTGAATGATGGCGGTGATGCCAAGGCCCGTCAGGAATCCGGCAAATACATTGCTGGTCATTTTATCCAGCAGCGTCCGCAGCTTGCTGCCGGCGCGGCGCTCCAACGCCTGCCCCATCAGGTTCATACCGAACAGGAACAGGCACAGGCCGCCGATCATGGTCAGTACCTTGAAAATATCCATGTCTTTCTCCTTGTTTCTTGACTTTCCTTTTACGTCCAGTATCAGAATAGCAGGGCAATGTCAAATCCGCTGGCGCTGTTTTGTAAAATCTAAGTAAAATTCCGCAAGAATAAGCTTGACAAAGAAACTGTACTATGCATATAATACAGTCAAGAACTGTGTTACGCAGATAGTACAGTTTTGAAAGGGGGCGGGAGCCTTGATCGATTTCACGGGCTTTGTCCAGACAGAGGGACAGCCCATCTATTTGCAGATCATCCGCTATATCAAGCAGGGGCTGGCCGCCGGCACGATTGCCGACGGGGAGGAGCTGCCCTCCCGCCGGGCGCTGTCGGCATATCTGACGGTGAATCCAAACACGGTTCAGAAGGCGTATCGTCTGTTAGAGGAGGAGGGACTGGTGCAGTCCCACGCCGGGGCGAAAAGCTTTGTCTGCGCGACGGGAGCGCAGCGTGACGCCCTGCGCCGGGAGCTGACGGAGAGCGAGCTGCGGCGCATGGTACAGGATATGAAGCGCCTGGGCCTGACGGCGGCGGAAGCGGCGCTGTTGGTGGAAAAGCTGTATGCGGAGGAGGAGAGCGAATGAACCGGTATATTTCTGTGGTCGGGCTGTACGTCCGGTCAAATCTCTATAGAATACTGCTGATCACACTGGTGACGGCGCTGCTGGCGGGCTTCCTGGTGTACCGCTATCCCATGGAGCAGGAGGTAACGGGTTACTATTATGATCCGAACGGCGCTCCCGTGCCGTATGCGTACAGCGCGCCCTATCTGGACGGCGTGATCCGTCTCAGCCGCGCGCCGATCGTGTGCGCGGTGGGATTTACCGCCGTCGTGGCGGTCATGAGCCTGACCGGCTGCGGTTATGGAGCAAAAACAGACTACACGGTGCGGCGGCTGCGGGGACGGGAAAAGACGGCCTGCCTGCTGTGGTCGGGCTATCACGCGGCGCTGCTGCTGATCTTCTGGGCGGCGCTGGCGCTGACGCTGTACGGTGCGCTGCTGCTGCGCGGCCGGATGATACCGCCGGACAGCGGCTATACCTTCAGCCCGCAGAGCATGATGCTGGTCTGCTATACCGATACCTTTCTGCACCACCTGATCCCAATGCGGGATCTCGGCGTCTGGGCAGTCGACGTGGCCTCCGTGTTGGCTGCTGCGCTGTCCACGGTGCAGTTTTCCCACCGGCAGCGGCGCGGCGGCTTCAGTATCGGCATTTTCTGTGTGGCGGCCTGTGTCATCGCGGCTTTCTTCTGCCCGTTGGGCGGCAGCTGGAGCTTTATACTGATGGTTTTGCTTCTGGCCTTGGCCGGCGGGGTACTGAATGTCATGGTGGGAGGTGACGGCGATGCGGCTTGAACGGAAGCTTTCTGACCTGCTGCCGCCCAATGTGGACGCGGAGCAGGTGAAGGGCTGGATCATTGCCCTGCTGACGATCACGGCGTTGGTGTGCTACATCCTGTTTCTTGGCAGCTATCCGGAGGATTACCGGGACCTGTTTTGGCGCTGGGGCACGGAGCGCCAGACGCTTCTGCCCGGCGCGATCATTCCGGGGTTCAGGCTGTACGCCATGCCCACGATTTATGTGATCGTTGGCGCGCTGTTGCTGACGCTGGCGTCCACGGCGCTGCTGTACAGCTCTTACTATCAGGGGAGCCGCAGCATCTATCTCATGCGGCGTCTGCCGGATGGACATCGGACGCTGCGCCGCCAGATCTGGAGCGTTCCGCTGCGTGTCATGGTATTGCTGCTGCTTCTGGGCGCGGTAATGCTGGCGGCGTCGTGGCTGGTGTGGCGCTTCATCACGCCGGAGCAGTGTCTGCCCACACCGGAGAACATTCAGCAGGCGATGAACGATATCGCGTCTTCGCCGTATTCAAAACAGCTGCCATAAGGAGGGACACCAGATGATCGAATTGAAGAATATCAGCAAAAAGTACGGAAATACACAGGCTGTAAAGGATGTATCCCTCACGCTGTCACAGGGGCAGATCGTGGGGCTGTTCGGGGAAAACGGCGCGGGAAAGACCACGCTTTTGAAGTGTATTCTGGGACTGCTGCCCCATGAGGGGACTGTCACGCTGGACGGCGTGCCCATCACCGAGGAAAATATCGAGCGGCTCAGCTTCGCCACCTGTGAGCACTCCTTTTTCCCGGCGCTGTCCCCCAAGGCCCACCGGGACTTCTATCAGGCCCATTTTCCAAGATTCAACGAAAAGCGCTTTCAGGCTCTGATAAAATTTTTCGGACTGCCCATGGAGAAGCCGCTTCGGGCCTTCTCCGCCGGTATGAAGAATCAGTTCGAGGTGGTCATGGCCCTGTCCCAGGGGGCGGACTATATCCTGATGGATGAGCCGTTTGCCGGAAACGATGTGTTCAACCGGGAGGATTTTTATAAGGTGCTGCTGGGCATTCTGGAGGAGCACGAGACGGTGCTGCTGTCCACCCATCTGCTGGAGGAGGTCAAGGGCTTCATCTCCCGTGCCGTGCTGCTGAACAAGGGCGAGCTGGTGGGTGACTGCTCCGTGGAGGAGCTGGAGGAGCAGGGAAAAGACCTGATGACCTATGTGAAGGAGACGTACCACTATCGGGACGACCGGGTCAGCCGCGCCATCAGCGACCTGACCGACGAGGAGGCGTGACATGAGACGACGTATCCTGATCACCGCGCTGGCGCTGGTGCTGGCAGTGGGCGGCATTGTGAGTCTTAATTTCTCCCTGGCCGCCGCGGCGCTGCCGGTAGAGTTTGAAGTGCTTGCCTCGAGGGGTGACGCCAGCGCCGCCGAGGGGCTGGCGGTGGATTACCGCATCGCGCTGGGGAACAGTCTGCGATGGTACTCCCTGTATGAGCCGGCATCCCACCTGAACGATACGGTGTTCACCATGACCTATCGGGCAGATCATCCGAATCTGGCCGGACAATATGTGGAGGATCCGTGGCGGCTCGCCAGTAAGCTGCTGGATGGCAGCGATGAGAACGACCCCATCGTCCGGTGTATCCGGAAAAAGCTGGACAGCACAGAGGGACGGGACAATGCCATGCGGATCTATCCCTTTGACTTCTATGATGTATATCCGTCGGTCATTATGACCAGGGAGAACGCGTCGGAAGATATCCTTTGCCATAGCTGGAACGATATGTTTTTTGATTTCCCGCAGCTGCAGGTCCCTGTGGGGGAGAACGACTTTTTCGAAATGTGGTTCTATGACAATAAGGTGAATGGGAAGTATAGTCTTTCTGTCACCCTGGGAAATTATTACCGGGAAAACCGCTATACGCCCTACAGCCTGGGCTTGGAAAACGGTATGCTGGCCGCGGTCGGCTTTGCGGCTGATGTGCAGCCAAGCGCGGACTGGGCGCCGGAGGGATTCGGCCTGTGGTATATTCCGCTGCGGGAGCAGGAGCGGGTGGATAGATCTGGCTGGGCGTATCTGGACGACCTGCCCGTCGTAGATGAGTGCCGCGTCGTTTATCCGCTGGATATAGAGACGCAAAGGGTGGCGCTGCTGGAGCAGAGCGGCGACGGAAGGTATATCCTGTTGGTAACGGTGGAGGAAGGCCGCTGCGTGCTGCATGTGCTGGACAGCGCCGACTACCATCTGGTTCAGCGCCTGGATATCGATGCGGCAGAGTCGCGGGGATCCTCCAGCACAGCATTCTATATGGATGACCGGATCAGTAAGTTTGGCGATTTCCGTCCAGTGGATGAGGAGTGGTCCGGTTACCGCATTAACCCGGCGGAGGACGGGCAGAAAAGCAGCGTTACCTGCGAATACCGGGATTATCCAACAGTCGGTATGCGGCAGGGCGACAACTTTCTTGTGATGACGATCGGTTCCCGTATGGCGTTGCTGACGCCCGACGGGAAGGGATACAGGGTCGAATTTGTCTGCGATGTGCCAGACTTCTGCTATATGGTGAGTGAAGATCCCGCTCAGAATGGATACCGTTTTCTGGATCAGGAGGAGCGGGACGAGATGGGACCCTGCGAAATGAGTGATGTGTTCCCCACGATGGATGTGGCATATGCCATGGCCTATAACGGCCGACAGCTGGCAGCGGCTTACTACATCCGGTCAGATGGCCTGATGCTGCTGAGCGTCTATGGGCCGGAGGGCTTGCAGTACGCGGAAGTATGCGACAGCAGTCTCCTGAAGCAGACGGGGACCGGCGACTATTCCTGGGGGCCACTATGGCAGGATCGGTTAATGGATGATCAAGACCTTCTCACCATGTGGCGGCAGCCGGATATTGTGTGGAAGAGCTGATTCGGACGGAAGAAAGCGCGGCAATTGTAGGGCGCCGCGCTTTCTTTTAACGAAATAATGTGTAGCGACACGAAATAAATGGAAGAAAAAGGGATATCTGGAATAAAATTTGTCAAATTGTTACAGATTTGACAATCTCATTTTGGGCAAGCCGACAAACTTGATATTTTTTTAACGAAACGACTTGATATTTTTTTAACGAAGTAGTAAAGTATTAAACCAGAGAGAAAAACAGGGATAGAAAAGAAAGAAAACAGGAGGCATATAGTAAAATGGCATACGAAGAATTTCTGGGTATGTATAAGTCCAAGCTGACCACGGCGGATGAAGCCGTAAAAGTGATCAAGTCCGGCGATTGGGTAGATTATGGCTTCTGCAACACCCATCCCCACGTATTGGATGAAGCGCTGGCACGCCGCGCGCCCGAACTTGAGGATGTGAAGGTCCGCGGCGGTATCGCCCTGTGGAAGCCGGCGATCTTTGATATTGAGGATCCCGTACACCACATCATCTACAATTCCCATCATACCGGCGGCTTTGAGCGTAAGCATATCGACACCGGCGCCTGCTTCTATGAGCCGATGCGTTATTCCGAGCTGCCCCGGTACTACTATGATCACATCAATCCGCCGGATGTGGCCATGATCCAGGTGGCCCCCATGGATAAGCACGGCTATTTCAACTTCGGCGTTTCCGCGTCTCACATGAAAGCCATCTGCGACACGGCGAAGATCCTGATCGTAGAGGTCAACGAGAATATGCCCCGCTGCCTGGGCGGCTTCGGCGAGAGCGTACATATTTCCGACGTGGATATGATCGTGGAAGGCCGCAATGATCCCATGGGCCAGCTGTTGTCCGCGCCCCCCACGGAGATCGACAAGGCTGTGGCAAAGCAGGTGGTGGAGCGCATCCCCAACGGCGCGTGTCTCCAGCTGGGTATCGGCGGTATGCCCAACGCTGTGGGCAAGCTGCTGTGTGAGTCCGATCTGCGCGATATGAGCGTCCATACCGAAATGTATGTGGAAGCCTTCGTGGATCTGTCCCTGTGCGGCAAGATCAGCGGCGCCAACAAGAGCATCGACCATGGCCGCCAGACCTACTCCTTTGCGGCCGGCAGCCAGCGGGTCTATGATTTCCTGGATGACAACCGCATGTGCATGGCCGCGCCCGTCAGCTATGTGAACGACATCCGCACCATCGCGGCCATAGATAACTTCATGTCCATCAACAACGCGGTGGATATCGACCTGTACGGTCAGGTCAGCAGCGAAACTTCCGGCATCCGCCATATCTCCGGCGCCGGCGGACAGCAGGACTTCGTGCTGGGCGCGTATCTGTCCAACGGCGGCAAGAGCTTCATCTGCCTGTCCTCCACGTATCAGAAGAAGGACGGTACGCTGGCATCCCGTATCCGGCCCACGCTGGCGGAGGGAAGCATCGTCACCGATACCCGCGTGAACACCATGTATGTGGTCACCGAATACGGCTGCGTGAACCTGAAGGGCCTGTCCTCCTGGGAGCGCGCCGAGGCGCTGATCTCCATCGCCCATCCCGACTTCCGCGAGGAGCTGATCCAGGCTGCCCAGAAGCAGAAGATCTGGTATCACAGCAACAAGCGCTGAACTTCGACAACACTTCCAAGAGGAAGAGTAATATAAGGTCAAAGAGCACCGTTCAAAAGAACGGTGCTCTTTGGCGCTTATACGCCGGTATCGGGAAAAACCTCCAGGTAAAATTCGGTTTCTTTTCTTGCAGGATGTGAAAAAATCGGCTATACTATAAACGATACTGACGAAAAGAGGATGATAACACCAGTCTGGCAAAAGGAGGCGCGGTATGTATACTGTTGGCGAAAAAGTCGTACACCCGATGCATGGAGCAGGCGTGATCACAGAGATCACAGAGGAACGGTTGGGCGGTGCGTTGGAGCGTTACTATGTGTTTACCGCGCCTTTAAGCGGACTGACATTGAAAATACCGGTGAATAACAGCGGCGCAGTGGGGCTGCGGCAGCCCATCAGCCGCCAGCAGCTGGCGGAAACGCTTTCTTCCCTGGGGGAAGGCGAAGAGGAAATGACGGAGAACTGGAACCACCGTTATCGTGAAAATATGGAGCGGATCAAAAGCGGCGATCTGCGGAAGGTGGCCCATGTGATCAAGGGTCTCATGAGCCGCGAGGCACGCCGGGGCCTGTCAACGGTAGAGCGCAAGATGCTGCGCAGTGCCAAGCAGATCCTGCTGAGCGAGGTAATGCTGGTGGAGGATCTGTCCTATGACGGGGCGGAGCGGCTGCTGAGCCGCAGCGTGCTGGCAGAGTAAAGGAGAGGACCATATGGGTGTTTGGAATACCGTACAGAAGATACAGGACAAGACACGGCCAATGTGCAGTGTGGTAGTGGCGGCGGCTGGCGCCAGCAGCCGTATGGGCGGGCAGGACAAGCTGTTTGCCCGGCTGAACGGCGTGCCTGTCCTGATCCGTACCCTGCGCGCCATAGATGACGCGCGGCTGGTGGATGAGATCGTGGTCGCCGCCAGTGAGGAAAATATGGAGGAAGCGGCGGCGCTTTGCGCCCGTTCCGGTCTGCGGAAGAGAGTCAAGGTGGTCAGAGGCGGTGCGTCCCGGGTCGAGTCGGTGCTGGCGGCTGCGCTGGAATGTGATCCAAAGACAAAGCTGATCGCCGTCCATGACGGCGCCCGCCCGCTGGTACGGCCTGACATGATCGACCAGATGATCCGCCTTGGCTATACGACCTACGCGGCGGCGCCTGCCGTTCCGGTAAAGGACACGGTCAAGGTGGCAGATGAGAATGGGCTTGTGCTGTCCACGCCAGACCGGAGCACACTGTACGCGGTGCAGACGCCGCAGGTATTTCAGGCCAACATCCTGAAGGCGGCGCTGCAATCGGCGCTGTCTTCCGGCGAGACGGTCACTGACGATTGCGGCGCTGTGGAGCGCCTGGGCAAGCAGGTATGGCTGGCAGCGGGGGACGAGGGGAATATCAAGATCACCACCCCCGGCGATCTGGCGATAGCGGAAGCCATTCTGCATCAGCGGGAGGTGGAACGATGACAGCGCTGCGGATCGGCCACGGATACGACGTGCACCGTCTGGCAGAGGGGCGGCCGCTGATACTGGGCGGTGTGACGATCCCCTGGGAACGGGGGCTGGATGGCCACTCTGACGCGGATGTGCTGATCCATGCCATTATGGACGCACTGCTGGGGGCGGTGGCTGCCGGTGATATCGGCAAGCTGTTTCCGGATACGGATCAGGCGTTTCTGAATATTTCCAGCGTGCTGCTGCTGCGGCGTGTGGCAGAGTACCTGCGCCGGGAAGGATACGCCGTGGTGAACATCGACGCCACACTGATCGCGCAGGCGCCAAAAGTAGCGCCTTACCGGGAGACTATGCGGCAGAATATTGCCGACGCCCTGGGGATAGAGACCGCGCGGATCAGCGTAAAGGCCACGACCGAGGAACATCTGGGGTTTACCGGGACGGGCGAGGGTATGGCTGCTCACGCGATCGCCCTGGTGGAAAAAGAATAACACATTATTTCGCGGGAGGGCAGTGACCTCCCGCTTTTCTTTTTCATACATTGGAATGGAGGAGGTGTACCATGGATCATTATCTTTTTGTGGTGCGGTCTGCCACACAGGCGCAGCGGATGACCCGTGTGCTGAACAGCGGCGGCATTCATGCCGGTGTACAGCGGGTGCCGGCGGAGTTTGCGCGGCAGGGCTGCACGTATGCGGCGCGCCTGGACGCGGCAGACTATGATGCGGCGTTGGATCGTCTGCGGCAGGCCCGCTTGATGCCGGAACGCATCCTGCGCCATACCGGCGCCGGGTACAGCGAGGTGTCGTCATGATCTATTTCGATTCCGGCGCTACAACACTGGAGAAACCGGCCTCCGTCCGCTGTGCCGTGGCACGGGCAGTCAATACCATGTCTTCGCCGGGGCGGGGCAGCCATCAGGCAACACGGCTGGCCGAGGAGACGGACTATGCCTGCCGGACCGCGGCCGCCGCGCTGTTTGGCGTAGAGGACGAATCAAATGTCGTATTTACCAGCAATGCCACACACGGACTGAATATCGCGATCCACACGCTGGTGCAGCCGGGCAGTCGTGTAGTGATCTCCGGTTATGAGCATAACGCTGTTACAAGACCGCTTAACGCCATCCCCAATGTGACGCTGACGGTGCTGGATACGCCGCCCTTTCAGCCGGAAAGAATGGTGGAAGAGCTGAAAACGGCGCTGGCGCGGGGCGCGGATGCTGTCATCTGCAACCATGTGTCCAATGTATTTGGCTGCATTCAGCCGGTTGGAGAGATGGCGGCACTGTGCCGGGAGAAGGGCGTACCCTTCCTGCTGGACGCGTCTCAGTCTGCCGGCGTTCTTCCGGTCCGGATGGATGAATTGCAGGCGGCGTTTATCGCCATGCCGGGGCATAAGGGCCTGTACGGACCACAGGGCACAGGCCTGCTGCTGTGTGCCCATGAGACCGCGCCGCTGCTGTATGGCGGGACAGGGAGCCTTTCCAGATTGCAGACCATGCCGGATATGCTGCCGGATCGCTTGGAGAGCGGCACCCATAACATGCCCGGCATTGCGGGACTGCTGGAAGGCATTCGCTATGTGCAGCGTACCGGTGTGGATCGGATCGCGGCACATGAGCGGCGACTGACGGCGCAGGCGGTGGAGCTGCTGCGCAATACCGAGGGGATCCGCCTGTTCTGGCGCGAGGGATTCCGCCACCAGACCGGCGTACTGTCATTTGTCGCGGAAGGCGTAGACTGCGAAGCGCTGGGGGAGGCTATGGCACGCCGGGGCGTGGCGCTGCGGGCAGGCCTGCATTGTGCGCCGCTGGCGCACCGCACGGTGGGGACGCTGAAAACCGGCACAGTCCGTTTCAGTCCGTCGGCCTTCAACACATCTGCGCAGGTCATGCAGTTCGCACAGATATTGCAAGGCGCGCTTCGTAAAATGTAACACTCTGGTCACAGAATTTTTGTTGCATTTTCCCAATATCTTTTATATAATGATAATATCTATTGTTATGCGTAGAAATGCGTCCTGGGAGGGATAAAGCACGCTATGGAGAAAGTATTGGCATTATTGGAAGATATTGGGAGATACTTAGCCCTGCTGAAGATCACGGACTTTGTGGATGTTGCCATTATCATCTTTCTGGTATATAAGCTGCTGTCCCTTGTCAAAAGCACCAGGGCGGAGAATATCCTGAAGGGCGTTGCCGTTTTCCTGCTGGCACTGTGGCTGTCCACGGCTCTGGAGCTGCGGGCTGTCAGCTATATTCTGAGCCATGTGATGGAATGGGGCATTCTGGCGCTGATCATCCTCTTCCAGCCGGAGATCCGGCAGATATTGGAGCGGCTGGGCAGCAAGAACATCCGTCTGATGCGGGTGTTCCGGCCTGAGCGGGAGATCACCGAGCTGGAGAAGGCCATCGATCAGACGGTGATCGCGTGCAGCGAGATGAGCCGCACCAAGACCGGCGTACTGATGGTGTTCGAGCGCAATATCAATCTGGATGACATCGTGCGTACCGGTACGGAGCTGGACTGCGCTGTGGCCAGTGAGCTTTTGAAAAATATCTTCTTTGTCAAAGCGCCTATGCATGACGGCGCAGTGATCGTCCGCCATGGACGGATCATTGGCGGCGGCTGTATGCTGCCCCTGTCGAAGAATGTAAATCTGAGCCGCGATCTGGGCATGCGCCACCGGGCCGGCATCGGAATGAGTGAAAATTCCGATGCGGTGGTGGTCATTGTATCGGAAGAGACAGGCTCCATCTCCGCGGCCATCGGCGGTATGCTCAAACGGCATCTGATGCCTGAGACGCTCGGCAAGCTGCTGCGCAATGAGCTTCTGCCGCCTGAGGAGGAGCCGGACAAGCCTCAGCAGCGGCTCCCGGTCCTGTCGTTCCTGAGAAAGCTGGAAAAGGAGGAGGACGACGATGGAGAAGAATAAAAGCCGCAAAGCCATGCAGATCGTGATCGCGGTGCTGGTCACGCTGGCGCTGTGGATCTACATGGAAGTATATGTGTCGCCCCCTGTGACGGTAAAAGTCAATGATATTCCAGTGGAGTTTACCAACGAGGACACGATCCTGGCGGAAAACGGCCTGATGCTGCTGAACGGCTATGACACAAAGGTGAGTCTCACCCTGGAGGGTGAGCGCAAAAACCTGATGTGGCTTGACACATCGAAGATCCGCATTGTGGCTAACACGGGAAATATCACATCTGCCGGCGTACAGACGCTGAAATACGATGTGGTTTTTCCGGATGATTTTCCCAGCAGCAATGTGACGATCAAATGGAAAAGTCTGTACAATATTTCTGTGACGGTGGGGCAGTTGTATAAACGGGAGATCCCCATTGAGACTGTGGTCAAGGGTCAGGTGGCAGACGGCTACTTTACCGGCGATATCTCCATTGATCCGCAAACGCTGACGCTGCGGGCGGAACGGGAGGAGATGCTGAACGTCGATCACGCCAAAGTGACGGTGAATCTGGGCGGCGCCACCAGCACGCTGATCGAAACGCTGGAATATACGCTGTACGATTACAATGATGTTCCGGTCTATAATGACAATATCCGGGTATCGACCAAGCTGATCCAGGTCACGGTTCCGGTGCGCACCACCAAAACAGTCCCGCTGAATGTGGAGCTGATCGGTACGGATCTGAAGGATTCTGTGGCTGTGGATATAGAGCCTGCGCTGATCACGCTGGTCGGCGAGGGCAGTACGCTGGCCGGGATCGACAGGGTGACGCTGGATAAGATCTATGTGGAAGATCTGGTGGCTGGACTGAATGGCCCCTATTCCTATACGATCAAGCTGCCGGATGGCGTGACCACAAGAGACGGAACCACCGAGGCGATCGTTACCGTGGCGGTCAACGGAACCACGGAGGGAACGGTGACGGTGAATAATATCAATTGTGAAGGTGTAGCCGACGGGCTGAGGGCGGAAGTGAAGGAACCGCTGGATGTATCTTTGTGGGGCAGCGAGGAAGCGATCAGCAGCGCCACCGCTGAGAATGTGCGGATACGGGTGGATCTGAGCGATATCACTGAGGAGGGCGAATATGTCCTCCCGGCGGTGGTCACGACCGCGTCGGATTCCGGCTTGACAGTGCGCGGTACTTATGAGGTGACCGTCCATGTTACGAAGCGGGAAGAACCCGCGGATACCGGCGGCACGGCGCCTGCCGCCGCGGCCGATGCGGCAGCCAATGCAGCCCGTGCTGACGGGCAATAGAAGCGAATCTCCATAAGAGGTGGATAGAATATGACACAGATCGCAACAGTTGAAAAGGACCTGGGCGGCGGCTATGCGGAGATCTCAGTTCCCCGAAAGTCTGCCTGTGGCCATGACTGCGAGGAGTGTGCCGGATGCGGCATGACCGGCGCGGCCATTAAGGCGCGGGCAAAGAACGACGTGGGCGCGCAGCCTGGTGATAAAGTCGTGGTAGAAAGCAGCACCAAAAAGATATTCGGCGTGGTAGCATTGGTATATGTGCTGCCCGTGGCGCTGTTCCTGCTGGGTTACTTCCTGTCGGAGGGACTGGCGGAGGGCGTTCGGTACGCCATTGCGGTCACGGCGTTTGTAGTGAGCTTTGTTCCGTGCGTCCTGTATGATCGGTATGCCCGGAGAAAAGAGCTGCTGACCTACCAGATCATGCGTCTGTTCTGATGTTCGGCTATGTACGGCCTTCGTCCGAACGATTGACACCGGAACAGCAGCAGTGCTTTCAGGGCGCATATTGCGGATTATGCCATGCGCTGGGCCGTCGTTACGGCCTGACGGGTCGTATGATCCTGAACTACGACATGACATTCCTGGCGATGCTGCTGTCTGATGGCTGTGGGAGGACCTGCGGCAGGCGCTGCGTGATCCATCCAATAAGGGGACGGATATGCGTCTGCGGCGATGAAGCCTTTGCGCTGGCTGCGGATATGAGCGTTATCCTGACGTGGTGGCAGCTCAGGGATGGTGTTTCCGATCATGGCTTCTTCGACGGTCTGAAATATCGCGCCGCGTCTGCGCTGCTGCGGCGGGCTTACCGGAAAGCACGGGAACAGCAGCCGGCGTTTGATGAAAGCACACGCTTCCATCTGCGGGAACTGGCACGGCTGGAGAAGGAGAACTGCCCATCGCTGGACGCGGCGGCAGATACTTTTGCACGGCTTCTGGCGGACGCTGCCGGAGCGGTAACGCAGCCCGTCAAGCGCCGCGTGCTGGAACAGATGCTGTATCATCTTGGCCGGTGGGTCTATCTGGTGGACGCGGCGGATGATCTGAAGAAGGATGTCAGAAGCGGCAGCTACAATCCGCTGCCTTTGCGTTATGGATTGACTGGCGATACGCTGACGGATCCGGCGCGGCAGGAGCTGGCCCGGACGCTGGATGGCTCTATCCGCGCCATGGCGGCGGCATTCGAGCTGTGGGATTTCGGCGATTACGGCCCTGTGATCGAGAGTACGGTCTATCAGGGATTATACGCGGTGGGTACGTCTGTGCTGGACGGGACTTTCCGCCGTCAAACGAGAGTTTTACAAAAGAAAGGGGGACACCCACATGCGTGATCCCTACCAGGTGCTGGGCGTACCCAGTACAGCGACTGACGACGAAATAAAGAAAGCTTACCGGAATCTGGCACGGAAGTACCATCCGGACAACTACCATGATAATCCGTTGGCCGATCTGGCACAGGAACGGATGAAAGAGATCAACGAAGCATATGAGGAGATCCAAAGCCAGCGCAGGCGGGGGGCCTCTGCCGGGAGCTGCGGCTCCACAGGCGGGTACAGCGCCGCCGGATATGGCGCTGGCTATGGTGCGGGGTATGGCGGCTACCAGACCTATACCGGCCCTTATCAGCGGGTGCGTGCCGCCATCCAGCAGGGAAACCTGAATCTGGCGGATGAGCTGCTGAATGCCATGAAGGACCACGATGCCGAATGGAATTTTCTCAAGGGTGTGCTGTGTACCCGGCGAGGCTGGATGGATGAGGCAAAACGCTACTATCAGACAGCGGTGCAGATGGATCCGGATGACGAGGAGTATCAGCGGGCGCTGGATATGGCAGAGGGCCGTCAGACAGCGTATCGTCCCAACGGATATGGCCCGGTCAGCACGGGAAACTGCCAGATGAGTCCGTGTCTGCCGTTCTGCCTGCCGCTGTTCTGCTGCCCCGGCGGCGGCTATCTCTATTGCTGTTAATTACTGCGGCGGCATGACCGCCGGAAAGGAAGGATATACTGTGGTCAAGAGCATGACCGGCTATGGCCGGGCCAGACAGACGCTGAATGGCCGTGATATTACGGTGGAGGTCCGTTCTGTCAACAACCGCTACCTGGATTGCACGGTGAAGATACCCCGTACCTATATTTTTACGGAGGACGCAGTGAAAGCCCGTGTGCAGAAGGCTGTTTCCCGCGGAAAGGTGGACGTGTTCATTACCATCGACGCCACGGCGGCAGATGAAACGGTGGTGTCGGTCAACGAGCCGCTGGCCCGCGGATATTATGAGGCCCTGACGAAGCTGAACCGCATGTTTGCCCTGGAGGGTGAGCTGACAGCCGCTGTGCTGGCGAAGTTCCCGGATGTGCTGATAGTGACAAAGGCAGAGGAAGATCTGGAGAAGGTTTCCGGCGATATCTGTACAGTACTGGATGAAGCGCTGGCTGCTTATAATGATATGCGCGCCGTAGAGGGCGCAAAGCTGCGCGAGGATATCGCGGGCCGGGCCACTGCCATCGAAACGGTGGTGGGCAAGGTGGAGGAGCGTTCGCCGCAGACTGTGGCTGCCTATCGTGAGAAGCTGACCGCGCGGATGCGGGAGGTGCTGCAATCCACTGTGATCGATGAGAACCGCATTCTGACGGAAGCCGCTATCTTTGCTGATAAGATCGCTGTGGATGAGGAGACTGTCCGTCTGCGGAGCCACATCGCTCAGCTGCGTTCCATGCTGGAAAGCGATCAGCCGATCGGCCGGAAGCTGGATTTTCTGATCCAGGAGGTCAACCGCGAGTGCAATACCATCGGCTCCAAGTGCAATGATCTGACGATCGCGCAGGATGTGGTGAATATGAAGGCGGAAGTGGAGAAGATCCGCGAGCAGGTACAGAATATTGAGTAAGGAGCCGGGGATGCAGCTTGTCAACATTGGTTTTGGGAACCTGATATCCCTGCATCGCCTTGTGGCGATCGTCAGCCCGGACAGCGCGCCGGTAAAGCGATTGGTACAGGAGGCCCGCGACCGTGGAATGCTGATCGACGCGACCTATGGACGAAAGACGGCGTCGGTGCTGATCATGGACAGCGATCATGTGGTGCTTTCGGCGCTGAGTACAGAACGACTGGCGCCGCGCCTTGGCATGACGCCTGCGGATTTTACAGAGGAAGAGGGATAATTCTGGTGAAAAAAGGCAAAACATTCATTATATCCGGGCCGTCCGGTGTTGGAAAAAGTACGGTGCTGAGCGCGTTGTTCCGGGATCGGGACGATCTGTATTTTTCCGTATCCGCCACGACCCGTGCGCCGCGGCCCGGTGAGAAGCATGGTGTAGACTATCATTTTATCGAGCCGGATACCTTTCGTCAGTGGATCGTTGACGGCGAGTTTCTGGAGTATGCCGAATATGTGGGCAACTTCTACGGAACGCCAAAAAAGTATGTGGACGCAGCCATGGACGAGGGGAAGGACGTGATCCTGGATATCGAGATCCAGGGCGCCACACAGGTACACGACCTGCGGCCGGAGGTGGTCCGTATTTTCATCGCGCCGCCATCCTGGGAGGAGTTGGAGCGCCGCCTGACGGCGCGGGGCACCGATTCTCCGGAGAAGGTGCAGAAGCGTTTGCTCCGGGCTAAGGTGGAGCTGGAAACCGCCGGCCACTATGACTACTTTGTTGTGAACGATACGGTGGAAAGCGCTGTGGCGGAGCTGCGGGCGATCATGCTGGCAGAGCATTGCCGTCCGGCGGACCGGATCGCGGAACTGAAGCTGTAAATCAATCAATACATCCAATACATCGCCGAAAAGGCAGAAGGAGATCTATAATTATGTCGATGCTTTATCCTGCAATGAACCAGCTGACGAACTATGTGCCCAACCGCTATATGATGGTCAACGTTGTGGCCCGCCGTGCCCGCCAGATCGCCGCGGAAGCGGAGATGAATAGCGAGCATCTGGATGAGAAGCCCGTAACACTGGCCATTGACGAAGTGGCCGAGGGTAAGTTTGACGCCAGCACCATTGATTCTTCCATTCAGGAGTAAACCATTCACAGGAGAGGAGCGAGAGGGGTATGCAGATCGCAAAGATCGCGGTGGAAGCCGCGACGTATGCCATCGATAAGCCATACTCCTATCTGGTCCCATCGGATATGACGGTCAGTGTAGGCTGCCGGGTACTGGCGCCCTTCGGACGGGGAAACCGTACCAGTGAGGGCGTTGTGCTGTCGCTGGAGCAGGATATTCCTACCGGGCCGCTGAAGGCGCTGCGGCTGAATCTGGACGATACGCCCCTGATCACGGGAAGAGAGATCCGGCTGGCGCTGTGGATGCGGCAGCGGTACTTTTGCACATTTTATGACGCGATCCGCACGATCCTGCCTGCGGCGGTCTGGTATCGCCACCAGGTGATATGGCGCTTAACGGGCACGGCCGTGCCGGAGGAACTTCCGGACAAGATGGCGGCGGTGTGCCGTATGCTTGCGGACGGCCCCCGCAAAGGGACAGAGCTGCAGGAAGCGTTTGGCGAAGGCGCCGCATCTTTGCTGCGGGAGCTGGAAAAGCGCGGTGTCGTTACGCAGCAGACGGTCAGCCGCCGCGGCATACAGGATAAGGTCGTACAGCTGGCAAGTCTGGCGCTGCCTGATGATGAAGCGGCAGCGTGGGCGCAGATGAAAAAAAGGAGCGCGCCACGCATGTATGACGCGGTGGAGTTTCTGCTGCGTCAGGGGGAGACCGCTGTTCACGAATTATGCTATTTTACCGGCGTCCCCCGGCAGACGGTTTCGGCGCTGGAAAAGCGGGGCGTGATCACGCTGCGGGCGGAAGAAACATATCGGATCAGCGAAAAAGAGTATACCGTAAAGGCGGAACCCATTACCCTGAATGGGGAACAGCAGCAGGCATATCAGGAGATCCTGCGGCGCGCGCTGACCGGAAAGGGCGGCGTGACGCTGCTGCAGGGCGTTACCGGCAGCGGAAAAACGCTGGTTTACATCTGTCTGGCGCAGGAGCTGCTCCGCCAGGGAAAAACAGTGATGATCCTTGTGCCGGAGATCGCGCTGACGCCGCAGATGATGGCACGGTTTACCGCTTATTTCGGAGACCGGGTGGCGCTGCTCCACAGCGGGTTGCGCATGTCGGAGCGGTATGATCAATGGAAGCGCATCCGGAAAGGGGAAGCATCCGTGGTGCTTGGTACGCGGTCGGCGGTGTTTGCGCCGCTGGAGGATCTGGGCCTGATCATCATGGATGAGGAGCAGGAGGGATCCTATGAGTCAGAGCGTGCTCCCTGCTATCATGCCCGGGATATCGCAAAGTATCGCTGCATGACAGAGGGCTGTCATCTTCTCCTTGGTTCCGCTACGCCTACGGTGGAAACGGCGTGGTACGCGCGGCAAGGCAGCTATTATCTTGCTTGGCTGAAGGAACGATATAACCGGCAGGGACTTCCCCGGGTCATCGTGGCGGATATGCGGCAGGAGCTGCGGCGCGGAAATCTGACGGCCATCAGCCAGCCACTCTATGAGGCGCTGAAACAGAATCTGGAGCGGGGCGAGCAAAGCATCCTTTTTCTCAACCGCCGGGGCAGCAGCCGGCAGCTGTTGTGCCCTAACTGCGGTCATGTACCGCAGTGCCCTCGGTGCAGTGTGTATCTTACATACCACAGCGCCAATCGGCGGGTCATGTGCCATTACTGCGGCTATTCTGAGCGCGCGCCCGAGGTCTGCCCTGAATGCGGGATGCCGATGCGGCATATCGGCTTTGGCACGCAGCGAGTGGAAGAGGAACTGCACACACTTTTTCCGGATGCGGCGCTGCTGCGCATGGACGCGGACACGGTGACCGCCGGACATGAGACGATATTAAGAAAATTCGCGGAGGAAAGAGTTCCCATCCTGCTGGGCACTCAAATGGTGGCCAAGGGTTTGGACTTCGAAAACGTTACGCTGGTAGGCGTATTGGCGGCGGATCAGTCTCTGTATGTGGATCACTACCGTGCTTCGGAGCGGACCTTCAGTCTGCTGACGCAGGTGGTGGGCCGCGCGGGGCGGGGTGACAAGGAAGGCCGCGCGGTGATCCAGACTTATACGCCGGACAACAGCGTGATCCAGGCAGCCGCCGCGCAGGATTATGAACGATTTTACAACGATGAGATCCGCCTGCGGCAGCTGCGGCGGGATCCGCCGTTTGCCGACCAATTGATGGTCACGGTCACCGGCCCGGAGGAGTCGGAGGTGCGCCGCGCCATCCAAGAGATCGGCAGCAGTCTGCGGGCTGCCGTGAAAGCGCCGCCTTATGACGGGCTGATGCTTTTGGGACCGGCGCCCGCGCCGGTGGTAAAGGTCAACAACCGTTATCGCTATCGCCTGACGGTGATCGGCCGCAACGACAAAACGCTGCGGGGGCTGCTGTCAGCTTTTATGAAAGAGTTTTCAAAGCGCGGTGAGAACCGCAATATGCAGATATACACGGATTGTAATTTGATGGATTAGAGGTAAGATAACATGGCACTTAGGAAGATCGCGTTACAGGGTGAGGAATGTCTCACCAAGGTTTGCCGCAGCGTGACGGAATTTAATGACCGGCTCCATACGCTGCTGGATGATATGGCGGAAACGCTGGAGGAGGCCGGCGGTGTGGGTCTTGCCGCGCCGCAGGTGGGTATCCTGCGCAGGGTCTGCATCGTGCTGAATGAGGATGATGAGATCATCGAGCTGATCAACCCTGAGATCGTTTATACCGAAGGCGAGGAGACGGCGCTGGAGGGCTGTCTCAGCGTACCCGGTAAGTACGGCGAGGTTACCCGCCCCTATGTGGTGCGGGTAAAGGCACAGGACCGGGATGGACAGTGGTTCGAGGTAGAGGACGAGGGGATCACCGCCCGCTGCTTCTGCCACGAGATCGAGCATCTGGACGGACACCTGTTCGTGGAGCATACCGACCATCTGATGGAGGGCGAGGAGCTGCAGAAATGGCTGGCGGAGCACGCCGACCAGTATGAGATCGAAGAAGAGGGCGAGGAAGAATAATGCGCATTTTGTTTATGGGTACGCCGGATTTCGCCGTGGCCTCCCTGAGAGCGCTGGTGGAGGCCGGTCATGAGATCTGCGGCGTGTTTACCCAGCCGGATAAACCGAAAAACCGCGGCCATAAGCTGGCGTTCTCGCCTGTAAAGGAATATGCGTTGACGCAAAATCTGCCGGTATATCAGCCCCTGAAGCTGCGGGACGGTACGGCGCTGGCGCTGGTGCGGGAGCTGCATCCGGAGCTGATCGTGGTGGCTGCCTATGGCCGTATCCTGCCGGAGGACATCCTGAACACGCCGCCCTATGGCTCCATCAATGTCCATTCCTCCATACTGCCCAAGTACCGTGGCTCCGCGCCCATCAATTGGGCGGTGCTCAACGGCGAGCAGGTGACCGGCGTTACCATCATGTATATGGCCGCGGAGCTGGACGCGGGCGACATCATCCGTATCGCGGAGACACCCATCGATCCGGACGAGGATGCCCAGACACTGACGGCGCGGTTGGCGCTGCTGGGTGCGGACGCGCTGGTGCAGGCGGTGAGCGACCTGCAAAACGGCACCGCCGCCCGTACGCCGCAGGAGCATGACAAGCATACCTACGCGCCCATGCTGAATAAGACCATGAGTCCGCTGGACTTCACGAAGCCGGCCCGGCAGCTGCACGATCAGGTGCGGGGACTGATCCCGTGGCCCTGCGCCACCATGGAGCTGAACGGCGCCGCTGTCAAGGTATACCGCACCGCTGTGGGCGAGGAGACCGCCGCCGCGCCCGGTTCCATAGTGAAGGCCAACAAGAAGGGCATTGCCATTGCCTGCGGCGATGGTAAGCTGCTGCGTATTCTGGAATTGCAGGCCCAGGGCGGCAAGCGTATGGCCGCCGCTGCCTATCTGGCGGGACACCCGATCCCTGTTTGCCTATGAACGACAGAAGAAAGGGCAATGCCCGGGATACCGCGCTGGAGGTGCTGCTGAGCGTCTCCAGTGCCAATGCGTGGTCAGATGGCAGCCTGAAGCGAACCATCGCCAAAAACGGACTGGACAGCCGGGATGCCGCGCTGGCCAGCCGTATTGCCTATGGTGTGATTCAAAATCGGATGTATCTGGACTACTACATCAGCCTGTGGTGTACCCAGAAGGCGGAGCGGCTGGAGCCGCTGATCCGGAATATTTTGCGGATCGGCGCGTATCAGATCCTGTTCATGGATAAGATCCCCCATCGCGCCGCCGTGAATGAAGCGGTGGAAATGACAAAGCGCCATGGACGGCCCAGAGCGGCCGGTATGGTCAACGCGGTGCTGCGGAAATTTGTCACCAACTGGCTGGACATGCCGGAGCTGCCTCGCGGCAGCACGGCAGACTATCTGTCGCTGCGGTACAGCCATCCCAAGTGGCTGGTGACCCGGCTCATCGACATTCTGGGCGCGGAGGAGACGGAGCAGTATCTGCGCTGCAATAACGCTATCGTACCCACCACCATCCAGACCAATACACTGAAAACCACGCCAGAGGCGTTGGAGAAGGAGCTGCGCTCCCACGGCGCGGTGGTGGAGTGCCATCCGTGGATGGCAGGCTGCTTCGAGGTCAGCGGCACCGGCGATATGGAGCGTCTGAGCGCTTTTCGCGAGGGCCTTTTTACCGTGCAGGACGCGGCGGCCCGCCTGGTGGCTACCGTGGCCGCGCCTGGGGAAACTGATCGGGTGCTGGACGTGTGCGCCGCGCCGGGCGGCAAATCCTTCGCACTGGCCATCGATATGGGAGACAAGGGTGATATCCTGTCCTGCGACGTGCATCCTCATAAGCTGAAGCTCATTGAAAGCGGCGCGGCCCGTCTTGGCCTGCGCTCTATCCGTACCGCGCTGGCTGATGGCCGTGAGCGTCATGAGGCGTGGATCGGACAGGCGGATGTGGTGGTGGCTGATGTGCCCTGCTCCGGTTTGGGCATCATCCGCAAGAAGCCGGATATCCGCTATAAAGACCCGAAGGAACTGGCAAAGCTGCCCCGTGAGCAGCGGGCCATTCTGGAAAATGCCGCTGCGTATGTTCGCCCGGGCGGAACGCTGGTTTACTCCACCTGCACTGTATTGCCGGAGGAAAATCAGGAGGTCATTACATGGTTTTTGAAGGGGCACCCGGAGTTCCGTCTGTCGCCCTTTGTACTGCCGGCGCCCATCGGCGGATGTGACGGCCATCTGACGCTGTGGCCCCAGCGATGGGGAACAGACGGCTTTTACATCTGCCGCCTTGAAAGACTGAAATAAGGAATTGCCTATGACAGATATCAAATCGCTGGATATTCAGGAAATGACCCAACTGCTGCGGGAAATGGGAGAACCGGCCTTCCGGGGCAAGCAGGTGTTTACCTGGCTCCATAAGGGTGTGACTTCCTTTACGGATATGAGCAACCTCAGCAAGCCGCTGCGGCAAAAGCTGGCGGAGCAGTGCTGTATCACAGTTCCCACGGTGGAGCGTAAGCAGGTGTCCCAACACGACGGTACCGTCAAGTATCTGTGGCGGCTGGGTGACGGTAACTGCATTGAGACCGTGCTGATGCGCTATCATCACGGCAATACCGTGTGCATTTCCTCGCAGGTGGGCTGCCGTATGGGCTGTGCCTTCTGTGCCAGCACCATTGCGGGTAAGGTGAGAGACTTAACGCCGTCAGAGATACTGGATCAGGTGCTCTTTACCCAGCTGGACAGCGGACTGGATATCTCCAATATCGTTTTAATGGGTATCGGTGAACCGTTGGATAATAAAGACAATGTGCTGAAATTTCTGGAGCTGGTCAACAGTCCGGATGGGCTGAACATCGGTATGCGGCACATCAGCCTGTCTACCTGCGGCATCGTGCCGCAGATCGACGCGCTGGCAGAGCTGAATCTGCAATTGACGCTGTCGGTCTCCCTCCATGCGCCTGACAGTGAGACCCGATCCAGGATCATGCCGGTGAATCGGGCGTATGATGTGGAAGAGCTGTTTGCCGCGTGTCACCGGTATTTTGAAAAAACCGGACGCCGCATCAGCTTTGAATACGCCATGATCGACGGCGTGAACGACCATGACTGGCAGGCGGATCTGATCGCCCAGCGCATCAAGGGCATGCCGGGGCATGTGAATCTTATCCCGCTGAATGAGGTGACAGAAAGCCCCTTCAGGCCCAGCCGCCGTACTGCGGCGTTCCAGAAGCGGCTGGAAGCGCATGGCGTTACCGCCACAGTACGCCGCAGCCTTGGCGGCGATATCGACGCGTCCTGCGGACAGCTGCGCCGCAAGGCGATGGAGGAGGGAAAAGCATGAGGATCTGGGGGATCACAGATACCGGACTGGTGCGCCATGAAAATCAGGACGCCTATGCCACGGCGGTCATTGCGGACTGCACCGTGGCGGTGGTCTGCGACGGGATGGGCGGTACAAATGGCGGCCATACCGCCAGCACGATCGCCGTGAATACACTTTTGGAGGAATTGCGGTCAACGCTTGCGCCTGCAATGGATTGGCCGCGGATCAGAGACGCGGTGCTGGATGGCGTCGCTCACGCCAACCGCGCTATCCGTATGCGGGCTGAAGCGGATGCGACACTCTCCAATATGGGAACAACGCTTGTCTGCGCCGTGTGCCGTGACAGCGAGGCGATGGTGTTCAACGTGGGCGACAGCCGCGGCTACTGGATCGGCGCCGATGGGATCCGGCAGATCACACGGGACCATTCGGTGGTGGAGAATATGGTGGAGCGGGGCGATATTACCCCGGCCCAGGCCAGACGGCATCCCCGTCGGAATCTTATCACCAGGGCGCTGGGGCCGGATGCCCAGGTGGAGACGGACAGCTTTCGTGTGGCTTGGCAGCAGGGTGATTTTCTGCTGCTTTGCACCGATGGGCTGGTCAACACCGTGACGGATCAGGAAATGCTGTTTGAGGTCATGCACGAAACCGATCTGGACGGCTGCCTTGACCGATTGATGGCCGCGGCAAAAGAGCAGGGCGCGCCGGACAACGTGACTGTCGTGCTGCTGCAAAATCTATGAAAGGAGATGACCGCAAATGGATCAGTATATTGGAAAAATGCTGGATAATCGCTATGAATTGCTGGAGCTGATCGGTTCCGGCGGCATGGCAAATGTCTATAAGGCCAAGTGCCACCGGCTGAACCGGCTTGTGGCCATCAAAATACTGAAAAGCGAGCTGGCGGAGAACGCGGAGTTTCGCCGCCGGTTCCGGGATGAGTCGCTGGCGGTTGCCCAGCTGAGCCATGCCAATATCGTCTCGATCTACGATGTGTCCAGTTCTCAGGGGATCGACTATATCGTAATGGAGCTGATCGATGGCATCACATTGAAGCAGTATATGGAGCGCCGCGGTCATATGGACTGGCGCGAGGCGCTGCATTTTATCACGCAGATCATGCGTGGTCTCAGCCATGCGCACAGCCGGGGGATCATCCACCGGGATATCAAGCCGCAGAACATCATGGTGCTGCGGGATGGCAGCGTCAAGGTGGCGGATTTCGGGATCGCCTGCCTTGCTGACGCCCATCAGACGCTGACGCAGGAGGCGCTGGGAAGCGTACACTATATTTCGCCGGAGCAGGCCAAGGGAGAACGTCTGGACGCCCGCAGCGATATTTACAGCGCCGGCGTGGTGCTCTATGAAATGCTGACAGGCCGCCTGCCCTTTGAGGGTGACAGTGCGGTTTCCGTGGCGATCCAGCATCTCAGCAGCGTACCGCTCAGCCCCAGGGAGATCGATCCGGATATTCCAGAGGCGCTGGAACTGATCTGTATGAAGGCTATGAGCGCTGATTTGAACAGGCGCTATCAGAGCGCGGATGCCATGCTGGCAGATCTGGAAAAATTCCGCAAGGATCCCACAGTGGACCTGGATTATATCCGTACAGAGCTGACGGCCAGTGTGGACAGCCAGCCTACCAGCCCGCTCCCGGTGCAGCGAGTATCTGCTGCGGTCAGGAGCCGTCAGGCGGAAGAGAATGATGACGATGATGAAAATACCGGTTCGATGCTTTCTTATATCCGCGAAAACAGGCGGACGGTGGGGCTTGCCGCAGCCGGCGTCGTACTGATCATTCTGGTGTTTGCGGTGATCATCCGCGGCTTTGGCGGCGGAAAGAACAAGGGCTACGAGGTCCCCAATATTCTGGGGTATACCGTTGAGACAGCCAACGAGCAGGAGGGTATCAAGGGGATATTCACCATCGAGGTGGTGGGTACCATGAACGACGCAAACTATCAGCCGGGCCAGATCGTTCGGCAGGATCCCTCTGGCGGAGTGACGCGCTTTGGAAACTTTGTCATTCAGGTCTATGTCTGTGCGGAGCGTGAAGAGATCACAATGCCGGATCTGCGGGGCAATGTGTATCAGACGGCAAAGCTGAAGCTGCAGCAATACGATCTGAATCTGATCATTGACCAGACGGAAGCGTTTTCTGATGAATATCCTGCCGGTCAGGTGATGGAGGCCACACCGGCCGCCAACACCGTATTAAAGAAGGGCGACACGGTCACGCTGACCATCAGCAAGGGACCGGAGAAGATCACGGTGATCGACTTCACCACCATGACCTATGAGCATGCCAAAGCGGAAGCGGAGAAGCTGGGTCTGAAGGTCGGCGCGCCGGAGTACCGCTATTATGATCCGACCGCCAGCGAGGGCGAGGTGATCGAGCAGAGTATTCTGCCGGCCACCACAGTACAGGGCGGTACGGAGATCGTGTTTACGGTATACGGTACGCAGAGCGAACAGATGCGAACGGTCCGTGTGGAGTATCTGGTGCCGGATGAGTTGAGTGATGAGGACACGCTGCGTGTGGAATTTATCATGGATGATCAGGTCGTGGATACCCGGATCATCAGCGGCAGCGATGCAACGGTGGACTACGATTATGAGGGGAAGGCCGGAACGGCTTCGACCGTTTTTGCCCGCATCAATGGAATGGCGACCGCTTCGCAGGTGATCAGCTTTTGAGCCGGGGCAGGATAGAGAAGGCCCTTAGCGGCTTCTATTATGTGAATACCGGCAGTCAGGTGCTCCAATGCCGCGCCCGCGGCAAATTCCGCAAAGAAGGCATGAGCCCGCTGGTAGGCGATTGGGTCGAGGTGCAGGAGCTTGGCGGCGGAGAGGGCGTTGTGCAGGCTGTCGATCCGCGCCGCAGTCAGTTTCAGCGGCCTGCCGCGGCCAATGTGGATCAGCTGGTGATCATTGCTTCCGCTGCCATACCGGTGACGGACCCTTATTTGATCGACCGTATCAGTGCCATCGCTGTGCTGAAGGAATGTCAGGTGCTGGTGGTGCTGAACAAGTGCGATCTTGACAGCGCGGATGAGCTATACGAGATCTACAGTGCTTCTGCGATCCCGGTACTGCGTGTCAGCGCGGTCACGGGGGAGGGGATCCAGGCACTGTATCAGGCGCTGCGGGGGAAGCTGAATGTGCTGACCGGTAATTCCGGCGTGGGCAAGTCCAGCCTGCTCAACGCCTTGGCGCCCGGATTTGCGCTGCCGGTAGGGGAGGTCAGCAAGGCATTGGGCCGCGGGCGGCACACGACCCGCCATGTGGAGATGTTCCCGTTGGATCATGAGACATATGTTATCGACACACCGGGGTTTTCTTCCTTTGACGCGCGATCCCTTGAATGGGAGCTGAAGCAGCATTTGCCAGAGACTTTTCCGGAGTTCCGGCCTTATCTTGGCGGCTGCCGCTTTGTCGGCTGCCAGCATGTCAAGGAAAAGGGCTGCGCTGTATTGCAGGCGGTGAAGGAGGGCAGGATCCCAGCCAGCCGCCATCGCAGTTATGTGCGCCTTTATGAGGAGCTGAAGTCCTTAAAGGAATGGGAGCAGCCCCGTTAGATCGTTTCGAGAAAAAAAGAGCGGCGGCGAAGACCGTTCACCGCCGCTCTTTTTCAGCAGAATACAGATTTTCCTCTTGACAGAGAGAAAAATACTCTTTATAATGGAAAAGCTTACGGGGTGTAGCGCAGTTGGTAGCGCGCTTGGTTCGGGACCAAGAGGCCGGGGGTTCAAGTCCCCCCACTCCGACCAAAAGTCCTTCATGCAAAAACATGAAGGACTTTTTTGTACCACTTTAACGCACAAAAATCGGTAAAAAGAGGCGGAGCACATGAGAGTTGAACAGTATGTAATGGCCTATGGTGTAGAGCATGACCGGCTTCGGGCGATTTTGCCGGATGGTTTTATCTCTCTGCGCCCGGTCCTTCGCATCAACGCGGAGGTGCGGGATGATTCTGTGGGGTATCTGGAGTTTAATACTGCGGTGGAGAAGGATGGCCAACGTGGTTGGCTGAATATCGCGTTTTGGACGGATGTGCCGTTTTCCAGATGCGGAAGAACCGTCACTTTTTCGCCGGCCGGCTTAAAAATAGCCTTTACAGGCGTAGGACTCCAGGGTGGTTGTCCGGCGGAGAAGGACAACAGCGGCTGCTTTTTTCTGGATGATGAGCCGCGTTTTCTGCCGGCAGAGCGCATTACGGCGAACAAAGAGTTCTGTGACTGCACGTTTGCCTGGTGTATGGATGGGGCCGGGGCCAGTGGCAGCAGCATCGGCATGACGCTGCCTGCGATCCCGGAGCAGGTGATGACCGTCTATCCCAAAAAAGCGCTTACAGTGGAGAACGCCGCATTGATCCCCTGCAAACAGGTGCTTGGCTCCTATGTAGTGCGTTTTACAAGATGAGTGAGGAAGCGGAGGGGCAAAAGTCTCTCCACTTTTCTTTTATGCCGGAGAAATTGCGGTGAAATCTCTATGGACATATTGCCAGCGGCTCCTTGCATATAGTGGTGCAGGAGGTGTGTCCAATGACGTCAGGAAAACGTATGGAAGCCGGACGGATGCCATCGGCTCAGCCGCCGCGGGCCAGGCGGGCCGCGTCCCGGAAGGCGGTGGGTAAGCGCCGGCAGACGGCAAAGCAGGGAAGCACGCGCCGGATGCTTCAGCTGCTGGTCAGCGCGGCGCTTCTGATCACTGTGGTCGCGGTGAAATTTACGATGCCGGATGTGGCGGAGCGATATGGCGGCGAAGTACTGCGCCTGATGGGAGAGGATACCGATTTTGTATCCGTGTTCTCCGCGGCGGGACGCGCTATCGGCGGAGATGATCTGGCGGAAGCCATCAGTGATGCATATGTGGCTGTGTTCGGCCCGGAGACAGAAAAGATCAGCCATGAGGTGGACCGGAACGCAGTTGTTTACGGGGACGGTACCACACCGGAGATCGTAGAGATGCTCCAGCAGGTGCTGGGCTTCGACTATCAGAAACCGGTAGAGGGAACCGTCACCTCCGCCTTTGGCTATCGGGATCACCCTGTGGAGGGAAGGGAACGGTTTCATTACGGAATGGATCTGGCCTGTGAGAAAGGCAGCATCATCCGGGCATTTGCCGACGGCACTGTCACCGCTGTTGCGGAGAGCACAGAGCTGGGAAAATATGTGGAGCTGACGCACGCGGACGGGTATACAACGCTGTATGCGCATTGCAGCCGTGTCAATGCTTCCTCCGGGCAAGCTGTCCGCATGGGAGATCCCATCGCTGAAGTGGGCGATACCGGAGACGCAACGGGCTATCACCTTCACTTTGAGCTGCATCACAACAATATGTATCTGAATCCGGTCTACTATGTCTCATAATGGGCGGGCGATCGTACAGGTTTCGCCGTCGGCGCCGCTGCTGTTGGCGTTGTTTGTGATGCTGTCGTCGCCGTTGCTGCTGGCGGCGCTGCTGTTGGCAGCGCTTGGACATGAGCTGGGACATTACGCGGCGCTGCGGCGGCTTCGCGGGCATGTTACCGTGATCCGCGTTACGGCCCTGGGGGCGGAGATGCAGGTATCGGGACGGCTCTCTTATGGTGGCGAGCTGCTGGCGGCTATGGCAGGACCGGCGGCAAATCTGATTCTGGCATTGCTGTTGGCCTGCGCCGGGCGGTTCTGGGATACGCTGTATCTTTTTGCCGGGGCACAGCTGGTACTGGGGGCGTTCAATCTGCTGCCGATCCTCCCGTTGGATGGCGGCAGCATGCTTTGGACGCTGCTGGCGTGGCTGACAGAGCCATATACAGCTGACAGGATCACGCGGTGCACAGGCTTCTGCATAGCTGCGGCGCTGATGCTTGCCGCGGTCGTAATGCTGCGGATGGGCGGCAGCCCTTTTTTGCTGCTGGCGGCCGCGGGTATCTTCTGCCATGCCGTTCGGGGGGTGAATTAAGGGTTGCCAAACCGGCGAAAAAAGGGTAAAATAAACTGATTATTCTGATCAATATACAACAGGAGAACGACTGTGGATAAAAAGCTGGAACGGATCCTGCCCCGCGTGCAGAAGCCTGCGCGCTATGTGGGCGGTGAATATAACGCGGTCATCAAGGATAAGGCACAGGTGGATACCCGGATCGCCTTTTGCTTTCCGGATACCTATGAGATCGGCATGTCAAATTTGGGTATGCGGATCCTCTACGGCGTTATGAACCATATGGACGGTGTGTGGTGTGAACGGGTGTTTGCGCCATGGGGCGATATGGAGCAGGAGATGCGCAGGGCGGATATGCCGCTTTTTGCGCTGGAATCCGGCGACCCGATCACGGATTTTGATATTGTGGCCTTTTCTGTTGGGTATGAGATGGCGTTTACTGCCATTCTCAACATGCTGGATCTGGCGAAGATCCCGCTGCGCAGCGCACAGCGGGACAGCCTGACCCCGCTGGTGATCGCCGGCGGCACCGCCATGTATAACGCCGAGCCTATCGCGGATTTCATCGATCTGGTCAGTTTGGGCGAGGGCGAGGATATCACCGTGGAGCTGGTGGAGCTGCACCGCAAGGCACGGCGGGAGGGCTGGAGCAAGGCGGAATTTCTTTGCGCCGCCGCTCAGCTGGACGGTATCTATGTGCCCAGCCTGTACGATATTTCTTATCACGATGACGGTACGGTAAGCGCAATCACGCCCCGTGAGGGCGCGCCTGCCGTGGTGACGAAGCGCATCGTCCGTGATATGGACAAGGCCTATTTCCCAGTGAATACCATTGTTCCAAGTACCGAGATCGTGCAGGATCGTGTGATGCTGGAGCTGTTTCGCGGCTGTATCCGTGGCTGCCGCTTCTGCCAGGCAGGCTATGTGTACCGTCCCGTCCGCAACCGAAGCCGTGACTTGTGCGCACAGTATTGTCTGGATTCCTGCAATGACTCCGGCTATCAGGAGGTGACGCTGTCCTCCCTCAGCACCAGTGACTATCCGCCGCTGACAGAGCTGTGCGATCAGCTGGAGCCTTTCTGTGAGAGTCGTCATGTGAATCTGTCGCTGCCCTCTCTGCGGGCGGACAACTTTTCCATGGCGCTGATGCAGCGGCTGGCCAAGGGCCGCAAGACCGGACTGACCTTCGCGCCGGAGGCGGGCACGCAGCGGCTGCGGGATGTGATCAATAAAAACGTGACGCTGGAAGCGCTGCTGAACTCCTGCCATACCGCCTTTGCCGGCGGATATAACGCGGTCAAGCTGTACTTTATGCTGGGACTTCCCACAGAGACGGACGAGGATGTGCTGGGCATTGCCGACGTGGCGGCCCGGGTCATGCACGCTTGGCGGGAGAGCGCTCCCAACAAGCAGCGGGGCGTCCGCATTACCGTGTCCACCTCCTATTTCGTGCCTAAGCCCCACACGGCTTTCCAGTGGGAGCCACAGATCACCCGTGAGGAATATGAGCGCCGGGTGCAGCTTCTGCGGGAGAATATGACCACCAAGACCGTTACCTACAACTGGCATGACGGACAGACCTCCTTCATCGAGGCGGTGCTGGCCCGGGGTGATCGGAGATTGGGCAATGTGCTGGAAACTGTATGGCGTAAAGGAGGACACCTTGACGCGTGGGAAGAGTATTTTTCGCTGGATCGCTGGATGGAGGCTTTCGACGAGTGCGGCGTTGACCCGGCGTTTTATGCCTATCGCCGCAGGGAAAAGGACGAAATTATGCCGTGGGATATGATCTCCAGCGGTGTGACAAGGGAGTACCTGTGGCGGGAGCACGAAAACGCTGTGGCGGGCGTCACCACGCCGGACTGCCGTACCCGATGCAACGGCTGCGGCGCCAATAAGCTGGTAGGGGGGAAGTGCGATGTCTAAGCTGCGATTGCTGTTTGTGAAGGAAGCGCAGGCTTCCTATATCTCTCACCTTGACCTGATGCGTACCTTCCAGCGGTGTTTTCCCCGCACGGAGCTGGACATCAAGCATACGCAGGGCTATCATCCCCACCCCATTATCTCCATCGTGCTGCCGCTTCCGGTGGGACAGAGCAGCGACTGCGAGCTGCTGGACTTCGAGGTGACACAGACCAGCGACGGCAGCGGCATCGCGGAGAAGCTCAATACCGGTATGCCTACCGGCATCCGTGTACTGGACTGCTACGAGGCAAAGCGGCCTATCCGCGAGCTGGACAGCCTGCGGGCGGATGTGACGCTGGAATACGATGCGGGTGTGCCGGAAGGAGCGGCGGAGAAGCTGCGGGAGCTGCTGAGCCGGGACACGCTGGTGATCCAGAAGCGCACCAAGCGCAAGGAGCTGGCGGATGTGGATATCGCGCCCATGATCCGCAAAGCGGATGTGACGGCGGACGGACATAACGTATTTATTGACATCACCGTGCAAGCCCAGAACCCCGGCCTGAACCCCCAGCTCATCGAAAAGGCCATCGCGGCCTATCTTCCGGAGCTGACGCCGGACTTCGTCCGGGTGCGCCGCCGTGCCATTCTGGACGCGAACGGACAGGATTTTCGATGATTTTCCCGCAAAAGGGAAAATAATGCTTGCATTTACCGGATTTGTATGGTATCCTATCATGGCGTGAAAAGGGCGGTCCTCTGTCGCCGGTGCGAAAATGCACCCTTGTGATGGCGTTATGAACACCTATAAATACAGGAGGAAAAATCCATGGATCTCATCAAAGCATTGAACGAAAAGCAGCTGAAGGAAGTGCCTCAGGTGCAGGTGGGCGATACCGTCCGCGTGCATGTGAAGGTCAAGGAAGGCTCCCGCGAGCGTATCCAGGTTTTCGAGGGTACCGTGATCGCCAAGAAGCATGGCGGTATCGAGGAGACCATCACCGTCCGCCGTATCTCCTACGGTGTGGGCGTGGAGAAGGTGTTCCCCGTGCATTCTCCCTCTATCCAGACCATCGAGACCGTGCGTCATGGTTTCGTGCGCCGCGCCAAGCTGTACTATCTGCGTGACCGCGTCGGCAAGGCCGCCAAGATCCGCGAGAAGCTGTAAGCGTATTCGATCCAAGAAAGACCGCTCACATCCGTGGGCGGTTTTTTCCTTTTCTTTTCAGGAAAACTGTGATATAATAATTCCAATTATGAATTGCGAGGTGACGCACCATGCAGATAGAAGGATTAAGCTGGTTTCCCGGCCATATGACGAAAACCAAGCGCATGATCGTGGCCGAGATCAAAAATATGGACGCGGTGTGTGAGATACTGGATGCCCGCATACCGCTGTCCAGCCGTAACCCGGATGTGGACGAGATGACGGCGGGGAAGCCCCGCATGGTGGTGCTGAACCGTGTGGATCAGGCCGACCCCAAGGAGACGAAGCGTTGGGCCGCCTATTTCCGGGGAAAGGGCTATGCGGTGCTGGAGGCCAACGCCAAGGGCGGCATGGGCACAGCGCAGTTCGCTGCCGCCGTCCGTGCGCTTTTGAAGGACAAGCTGGCCGCCTATGCCGAGAAGGGTCAAGTGGGTCGCACCGTCCGCGTCATGGTGCTGGGCATCCCCAACGTGGGCAAATCCACCTTTATCAATAAGGTGGCCCATCGAAAGACCGCTAGGGCGGAGGATCGTCCCGGCGTGACCCGCTCCAAGCAGTGGGTGCCGGTGGATCGGACGCTGGAGCTGCTGGATACCCCCGGTATCCTGTGGCCAAAGTTTGATGATGTCGAAGTTGGCAAGCGACTTGCCTTTACAGGTGCGATCAAGGATGATGTCATGGATATTGAGGAGCTGGCCTGCTATCTGATGGAATATCTGGGGAAGCACTATGCCGATATCCTTACTGAACGGTATAAGATCGACGTGGAGGAGGGCGACACCGGCTACGAGCTGCTGACCAAGGCGGGCCGGAAGCGGGGCTTCCTGATGCGGGGCGCGGAGGTGGACACCGAGCGCATGGCCCGCATCCTGCTGGACGAGTTCCGTGGCGGCAAGCTGGGCCGCTTCACGCTGGAAACGGTAGAGGAAGCGACATGAGTGACCTTTGGACATATGAACAGGAATCGTGGGCGCAGGGCTGCGAAACGGTCTGCGGCGTGGACGAGGCCGGCGCCGGGCCGTTGATGGGGCCGGTGTACGCGGCGGCGGTGATTCTGCCCCGTGAGTGTGTGATCGATGGTCTGAACGACTCGAAAAAGCTGACGGAAAAGAAGCGGGAAGCGCTGTATGGCATCATCACCGCCACGGCGCTTGCGTGGTCGGTGGCCAGCGTCAGCGCCGCGGAGATCGATGCCGCCGATATTCTCTCCGCCCGGATGAAGGCCATGCAGCTGGCCATCGACGGCCTGTCCCTGAAGCCGGACATGGCGCTCATCGATGGCAATCGTGACCACGGGCAGCACGCTGCCATCACCGTACCCCATCGCTGTATTGTGGAGGGGGACGGTCATTCCGCTTCCATCGCTGCGGCCTCCATTCTGGCAAAGGTCAGCCGTGACCGGTATGTGATCGACGTGCTGGATAAGCAATATCCGCAGTATCAGTTCGCCAGGCACAAGGGCTACGGCACCAAGCTGCACTATGCCATGCTGGACGAGTACGGCCCCTGTCCCGAACACCGCATGACCTTCCTGAAGAAGTGGGAGGCCAGACGGTGAGCCGGGCCGAGGGTATGCGGGGCGAGGCACTGGTGGCCCGTTATCTGCGGGAAAAGGGATACAAGCTGGCGGCCCACGGCTACCGCAGCCGCTTCGGTGAGATCGACCTGATCGCATGGGACGGCAATGTGCTGTGCTTTATAGAGGTCAAGACCCGTACCAATCTGGATATGGCCCTGCCCCGCGAGTATGTGACGGCTCAAAAGCAGAATAAGCTGCGCAAGACCGCCATGATGTATCTGGCGGAGAAGCGGCTGGACTGCCCCGCCCGGTTCGACGTGGCGGAGGTCTATGCTGAGCGCGGCTTCGACGAAGCCCGCATAGAATACATAGAGAACGCTTTTCAATAAGGAGAACGCTATGATATCGTATTTTGACGCCCATTGTGATACCATTTACCGCTGCCTGGAAACGGGTGAGGCATCCGCCCTGGCATACGGTGAGAGCCGGGAGGAGCAGCGCCGCTATTATGCCGCGGCTGCCCATCTGAGACAGAACGGCGGACATATCGACCTGATGCGCGGCAGGCAGTTCAGGCGCTGCGCCCAGTTTTTTGCCCTGTTTCACGACGCGGCGGAAGCGCCGGCCGATGGTATGTGGGCGCAATGCCGGCGGATGCACGATTTTTTCCTGCGGGAGATGGGAGAAAACGCGGACATCGTCCGCCATTGCCGTACCGGCTCGGAGGTAGATGAAACGGTGGCCCGGGGCAAGGTGGCCGCACTGCTGAGCATCGAGGGCGCAGACCTCATTGACTGCGACGTACATAAGATCGAAACAGTGGCCGATTGGGGTGTGCGGTTTTTAAACCCTGTATGGAACCGGGCCAACGTGCTGTCCGGCACCAATGCCGAGGAGCCGGAGCGGGGCCTGTCCGAGGAAGGGAAGGACTTCATCCGCGTGATGGAGGAGCATGACATCTATCCTGACGTGTCTCACCTGTCCGACGCGGGCTTCTGGGATCTTGTCCATATGGCGAAGCGCCCGATTATCGCATCTCATTCCAACGCACGGGCCATTTGTCCCCACCGCCGCAACCTGACGGACGATCAGTTCCGCGCTATCCGTGATCTGGGCGGCGTGGTAGGGCTGAACCTGTACCTGAACTTTGTAGGTGAGCCGACCATGGACGCGCTGGCAGCGCATGTGGAGCACTTTCTGGAGCTGGGCGGAGAGAAAACGCTGTGTCTGGGCGGCGATATGGATGGCTGTGAAGCGCTGGCGGGCGGTATGACCGGCATGCAGGATATGCCGAAGCTGTACGACGCGCTGAAAGCACGGGGCTATGGCGATGACTTGCTGGAGGATATCTTCTGGAATAATCTCCGCCGCCTGATCTGACAAAAAGGAGCGAAGGTATGGCATTATACGCGATAGGAGACCTGCATCTGTCGCTGAACTCGAATAAATCCATGGACATTTTCGGGGACGGCTGGCACGACTATGTGAACCGGATACGGGAGGGTTTCGCTCCGCTGCGTGACGATGATGTAACGGTGCTGTGCGGCGATCTCAGCTGGGGAATGAGCCTGGAGGAATCGCTGCTGGATTTTCAATTTATCAATGCCCTGCCGGGGAAGAAGGTACTGCTGAAGGGAAATCACGATTACTGGTGGAATACCGCCGCCAAAATGAAGCGCTTTTTCGCGGAGAACGGACTGGATACCTTTGAGATCCTGCATAATAACTGCCTCTATTACGGCGATACTGCCCTGTGCGGGACCCGAGGGTGGTTTTATGAGCTGGATCAGCAGGGAACTCACAATGAAAAAGTTCTGCTGCGTGAGGTAGGCCGTTTGGAGACCTCGCTGAAGGAAGCGGGGGACAGGGAAAAGCTGTGCTTTCTGCACTATCCGCCCATCTATCAGGGCTATGAGTGTCCGGAGATCCTTCGGCTTCTGAAGGAATACGGCGTGAAGGCCTGCTATTACGGCCATCTGCATGGCGCCTCCCACCGCCGGGCCATCGAAGGAACGCGCGGCGGCACACTGTTTTCACTGGTGGCCGGTGATTTTTTAGGATTTGTTCCTAAAAAAATTTGCGAATAATGCAAAAAGGTATGGAAATTCCAATTGTTTTCTGATATCATATAAACTTGGCTTGACAATAATGTATTCTTATGTCATCAAAATATAGACGTAAACTGGAGGAAAAGCTACAATGACTGTCAAAAGCTGTGAAAAACTGGAGAAGAGCAGAGTCGCTCTGACCATCGAGGTGGGCGCCGAGGAGTTCGAGGCCGCCGTCAACAAGGCGTATCTGAAGATGCGCGGTAAGATGAATATTCCCGGCTTCCGTCCTGGCAAGGCTCCCCGCAAGATGATCGAGAGCATGTACGGCGCCGAGGTCTTTTATGAGGAAGCTGTCAACGCGATCCTGCCCGACGCCTATGAGAGCGCCGTGGATGAGCAGAAACTGGAGGTCGTTGGCTATCCTCAGGTGGAGATCGAGAACGTCGGCAAAGAGGGCGCGACCTTCAAGTGCACCGTCGCCGTGTATCCCGAGGTGGAGCTGGGCCAGTACAAGGGGCTTGAAGCGGTAAAGGCCGAGGTCAAGGTCATGGCTGCCGACGTGAACGCCCGCCTGAAGGAAATGGCTGACCGCAACAGCCGCCTGGTGGTCGTGGAGCGCGCCGTCAAGAAGGGTGATACCGCCAACATCGACTTTGAGGGCTTTGACCAGGGCGTCGCCTTCGAGGGCGGCAAGGGCGAGGCTTTTGATCTGGAGATCGGTTCCGGAAGCTTCGTGCCCGGCTTTGAGGATCAGCTCATCGGCATGAAGGCAGGCGAGGAAAAGGACATCGACATCACCTTCCCCGAGAACTATACGCCTGAGTTGGCCGGTAAGCCCGTGGTATTCCATGTGAAGGTCAACGAGGTCAAGGTCAAGGAGCTGCCCGCCATTGATGACGAGTTCGCCAAGGACGTGTCTGAATTTGACACGCTGAAGGAGCTGAAGGCCGACATCAAGAAGAAAATGACCGAGGAGCGTACCGCTGCCGCGCAGCGCGCTTTCGAGGATGTGCTGATGACCAAGGTGGCCGAGGGCGTGAAGGCCGACATCCCTGACGAGATGATCGAGATGCAGGCACACCAGATGCTGGAGGGCTTCAAGCAGCAGCTGGTCTCTCAGGGCATCCCCTTCGATCAGTATACCAAGATGACCGGCATGAATGAGGAGCAGATCATCATGGACGCCAAGGAGCCCGCTGCCAATCAGGTGAGAATGGATCTGGCCATCCGCGCCATCATCAAGGCCGAAGGCCTGGAGGTCTCCGACGAGGAAGTGGAGACTGAGATGAAGAATGTGGCCGAGAAGTACGGCATGGATCTGGATACCGTTAAGAAGTACCTGCGTGCCGAGGATGTGAAGGAACAGGTCATGCGCGAGAAGGTCATCAAAGTGGTGGCTGATTCCGCAAAGGCTGTTGCCCCCGAGGTCAAGGAAGAGGAGACCAAGGCCGAGGAGACTGAGGAGAAGAACGACTAAATCACATATCAGGGTGGGTATACTTTGACTATCTTTCGTAATGGAGGTATTTTACAATGAGTTTGGTTCCCTATGTCGTTGAGCAGACCAACCGCGGCGAGCGGTCCTATGATATCTTTTCCCGTCTGTTGAATGACCGCATTATCTTCCTGGGCGAAGAAGTGAATGATACCACCGCCAGCCTGGTCGTGGCGCAGCTGCTGTATCTGGAAGCGCAGGATCCGGATAAGGATATCCAGATGTATATCAACAGCCCCGGCGGCAGTGTTACGGCCGGTATGGCAATCTATGACACAATGCAGTACATCAAGTGTGATGTATCCACCATCTGCATCGGCATGGCCGCCAGCATGGGCGCTTTTCTGCTGTCCTGCGGCGCCAAGGGCAAGCGCATCGCGCTGCCCAATGCCGAGGTAATGATCCATCAGCCTTCAGCCGGTACCAAGGGTAAGGTCACGGATATGGAGATCGATGTGGAGCACTTCCTGAAGATCAAGCAGCGCATCAACCGGATCCTTGCCGAAAACACCGGGAAAACGCCGGAGCAGATCAAGGCAGACTCCGAGCGGGACAACTGGATGATCGCTGAGGAGGCCCGGGAATATGGCCTGGTGGATAAGGTAATTTACAAGCGCTGAGTGAGGTAGCATATGGCTGAAAATTCCAAAATGCTGCGCTGCTCCTTTTGCGGAAAGCCGGAAAGCCAGGTGCACCGCATGATCCAGGGACCGGGCGTCCGCATCTGCGATGAGTGTGTGCATCTGTGCCTGTCTCTGCTGGATGACGGGTACGCGGCGGAGCCGGAGCTGGCAGACGGCCTTGATGAGCTGCCTACGCCGCATGAGATCAAGGATGTCCTGGATCAGTATGTGGTAGGGCAGGAAGCGGCGAAGATCGCACTGTCCGTGGCGGTATATAACCACTATAAGCGTATTTCCTACGGCGGCGGCGAGGATGTTGAGCTGCAGAAGAGCAATATTCTGATGATCGGGCCTACCGGCAGCGGTAAGACGCTGTTTGCCCAGACATTGGCCAGAGTGCTGAAAGTCCCCTTTGCCATTGCCGACGCAACAACCCTGACAGAAGCGGGGTATGTGGGCGATGACGTGGAAAACATTCTGCTGCGGCTTTTGCAGGCGGCAGACTTTGATGTGGAGCTGGCAGAGCGGGGCATCATCTATGTGGATGAGATCGACAAGATCGCCCGTAAGAGCGAAAATACGTCCATTACCCGTGATGTGTCCGGCGAAGGTGTGCAGCAGGCGCTGCTGAAGATCCTGGAGGGCACTGTGGCCAATGTGCCGCCGCAGGGCGGCCGGAAGCATCCGCATCAGGAGTTTATTCAGATCGACACCCACAATATCCTGTTCATCTGCGGCGGTGCGTTTGACGGACTGGAGAAGATCATCGAGCGGCGGACCGACCGCAAGGGGATCGGCTTTGACGCGGTGGTGGAAAGCAAGGCAGAGCGCCGGCAGGGCGCATTGCTGAAGGAAGTCCAGCCCCATGATCTGCTGAAGTTCGGGATCATTCCGGAGCTGGTGGGCCGTATGCCGGTGATCGCCGCGCTGGATGGCCTGACCCGGGATGACCTTGTGACCATTCTGACGCAGCCCAAAAACGCGTTGGTCAAGCAGTACCAGAAGCTGTTGGAGTATGACAATGTAAAGCTTGACTTTACGCCTGATGCGCTGGAGGCCATTGCCGACAAGGCCATTGAGCGGAACATCGGCGCCCGCGGCCTGCGCGCCGTTATGGAGGGCGTACTGACGAAGCTGATGTATGAGATCCCGTCTGATCATACCATCACGCAGGTGACTATTGCGGCCGACTGCGTAAAAGACGGTGCGCCGCCTGTGATCGTGCGCGATCCTGAACGGGAGATCAGGCAGCCAAAAGTAAAGACCGGAAAGCAGACGGAGAAAAAATCCTCCGCACCGGCCTCTTAAAGTGTAAACGGGGGAGAGGCGCTGCCTCTCCCTCTGCGCGTTTCGCCGGAAAGCGGTGAAAACAGAAAGATTCCCCGGCAAAAGGAGAACCCCTTATGGAAGAAAGAACGACATTGAATATTCCTGTCATTGCGCTGCGCGGGCTGACGGTTTTTCCAGGGCTGACGCTCAGCTTTGACGTTGAACGTGAGATCTCTATTTATGCGCTGGACAGCGCCATGGAAAGCGACCGCATGATCTTCCTGGTGACACAGCGTGAGATCGCGACTACCGCGCCTGCGGAGAAGGACCTGTATACCGTTGGCACGATCTGCCGCATTTTGCAGATACTCAAGACCTCTGAAACCAGTGTGCGCGTGATCGTGGAAGGCCGGCAGCGCGCAAGGATCCACCGCCTTTGGCAGAACAAGCCGTTTTTGCAGGCCAATGTGGAGCTGCTGGAGGAGGATTTTCCCGGACGCATGACGCCCCGGCTGGAGGCCTTGATCCGCCAGACCTATGTGATCTTCGGCGAATATAAGGATCTTGTCTCCAACCTTACGGATGATTTTGTGTCCGCCGTGTTGGATTGCCGCGACCCAGGTCAGCTGGCGGATCTTATTGCCCAGAATATCAATCTGCGCCATGGAGACCGCCAGCGTATTCTGGAGGAACTGAATCCCTCCAAGCGCCTGCGCTTGCTGAATGAGATCCTGGCCCATGAAGTGGAGGTCATTTCACTGGAGGTGGAGCTGGAGCAGAAAGTTCGTTCGCGCGTGGCACAGGTGCAGAAGGACATGATCCTGCGGGAGCAGATGAAGGTCCTGCAGCACGAGCTGGGCGACGATGGCGATGAGGAGATCGCTGAATACACAGAGAAGATCGAGAAGCTGAAGCTGCCGGAGGAGATCCACAGGAAGCTGATGAAGGAAGTGGATCGGCTGGCGAAGCAGCCCTATGGCAGCGCAGAGGCTTCGGTGCTCCGCAATTATCTGGATGTATGTCTGGAGATGCCCTGGAACAAGACCACGAGGGACAGGGCCGACGTGGAAAAAGCGCGCGCGATCCTGGACAGAGAGCATTTCGGCCTTGAGAAGGTCAAAGAGCGCATTTTGGAATTTATTGCCGTGCAGCAGATCAATCCGGACGCGAAGGGAAAGATCCTGTGCCTGGTAGGTCCTCCCGGTGTTGGTAAGACCTCTATCGCTATCTCGGTGGCAAAAGCCATGAACCGTAAGCTTTCCCGGCTTAGTCTGGGCGGCGTGCGGGATGAGGCGGATATCCGCGGGCACCGCAAGACGTATATCGGCGCTATGCCAGGACGCATCATTGACGCCCTGATCCGCTCCGGCTCCATGAACCCGCTGCTGGTGCTGGATGAGATCGACAAGCTGGCCAGCGACATGCGGGGCGATCCGGCTTCCGCACTGCTGGAGGTGTTCGACAGTGAGCAGAACTATGCTTTCCGGGATCATTTCCTGGAGATCCCGGTAGATCTCAGCCGCGTGATGTTCATCACCACCGCCAATACGCTGGACACCATCCCGCGTCCGCTGCTGGATCGCATGGAGATCATTGAGCTGTCCAGCTATACCGACGAGGAAAAACTGGAGATCGCAAAGCGCCATCTGCTGCCAAAGCAGTTGAAGGAGCATGGGCTGAAGCGCGCGCAATTCCGCGTGACGGACGGCGCGATCCGCCATACGATCACTGATTATACCAGAGAGTCGGGTGTCCGCATTCTGGAGCGGCAGCTGGGAAAGCTGTGCAGAAAAGCTGCTATGCAGCTGGTTTCCGGCGATGTAAAGCGCATAAGCATTACAGAGAAAAACCTGACGGACTATCTGGGGACGGTTCGCTATACGCCTTCGGTACATATCACCCGCGATGAGACCGGCGTGGTCAACGGCCTTGCATGGACGGAAGTGGGCGGCGAGATACTTGAGGTGGAGGTCAATGTAATGGACGGCACCGGAAAGCTGGAGCTGACTGGCAATCTGGGAACTGTCATGCAGGAATCGGCCAAGGCGGCGCTCAGCTGCCTGCGCAGCCGCACACAGACGCTGCGGTTGGAGAAGGACTTCTATAAAACAAAGGATATCCATATTCATTTTCCGGAAGCGGCAACGCCAAAGGACGGTCCCTCTGCCGGCATCGCCATCACCACGGCGATGCTGTCGGCGCTGACCGGGCGTAAAGTCCGGGGCGATGTAGCCATGACAGGCGAGGTAACGCTGCGGGGCCGTGTGCTGCCCATTGGCGGTTTGAAGGAAAAGACCATGGCCGCGCTGCGCAACGGGATAAAAACGGTGATCATTCCCCGGGAAAATGAAAAGGATCTTGCGGAGATCGACCAGACTGTGCGGAAGGCGCTGCATTTTGTCCCGGTGGAAACGGTGGACGCGGTATTTGCCGCCGCGCTGGTGCCGGAGACGAAGGAGGACGCGGTGGAGCATATGGCGGCGCTTGCTGTGGACAGCCCTTATCAGGAGGTACGCAATGGCCATCAACTTTAATAGAGCGGAATTTGTTCTCTCTGCTGTGAGACCATCCGCGTTTATCCGGGATGGCCGTCCGCAGGTGACATTTGCTGGGCGCTCCAATGTAGGCAAGTCCTCTGTGATCAACCGCCTGCTGAATCGGAAAAATTTTGCCAGAGTCGGCGCCACACCCGGAAAGACAACGCAGATCAATTATTTTCGCATTGATGACAGGATCTATTTTACCGATCTGCCCGGCTATGGTTATGCCAAGGTCTCCAAGGATGAGCGTGACCGCTGGGGCCGCCTGATGGAGTCCTACTTTGCCGAGGAGGGTCTGATCACATTGGGCGTACTGATCGTGGATGCCCGCCATAAGCCAACCACGGACGATGTGACCATGTGTGATTATTTCAAAGGCACTGGCTGCCCTATGGTGGTCGTGGCAAATAAGCTGGACAAGCTGAAAAAGAGCGAGATCGAGCCAAATCTGACCTTGATCCGCCAGACACTCGCACTGAATGAGAGCGTGCAGCTGATCCCGTTTTCTGCGGAAAAGGGAAACGGTAAGACCGAGCTGCTGGCCGCTATCGGGCAGTACTGCGGGAAATAAGCAGAAAATAGCCGTGTGATCATCTGTCACACGGCTATTTTTTTCATATTGCTGCGCCTGGGATGGATGCATTCGGCGCACAGCGCGCCGCCGATGATCAGCACCGCACCGATCAGCTGGGGGATGGCCAACTGCTCATGGAGCAGCAGTGCGGAGAACACTACGGCGGACAGCGGCTCAAGATATCCGCACACGGCGACCGTCTGTACGGGCAGCGCGCCGATGGCAGAGAAATAACACCAGCAGCCGAAGCCTGTGTTGATAAGCCCCAGCAACAGGATCCATGGCCAATCGTGCGCGGCCGCAGTTATGAGCAGATCGCCTTTGAAGAGCAGCAGCGCGGTGACCATTGCGGCGGCGGACAGCATTTGCAGCAGAGAGTTTTCCATTCCGTCCACACTTTTCGCTTTTTTGTTCAGGATCAGCATGACTGCGTAGCACACGGCGCTCATCATGCCGCAGAGGAATCCGGAAAGGCTCATTCCGCCGCCGCCGTTCCAGCCGTTGACCAACACGACGCCGCCGCAGACGCACAGCAGTCCAGCCAGCTTGCTCCATGTCAATCTCTCGCGGAATACCAGCGGCGACAATGCCATCACGATCACAGGACCGCAATAGTACAGCAGGGAGGCCGTTGAAACGCCGATGCTCTGATAACCGGCATACAGGAACATCCAGCTGCTTCCCATGGCTGCGCCTGAGAGACAGATCAGGAGAACGTCTTTACCGCGTCCTGCAAAGGAAAAACGGTGGCCCGATAGAATGAAAAACGCCAAAAGACTCAGTCCCCCCAATACCGTCCGCAGCAGGACGATCTGGCTGCTGTCCAGCGCGATGTGACTTGCTACGAAGCCATTGAAGCCAAAGAGCAGCAGCGCGGTCAGGTAGCGTGCAAATAGCCGGTTTTTCAGATGCATAGTCAGCGGCCTCCTGCCAGTTACGTGATAAAGCGGCACAGTGGTGGAGAGAAAACAGAAGATATCCCACTGTGCCACTTTTTGGAGATTGACAAGATTCTACATCTGATTTATCCTTGAGTAAAGCGAAAAATATTCAAGTATGATTTGATGAAAAAGCAAATAAGGGGTATGTAGAACTATGGAGAGCGAAAAATGCAGAGCGCTGCTGTGCGCCATCGATAAAGGCTCGATCACAGCCGCCGCGGAAACGATGGGATACACCATTTCCGGTATCAGCCGCATGATGGCGGCGTTGGAAAATGAGCTTGGGTTTCCGCTGCTGCGGCGCGGCAGAGAAGGCGTTACTCCTACCAGAGAGTGCCTGCACCTGCTTCCGACCATACGGGAGCTGGTGGCGCAAGCTGAGCAATGCCGCCAGATGGCAGGCGAACTGCGCGGCCTGGTGTCCGGTACGATCGCTGTTGCCGCGTTTTCCAGCGTGGCGACCCACTGGCTGCCTAACATGATCTGCCGGTTTCAGAAGGATTTTCCCGATATTGACTTTGAAGTGCTGATGGGCGGCTATCCCGAGATTGAGGAATGGATCCTGGAGGGACGGGCGGACTATGGCTTTTTGCGCCTGCCTGCCCGAACAGATCTGGAGACACTCTGCCTGGAGGAGGATGAGCTTATGGTGATCCTGTCGCCGGAGCATCCGTTGGCACAGCTGGATCGGGTACCGGTGGAAGCGCTCCAGGATCAGCCCTTTATTTTGCTGGATAAGGCTGGAGACAGGGACCGTGACATCATGCATGTGTTTGAGCGCTCCGGAATCGTGCCGCAGATACGGTTTTCCACGCTGGACGATTATGCGGTCATGTCCATGGTGGAGCATGAGCTTGGTGTCAGCATTCTGCCGTCACTGATCCTGAAGCGTATCCCGTATCGGATCGTATCACGGCCGCTTGCGTGTCCCTGCTTCCGGAGGATCGGCCTGGCCATGCGTCCGGGAGACAGTCTTTCACCTGCGGCCAGACGGTTTCTGGCGTATCTGCCGTATCGTTCTGACAAAGCGTTATTTGAAAATTAGAATAAAGCTTTTTGTGTATCTATCTTGCGGAAAGCTGAAAAATATTGTATAATGTAGAAAAATTTTTAGGCAAAAGCACGCTATGATCTTTTAGCCGCCTGCGGCGGAGGAAAGGAGCAGACAGTATGGCGACTTTTACAGTGAATGGAGCCACCGTGACGGTGGAGAAGAATCAGAAGCTCATCCGCTATCTGCGGGACACGCTGCACCTTACATCGGTGAAGGACGGGTGCAGCGAGGGCGCCTGCGGCACCTGCCATGTGCTGATCGATGGAAAGCCCACCAAGGCGTGCATTCCGCAGACGGACAAGCTGGAGGGCAAGACCATCGTCACGGTGGAGGGGCTTTCCGACTGGGAGAAGCAGGTGTATACCTTCGCCTTCGGCGAGGCGGGCGCGGTGCAGTGCGGCTTCTGCATCCCGGGCATGGTCATCTCCGCCAAAGGGCTGCTGGATGTGAACCCCGACCCCACCCGGGAGGAGGCGGCCTTTGCCATCCGCAACAACATCTGCCGCTGCACCGGCTATGTGAAGATCATCGACGGCATATTGCTGGCGGCGAAGCTTTTCCGGGAGGGGAAGCTGCCGGCGCCTGCTGCCGACGACTGGCAGGTGGGCAGCCGCGTCCACCGGCTGGATGTGGAGGAAAAAGTGCTGGGCTATGGCCAGTACCCCGACGACGTATATGTGGATGGGATGTGCTACGGCGGCGCGGTGCGCAGCCAGTACGCCAGAGCCCGTGTGCTGGAGATCGACACGTCCGAGGCGGAGGCGCTGGAGGGCGTGGTATGCGTCCTGACCCAGAAGGACATTCCGGGGAAGATCAATGTGGGCCATCTGAAAAAGGATCAGCCTACGCTCATCGGCGTGGGGGAGATCACTCATTACCTGGGAGACGCGGTGGCGCTGGTCTGCGCACGGGACCAGGAGACGCTGGAGCGCGCCAAAAAGCTGGTGAAGGTGACGTACGAGGAGCTGCCGGCGGTGCATAACCCCACGGAGGCGGCCGCTCCCGACGCGCCGCTGGTGTTCGAGGAGGACGAGAACAACGTACAGGCCTATAAGCACGTATCGCGGGGCGATGCGGCAGGGGCCATTGCCAAATCGAAATATGTGCTGACGGAGACGTTCCACACCCCTTGGACGGAGCATGCCTTTCTGGAGCCGGAGTGCTGCGTGGCACTGCCGCTGGAGAACGGCGGCGTGAAGCTGCTGACCACAGACCAGAGCTCCCACACCACCATGCATGAATGCGCGGGAATGCTGGGCGTGGATTACGACCACTGTCAGGTGCAGAATATGCTGGTGGGCGGCGGCTTCGGCGGCAAGGAGGATATGTCCGTGCAGCACCACGCGGCGCTGCTGGCTTATGTGGCCCGGGTGCCGGTGAAGGTAAAGCTGAGCCGTCAGGAGTCCATCCTCGTCCACCCCAAGCGTCACAGCTTTGATATGGAGTTCACCATGGGCTGCGATGAAAACGGTATCATTCAGGGCGTGAAGGCCAGTGTGGTGTCGGACACCGGCGCGTTTGCTTCACTGGGCGGACCTGTGCTGGAGCGGGCCTGCACCCATGCGGCGGGGCCGTATGCCTATGAGAATTTTGAGATCGAGGGACACGCCTACTATACCAACAACCCGCCTGCCGGCGCGTTCCGGGGCTTCGGCGTGACCCAGACCTGCTTCTGCACGGAGACACTGCTGAACCAGATGGCCGATCTGGTGGGCATCACCCCGTGGGAGATCCGTTACCGCAACGCCATCCGCCCCGGCGGCGTGCTGCCCAACGGCCAGATCGTGGACGAATCCACCGGCCTTGTGGAGACGCTGGAGGCCATCAAGCCCGCTTATGACGCGGCGGTGGCGGCAGGCGAGCCGGTAGGCATTGCCTGCGCCATGAAAAACGCCGGCGTGGGCGTGGGCATCCCCGACTGGGGGCGCTGCAAGCTTATTGTGGAGGATGACGGCAAGGTACACATCTATTCCGGCGCCAGCTGTATCGGGCAGGGACTGGGCACCGTGCTGGTGCAGACGGTGGTGACCTGCACCGGCCTGCACCGCGGCGACGTAGTATATGAGCGGAGCAATACATGGATCGCGCCGGATTCCGGCGATACCTCCGGCAGCCGCCAGACACTGGTGACCGGTGAGGCCACCCGCCGCGCCTGCGAAAAGCTAAAGGCGGAGCTGGACGGCGGCAGGACGCTGGCGGAGCTGGCGGGACAGGAGTTCTACGGCGAGTATCTGGCCAAGACCGACCCGCTGGGCGCGGATGTGCCCAACCCCGTGAGTCATGTGGCCTATGGCTACGCTACCCAGATGTGCATTCTGGATCGGGAGACGGGAAAGATCAAAAAGATGGTGGCCGCCCACGATGTGGGCAAGGCCGTGAATCCTCTCAGCGTGGAGGGACAGATCGAGGGCGGTGTGGTGATGTCCATGGGCTACGCTCTGACGGAGCAGTATCCCATTGATGAGAACTGCAAGCCTACTGCCAAGTACGGTACGCTGGGGCTGTTCCGCGCCAACCAGATCCCGCCGGAGATCGAGGCCATCGTGGTGGAGAAGCCGGGGCTGGACGTGGCCGGCGGTGCCATCGGCATCGGCGAGATCACCTCTATCCCCACGGCGCCGGCCATTGCCGATGCCTACTACCGGCTGGATGGGGAGCGCCGCCTGGAGCTGCCGCTGGCCAACACGCCCTACGCACGGAAGAAATAAGAAAAAGCTGTGGGCTGCGGTGTATCTCACCGCAGCCCACGAAAAAAAGCAATATCAAAGAATAGACAGCGCATCCCGCGTGTCAACGTCCCGCAGCTCGTCAGCAGGGACCTCCCACAGCAGAAGGTCATTTTCGTGCTGGCGGATGACCACATTGCCGCCATGATCACCCTCGATCTTCAGCAATTCCGGGAAAAAGCGGGCAGGGAAGATGCAGGGATTGCCGCGCTGTCCGCCATGGCCAAGGCCTACGATATGATCAGGATGGCAGAGATAGAAGTCGATCAGCATTGCCACGCTTTCACGCCGCAGCAGCGGCTGGTCGGCCACCTGAAACAACAGCGCGTCGCAGTCGTTCAGCGCCTGCATCCCCAGGTGAATGGTATGGCTCTGGCCGTACTCCGGATGGCAATTGATGACCGGTGTGAAGCGAAACGCTTTTGCAAGCTTTGCCACATCCGGATACTGCGTTACCACCACAACAGTGTCCAATTTTTCAATAGGGACGGCTTCCAGCGCGTGACGGATCAGGCTCTTTCCGTTCCATTCCTGCGCCAGCTTATTGCCGCCGAATCGTGTTCCCATCCCGGCGGCCATGACGATGCAGCCGATGCGCATATAGATCGCTTCCTTTCCGCAGAGTATCATCTGTTGCCAGTATACCCGCTTTTTTGAAAATCTGTCAACAGAAAGAGGGATATTCTCTAAGTAAAATAACGAAAACACTTTTCATTACCCCGAAGTTGTGCTATGATTAGCTGGATAAATACTTGCTATTATGATATCAGATAACGACCGCCTTTTCTAAAAAGAGCGCGGCTTCAAGTCAAACATAGAGGAGGAAGTTCACATGGGTGAAGTCGGAAAAAGCCAGGTCCGTGTAGACGCTTTCGACAAGGCCACAGGACGTACCAAATATTATGAGGATCTGATGCCCCGAAACGCGCTGTATGTGCGCATCAAGCACGCGGAGATCGCCCACGGCTTTGTCAAGTCCGTGGACACCGCCGCTGCGGAGGCCATCGACGGTGTGGTGAAGGTCATCACCTGCTTTGATGTGCCGGATATCACCTTCCCCACGGCGGGCCACCCCTGGTCCATGGACCCGGGCCATCAGGACGTGGCGGACCGTCATCTGCTGAACCGCCATGTGCGCTACTGGGGCGACGATGTGGCGGTGGTCATCGCGGAGGATGAGGTGGCCGCCATGCAGGGCGTGCGGGCGCTGAAGGTGGAATATGAGGAGCTGCCCTTTGTGCTGGATGCGCAGAAGGCCATGGAGGACGGCGCGCCCCAGCTCCACGACAGCTATCCCCACAACATCCTGAAGCACACGGATATGAAGAAGGGCGACTATCAGGCCGCCATTCAGGAGCCGGGACTTATCAAGGTGGAGGGCTGGTACGATACCCCCACCGTGCAGCACAGCCACATTGAGAACCACGGCTGCTTCGCCTATGAGGAAAATGGCCGCATTGTAGTAGTGTCCTCCACCCAGATCCCCCACATCATCCGCCGCGTGGTGGGTCAGGCGCTGGGCCGTCCGTGGGCGGACATCCACGTCATCAAGCCCTATATCGGCGGCGGCTTCGGCAACAAGCAGGACGCGCTGTACGAGCCGCTGTGCGCCTACTGCACCACACAGGTAGGCGGCCGGCCGGTGCGTATCGACTGCTCCCGGGAGGAGACCTTCGTCTCCAACCGCGTCCGCCACGCCATCCGTTTCCATATCGTGTCGTGGCTCCGGAAGGACGGCACCTTTGCCGCCCGGAAGGTGGAGTGCTTCTCCAATCAGGGCGCATACGCCTCCCACGGCCACTCCATCGTGGCCAAAGCCATGGGCTCCTTCCCTCAGCACTATCCCTGCGACAACATGGAGTGCGACGCGTGGACGGTGTTTACCAACCGCCCCGCTGCCGGCGCCATGCGGGGCTACGGTATGCCGCAGGCTTCCTTTGCCGATGAGTCCAACGTGGACGACTGCGCCCGGGCGGTGGGCATGGACCCGCTGGCCTTCCGGATGCAGAACATCATGCCCCAGGGGTATGAGGACGGCTTCAGCCACAACGTGAACTACAACGACTCCTTCCGTGAGTGCATGGAGGAGGGCCGCAAGTACATAGACTACGACCGCAAGATGGCGGAGTACGCCAAGGAGACCGGCCCCATCCGCCACGCGGTGGGTATGGCCACCTTCTGGTACAACACCGCCGTGTATCCCATTTCGCTGGAGACCTCCAGCAACCGGATGCAGCTGAATCTGGACGGCACCGTCACCATGCAGTGCGGCGAAACGGAGATCGGCCAGGGCGCCGACACGGCCTACGCCCAGATGACCGCCGATGTGGTGGGTCTGAAGAGCTACAAGGACGTACATGTGGTGTCCTGTCAGGATACGGATATCACCCCCACCGGCCTTGGCGCCTACGCCAGCCGCCAGACCTATGTGGCGGGCTTCTCCATCCGGAAGACCGGTCTGATGCTGAAGGAAAAGATCCTGAACTACGCCACCGATCTGACCCGTCAGGCGGTATATAACATGGACATCGTGGATGGCAATATCATCCGCACTACCGACGGCAAGCTGCTGATGAGCCTGAAGGAGCTGGCCATGACGGCCCAGTACAACGCGGCCAAGAGCGAGCACATCACCGCCGAGTCTACCTTCACCATCCGCAACAATGCCTATTCCTTCGGCTGCACCTTCGTGGACATCGAGGTGGATATCCCCATGTGCAAGGTGACGCTGCGGGACATCGTCAACGTACACGACTGCGGCAAGCTCATCAATCCGGCGCTGGCCGAGGCACAGGTACACGGCGGTATGTCCATGGCCATCGGATACGGCATGGGCGAGCAGCTGCTGTTCGATGAAAAGACCGGCAAGCCCCTGAACAACAATCTGCTGGATTACAAGCTCAGCACCATCATGGATCACCCCCATCTGGAGGCGCGGTTCATCGAGAATGCCGAGCCGACGTCGGCCTTCGGCACCAAGGCGCTGGGCGAGCCGCCTGCCTGCTCCGGCGCACCGGCCATCCGCAACGCCATTCTCAACGCCACCGGCGTGGCCATCGACCAGAACCCCATGAATGCCCACATCCTCTTCAAGCGCTTCAGCGAAGAGGGACTCATTCAGGACTGAGGAGGGACAAGCTATGTATGATATGTTGGCACTGTACGAGGCCAAAGACGTACAGGACGCGGTGCGCCTGCGGCTGGAACGCCCCGAGGCGCAGATCATTGCCGGCGGCACCGATGTGCTGGTGCAGATGCGCGAGGGCAAGCGGGCCGGCAAGGCGCTGATCTCTATTCAGAAGTGCGACGAAATGCGGGGAATTTCCATCGATGCGGAGGAGAATATCCGTATCGGCAGTCTCACCAGCTTTACCCACATTACCAACGACCCCATCATCCAGCGGTACATCAACGTGCTGGGCGAGGCGGTGGACATGGTGGGCGGCCCCCAGATCCGCAACGCCGGCACCATCGGCGGCAATACCTGCAACGGCGTGACCTCTGCCGACTCCGCCTCCACCCTCCATGCGTGGGAGGCCATCGTGGAGATCACCGGCAGGAACGGCGTGCGTCGCGTTCCCATCAAGGAGTTTTACCTCAAGGCGGGTACGGTGGATCTGCGGGTGGAGGACGGCGAGATCCAGACGGCCATCCTGATCCCCAAGGCGTCCTATGACCGGACGTGGGGACATTATATCAAGTACGCCATGCGCAACGCTATGGATATTGCCACGCTGGGCACCTCCGTCAACGCGCGGCTCAGTCCCGATGGCAAGACCTTTGAGCGGGTGCGTATTGCCTTCGGCGTGGCAGGCCCCGTGCCCATGCGGGCGGTGAACGCGGAATCGTTCATCAACGGCAGGGCCGTGACGCTGGAGAACATCGAGGAATTTGGCCGCAGGGTGCTGGAGGACATCAACCCCCGCGACTCGTGGCGCGCCAGCAAGGCGTTCCGCAGCCATATTGCCGTGGAGAGCGCCAAGCGGTGCCTCATCGAATCTGTGAAGCTGGCGGGAGGTGTGCTGTAATGGCGAAAAAGCAGTATCAGCTGGTGACCTGCACCATCAACGGCAGGGAAGTGGAGCAGATGGTGGACGTGCGGGCGTCCCTGACCGATATGCTCCGGAACGATTTCCACCTGACCAGTGTGAAGAAGGGCTGCGAGGTGGGCGAGTGCGGCGCGTGCAATGTTCTCATCGATGGCGAGTGCTTCAACTCCTGCCTGTATCTGGCGGTATGGGCCGAGGGCAAGCACATCACCACGCTGGAGGGTCTGATGGGACCCAATGGCGAGCTGTCCGACATCCAGCAGGCCTTCATGGAGGAGACCGCCATCCAGTGCGGCTTCTGCATCCCCGGCTTTCTGATGACGGCGGTGGAGATTCTGGATCGCGGCGTGCTGTACAGCGATGATGAGCTGCGCAAGCTGCTGAGCGGGCATCTGTGCCGCTGCACCGGCTACGAGAACATCTTCAAGGCGGTGAAAAAGACCATGCTGCGCCGTCTGGGCAGACTGGACGATCCGTTTTTGAATACATGAAAAAGAAAAGCACTCCGAGGCAGACTTGCTTCGGAGTGCTTTGTCAATAAGGATCATGACAGGAGCAGCAGCTTTTCCGGGAGAAACGTGAGGGAAATAGATTCCCCTGGTGTCAGGCCGAGCTGTGTTTCTGTTTCAAACCGCAGGACAGGCGCGTTATCTCCCGCGTTTTCAGGGCGCAGCAGGACAATGCTGCGCCCAACATCCGAGATGATCCGTACAATGCGGAAACGGATGCCCGCACCGTCAGGAACGATGGCATTATTGGGGATCCCCAGCGTTGTGAAAGTTTTTTCATCGACCGGCAGTGGAAGCGTCAGCTGCCATGCGGGGAGACAGACACCTTTGCTGACGGCTTTTGCCGGGAAGAAATTCTTGCAGCCTGACAGCCGTGCGGCGCTGAGAGAATCAGGATGCTGTACAAGTGCCGGCATAGTAGTCATTTTGCCGGTTTGGCCGTTTTCCATGACGCACACGGCCGCACAGTTGCGGAAGCATTCGCCAAGGTCGTGGCTCACCCACAGGATAGGGCCGCTGAAGTCACAGAGCAGTTCAGACAATTCCAGCTCAAGGTTCCATTTCAGATAGCTGTCCAGCGCCGAAAACGGTTCGTCCAATAGGATGGCCCGCGGCTCCGACGCCAGGATGCGGGCCAGCGCCACACGCTGCTGCTGTCCGCCGGAGAGCTGTGCGGGGTATTTCTTCTCCAGTCCCTCCAGCCGAAAGCGGCTTAGCTGCGCCAGCGCCTGCGGCGCAGCTTCTCCTCTGCGCGGCGGCGCTTTTCGGCACGGCTGCCGGAGCGGATACCGCACTGGATGTTCTGGGCCACGGTCATGTTGGGAAACAGGGCGTACTGCTGAAAGAGATAGCCTACCCGCCGCTGCTGGGGCGTCAGGTCAATGTGCCGGTCGCTGTCAAACAGCGTCTCACCGTCCAGCACGATGCGGCCCCTGTCCGGTGTCATGATGCCGGCGATGCACTTCAGGGTCACGCTCTTGCCGCAGCCGGACGCGCCCAGCAGCGCCATGGTGCCGCTGCCGGTTTCAAACTGAGAGCGAAGGGTAAAGCTGCCCAGCTTTTTCTCGATATCCACCACAAGACTCATGCGGTACGCCTCCTTCCACGGCCTGCCGCCGTCAGCAGGTTTTTCTTTTCCAGCATATTCACCACCAGCAATATCACGGCGGAGATGGCCACGTTCACCAGCACCCATTTCAGGGCCAGGGCGTCGTTGTTGATCTGCCACAGCTGATAGACGGTGGTGGACACGGTGGCGGTTTTGCCGGGGGTGTAGCCGGCGATCATGGAGGTAGCGCCGTATTCGCCCAGCGCACGGGCAAAGGCCAGCACCGCCCCAGCCAGCACGCCCTGACGACAGTAGGGCATGCGGATATGCCAGAATATGTAGGTGTTGGACAGGCCCAGGGTCTGCCCGGCGTAGGCCAGCGTCTCGTCAAAGGCTTCAAACGCACCCCGGACGGTGCGGTACATCAGGGGAAACACCACCACCACGGTAGCGAAGATGGCTGACCACCATGTCATCACCAGCCGGATGCCGAAGGTCTCCAGCACCCACGCGCCGATGACGCGCTTGGGGCCAAGCACCCGCAGCAGAAGATAGCCCACCACCGTAGGCGGCAGGACAAGGGGCAGTGTTAATATCACATCCAAAATACCTTTGACCAGACGCGGGAGCTTTGCGATATAGTACGCCGCGGCGATGCCCGCGAAGAACACCACCACCGCCGAGATGGCGGCAATACGCAATGAGTTTAACAGGGGATACCAATCCATAGGATACCTCCGGAAAAGTGGGATACGGGCAGGACGCTTCCGCGCCCTGCCCGACCCGGTATGAATGAAAAAGTCCTTTACTTGGACAGCGGGGTGAACAGCACCTTCTCAAACTCGGCGGAAGCGTCAGCGCTCTGGAGGTAGGCCAGGAACGCGGCGGCAGCCTCCTGTTGGGCGGAGGTGTTCAGCACGGCGGCGGGATAGATCACCTGGCCGCACATGTCGGCGGTGGCCTCGGCGGCCACGCTCAGACCTGCGGAATAGGCATCGGAAGCATAGATGATGCCGCAGTCCACGGTACCCTCGGATACGGCGGTGGTGACCTCCTTAACGTTGGAGCCATAGGTCAGCTTCTCGGCAATGGCGGCCTCGTCGATCTCATAGTAGGCAAAGATCTTCTTGGTGTACTGGCCCACGGGCACGTCCTCGTTGCCGATGGCCAGGGTCACGTCGCCGTTCTTCAGCAGCTCAGCCAGCTTATCGAAGCTGTCGATGCCCTTGTCGCTGCCCTCGGCCACGGCCAGAACCACTTTATTCTCCAGCAGGTCGAGACGGCTGCCCTCTGCCAGCATGTCAAGGCCGTCAGGGTTCTTGTCGGCATCGTCCTTCAGGGTGCCATCCAGCTGGTTCATCTGCTTGGGAGCGGCGGAGATGAACAGGTCGCAGGGCGCGCCCTCGACGATCTGGGTGTACAGCTTGCCGGAGGAATCGAAATTGAAGTTCAGCTTCACATTCTGGTTCTCAGACATGTACTTTTCGCCGATGGCGGTCAGGGACTCGGTGAGGGAGGCGGCGGCGCACACCGTCAGCTCTACGGTCTCGGCGGGGGGCTGATCGTCAGCATTGTTGTCGCTGTTGGCATCGGCGTTGTTGCCGCAGGCCACCAGGCTCAGCGCCATGACCAGCGCCAGCAGCAGGGAGATAAACTTTTTCATCTTGGTTTTCCTTTCTTGGTTGATTCTGTTTTATCGTATCGCAATTCTCTTGCGAGGATAACGGTTTCCAAAAGCATACGCCCGACAGGGCGCATGCCGGTACTCATTTTCCGAAGGGGCAGATGGGGTAATGACACTCGCCGCAGCCCAGGCACAGACCGCCCTCGCCCAGCGCGGCGATATCGGCGCGGGTAACAGGAACGTCCGCCGCCACACGGGGCAGCAGCAGGTCGAACACCGTAGCGCCCGCGTACATGACGCAGCCGGGCAGGCCCATCACGGGCATACCGTCGTCAAAATATCCCAGCAGGAACATGGCGCCGGGCAGGACAGGCGCGCCGTAGGCCACGATGTCCGCCCCTGCCGCTCGGATGCCGCCGGGGGTGTTGTCATCAGGATCTACGCTCATGCCGCCGGTACAGAGGATCATATCGGGGCGCTTCGCCCGCATGGCCAGCACCGCGTCACGGACGTTCTCCACGCCGTCGCCGGAATAGATCGTCTCCAGCGTCTCGATGCCGTAGGCTTTCAGCTTGTCCATGACCACCGGTGTAAAGGTATCCTTGATAAGTCCCTTTTTTACCTCGCTGCCGGTGGCAACGATACAGGCGGTTTTCCGCGCGAAGGGACGCAGCGCCAGCAGTGGTGCGCTGCCCGCGGCACGCTCGGCGATTTGCAGCTTTTCTTCCTCAATAATAAGGGGGATCACCCGCATGCCTGCCAGCTTGTCGCCCTTGCGGACGGCGGTGCCGCCCTTCCGGGTGGCGATCATCACCTCGTCCTGGCTGTTGACGGCCACCAGCCGCTGGGAGTCTACCAGAAACACGCCGTCACAGGCGGCTTTCAGCTCGATCTTGCCCTCTTTTACCGCGCTGCGGGTCATATTCTCCTGCCCGCACAAGGCCAGCAGACGCTCCGCCGCGTCATTCTCGTGTACCATGCCGGGGGTCATCTCCCAGACGTAGAGGTGCTCCTTACCCATGCTCAGCAGTACGGGGATATCCTCCGGTGTCACCACATGTCCCTTGCGGAAACGAGCGTCTTTATATTCATCCTTGATGATCTGGGTCATGTCGTGGCACAGCACGTGGCCGACAGCATCCTGTGTAGGGATCAGCTTCATTTCTTTGCCTCCATACGCTGAAACACATGGTATCGTTGATCGGCAAGCGTATGCTTGCATGGATCGATCATTCGTATTATAACAAAAGTGCTTTCTCACACGCAATCTTTTGGTTCGGTAATATCGTAAATTTGTCCGATAATACCGAATTTTGGGAAAGAAAGACTAAAGACCGTCTGGCACAAAAGCATGCAGCAGTTGTGCCAGACGGCCTTATGTGTATAGTAAAAAGATTCAATGGCCTCCGCCGCCAAGCATTTTCAATGCGTGATCCAGCGTGTCCACAATGGCGCCCAGATTTTCACGGGCGGCCTTTTCCGAGCCGGGAAGATTCAGGATCAGGCTGTGCTTCCGCACGCCAGCCACGGCCCGGGAAAGCATGGCGCGAGACGTGATCCGCAAGCTGAAAAACAGCATGGCCTGCGGGATAGCGGGGATCTCACGGTCCAGGATATCCCGCGTTACATCCGGCGTTATATCGCGGGGCGAGAGACCTGTGCCGCCGGTAGTCAGGATCAGGTCACAGCGCAGCTCGTCGGCACCGCGGAGCAGCTCCTCACGGATCTGCGGCGCGTCGTCCGGAACGATCGCGGTGGAAACGATCTGAAAGCCGGCATCCCGCAGCATCTGGCATACGGCCGGACCGCTTGTATCAATACGCTCACCGATGGAGCACTTGTCACTGACAGTGATAACAGATGCAGTGTAGGACATACATCATCCTCCTAACAAATTTCTAAAGCGCCGACGCCGCGCATAATGATATCTCCGGCAAGGCGGGCCATTTCCTCCGGGGTTTCCGGTGTGCCGTTGTTCAGCCAAAACAGAGCGAGATTCAGATTGCCCGACACGATAAAAGAGCAGAAATGCTCCAGCCGCCGTTCGTCCTCGTGATAGAAACGCGAGAGAAAATCAAACAGAAAGTCGTCACGCAGAATGGCGCAGATCCGCTGCCGATAGGCAATATCGCCGTTGGCGCCGAGAAGAACGCGGCAGAAGTCTGCGTTGTCCAATATAAAAGCGTACAGGTCTGTCAGAAACGGATAGGAAGTGATCTCGGTGTTCTGCGCGTGGCTGCGGCACATCCGGGAAAGATTTTCGGCCATTTCGTTTTCAAGCCGCAGCAGCAGGTCTGACACGTCCTTGTAATGAATATAGAATGTGCCGCGGTTGATGTGAGCCCGCTCGGCCAGTTCCCGGACGGAAATGTTTTTTTGCGCTTTTTCGCTCATCAGGCTCATTAAGGCTTGCCTGAGCTGTTTCTTTGTCTTTGCGACCCTGCGATTGACAGTTTCCTCAGCCATGGGTATCCCCCTTTTAGAAACAGATATGCTTTGACATATATCATACCATAGGAACAGACTGTCATTCAACAGGTTCGTGAAAGAATTGCGGGAGAATTTTGCATAGATCAAGACAAGGCCGCATAGAAATGCAGTAAAAACAGCAGCGGAGGAAGGTACTATGAATCGATCCACAGGTATCTATCATGACATGGCGGTGCGAACGCAGAACAGTGTCTATATCGGTGTAGTGGGGCCGGTCCGGACGGGAAAATCCACCTTTATCAAGCGCTTTATGGAGACGCAGGTGATCCCGCATATCGACAATGTATACCGCCGCGACAGGGCAAAAGATGAACTGCCGCAAAGCGGCTCCGGGCGCACGATCATGACGGCGGAACCAAAATTCGTGCCGGAGGAAGCTGTGGAGGTCCGGTTGGATGAGGGCGTCAGCTTTTCAATGCGGATGATCGACTGCGTGGGGTATATGGTACCGGGAGCTGTGGGACAATTTGAGGATCTGGCGCCCCGCATGGTCATGACACCGTGGTATGACTATGAGATCCCGATGACAGAGGCGGCGGAGATCGGCACACGGAAGGTGATCACGGATCATTCCACCGTAGGCATCGTCATCACTACGGACGGAACGGTCACAGACATTCCCCGGCAGGATTATGAAGAGGCAGAGGCGCGTGTGATCCGCGAATTGCAGGAGATCGGCAAACCCTTTGTGGTGCTGTTGAACTCCAGCGATCCGCAGGGAGACTATGCGTGCGGGATCGCTGGCGAGATCGGGACACGGTACGGTGTAAAATGCATTCCGGTCAATTGCCTTACTTTAGAGGAGCGGGATATCACAACGCTGATGCAGAGTCTCCTCTATGAATTTCCGCTGCAGGAGCTGGATCTGTACCTGCCCAGCTGGGTAGAGGCGCTGCCGCCGGAGCATCCCATCAAAAGCAGCATTTATCAGGCAGTACGTGATGAAGCCAAGGACCTGTGCCATATTCGTGAGCTGGACGCCGCCCTGGAGGGAATGCGGAAGTGTGACGCGATCCAGAGTACCGCCATCCGCAGCATCGATCTGGGCATCGGCGCAGCGGAAGCGGAGATCCATCTGCCCAGGAGCATGTTTTATGCGACCATCAGTCAGCAGTCGGGGCTGAGCGTGAGCGATGACGGAGATCTGATGCAGCTGCTGACACAGCTTGGCGCGGAAAAGACGGAGTATGAAAAGGTTGCCGAGGCCCTGCGGGATGCCCGAGAGAACGGTTACGGCATCGTTATGCCCAGCGTGGAGGAGCTGGATCTGGAGGATCCGGAGATCGTCCGGCAGGGAGGACGGTATGGTGTACGCATGAAGGCCAGCGCGCCGTCCATCCATATGATCCGGGCGGATATTGCAACCACAGTCTCACCCATTGTGGGCAACGAAAAGCAGTCTGAGGACATGGTGAATTACCTGCTGCAGGAATTTGAAGGGGATACCAGCAAGATCTGGAACTCCAACATTTTCGGGCGCAGTTTCCATGAGATCGTCGGAGAGGATCTGCAGGCAAAGCTGAAGCGGATGCCGGAGGACGCGCAGGTAAAGCTGCGGCAGGCGCTGGAACGGATCATCAATGAAAGCGGCGGACTGATCTGTATCATTCTGTGACTATTTTTCATAAGAGGAGGGAGAGCCGCTGAACGGCTCTCCCTCCTCTTATGAAGTCGGATGGCCTGGAGTAACGCCGGCCATAGGCTCGCGGCAAACGGCATAATGCCGGATCGTTTCCGCGGGGCAGCTGTCAAGTGCAATACCTGTCCAGGCGGTTGAATCAAAGGGCTTCAGATACAATCCTGGACGTGAAAGGTCATACATGATCGTGTACTGCGTGTAGCCGTCGCTGTGGCCCGATGGATACCCGGCGGCATCTGTATGGCGGTAATGATAGACACCGCGGCTGCGCGGCTCAAAGACTGTCTGAAGAATATCCGCGCCCAGCGGCAGCATTTGGTGATCGTCGATCCAATGGCCATCATGGTTAAGGGCTTTCATGACAGCCAGCCGTATAAAACGGTCATAGGGTGCGTAAGAGGCGGGGAGAATGCCGCTCCGACTTACGTGGGGCGCGGCTGCGTCACCGGACAGCCGCACCCCCTCCCAGGCCGGCTGTGTAATGGGGCAGTCATCGCCGCCTCGGTGCAGCTCCGGAGACTGGGAGAGGAACCAGCGCAGGTTATCCAGCTGCTGCGGATAGGGCGGAGAATTGGTCATGATGCCGATGCTGTTGTCGGTATACGCTTGCAGACAGCCGGGGCGCGTAGGATCGGCGGCTTCCAGAATCACTGTGTGCCCTTGGATGTCCACGAAAAAGTAATGCATGGAAGCCGGTACCGTACCGGCATCGGTGGGAACGTCTGTGATCTGGATCGACGATGCGGCGCGGCAGACCTCCGCGGTGTTGGCGCAGGAGGACAGAAAATAGAACACCGCCTCCATCCCCATAACACCGGCGCGATCATGCGATTCCGGCACGCTGGTGCCTTCCTCCAGCAAAAGCAATCCGCCGGCCAGACCGGCGCCATTGATGCCGTCCAGCAGCCAGGTATCCTGTGAACAATACGCTGTCCCCATAAGCGAAAACTTGGCGGATGCCATACCGCCGCCCCACAGCGTAAGAGCTGTGCCTTTCGGACATGATACCACATGCGCGCCATTGGCCCAGATATCCGTGTCCAGATCGCAGGTACGGAACCAGTAGGGCCGTCCCTGGCGGGAAGTGAGTTTCATGCAGGAGCATGCCGCGGGAAAATCGCTTGAAATGATCTTGCTGTAAATATAGATCTCTCCTTTCTGTACTGTCAGCTACCGGATATAGTATGCCCGAATGAGAGATTTCACTTGCATGGTCGGCTTTTGTATTGCCATGATGATAAAAAAAGAGTATAATGAGATGATTTACGATGGGAGGGGAGTGCCGTGCGGATTTTGGGTATCGATCCGGGTGTTGCCATTGTAGGCTTCGGTATTCTGGACTGCGCCGGACCTTCACAGCGGATGATACAGTATGGCGCCATCAATACGCCGGCAGGCATGCCGCTGGCGGCACGGCTGACGCTGATCGAGAGTGACCTTACGGAGCTGATCCAGCATTTTCATCCGGACGAAATGGCCATCGAGGAGCTTTTTTTCAGCAAAAATATTACGACCGGCATCGCGGTGGCCCATGCGCGGGGCGTGATCCTGTGTACGGCGGAGAAGCTGCGTCTGCCGATCTATGAGTATACGCCCATGCAGGTGAAGCAGGCGGTGGTGGGGTATGGTCTTGCGGAGAAAAAGCAGGTGATGGACATGACCCGCCGTCTGCTGAAGCTAAAGGCGATCCCAAGACCGGATGACGCGGCTGACGCGCTGGCCATCGCCATCTGTCACGCCCGCAGCGCAACAAGCCTGCTGCGGCGTACCGATCCCAATGTAAAGGAGACCGTATAACGATGTTTTACTATCTTAATGGCGCTGTGACTGAAATAGAGGCCAATCTTGCCGTGATCGACTGCGGCGGCGTTGGATATGCCTGCGCCACGACCAATTACACACTGTCCCAGCTGAAGAAGGGCGAGAGGGCCAAACTGTATACCTATATGAACGTCCGGGAGGACGCGGTGGAGCTGTTCGGATTTGCCAGCCAGAGCGAGCTGCACAGCTTCAAGCTGCTGCTGGGCGTCTCCGGCGTAGGCCCCAAGGCGGCGTTGTCGATCCTGTCTGCCAATACGCCCGCTGATCTGGCTATGGCTGTGGTGATGGGGGATGAAAAGGCGCTGACCGCCGCGCCGGGCATCGGCAAGAAGATCGCCCAGCGCATCATTCTGGAGCTGAAAGACAAGCTGGCAAAAGAGCAGGCTTCCATTGGAGCGGATACGGTTGGCAGCGTGCCGCTGACAGTGCTCCCCAATGATAAAGCCAAGGAAGCCAGCGCGGCTTTGGCTGTGCTGGGATACAGCGCTGCGGAGGTATCGGCGGCGCTGAAAGGCATCGACATGGAGGGCCTGCCGCTGGAGGAGATCATCCGTCAGGCGCTCAAACGAATGATAAAGTAAAGGAGGGGACAGCGTGAGCATTGATTACGGCAGCGATATCTATGAGGAGCCTATCGTTTCCACCACATTTCTGCCGGAGGACGCACAGGAGAAGTCGCTGCGTCCCCATACGCTGAAGGAGTATATCGGCCAGGAAAAGGCCAAGGGTAATCTTTCTGTGTTCATCGAGGCGGCCCGCCGCCGCGGAGAGTCGCTGGACCATGTGCTGCTGCACGGCCCTCCGGGATTGGGCAAGACCACGCTGGCGGGGATCATCGCCGCCGAGATGGGTGTCAATATCCGCATTACCTCCGGGCCTGCCATTGAAAAACCCGGCGATCTGGCGGCGCTGCTGACGAATCTCAATGAAAACGACATTCTGTTTGTGGACGAGATCCATCGCCTGAACCGGGCTGTGGAGGAGATCCTGTATCCCGCTATGGAGGACTATGCCATTGATATCATCATCGGCAAGGGGCCTTCCGCCAACTCCATACGGTTGGATCTGCCCCATTTTACGCTGATCGGGGCTACCACGCGTGCCGGCTCACTGTCCGCGCCGCTGCGGGACCGTTTTGGCGTCACGCTGCGTCTGGAGCTGTATACGCCGGAGGAGCTGAAGGAGATCGTTACCCGCAGTGCCGGCATTCTGGATGTACCCATCGAGGAGGCTGGCGCTATGGAGATCGCCCGCCGTTCCCGTGGGACGCCCCGTATCGCCAACCGGATGCTGCGCCGCGTTCGTGACTTCGCGCAGGTGAAGGCGGACGGCGTTATCACACGTCAGGTAGCGGACAGCGCATTGCTGGCGCTGGAGGTGGACTATCTGGGGCTGGATCAGGTGGACCGCCGGATGCTGCGGGCCATTATCGAAAATTATGGCGGCGGTCCGGTGGGACTTGATACGCTGGCGGCTACCATCGGAGAAGAATCGGTGACACTGGAGGATGTGTATGAGCCATATCTGATGCAGCTGGGCTTTCTGACACGCACGCCCCGTGGCCGATGTGTGACCCGCAAGGCCTATGAGCATCTGCATATGGAATTTATGGGCCAGACGCAATTGGAATTATAAGAGGGAGTAAGAGCATGGGTAAATTATTTGGAACAGACGGCATCCGTGGTGTTGTCGGCAAAACACTGACGGCCGAGCTGGCGTTTCATGTTGGCCAGGCAGTGGCCGTTGTACTGGGGAGCGAGCTGGGCCGTAAGCCGGTCATCACCATTGGCAAGGATACCCGCATTTCATCTGACATGCTGGAGGCGGCATTGAGCGCCGGTATCTGCTCGGTTGGCGGCGATGTGCTGCTGCTGGGCACCATCCCCACACCTGCTGTGGCTTTCCTGACAATACAGGAAAAGGCGGATGCCGGAGTGGTTATTTCCGCCAGCCATAATCCGTATGAGTACAACGGGATCAAGGTATTCAACGCGCAGGGCTATAAGCTGCCGGACGCCATGGAAGAAAAGGTGGAGGAGTTGGTTTTGACCGGCGCCGCCATGCCGGTCAGGACCGGCGGCGAGCTTGGACGATGCCGCTCCGCTGTCCAGGAGATGCGTGATGACTATGTGAGCCATCTGATCGACACCATCGGCTATGACCTGTCCGGGCTGCGGGTGCTGGTGGACTGCGCCAACGGCGCTGCTGCCGCTACCGCCCCAGACCTTTTCCAGCGGCTGCCGGTGATGGCGGATTTTATCAACATCGACCCAGACGGGGTGAATATCAACAACAACTGCGGCTCCACCCATCTGGAGCAGTTAGCCGCCATGACAGCGGCGGGGAAGTATCAGCTGGGTATTGCCTTTGACGGTGACGCGGATCGATGCCTGCTGGTGGATGAGAAAGGCCAGACCATTGATGGTGATAAGATCATGGCGGTGTGCGGCATGGCACTGCGCCGGGATGGAAAGCTGACCAATAATGCGGTGGTAGCGACCGTGATGTCCAACCTGGGTTTGCACGAATTTTGCCGCAAGGAACAGATCGATTTGGTCTGCACGGCGGTGGGGGACCGGCATGTGCTGGAGAAAATGCTGGCGTGTGATTATGCGATCGGCGGCGAACAGTCCGGACATATGATCTTTCGGGAATACGCTACCACGGGAGATGGCGAACTGACGGCACTGCAATTTCTGAAAGCGCTCAAACGCTCTGGAAAGACGGCCTCTGAGTTGACAGCCTGCTGCGCACAGTACCCGCAGGAGCTGATCAATGTGGAGCTGAGCCATGCGCCGGGGGAGAAAGAGCGCATTATGGCATCGCCCCAGCTGGCACAGGCGATACAGGAGCAGGAAGCCATGCTTGGCAATGAGGGCCGCGTTTTGATCCGTCCTTCCGGTACTGAGGCCCTGATCCGGGTCATGGTAGAGGCAAAAACAGACGCAATTGCCCGCAAGGTGGCAGAGGATTTGTCAGAATTGGTAAAAAAACTGTAACAGGATGCAATTCTTTGACAAATTTTCGCAGACAGCTTGACAAATTCTTTATCGAAAAGGTATAATACATAATGGTAAATAGCAAAGAGGTTAGTTTTGCCTATTTGGAAACACTGAGTGACGAACAGCTGTGCGCTGCCTGCCAGAAAGGAAACCGCAACGCCGAGGAGATTTTGGCTGCGCGGTATCACCGGCTGGTAAGACGCATTGCCCGCCCCTATTTTCTGGCCGGCGGCGACAGTGAGGATCTGCTGCAGGAAGGGATGTTTGGCTTGATCAAGGCCATGCGGGAATATGACCCTATGCAGACGGCCATGTTCAGTACGTTTGCGGATATATGCATTCGCCGGCGGCTTTACTCAGTGCTGAAAGCGGCATCTTCGGGAAAACACCAACCTCTGAATCAAGCGATCCCCCTGAATCCCTCATTCTTTGACGTCAGTCTCGCTTTTGCACAGGTCGACCCGGAGGTTTTACTGATCGATCGGGAAAAAACCGCAGGTCTGCTGGAGTACACATGCAAACAGTTATCCTCCTTCGAAGCTGAGATTTTAGGGTACTATTTGGACGGTCTCACATGCCGAGAGATCGCAGAAACTGTGGGCAAACCTCCGAAATCGGTGGAGAATGCTGTGCAGCGTATCCGCCGTAAGATCGGGCGGCAACTTCAATCCGGCGATATCAGCAAAGGCTGAACGCAATATATTTCTCAAAGAGAGGGTAAAATCATGTACGAAGACAAGACTTTAGTTTGCAAAGAGTGTGGCAAGGAATTCGTTTTCACCGCCGGTGAGCAGGAGTTCTATGCTGAGCGCGGTTTCCAGAACGAGCCTCAGCGCTGCAAGTCCTGCCGCGACGCTCGCAAGAACGCTGCCCGCGGTCCCCGTGAGTATTTCACCGCTGTCTGCGCTGCCTGCGGCGGCGAGGCCAAGGTTCCCTTCGAGCCCAAGTCTGATCGTCCCGTTTATTGCAGCGACTGCTTCGCCAAGATGCGTCAGAACGGCTGATTCCTGCTTCCACACAAATTGTTTTTGATACAAAAGAACTCCGGCACATTTGTGCCGGAGTTCTTTATATAAATAGATCACATTTCTGTTACAGCGCTCTCCACCACTTGCGTCATGTGATCTGTATACTTTTGCAGTGTGTTGCACACCGCATCGGCATTCCCGTCGATGGTGTCAAGCAGCATTTGCTGAAAAACCGCGGTGTCTGCCGCGCGCCGCGCAATGCAGTGGGCAAAGATGTACCGCAGCAGCGTCTGCTGCCCCTGGATCGCCAGCATATGCTCATCCAGCCGCCGGTTACCGCAATTATGGTAGTAAGTACCCAGGAACTCTTTGACAGCCATGACCTCGTCATGCTCTGTTGCGGCATTGTTATACTCATCCAGCCGCTGCCGCAGCTCGGCAATAATGGTGTTGCGGTCTCCGTTGACCATAGCCAGCCGAATGGCTGCGCAATGCAGCGTCATTGCCAGCTGCTGGATCTCCAAGACGTCATGGGGCGCTAATGAGATAATATGCGCGCCCACATTATTTTCGTATACCACCAATCCCTCCTGCTGCAAACGGTTGATCGCTTCGCGGATCGGCGTACAGCTGACACCGATCTGCTCCTGCAGTTCGTTGACATTGAGCTTGGAGCCAAGGGGAAGCTTCAACTGAATGATAGATTCCCGCAATTTTTCATATACCAGATCGACCAACGAACGTTTCTTGATAGAGAGCATAAAGGCCTCCTAAATATTGCTTCTTGCAAAATGCAGACTTATTATAGTCATACTTTTCAAGAAAATCAAGAGAAAAGTAAAAATATTTGCCTGAAAATAGAAAATTTTATTTGGGGCTTGCATTTTTGAAATTATATGTTATTATATCTTGCAAGATTACATTTGCTTTAAAGCAATAAAATGGGAGGAGTCATTATGTACTATCAGGTTTCAAAGGAATTTTTTGAAAAGCTGCCGACAGCGTACTTTGGGGCGGTCGCGGTGCGTGGATTGGATAACACGCGCGAGATCCCGGAGCTGGAGCAGATGCTGGCGGAAAATGTTGCTGCCTGCGAAGCGTATTTTACCGGAAAGAAGCCAAAGGAAACGGAGGATATCGTACCTTACCGCGCAGCCTTTGCAGCCCTGGGAATCAACCCGAACAAGTTTCTGTGTTCTATCGAAGCGCTGCTGACCCGAATCGCCAAGGGGAAAGGATTTCCGCATATCAATGCCGCGGTGGATCTTGGCAACGCCGTCTCCATTAAGCACCGCCTGCCGATGGGAGCGCATGATCTGGATACCATTGGGGAAGGTTTGGATGTGCGTCTGGCAAAGGAAGGCGATACCTTCATCCCCTTTGGCAGTACAGAGGAGGAAGTGCCTGACGTGGGGGAGGCTGTCTATGCTTCCGGCAGTGAGATCAGGACCCGCCGCTGGACCTGGC